>Ga0209263_1000466_pt1 | contig 26332 bp, 27 predicted proteins | sample SaaInlV_DNA_100m_FD_184684 | JGI IMG/M metagenome (GOLD analysis project Ga0209263, IMG submission 184684) | Marine microbial communities from expanding oxygen minimum zones in the Saanich Inlet - SI075_LV_DNA_100m (SPAdes) (version 2) | ecosystem: Environmental > Aquatic > Marine > Unclassified... | reverse complement strand
ATCATCTTCTCTATCAGTTTCTTCTGTAGCTCTTGGCTATATTTAGACATCTTTTATTCACTTTCCGCCTCCTGCTTTGGTTTGAATGCTCAAATTACTGAGCGGACATCTATCCTGACACAGGGGGATAGCAGGCTTACATCAAGCCAAGCAGTTCGCGCCTGGCAAAAGCTATATCTTTTCTGGACATCTCCCAAATTTTTATTTTATCACATTATTTTAAATTTTCAATTACAAATATCTTTTATATCTCAGATCAAGCTCTAGTTTATTCGTGTTAGAAAAGGTTTACTCGCTTGACCATCCAAAAACACCACATACCCCTCAATATTAAAACTTTCACAGCCATCTTCTTCCCACAATATATTAAACGACCATAATATTTTAGTATCACCAATTCTCTCAAGATAACTCTTCCACTCTCTGTTGAGAAAACCGAATGGTAGATGTGGCGCGGCATCTAACGGATCATTTACCATTTCCATCATCTCTACCTCTTCAACAGTAAATTCTTTTATAAGGTCTATTTTTCTGATTTCGACTTCTTGCTCTTCCATTTCTACCACCTGTCTCCAATATCCGTCATTACTTTATCGCTATTTTTAACAACTTCATCCCCTATCACAAATCCTTTTTTTATCACTATATTTCGATATTGTTCATAGATGCTAGCATATCCCATGTGAACATATTTCAACAATTCACCTTGTGGTATGCGTAGCGTGCCATTGTACCAATGAGCAAATACTCTCTTGCCATATTCAGGAAATATATCCTTCAACTTGACCTCTATTCCATTTTCTATTTCACCTATAATACTTATCAGGTAGAGCCTACCATGCAGTATCTCCCACTCTCCTATATATCCTCGCCACAGACTAGTTGATCGTGCTACAAAATTATGATCTATACTAGTAAGTGATAAGTATTGGAAGAGCGGCTCACTATACATACTGCTCTTTTTCCCATCAATTGTTATAGTCTCTGATGTTTGTGCTGTCATTTTTTATTACCTAAACTCCAAATATGAATATGTCATTATAAATTTCTTTGAGGACTATTTTCATAAATTAATTACAGTCTATTTCCTCGTATACCATGAGTTTGCATGATGCGTGCCAACTTTATACTTGCACGCTTTTTATATGTATTACTAACTAATATCACACTGTTTCAACAGTGCTTTTTATATTTTTCAGTTATTACAAAAAAGTTTAAACTAATTTATCATCTGCAAAATAAAGAATTTATAGTAATATTAATTACTTTTTCGTTCTTTTTATTACCTCACTCCTCCATTTATATTTTCCCTCATACTCCACCTAAATAGTTGGCAACTCTCATCAAGCCCGCAATATCTTTGATCTGTTCAGATGGCGTACCGAGAGTACGCCTCTTAGGCTTTGCTATCTCGCGTCTGATCTACTCTCTATCCCCACCAATCTGAACAAAAAGTGATTCGAGTTCTGCAACCAAGTAAATCAATCCTAACAGGAGTCGGCAAGTGAAGAAAGAGCTCTTAACTTACTACCTAATTCTTCTGGAGTATTATATATTCGGATGTTGATCTTTTATGATATTAAGCAACTTCTTTATCACTCCTTTCTTAGGTGACCGACCGCTATGAAACCATTCATTCCTAGCAATTCTTACTTCTCTAAAATCATTTTCCATACTAGAAAGGCGACCTTTCTTTACAATCCAATATATCTTATCACTAAGCCTTGCACCTTCATCATAATTACTAGAATCCATAATACTTTTATAGTATTCATTTACATAATCTTCAAAAGCAATGAAAGCTACACTTAATGTAAATGGCACCAGACCTTGATCATTAACTCCAGATTCTATATTTTGCCGTACAGTCCATTTAGTTGATTGCTCCCACAACTTGAGTATTTCATTATATTTCTGATTTAAGACCCTCCACTCTTTTTTTAATTTAGCAAGCCCAGCTTTATCAACCTCATCTAACTGCTTACCCTGCAACTCTGTAAATCTGCCATCTAACTCTAAATATTCTTTAATTGTTTTCTCTTCCTGATCCTGCAAAGCTATATATTTTTGCTCTATTTCTTTATACATTTCCTTGTGCAATTTACCAGTAGCTTTTACAGAATCAAGCTTTTCTTTATAAATATCTAGATCCTGCTTTTTATCTTCCTCACAGAATGATTCAATATCTTCAGTGACAATATCTTCTTCTTTTTTATTACTTGCAATTAAAGAGCTTAACTGATTTTTTTGTGACCGCACATCTTTTATATTTGAGTAAATACTGCCACTTTCTACATCAAGATTCTTTCTCTCACTCCGTAATTTATTAATCTCTTTCTGAAAATAAAATGCTTTCTTTTCATGTATAATTTCTATCTTTCTCGAAATCCAAAAACCAATTAATGTCAGTATAATCGACACAGTAAAGACAATAAAAAACACCTCCTTTGTTTTATTCCAAGTTTTCACTACCCCACCATACTTACCATCCCCTCCTCTCCAAGTTAAAAAGTAGTTGTGAAAATCATTCTTCAAAAAAATTTTCATTAAATATAATGTTGATCCAAAAGATTTATCGATGCTTAAATAACTACCAGCCTCTCCGAGTAGTATTTTATTATCATCAACTTCATACTTAAAAAATGTACCAACACTTGTTTCATGTAAGCCTCGATTATAATAGTCATACTCTTTACCACTAGCAAATAATGAATTTAATGCGTCTATATTTTTTATGTCTTCACATATTAGATTAATAGTTTTACCATTATCAATGCATGAATTTGCTGTAACTAACGCTAAAGGAAAGAATATTTTCTCATTTTCTTTACCTACATTCAAACCAAGCTTATTAGTTAATTCAATAAAATCTTCATCATATGAATTTTCTTCAAAATGTTTTGTTGACTCAATAATTAAATCAAAATCAAACGCTCTTACACCATGCAGTGTTGTCTCCCTTACGAACATCATGACTAATGCAAGCAGAAAATAAACGAACAATGTTACACTAAACCAGATTACAAACCTTTTAATTAAAGCTTCCATAATATCCCCTATTTTTTGTACAAATATTATCTAATCTATTAGATGTACAATCTCGATCAAAATACCTACCTTACCCTTAGAGTTGCCTATATTAAAAACACAACACCGATAAAGAGGTAGGTTATCATAAAAGTATATGTATCGGGATCACTTTAATGATCTTGATACATATACATTAGATAAAAGAGTACTATTGAGAGTCTACTGGAATAAACCTAAAACATATATTTTAATAAAACAGAGAGGGGGATGCCTGATGTGTAATTAGATTTACACTTGCTCTGTTGCTTGTGCTGCTGTTTTATCTCTTCTTAGTTAATGCCCAGCTTCTCTATTCTTGTCGAGATCACCTGCTGGCTGTTTATACCCAACAGAGCTGCAGCTTTGGTTTTATTGCCACCTGTTTTTTTCAACGCAAGCTCGATGTATCTTTTTTCAAGCGCTTCGGTTTTACTTTTTAGATCAATCTGCTCTTCTATCTCAGTCGGAAGATGCTCTTGCTGTTTTTGAGGCAACGATAGGATTGCCTCCTCCATCTCTTTGACCGTGACTACTGTATGCTCTGACCAGATAGCAGCACGCACTAAAGTAGCTCGTAACTCTCTTACATTACCTCGCCACGCTCGATCTTTAATAAGGTTGACTACGCTCTTATCGATTCTCTTATTCTGGTAGCTTGGATAGTCTGCCAGCTCATCATTAATCTCTAACATGAAACTTTCGACCAGTTGCGGTACATCTTCTCTGCGTTCTCGCAACGGAGGGATTTTGATCACCCCAATAGCGAGACGATAGAATAGATCTTCTCGAAACTTCCCCTCTACAACCTGCTGCATCAAAGATTGATGAGTGGCGGAGATGAGTCTAAAATTACTACCAATCTCTTGGGTGCTACCCAATGGGGTAAATTTTTTCTCTTGCAAGGCTCGTAGCAGTTTGACCTGTAGCGGTAGGGTGAGCTCCCCCACCTCATCAAGAAAGAGAGTTCCACCATCTGCCTGCTTGAAGTAACCGCTATGGTCACGCCCTGCACCAGTGAACGCCCCTTTCACATGTCCGAAGAGGAGTGATTCCGCGAGATCTTTGGGGAGTGCTCCACAGTTGACAGCGATAAAGGGCTTTTCTTTGCGTATACTTTGTTTGTGTATGGCTTGAGCAAAGAGCTCTTTGCCTGTTCCCGTCTCACCAAGCAGAAGGACAGGGACGCTGCACTAGAATAGCGATAATCCACGGCACTGTTCACCATCTTTGCCCTAACAGGATTATTCTCAATGTATCGAAATGCATGATAGGTATATTGCTCGTCCAATGCTGAAGAAAAATACCGTCCTTGCCACAAATGCCCAGACCAGTTTTTTTTCTTATTAATATACTGCGCATAGCGCATATGCAAAGGCTTCAACACTTTTTGCAAGCTATTCTCTGTCGAAGGCTTCAAGATAAGATGAATATGATTTGTCATTAAACAATAAGCTAGAACCTCAACTTCATGCTCTTGTGCATACTGCTTTAAATTAAAAGGGGACGGTCCCCTTTTCTAACTATGCTCTATCTTCTCTTTAAGGTAAAGAGCTAAATTAACCGTTGCCTTGGTATCGTCCATTGCGTCATGAGTGTTATCACCCTCTAGACCTAAACTAGCAATAATATCACCAAGCCTGTACGATGGAAGCTTACACAGTTGTCTTGTTAGTGTTAATGAACAGAATGTTGGGTTTCTTTTCTTGTTGATACTATTAAGACCTAATCGTAGTAAGTTAGTATTCAATATTGTGTAGTCGTAGATCATATTATGTGCCAACAGAGCATCATTAGCCACAAAGTCTAGAAATGCATTCAACCCCTCTTTCTTGTCAGTAGCTTTCTGAGCTAAATGTTCATTAGAGATGTTATGTACTGCCTGTGTTGGACTTAGATCCTTATCTGTTGCAAAGTAACACTCAAAGCTTTTTCCTGGCTTGCCTTTGATTATCTCCACTGCCGCAATCTGAATGATGTCATCATTCGATGTATCTAATCCGGTTGTCTCTGTATCGAATACAACTATTCTTCTGTTAGTAATAACATTATGAAAGAAGCGGGTGTACTTCAGGCTTATATGATGTTTCGAGAAGAATCTCTTTAGCTTTTGCAGGTAGTATGAAATTGTATTGTTCATGAATTGTACTTAGATTAATTTAAAAAAAATATTATAACTAGTTTATTCGTATTAGAAAAGGTTTACCCGCTTGACCATCCAAAAACACCACATATCCCTCAATATTAAAACTTTCACAGCCATCTTCTTCCCATAATATTTTAAATGACCACAATATTTTAGTATTACCAATTTTCTCAAGATAACTCTTCCACTCTCTGTTGAGGAAACCGAATGGTAGATGTGGTGCAGCATCTAACGGATCATTTACCATTTCTGCCATCTCTACATCTTCAATAGTAAATGCTTTTATAAGGTCTTTTTTTCTAATATCTACTTGTTCTTCTTTCATTTCCACCACCTGCCTCCAGTGCTTGTTGTTACTTTATCGCTATTTTTAACAACTTCATCCTCTATCACAACTCCTTTTTTTATCACAATATTTCGATCTTGTTCATAGGTGCTACCATATCCCATGTGAACATATTCCAGTAATTCACCTTGTGGTATACGTAGCGTGCCATTGTACCAATGGGCAAATGCTCTCTTGCCATATTTATGAAACATATCCTTCAGCTTGATCTCTATTCCATTTTCTATTTCACCTATAAAACCTATCAGGTAGAGTCTACCATGCAGTATCTCCCACTCTCCTATATATCCTCGCCACAGATTAGTTGATCGTGCTACAAAACTATAATCTATACTAGTGAGTGATAAATATTGATAGAGTGGCTCACTACACATACTGGTCTTTTTTCCATCAATTGTTATAATCTCTTGTGATTGCGCTGTCATTTTTTATTACCTAAATTCAATATATGGATATGTCATTATAAATTTCTTTGAGGACTATTTTCATAAATTAATTACAGTCTACTTCCTCATACACCATAAATTTGCATGATGTGTGCCAATCTCACACCTCCAGATCCACACTCTCAATCTTACACCCTCATCATATTGTTTTTAAGTATATTTATATTTTTGCAGCTTATGGGAAAACATTTTTTACCTATCATGCTCTTTCTAAATCCCAGCTTGACTAGTAACATTTATTACCGCTTAATAAGATTAATTACCCTTCAACATTTACCGCCAACATATCAAGGGCTACGATTACAAATCTACCACTACTCAATCCCCAGTTTTTTCATCTTTGAACTCACTACCTGCTGACTGTTAAGCCCTAAAAGTTCTGCTGCTTTAGTTTTATTGCCACCCGCTCTCTTTAGCGCTAAAGTAATATAATGGCGCTCAACATTGGCTTTTACCTCATCAAGCACAATCGGATCTATTATCTCTTGAGGTAGTGATTGTGACTGAACCTCATCCATCGTGAGAACTGAATCCTTAAACTCAACGACGCTTAATATTTTACTATCTGACCAGATTGAAGCTCTTAAGAGCGTCGCACGAAGCTCTCTCACATTACCCCTCCAAGCCATATTCTCAATAAGCTCTATCACCTTGCCGTCAATCTTCTTACCTATGTATGTAGACTGGTCAGCAAGTTCATCATTAATCTGCTCCAACAGTTGGTTGGCTAAAATTGAGATATCCTCTTTGCGATCTCGTAGAGGGGGTATTTTGATAATACCAATCGCCAAACGGTGAAATAGATCTTCTCTAAACTCCCCCGTAGCAACCTTATGAGTTAATGATTGATGCGTCGCTGAGATGACTCTAAAATCACTGCTTACCTCTCTGCTACTCCCGATAGGGGTAAAACTTTTCTCTTGCAAGGCTCGAAGAAGTTTTACCTGCAAATCTAAATTTAACTCGCCCACCTCATCCAGAAAGAGCGTTCCGCCATCTGCCTGTTTGAAATAGCCATCATGATCTCTCTCTGCCCCTGTAAACGCCCCCTTAACATGACCAAAAAGTAGAGACTCTGCTAACGCTTGGGGAAGCGCCCCACAGTTGACCGCTATAAATGAGGATGCACTACGAGGACTATCCTGATGAATAGCTCTAGCAAACAACTCTTTTCCTGTCCCCGTTTCACCTAGTAAAAGTACAGGAACATTTCGTTTAGCCATCTTTCTTGATTTAATAATTGCATCATCAAGCCCACCATTGGTGATGATTTTTTCAAAGGCTACGCTCTGGCTTATCTCGTCATTATAGATATGGCTCAGCTTCTCATCTGATCTAGTTGTCGCCTCTTGAGTGAAGCGAGCATCAATCTCAAAAGGGAGTGCCACCTCTTTTACATTTTGTTTGCCACTCTCTTTATCATACCAAGACTCGATACAGATTGAGGGATACTGTGTTTTAACTAAAAGCACCCAGACTGCCGACATCGCAGGTGTCCCTGGACTTAGATGGACCACCCTCTGAATTTTCTCACTACTATCCTGTTCTATCTCTTGGAGCAGGTTTTGCGCCGCTGGATAAATTTCTGCATAGGAGGTTGGGCTACTCAGAGAGATGGCTTTGTAGCTTATAACAGTCTGACTAGGAATCTGCTTTGAAAACCATGCTCGAAATGGCTTCATTCTTTCTTCTGGATAGTTGCTAAGAAGATAAATTCTACTGTATGGCTTTCCCTCACTATCAGCCTCATGCACCGCCGCCATAACAGGCCCTAACTGTCTCCTCTCCTCCGCCTCCAGATCGTTACCACCAACCCAACTGACTAAAACTCTTGGATACCTCAAGTTATATGTCCGTTCCATTATGGGGGGTTGAAGGGCTGACACTACAAATGACAACCGCAGGTATTCAATCTATGATCAAGTAGGTGCGGACTCTTTTCTAGAAGCTCTAACAGAACTTTAGTTGAACCAGATGGATTTCTCTTTCCCTGCTCCCACCCTTGTATTGAAGAAGTGCTGACATTTAATAATTTTGCAAATACGCTTTGGCTTAAATTTAGCTTACCTCTAATCTCTTGAACTTTATCAGCGGAGAGTTCTACTGCTGGTATTGTAACTCCGAGTGTTTTAAGTTCTTTTTCTGAAAATGATACAGTCATACCTGTATCGACCATACCTTGGACTGTTTCAGCGATTGCCTCTTTGATAGAATCTCTCACTTTAATTCTCCTATGTTTACTAATATTCCACCCTCTCTATACGCAATAAGTGTTCTAAAACCGCCGCTCTTACCACTATGCGCTTTTTTAATTCTAACCTTAAAAAGATTGCTTCCCAAATTGACTATAGAGACCTTCTTCTAAATTCTTTACTGCCGTAAGTAGATCCTGTTTTCTGAGATCAACTTTACTTGACCATTTTTTAAACCACTTATTGGATAATATCACCATAGAGACAACTATAGCACAATGTGCTACGCCAAACAAGACTTAATTATAGAGGTCAATTATGCACATAGGGAAAAATATCTTCGCTCAGGTGATGGAGTCACTGGTTTCGCCAGTGTGTTCAAAAATCATTCACCTCATAGCGCCTCTTTAATGATTGCTCTCGAAATATTTACACATAATGCCTCACTTGCCTGAACGCTATCTCATAATGAGACTAACGGCTAATGAGTTGAGGAAAAATGAGCTATTTCTGGAAAATGTAGCATAACTCCATGGAAGAGCCAGTTTTTTGATTGATAAGTGATAAGTATCAGGTTACAATATCAAGGATATAAATTATGATGACGCACAACCCACCCCATCCAGGAAAAGTGATAAGAGAGTTATGTATAGAGCCTTTAGGTTTGACTGTGACTGCAGTGGCTCAGGGGCTAGATGTAAGTCGAAAAACACTCTCTACAATTATTAATGAAAAATCAAATATTAGCCCAGAGATGGCTGTACGCTTATCTATCGCATTCAATACACCTTCAGAGAGTTGGATAAATTTGCAATCTCAATATGATCTATATAAAGCAGAGCTGCGTCGTGATGAGCTGAATGTTTCTCACTTGATAGCAGCGTAAACTTCAAAAATAACTTTCAAACTCCTCGTGGCACAATTGGATAGCGCGTGCCCCTCCTAAGGGCAAGGTTACAGGTTCGACCCCTGTCGAGGAGGCCAATTTACTCTTGTTTACTTTTACTCATACCTTGCTGCTGCACTAGCATATTCTCAATACGCGCTAGCCTCCCCTCTATCGCTTCAGTATGCTTTCGCATCCAGTGAATTTCACCAGCTTCTCCTTCACCATTTTCACGGTCAAACTGTTGATGCTCTCTGGTGAGAACATCAAGCACGATGCCGACCATCATATTCAGGAATACGAAGGTGGTTAAAAAGATAAAGGTTAGGTAGTAACTCCAGCTTAGTGGATAGACTTTCATTGTCTCATACATTACATCGGTCCAATCTTCAAAGGTTGCAATTCTAAATAGAGTCAACATTGAGATAGCTACATCGCCCCATAGCTCTGAGTTTATCTTCTCGAAGAGGAAGCTCCCCACTGCACCATAGATATAGAAGATCACAAACATTAGGAGCACTACATATCCCATTCTGGGGATCGCTTTAAATAGTGCGTTGACTAAAATGCGGAGCTCTGGGATGAGAGATACTAAACGCAGTACTCGGAAGATACGGAGGAGTCGTGCTAAGAGTACGAGTTCACTATCTTCAAGTGGAATCAGACTCGCGACCACTATAGTAAAGTCGAAGAGGTTCCAACCAGAGCGGAAAAAGTTGCGGAATTTATCCTCTGCAACCATTCGCAGTGATATCTCTATTACAAAAAATATTGTTACGGCAAGATCGAGCCACTCTAGTCCAAGCTTTAATTCAGGTGTTAAAGTGTAAGTTTTAGCGCCAATAGCTAGCGCTGATATTACGATAATTGTTATAACTATCGATTCAAACAGTTTGTTACGCTGAAGGTTAATTAAACTGTTCTGGATTTTTTCTAAGCCGTTCACTCTTGTCTCTCTAATAAAATAACCAGCGATAGATGCCGACTAAGTTAATCACCATAAATACTACCTGCATAATTAGTAGATAGCGAAGTTTTTGGATGACTGCAAAGGTACTTAAAAACATTGAAGAGATGAAAAAGAGGACGAATCCATACCCTGAGTAGGAGACATTCGCTGCCAATAAAATCGCTCCCATAACTCCAGTTATCGCGCCTGCCAGTTCTAATTTTGTGCTTCTATTTTTCATAGTTAATTATACATAATTTTCAATGTAACTCTTTAACGAAACCCTTTAGCCAAGAGATATACTTCACGGCTACGACCTCTAGATGCTTTAGGTTTTCGGGTAATAACGAGCGAAAAATCTTGCTGAAGTGTTTTTATTAGCTGGTCGAAGCCCTCTCCCTGAAATACTTTCATCAATAAATTACCGCCCTGTTTTAGATTATCTTTGGCAAACTCATGAGCCATCTCAACTAGCAGCATAGTTTTTGGTATATCTACTTCACTTATTCCACTTAAGTTTGGAGCCATATCTGAAAGAACCAGATCAAGTTTACTCTCCCCCATCTGCTCCCCTACAATACTTTGAAGCTGTTCTAGTACGCTATCCTCTCTAAAGTCTCCCTGCAGCACTGTGACCCCGCTAATAGGGTCAATTTGCAAAATATCCATAGCGACTACAATGCCGCCCGTTTTAGTTCCGACTCCAACTTTTTTTGCCACTATTTGTGACCACCCTCCAGGAGCTGCGCCTAAATCTACCACTTTCATCCCGTGGTGCAAAAGTTTATCTTTTTTGTCGATCTCAATTAATTTGTATACTGCACGCGAACGGTAGCCTTCACTCTGCGCTTTTTTTACATACTCATCATCAAAATGTTCTTGTAGCCAACGACTACTACTTTTACTTCTTGCCAATACGGCCTCCTGTCAGTATCATACGCATACTATGGATATTAATTTAACTGGAAAACAGAAACGCCACCTTCGTGGATTAGCTCATGAGCTTCACCCACTAGTTACGATTTCTGACAAAGGACTCTCTGAAAATGTTTTGGCTGAGCTGGAACTGACCTTAGAGCATCATGAACTAATTAAAGTGAGAGTGAATGCAATTGATCGTGAGCAACGCCGCGAGCTAATAGCACAGCTAGTAGAGAAGAGTTGCTCAACTTTAATTCAAACTATAGGGCATATCGCGCTTATCTATAGAGCAGCTAAAAAACCAGAGCTGAAAATCCCATCGTAATATTAAACTATCAGTCTACTTAACTGATATAACGCACCTCTACAATCTCATAATTTTTAGTTACAGCCGGGGCTTTAACTACCGCAATATCTCCCTCTTCTTTACCAATTAAAGCTCTTGCTATTGGTGAGTTGACGGAGATACGCCCCTCTTTGCTATTAGCTTCATCATCTCCCACGATTTGATAAGTTACTGTCTCTCCGCTATCCTCCTCTTCAAGCTCAACTGTCACTCCAAACACTACGCGTCCATTTTGTGGAAGAGTTGCAACATTTATCTCTTGTGCATTACCCAGCTTCCCTTCAAGATCCTGAATTTTTCCTTCGATAAATCCTTGCTGCTCACGAGCCGCATGATACTCTGCATTCTCTTTAAGGTCACCGTGGGCTCTTGCTTCAGAGATCGCCTCTACAACTTCTGGACGAGCCACGCTCTTTAGGTTGTGAAGCTCTGCGCGCATCTGCTCTGCGCCTTTAACTGTTAATGGAATTTTACTCATATCTATTCTCCTCCTTTCATTGAATCTTTTATCTCTCTATGTAGATCTTGCAGTCTATTAACCTCACGCTCTTCCAACTTGGGTAAGGCGTAAGCAACTGCTTGTGCGCCTGCTACTGTAGTGAAATAGGTTACTTTATGGTTAAGTGCCTCTCGTCTAATTGAGAAGGAGTCTGAGATAGCCTGCTTACCTTCTGTAGTGTTGATGATAAGATCTATGTCACCATTCTTAATCTGATCAACAATATGAGGACGACCCTCATTCACTTTATTGATGCGTTTACACTCAACGGATGCACTCTCAATCACCTCTGCAGTTCCACTAGTTGCAACCAACTCAAAACCTGCAGCAGATAGTTGCTGTGCAACAGGGACGATTGCATTTTTATCTCCATCTCGCACACTAATAAATGCACGACCAGATTGCGGCAGCGGACCTCCAGCGGCAAGCTGTGATTTAGCAAATGCTTCACCAAAGCTGTGCCCTACTCCCATCACTTCACCAGTAGATTTCATCTCTGGTCCCAGCAGTGGGTCAACTCCAGGGAATTTAACAAATGGAAATACTGCCTCTTTTACTGAGAAGTAAGGCGGTATTACTTCAGATGTGAATCCCTGATCTTTAAGTGACTCCCCTGCCATACAGCGAGCTGCAACTTTAGCTAGGGGTATACCAATAGCTTTAGATACAAATGGAACAGTACGAGATGCACGAGGGTTAACCTCAAGCACGAAGATAAGATCCTCTCCATCTTTGTGCTGGATTGCAAATTGCACATTCATTAAACCTAACACTTTAAGCTCTAGTGCCATCGATTTAGTCTGTTCACGCAGTCTATCTTGAACTTCGGCAGTAAGATCATACGGAGGAAGAGAGCAAGCGGAGTCTCCAGAGTGCACTCCAGCTTGTTCAATGTGCTGCATAATGCCTCCAATCACTACATCAGTTCCATCGCAAATTGCATCTACATCAACTTCTACCGCATCATTTAGAAAGCGGTCAAGTAGAACTGGACTTTCATTAGATACCTGAACCGCTTCACGGAAGTATCTCTCTAGCCCCTCTGCATCATGTACAATTTCCATAGCTCTACCACCCAACACATAAGATGGTCGAACCACTAATGGGTAGCCTATCTCTTCAGCTAGATCTAATGCTTCATCTGCAGCAGTTGTGGTGCGATTTGGTGGTTGCAGAAGCCCAAGTCTATTTAGTGCTTGCTGAAAACGCTCACGATCTTCTGCGAGATCAATTGCATCTGGTGTGGTTCCAATAATGGGGACTCCAGCCTTCTCTAGATCGAGAGCTAATTTTAATGGAGTTTGACCACCATACTGCACAATCACTCCTGCAGGCTTCTCTATCTTCACAACCTCTAGGACATCTTCCAAGGTTAGTGGCTCAAAGTAGAGGCGGTCTGAAGTGTCATAATCAGTTGAGACAGTCTCTGGGTTACAGTTGACCATAATTGTCTCGTAGCCATCTTCACGCAGAGCTAATGCCGCATGCACACAGCAGTAATCAAATTCTATTCCTTGTCCAATTCTATTTGGACCTCCACCAAGCACCATAATTTTTTTATTATTTGATGGATTTGATTCACACTCATCTTCATAGGTAGAGTACATATAGGCAGTATCAGTTGGGAACTCTGCGGCACAAGTATCAACTCGCTTATATACTGGATGAACATTCAGGCTCTGACGATGCGCACGCACTCTATTCTCATCCGTACCTAGCAGTTTCGCTAATCTACGATCAGAGAACCCTTTCTGTTTAATCTGTTTTAGTCTTACACTATCTAAATCTTGTAACGATCTTTTTTCTATATCCTGCTCATCCTTTACAAGGTTCTCAATCTGCACCAAGAACCAGCGATCAATAGCACACTTATCAAATATCTGATCCATACTCCAACCAGCACGGAATGCATCAGCGACATACCAGATGCGCTCTGGACCTGGCACTTGAAGATGTTTGCGCAGGGTCTCTTTAAGTGAGTCTGAGTTTAGATCAACCTTCTCATCCAACCCATCTGCTCCAGTCTCAAGTCCGCGTAGAGCTTTCTGCAGGGACTCTTGGAAGGTGCGCCCAATAGCCATCACCTCTCCCACCGACTTCATTTGAGTAGTCAAGGTGGCATCTGCCTGCGGGAATTTTTCAAAAGTAAAACGAGGAATTTTAGTTACAACATAATCTATAGATGGCTCAAATGAGGCTGGAGTTGCACCTCCAGTAATCTCATTCTGAAGCTCGTCAAGAGTGTAACCGACAGCAAGTTTAGCCGCAATTTTAGCGATAGGGAATCCTGTCGCTTTAGAGGCGAGCGCAGATGAACGAGATACTCGTGGGTTCATCTCGATAATAATCATCCGACCATTTTCTGGATTAATTGCAAACTGCACATTAGAACCACCAGTATCAACTCCTATCTCACGCAACACCGCAAGCGATGCGTTACGCATAATTTGATACTCTTTATCTGTCAAAGTTTGCGCTGGAGCAACAGTGATAGAGTCTCCTGTGTGTACACCCATTGGATCAAAGTTTTCGATAGAGCAGATGATGATGCAGTTATCTTTATTGTCTCGCACCACCTCCATCTCATACTCTTTCCATCCCAAAACAGACTCTTCAATTAAGAGCTCATTGGTTGGTGAAAGATCAAGTCCTCGCTCACATATCTCAACAAACTCCTCTTTGTTGTAAGCGATACCGCCGCCACTACCACCCATAGTAAATGAGGGGCGAATAATTGTGGGAAAGCCGAGAGGTATCTGTACCTGTTGCGCCTCCTCCATACTATGCGCTACTGAGGATTTAGGAGTATCGAGTCCGATCTTGTGCATAGCATCACGAAAGCGTTCTCTATCTTCTGCTTTATCAATAGCGTCACGGCTTGCCCCAACCATCTCTACGCCATATTTTTTAAGAACCCCTTCTCGTTCCAAATCAAGCGCACAGTTAAGCGCAGTCTGACCACCCATAGTTGGCAGCAGTACATCTGGACGCTCTTTCTTAATAATTCGTTCTACAGTCTCCCAGTGAATAGGCTCAATATAGGTTGAGTCTGCCATCTCTGGATCAGTCATAATGGTCGCTGGATTAGAGTTAACTAAAATCACTCTATACCCCTCTTCTCGCAGCGCCTTACACGCCTGCGCTCCTGAGTAATCAAATTCACAAGCTTGCCCAATTACGATTGGTCCAGCTCCAATAATTAAGATGCTTTCAATGTCGGTACGCTTTGGCACTATGCGGCTCCTTTATTGTTATTCATTACAGACTCTCTATTTTTTTCCATCAACTCTATAAAGTGATCAAAGAGTGGTGCTACATCGTGTGGACCAGGGCTCGCTTCAGGATGACCCTGAAAACTAAAAGCGGGGGTGTCACTGCGTTCAACTCCCTGCAGAGATTTATCAAACAGTGAACGGTGCGTTGCAACTAGGTTGTCAGGTAGAGTATCTTCATCAATAGCAAAACCATGATTTTGACTTGTAATCATAACTTCGCCACTACTCATATTTTGTACTGGGTGGTTAGCACCGTGATGTCCGAACTTCATCTTCATACTCTTTGCTCCACTTGCAAGCGAGAGGAGCTGATGCCCCAAACAGATTCCAAACAGCGGGATCTTTTTATCTAGTAGAGTTCTAATACTGCTCTGCGCATAGTCACACGGCTCTGGATCACCAGGACCATTGGATAGAAAAACTCCATCTGGGTTTAGTGACAACACCTCTTCTACTGGAGTTTGCGCTGGTACTACTTGCAGACGGCAACCACGATCAACTAACATACGAAGGATATTTTTCTTTACCCCATAGTCATATACCACTACACTCCACGGTAATGATGATGGATTTTCAACTGGAGCTGGCAGCCCCTCCTCTAACTCCCAACTACCCTGTTCCCAGTCATACTGCTCTTTGGTAGTTGCTTCAATAGCTAGATCCATCCCCTCTAGACCAGCAAAATTCTTAGCTGCAGCAACTGCTGCTTTCTCATCAATAGTTTCATCGCTACTGTTAGCAGCAACTATACAGCCTCTCTGCGCACCTTTCTCTCGTAAAATTCTAGTTAATTTTCTAGTGTCAATACCAGCTATTGCAACACTCTTATTTCTAACAAGGTAGTCACCTAAACTCTCCTCGCTACGCCAGTTACTAGCAATTTGTGATAGATCCCTGATAACCAACCCTGCAGCCATAACCTGCGGAGACTCTTCATCCTCAAGATTAGTTCCTGTATTACCAATATGTGGATAGGTGAGGGTTACGATTTGACGCAAATATGAGGGATCGGTGAGAATCTCTTGATAGCCACTCATAGCAGTATTAAATACTACTTCGCCTACCGTTTCCCCTGCAAACCCAATAGATTCGCCATAAAAAATTGTGCCATCTTCAAGTGCCAGAACTGCAGGTGTTGCCATAAATATACTCACGCAAGAGGATATTAGAATATCCGTTATCTGTCTGCCCCAGAACAGGACAAAATCTGACGAATTTTACTCTGATTTGAGTGAAAGGTCTAGAGGGTATCTGTTATTAATCTTAATTTGTCACATAGAATAGCATTCTGACAGAGAGTTTAGCTATTTAGATTTAAAACATCCTGCATATCGAAAAGCCCTGATTGTTTATCTGTTAACCAACCAGCTGCGCGGACTGCCCCTTTTGCAAAGGTGAGGCGACTAGAGGCTTTGTGGGTAATCTCAACTCGCTCACCAATATCGGCGAAGAGGACTGTATGATCTCCAACTATATCTCCAGCGCGGATGGTCTCGAAGCCAATTGTGCCACGATCTCGTTCACCTGTATTGCCTTCACGCCCGTAAACTGCACACTCGTTAAGATCTCTACCTAACGCATCGGCAACCACCTCTCCCATCCTCAGAGCTGTTCCTGATGGAGCATCTACTTTGTGACGATGATGTGCTTCTATCACCTCAATATCCACCTCATTACCCATAACTCGTGCCGCAAGGTCTAGAAGTTTAAAACAGAGGTTCACTCCCACACTCATATTTGGGGCAAAAACAATCGCTATCTCTTTAGCTGCCTCTTCGATGATAAGCTTCTCTGCAGAGCTAAATCCTGTAGTACCGATCACCATTTTACAACCTAGCTTGCGACATATCTCAATATTGGCGAGAGTAACTGCTGGGCGAGTAAAATCTATTAACACGGAACCTTTTGATAAAGCAGCTTCAAGATTATCGTCAATTTTTACACCTACGCGTCCAACTCCAGAGAGCTCTCCAGCGTCTAGATTAAGATAGTCGCTACCACTGCGCACCACTGCTGCGACTAAGGTTGCGCTATCATCTATACCAACTGCTTCAATTAGGGAGCGCCCCATACGACCGCCAGCTCCAGTGACGATAATTTTTGAACCGTTACTACTCATAATTATTACTCTTTAATTAATCAGTTAAATCTTCAAAAAAGCTTTTAACTTTACCCATCCAAGATGAGTGCTGCGGACTATGCTTCTCTCGTTTTTCATCTAAAGAGTTACCAAACTCTCGTAGCAGATCTTTCTGTTTACTGCTCAACTTAACTGGAGTCTCTATAACTATACGACAGAGCAGATCTCCAACACTGTGGCTGCGTACAGACTTAATTCCCTTCCCTCGTAAACGAAACATTTTACTAGTCTGTGAACCAGTGGGGATTTTTAATTTAAGACACTGTGTAGCACCGAGACATGGAACATCAACCTCACCACCTAACGCTGCAGTAACAATACTCACTGGAATATCGCAATAGAGATCATCTCCATCTCGCTTAAATATCTGATGCTCTTTTACTGAAACCTCTACAAATAGATCACCAGATGGACCGCCATTCTCACCAACCTCACCCTCTCCACTAAGTCGAATTCGATCACCGTTATCAACCCCTCCTGGGATTTTAACAGAGAGCTTCTTCTCTTTTTTAACTTTACCAGAACCTCGACATATTGGGCATGGATCTTTAATCTCTTTACCAGCACCATGACAGGTTGGGCATGCCTGCTCTACAGAGAAGAATCCCTGCTGCATTCTAACTTTTCCTGCTCCACCACAAGTGTTACAGGTTACTGGTGTTGATCCCGGTTTTGCTCCTGTACCATCACATTTAGCACAGCTATCTGTTACAGGAATTTTAATCTCTTTAGTCAAGCCAGAGACAGCCTCTTCAAGAGTGAGTTTTATACGGTAGGCTAGATCGGCACCTCTATAAACTTGTGGACCACCGCGTCTGCCACCACCACCGCCAAAGATATCACTAAAGATATCTTCAAAACCACCGAATCCTCCTCCGCCAAAGCCGCCACCCTGTCCTCCGCCCATAGATGGATCAACGCCAGCATGTCCAAATTGGTCATAAGCGGCCCGTTTCTGACCATCACTCAGAATCTCATACGCCTCCTTAACCTCTTTAAACTTCTCCTCGACATCAGCACCGCCATCAGGATTGCGGTCAGGGTGAAGCTTCATCGCCTTGCGTCGATATGATTTCTTCAACTCAGCTTCGCTCGCGTTGCGATCCACCCCTAGAACTTCGTAATAATCTCTTTTTGACATATTTTTTGATCAACCTTAATAAAATCACACAAAGCCGCAGAGACGCAAAGCTTTATAAATCACTCTTTGCACCTCTGCGACTTTGTGTGAGACAAGCCGTTTATATAATAAACTTTACTTCTTATCGTCATCAACCTCTTCAAACTCGGCATCGACAACATCGTCATCATCGTTAGAGCTTGAATCTGCTTCTGCTCCAGCTGCGCCATCTTCAGGGTTTTGACTATACATGCGTTCAGACATCTTTCCTGCCGCATCTCCTAGCGCTTTAGTTTTCTCTGCAATAGCTTCTGCATCATCACCATTCATAACTCCTTCAAGGTCGGTGATTGCTGCTTCGATAGCGCTCTTCTCATCTGCCTCTACCTGGTCGCCAGCCTCTTCCATCGCTTTGCGAGTTGAGTGGATAAGTCCATCTGCCTGATTGCGTGCACCAACTAACTCTTGGAACTTCTTATCCTCTTCTGCATGCGCTTCAGCATCCGCTACCATCTTCTCTACTTCATCATCACTGAGACCACTTGATGCTTTAATTATAATTGACTGCTCTTTACCAGTTGCTTTATCTTTTGCAGAGACATTTAGAATACCGTTTGCATCAATATCGAGGCTCACCTCAATCTGAGGCGTACCACGAGGAGCTGGTGGTATATCTGTTAGATCAAAACGACCTAATGATTTATTAGCAGCAGCCTGCTCTCTCTCACCCTGCAACACATGTACTGTTACTGCACCCTGATTATCATCAGCAGTTGAGAATGTCTGTTGTGCCTTAGTTGGGATTGTAGTATTTTTCTCAATCAATTTCGTCATCACTCCGCCCATAGTCTCAATACCAAGAGATAGAGGAGTAACATCAAGTAGTAGCACATCGTTAACATCACCAGAGAGAACACCACCCTGAATCGCCGCACCCATCGCTACAGCCTCGTCTGGATTGACATCTTTGCGTGGCTCTTTACCGAAGAAAGCTTCTACTGCTTCCTGTACTTTAGGCATACGAGTCTGTCCACCAACTAGGATCACATCTTTAATATCACTAACGGAGAGACCTGAATCTTTAAGCGCTACTCGACAAGGGTCAATAGAGCGTTTTACTAAATCATCAACCAATGACTCTAGTTTAGAGCGAGTCATTTTGATATTCATATGTTTAGGACCAGACGCATCTGCTGTGATATATGGAAGATTGATATCAGTCTGTTGTGCAGATGACAACTCAATCTTAGCTTTCTCTGCAGCCTCTTTCAGACGCTGTAGTGCCATTGGATCTTTAGAGAGATCGACCGCTTGATCCTTTTTAAACTCATCAACAAGGTAGTCCATAATACGGTTATCGAAATCTTCACCGCCGAGGAAAGTATCACCATTTGTTGCCAACACCTCAAACTGATGCTCACCATCAATCTCTGCAATCTCAATAATTGAGACATCAAAAGTACCACCACCAAGGTCATATACTGCTATAACACGATCACCCTCTTTCTTATCCATACCATAAGCGAGTGCTGCCGCAGTTGGCTCATTGATAATTCGTTTAACTTCTAGACCTGCAATTTTACCAGCATCTTTAGTTGCTTGACGCTGTGAATCATTGAAGTAAGCAGGTACAGTAACCACTGCTTCAGTAACCTCTTCTCCAAGATACTCCTCTGCAGTCTTCTTCATCTTTTGTAGAACGCGGGCAGAGATCTCTGGTGCTGCCATCTTCTTACCATCAACTTCAACCCAAGCATCCCCATTATCTGCCTTCACAATAGAGTATGGAACAAGATCAATATCTTTCTGCACCACCTTATCCTCGAAGCGGCGACCTATCAAACGCTTGATAGCAAATAGTGTATTTTTAGGATTGGTAACTGCTTGGCGTTTAGCTGACTGTCCAACCAAAACCTCACCATCATCGGTATAGCCGATAACAGATGGCGTAGTACGCGCACCCTCACTATTCTCAATAACTCGCGCCTTATCCCCATCTAAAACCGAGACACAAGAGTTTGTTGTTCCCAGATCTATTCCAATAATTTTACCCATAACTATATACTCCTAAATTTTATATTACTTTAATTTTTTGATTTAACTACTTAACCCATTTTTGAGATACCCATACATTGGGGATGCTTATTTGAGTTTCAAGGCTTCCTTGATACAAACTTCAATAATCACGAACTCACAATAACTCTTGCTGGACGCAGTAGCCGCCCATTAAGATTGTACCCTTTCTGAATTACATCCATAACTGTATTTGGCTCCATATCAGGATTTGGAACCATAGTCATAGCTTCATGCTGTTCTGGATCAAATTTAACTCCTTGCGCATCTAACACTTCAACATTAAACTTATCAAATATTCCAAAAAGCTGCTTCTTAGTTAGATCCATACCCTCAATAATAGAGGATATATCTTCACTATCTTTTGCTGCATTAAGCCCTAGCTCGATACTATCCGCAACGGCTAGTAACTCTTTTGCGAACGGCTCTAAAGCAAATTTATGCGCTTTTTCCACATCTCGCGCAGTTCTATTACGCAGATTTGCCATCTCTGCTTGCACTCTAGTTAGACGATCCACAGCATCTGCCACATCAATCTGCGCCTGATCTAAATCTGTCAACTCTGGCTCATCAGAATCATCTGCATCACTGTCAATCGAATCAACTCCGTCAATAACACTCTCCAGACTTTCATCTACACTTCCAGTTTCATCCTCTACAGAATCACTATCTACTTTACCCACTACTTCTTCACTCATTATCTAAATATCCCTAATAAATTAAAATAAGATTAAAAATCAAATATTGCTGAACTATGAGGGAGCATTTACAAAATTCAACCCCGTTAACAAAATTTTTATTCTAAGATAGTTAGCTAAAAAGTAACTATTCAGGGACGATTTATGGTCAAAATACAACAAAAACCACATAACTGTGTTACAGTTGACAGTTAAAGTTCGACTACTCTACTTCACCATTAATGAGAAATATATGGATTACCAATTATGGATTACCAATTTAAAAAAATAGGGATTATCGGTAAATTTGGAGCGCCTACAGTTGGTGAGACCCTACTCTCATTAACAAAATGTCTGCTCGATAAAAAACTTGAAGTATTTATAGATAAAGATACTGCTCAGCGCCACCCAAACAATAATTTTCCTGTAGTTAGTAGAGAGGAGATGGGGACACAGTGTGACCTTGCAATTGTCGTTGGGGGAGATGGATCATTTCTAAATGCGGCTCGTTCACTTGCTCAGTATGATATCCCAATGCTTGGAGTAAATCTTGGACGACTTGGCTTTCTTACTGATATAGCTCCCAATAAAATTGACACATATATGGAAGAGGTACTCAACGGCGAATTTACTGAGGAGAGACGCTGCCTTCTAAACAGCTCAATTCTGCGAGATGGTGAACATATAATGGAGGGGCCAGCTCTTAATGATGTAGTTGTACATAAACTTGATGTTGCCCGTATGATTGAATTTGAAGTTCATATCAATGGCGAATTTGTTAATAGACAACGCGCAGATGGATTAATTGTCTCCACCCCTACAGGCTCAACCGCTTACGCTCTTTCAGGTGGCGGACCAATTCTTGCTCCAGCACTTAAGGCTGTAGTTATAGTACCAATATGTCCTCACACTTTAAGCAGTCGTCCAATCGTAGTACCAGGAAATACGGTGATTGAGATCACCTTAATGGGACCTAGTGGACACGCCCAAGTATCTCGTGATGGACAAAGTAATGAACCGCTTGTTTCAGGAGATAAAATTATTGTACAGCGTTATGATCATGGGCTACGCATGATTCACCCATCCAACTACAGCCCATTCCGAGTACTACGCCAAAAACTTGGCTGGTCTGGCTAAAGCTTTATACTGATTCTCTACAGAGTTTAAGCGATGTTAAGCAACCTCTTTATCCGTAATTTTGTACTTGTCAAAGAGAGCGAAATAACTTTTGATAGTGGCTGCACTGTTCTTACTGGAGAGACTGGCGCAGGAAAATCTATCATCTTTGATGCTCTTGGACTAGCTCTTGGAAACCGCGCTGAAAATAGACTTATACGACATGGAGAGGAGCAAGCCGAAATTGTGGCAAGCTTTACGGAATTAACCACAGAAATTACTGAGTGGTTGCAAGAGCAAGAGATCTCTTTTGATAACACTAACGGCTCGACAGAACTTATTCTGCGCAGAGTTATCCGTAGAGATGGACGCTCTCGTGCATTTATTAATGCAACCCCAACCACCATTCAATCTCTACGCGAACTCGCAAAGATGCTTATTGACATTCAAGGGCAACACGCACACCAACGCCTCTTACAGCGCAACGAACAGCTTCGTCTACTCGATAGTTACGCAGACAATAGTACTCAGTTAACTGAGATGGAGAGTAACTACACCAACTGGAATATTCTACTGCAACAGCAGAATGCCCTACGCAAAAGTGAATCTGAACGCAAAGATCGTGTAGAGCTCTTAAATTTTCAGCTGCAAGAGTTAGAACAGCTAGGGCTACGCGATGGCGAGATTGCAGAGCTAGAGGAGGAGCAGAAACTCCTCAGTGGCGGAGAACAGCTCATAGAGCATGGAGATAACGCATTCAAACTACTCAATGGAGATAGTGAAGAGCAGAGCTCAGTTCAGCAACTCTATCGTGCCGTTGCACAGCTAGAATCCCTAGAACAGATTGACCCAGAGACAAAGTCTCTGCGTGAAAATTTACTTGAGGTGACCTTGCAAGCAGAGGAGATCGGAAATGAGTTACGAGATCATATCGCCAACTATACGCTAGATCCAGAACGCCTCCAGTGGTTAAACGAGAGACTCACCACAATCTCTGATCTAGCGCGTAAACACCTCTGCAGCAGCTCTGAACTCCTACAGAGACAACGGAAGATGGAGAGTGAAAGAGGCAAACTTCAATCGACTGACCAGCAACTAGAGAAAATAGCACAAGAGATTAAGAGTGCAGAAAAGAGCTGCTATAAAGTGGCAGAAAAGTTACACAAGAGACGCAGTGCAGCTGCTATCAAACTCGAAGCTGAAGTGAGTGCAGAGATTAAAACTTTAGGTATGGAAGAGGGAGAGTTGCGCATCACTGTAAACACAGTTACAGAAAATGGTTTCCGTAGCACTGGAACTGACGAAGTTAATTTCATCGTGCGCACTAACCGAGGAGATGAATTTCATCCTCTAGCTAAATCAGCATCAGGTGGTGAACTATCACGCATTAGTCTCGCCATTCAGATCGCCTCTGCCAACCAAGGAGAGACCCCAACCCTAATCTTTGATGAAGTTGATAGTGGAGTTGGTGGTGCTATTGCCGAGATGGTAGGAGAGAAACTGCGCCGCCTTGGAGAGAAGACACAAATACTTTGTGTAACTCATCTTCCACAGGTTGCATCACAGGGACATCACCATTTTAAAATTGATAAGCAGAGTGAAGGAGATGAGACCATAAGCGCCATCACCTCACTAAACACAACTCAGAGAGTAGATGAGATTGCTCGTATGTTAGGTGGAGTATCAATCACTAAACAGAGCAGAGCACATGCTCAAGAGATGTTGGTATAATAGGAAGTATGAATATGAAAAAAATAGGATATAAAGCCTCCCCACTAATTATCGCATCGCTTGTACTAATTCAAGGATGCTCCACTACTAAAGAGTCCACTGATGGAAATATTTTAGGACGCGCCGTAGATGATATATCTATAATGCAGTTCTCAATCCCCAACTTTGAACTTCCAAAGATGCCTGGAATCTACCGTGCCGATATTGTACAAGGAAATATTGTAGAGCAAGAGATGATCGACCAGCTCAAACCTGGAATGAGTAAGCGCCAAGTCCGTTTTGTTATGGGAAGCCCTCTAATCATTGACCCATTTCACCAAGAGCGCTGGGACTACTTTTACAGCAAAAAGAGCGATGGTAAACTGCAAGATAGACAGCGTATCACTCTATTTTTCAAAGATGATAAACTGAACCGTATTGATGGTGATAAGATACCAGAGCGTTAAGCGTTAACCTTTACCCATCTTCTTACCAGCAGCAGCACGCGCCTTGCGCACCTCTTTAGGATCAGCTATCAACGGGCGATAGATCTCTACTCTATCTCGTTCTAATAGCACTCTATCTCTCTTTGCTACTTTACCAAACACCCCCATCTTCACGCTCTCCAACTCTATCTCTGGAAAACGCTCTATTACCTCAGAGGCGATAACTGCCTGCTCTGCGGTGGCACCCTCCTCCACCTCCAGCTCAATTATAATCTGCTCATCCTCCAGAGCATAAGCAACTTCCACCTTAATTTTATCTCTCACTACTCATATCTCCTATCTAATATCTACCATCATCGCTAACCATATATATCTTTTGCGCGCAGTACAAATGCATCTACCATAGATCCAGTGATCTGCTTAAACAGCGGACCAATCGCCATCTCTGCAACTCTATTAGAAAATGTAAACTCCACAAAGAGAGAAATTTTACACGCCTCCTCACTTAACTCCTCAAACTCCCAACGCCCAACTAAATGGTTAAAGGGACCATCAACTAACTCCATATCAATTGATCGAGCAGAAGTAAGCTTGTTGCGGGTCGTAAAAGATTGACGAATTCCCTTAAAGGAGATATCTACCTTAGCCACTTTTTCATCACTACCATCCCCCTCCAACACTTCACTTCCACCACACCAGGGCAGAAACTCAACATAGGATGAGACATCATCCACTAGCACAAACATCTCTGCACTGGAGTGAGGAACCAGAGCACTCTTCTGTACAACTGACATAAATTTATCACTCTCTTATAATAATATCTAAAAACTAGCTTCTATTAAAGCACCAAGATTGACCATTATACAAACTCCAGAGAGCAAGTGAGAGTATAATTACCAACATGGCTAAACCAAAAAAGAAAAAATCACATGGCGGAAAAAATATTGCCCTCAATAAAAAAGCGTTTCATGACTTTTTTGTTGAGGATCGCTATGAAGCTGGAATCTCGCTTGAGGGATGGGAAGTCAAAAGTCTGCGTGAAGGAAGGGCTCAGATAAAAGAGAGCTATGTTCTTGTTCGTGATGGCGAGGCTTTTCTTTTTGGCGCACACATCTCCCCCCTCTCCACAGCCTCAACTCACATCCACCCAGACCCAATGCGTAGCCGTAAACTACTTATGCATCGCCGTGAGCTTGACAGACTTATCGGCCTAGTCGATAGAAAAGGATACACCTTAGTTCCACTCTCAATATATTGGAAATTTGGACGAGTAAAACTTGAGGTAGGACTCGCCAAAGGCAAGCAAGATCACGATAAAAGAGCATCTCTTAAAGATCGAGACTGGAAACGAGAGCAGAGTAGAATTCTAAAAAACGCTTAGACTCACAAGACTCACAAGACTCACAATATCTCTATAGGTTTTATCTATGAAGAACGCCTGCCCATTAATATTTTTTGCTGTTCAAATAGAGGTAACTGCCGTTATAATACCGCAGTTACTTTGGGGATGACCTGGCTTCGACGTGGGTTACAAAACCTGAGGTGCATGCCGAGGATGTAGACACCTCGCTAATCATTCTGCAATATTATAGTTGCCAACGACGACAACTACGCACTAGCAGCTTAAACCCCTGTAGAGTGCCGTCTGACTGAAGCCGTGCTTATGCGTTCAGACCCAGGCGTCGACCCTCATAAGATCGTGATGAAGCATGTCTGGTGTGGATTCACTAAAACTTATCCGGACTAGCTGTTAACTTTCCCTGCCCGTCGGGTGGTTAGCCGCAAAATTAATAGACTGGGATAAGCATGTAGAGCCAAAGGCAGAGGATTTGCGGACGCGGGTTCAACTCCCGCCATCTCCACCAACAAGTGGTTTTAACCACTATCAAAAACCCCATAAACTATATAGTTTATGGGGTTTTTTATTGTTTTGATTTAATGATTAGTCACATAATGCTACCACTCATACTGATTATTA
>Ga0209263_1000436_pt1 | contig 28119 bp, 26 predicted proteins | sample SaaInlV_DNA_100m_FD_184684 | JGI IMG/M metagenome (GOLD analysis project Ga0209263, IMG submission 184684) | Marine microbial communities from expanding oxygen minimum zones in the Saanich Inlet - SI075_LV_DNA_100m (SPAdes) (version 2) | ecosystem: Environmental > Aquatic > Marine > Unclassified... | reverse complement strand
AGATCATTTGATTCAGTTGGTTCATGGCACGTCAAGGGATTATTTCTTGGTATGATGCACTTTCAAGACAAATACAATGAAGATTTAGAAAGATTACAAAGATGTGATATTCACTATGTTACTCCCGATCTTAGAATAGTTCCGTTCTGTGCATTTAATGTAATTCCAGAATGGTATAGAGATAGAATTCAAAAGAAATATTCTATCACTGTAGAGGAATGGGAAGAACGTGAAGGCGTAAAACTTGAAGATGGTCTATACAGAGGCCTTATGAGACGTGGTGCAGGTGATGAACTTGCTGCTGGCTGTGCAAAGAGTCAGATGTTCCATGATGCATCTCAAGCAACAATGTAGAAGAATCTTATATTCAAAAGAGTAATAAAAGTTCAATTAATTTTCTAACTATTGGATTCTCAAACTAGTTTATTTCAAATTAGTAGTTTTGATTTTAAAATAAATCATTTGTTTGTAATTGGAATATTGATTTTAGCATTTTCAGTATCTTTTCTAATTAGAGCCCAACCTGCTGAATATGGATTTGAATTAAATGAATTTGATCCCTTTTTCAATTTTCGAGCTACTGAATATATTGTAGAAAATGGATTTTTTGAATATTTTCAATGGCATGATGATAAAAGTTGGTATTTACCAGAAGAATCACCAGGAATTTCTGGAAGAAATGTTTCTGCAACTTCTCAAATTATGCTTCATAGTACAGCAGCTGTAACTTATCAAATATTTGGAGGAAATTCATCACTATATGATTTCACGATATTATTTCCGGCAATAATTGGCTCATTAACTGTAGTTATTATTTTTGTATTAGTAAGATTATTTGCTGGAACTATTGCTGGTCTTTTTGCTTCTTTATTATTTGCAGTATCCCTTCCAATAATTATTAGAGGTTCTATTGGTTGGTTTAAATCTGAACCCTTAGGAATTTTTTATGGTTTATTGGGATTGTATTTATTTTTAAGTGCAATTAAATCTGAAAATAAAAAAGTTGCAGCCTTAAAAATTATTTCTGGTGGGGTGATAATGGCTTTTGGAATGGCATCTTGGGGGGGAAATCAATTTTTTATAATTCCTATAGGATTATTTATTTTAGCATTACCCTTTCTTAGAAAAGATCATACATTTCTATTGTGGAGTATTCCATTATTTGTAGGAATATTTCTTTTGATTTCAGGTTCATTTGAAAGACCTGGACTATCTTTTGTATTTGGTTTAGGTGGACTCTCATTACTTATTCCAACTATATTTTTAATGATTAGTATATTTGTTCAAAAAATAAGTAAGGATAAAACTAAAACAAGAAATAGTTTATTCCTTTTAATTTCTATTATTGTAATTGGATCCTTTTTAATAGTTCTAAATGATGAATCGCATCTTTTACCTCTACCTAGTTTTAGATATCTAAATGCAATGAATCCATTTTTGACAACTACTGATCCACTTGTTGATTCTGTTGCAGAACATGCTAGTACATCTATCGTCATTTCCTTTCTACTTCATTCTGTTTGGATGATTTTTGCTGGAATTGGTATTTGGTTTATTTTATCTAAAAAAATATCTCAAAGTTTTGTTAAGAATGATATGAAGGCATTTGTACTTATTATTGGAATAAGTGGAGTGTACATCAGTTCATCATTTATTCGGCTTGAAGTCTTTGCATCTATATCATTAATTATTCTTTCTTCTATTGCTTTATCTATTTTAACTAAAAATATTTTTAAAATTAAATTTTCTGGAAAAACGAGTAGTTTGTTTAAAATCTCATATGTTATAATTATGGCATTCTTATTTACTCTTCCACTTGTTTTTCCAGAAAATAATAATTGGATTAGTCATATAGATAGTCCTCCAATAATCCTTACAGGTGCAACATCAAATCCTCCTACTACTGATTGGTTAGAAACTTTGGAATGGATTAAACTCAACACTCCTGAAAATGCAGTAATTGCATCCTGGTGGGATTATGGGTATTGGATTCAAACAATGGGTGAACGAACTACTTTGATTGATAATTCTACAATTAGTACATGGCAAATTGAAAAAATGGCAAAAATGTTCTTGAGTACTCCTGTTGATAGTTGGAATATGCTTAAAGAAATGAATGCTGATTTTGTGCTTATATTTTTGAGTGCTCAAAAAATAGGTGATGATTCTGAACTTTATGTTTTAGGTGGAGGTGGTGATGAATCTAAAGTTGTGTGGTTTTCACGCATTGCTGAATTTCCATCTGAGAAATACTTAAAATTTGGTGCAATGGGCACAAATTATTTTAATGAACAAACAATGTTAGGTAAAATGATTCCATTTACCCCTGTGGTTTATTATAATCCTGATACTCAAGAAAATTCTACAATCTATAAACCTGGTTTTTTTGAAATTTCAATTAAAAATATTGAATATGATTCTGACAAGGATCCATTAAAGTTAGTTTATGCATCACCTAGTTTTATGAATGAAAAAGGAGGGCCTATGAATATTGTATTAATTTATGAAATTAACAAAAACTATGTCTCTGCATTTATTCCTTAAATGATTCTTTTTCAATAAATAATAAAATAGAATTATTTGATACAAGAGCTTAAAAGGAATTGATCTAATTTTATGTTGTGAAAATTCTATATATTTCACCAAGATATGATGGTGGAATTGGTGGTCATGCAAAAAGAGTTGCAGAAAAATTATCTGAACAGGGTCATGATGTAAAGTTAATGAAAATATCGCACATACCTATTAAAAAATTAAAAAATCCCTCATTTGTAATTTTTGGAAAATTAAAGGCGTTAATTGATAATGAAATATATGATGCTGTACATGCGTGGAATATTCCATCAGCTTTTGTTATGAAAAATATAAAATCAAGTAAAAAAATTCTCTCTGTTCATGGAATTTATTCTGAGCAAGTTAAATTGTTATATTCACAAACTACTGGAAAGTTCGCAAAAATCGGTGAAAATAAAGCATTTTCATATTCTACAAAATTAACTACTGATTCAAAAGTTGTTCAACAATATTATAAAGAAAAATTTCAGGTTAATTTTATTCATTTACCTGCACCTTTAGATACAAAAAAATTTAAAGATATAGGTGAAGTTGAAAAAAATCCTGATCAAATTGTATATGTTGGAAGAGATAGTTTTGAAAAAGGTATTGATATTTTGCAAAATATTGAATCAAAACTTAATGGAAATGTTGTATATTGTACAAATTATTCTTGGTTAAAAACAATGAAAATTCTTAAATCATCTAAATTACTTATTGTCCCATCTCGAATGGAAAGTCTTCCACAGGTAATAAAAGAAGCATTTTATTTAAAAATACCCGTTATTGCAACAAATGTTGGTGGCATTTCAGAAATAATTCAAAATGAGAAAACCGGAATTCTTATTCCACCTGAAAATGAACAAGAAATGATTAATGCCATAAATAATTTAATTAAAAATAATTCACTTATAGAAATAATGACTAAAAATGCGTTTAATTTTATAAATAAATTCTATTCATGGGATACATTACTTCCTAAATATGTTGAATTATATGAAAAATAACTATTTTTTTTAAATTAGATGGTTTTTATTTCGGATTTCAGAATTTGTTTTATTGAAGCAAAAATTAATTGATTTTTTAGTATGTCCAACATGTCGACATTCAATTAACGTAAAGATAAAGAAAAAAATTAATGAAGAGATTATTGAAGGATCAATAATTTGTGATCACTGTAAAGATACTTTCAAAATTACTAAAGGAATTCCACGATTTGTTGTAGATGAAACAAAGGATTTTGTTAAAACAGAAGCTGCATTTAGTTCCAAATGGCAAAAACATCATAAAAATCATCAAGCAAAAGATTGGGTTGATTTTCAGCGAAAGTGGTTTTTAGATAGATATGGTTGGAAAACTATAGAAAATTTTAATGAATTTTTAGATTCCAAAACTACTATCCTTGATGCAGGAACTGGAATTGGAAATAGCGCAAAATTTCTTTCAGCCAATAAAAATGCACAAGTATTTGCTTTAGATGCAAGTGATAGTGTAGATTTTGCATACAAAAAATACGGAAAATTATCTAATGTCCATTTTTTACAAGCTGATCTTCGTCAATTACCATTCAAAAAAAGTTTTTTTGATTATATTTATTCAGATCAAGTTCTTCATCATACAAAAAACACTGGAACATCTTTCAAATATCTAGTAACTTTTTTGACAAAATTTGGTCACATTTCTATATACGTTTACAACAAAAAAGCACCAGTACGAGAATATGTGGATGATTATATTCGTAATAAAACTGTAAAAATGTCCGTTGAAGAATGTACTGAATTTTCTAAAAATATGGCCTATTTGGGAAAAAGTCTTTCACAATTAAAAAAGAAAATTAAAATTCCTCATGATATTCCACTTTTAGGTGTAAAAGCAGGAGAATATGATGTTCAGCGTTTCATTTACTGGCATTTTTTAAAATGTTTTTGGGATGAATCCGATAATTTTGAAAGAAGTGTTGGTGTAAATTTTGATTGGTATTCACCAAAATTTGCATTCAGACATACTCCAAAAGAAGTAAAAACTTGGTTTAAAGAATCTAAATTAAAAATTACAAATTTTAAAGAAATTGAAAGTGGAATAAGTGTAACTGGCCAAAAATAAATTTTTATTTCTCTAATTTTTTTTTATATTTTCAATAAATTTTTGAGTAATTATTTTCCAACTAAAGTTATCTTCTACAAATTTTCTTCCTTGAACTCCCATTTCCTTGATTTTTTTTGGATCATTCAAAATTTCCTCGATTTTTTTAATCAATTCTTCAGAATTTCCTTTTTCTACTAAAAACCCTGTTTTTTTGTCTACCATTATTTCTGGAATTCCACCTACATTTGTTGCAATAACTGGTTTTTTCATTAATTGGGCTTCAAGTAATGTTAATGGTGACATATCTAATCCTGAAATTAAAGCATAGATGTCAATTTCAGATAAATATTCTCTAACTTTTTTTGGATATTCTAATGATCCTAACCATTGAAAATTTTTATATTTTTTTAATTTAATCATAATTTCTTTTCTGAATGGTCCATCTCCTACCCAATAAAATTTTACATTTGGTAATCTCTTAAGAACATCTTCTAAAATTAACAATTCTTTTGATTTATCCCAAATTACTGCACCTTGAAGTAATCCTATACAGGGATGTTCTAACTTCATACCTTCCACATTATACCAATTTGAAGGATCAATTCCTTGATACATAACAAATGTTTTTTTATTTGGAATTTTTTCTTTTGTTATTTCATTTAAATAATTACAAATTGGAACAATTACATCTGCATTTTTGAAACATTGTTCACCAATTTTTTCCCATGCATTGAGTGCTATTTTTTTTGGTAATGAATTATAAATTGTTTCACGAGCTGTTTTCATTTCTTTCCAATAATTTCCTCTTAAATGAATAATTAATGGAATTTTTTCTTTAATTGAATCTAATCCAAAATGTCTTTGCCTATCTACTAAAATAATGTCTGGTTTGAATTCTTTTACTAATTTTTTAAATGTGTTTTTTGGTTTTATCCAATACTTAACTCTTCTACTGGGGAAACCATCTGAAAAATCTACATCAAAAACTACTTTTGTTTCAATTCCAATATTAATTAATTCTTTTGCAAATTCATTAAGATGAAATATTTTAGAACTAGATGCACCAATTAATATTTTCAACTTAATTTCTAATCCTCTTTCAAGTATAATATTTGCTCGTATAAATTATAATTAGATTTTTTCATATTTTTTCATAGAAATAATTTCATTAATCCATTTTTCAAGAAATACTGTGGGTTTCCATCCAATTTTGTCTTGAATTAAGTCAATATTAGCAACTGTTCTTTGCACATCTCCTTTTAGAGCTGGACCAAAAATTAATTCTATATGTAATCCTGATGATTTTATGATAGTCTTTGCTAAATCTAATATTGTAATTGATGTGTTTGTTCCAACATTAAAAAATTCATGATTTACATTACTATCCATTGACATAATATTAGCATCTGCAACATCTTCTACATATACAAAATCTCTAAACTGTGATCCGTCTCCATTAATTTTTAGTGGTAATTTATCTCTAATTTTCTCTAAAAATAATTTTAGAACCCCTGCATATTCTTTTGATTGTCCTTTCCCAAATACATTAAAATAACGTAATCCAATTACTTTTACTCCCATTTCTGAGTATTTTTTTGCTAATTTTTCTTTTTCTAACTTTGTTACAGCATATGGATTAATTGGATTTTTACTATCCGATTCTTTGATTGGAATTTTTTCTGGATTTCCATAAACACTTGATGAACTTGCGTAAACAACTTTAAAATTATTTTTTTTTGCTAACTTTAGAATATTTTCTGTTCCATTAACATTAACATTTTGATATTCTTCTGGTTTAGTGAATGAATCTTGAACTGATGCTAATGCAGCTTGATGAAATACCCCATCAATATTTTTTGTTAATTTTTCTAATAAATCTAAATTCAAAATACTTTCATTATAAAAAATTATTTTGTTCTTAACTGAAATTAAATTTTCTTCTTTTCCCGTATTCAAATTATCAATTACTGTTACATTGTCTCCTCTGGCAACTAATTTTTTTACTATGTTACTTCCAATAAATCCAGCTCCTCCAGTTACAACGTATTTCAATTTATTTTACCTAATCCTATTGCATAATAATCCACATCTAATTGTTTTTTTACCAACATTCTTCTACAATCAATTACAAATTTTGTTTTCATATATTTGAATTGTTTTTTTGTTAATTTTTCATATTGTTTCCATTGTGTCATTATAATTACACATTGACTTTTTGATAATGCATCATTAATTGTTTTTGCATAATTAATTTTTTCTTCAAATTGTTTTTTTGTATTTTTCATTGCTTTTGGATCATGAATTATAATTTCTGCTTTTTTCTTTAGTAATTTCTTTATTAATTCAATTGCTATTGAATCTCTAATATCATCTGTATTTGGTTTAAATGATGTTCCTAAAATTGTAATCTTTTTTGAGGCTAAATCACCTAATTTTTGTTTAATTATTGAGATTATTTGTTCTAATTGTTTTATATTAATTTCTTCTACTGCATTTAGAAGTGATGGGTTTATTCCTGAAATGTTTGCAAAATTAATTAGAGCTTTCATATCTTTTGGTAAACATGAACCACCATACCCTGGACCTGCATTAAGAAATAATTTTCCAATTCTAGGATCTAAACCGATTGTTTTTCCTATGTCATCAATATTTGCTCCAGGGATTTTTTGACAAATATTTGATAATTGATTAATGAAACTAATTTTAGTTGCAAGAAATGAATTATTTGCATATTTTATCATTTCAGCTGTTTGATGATTAGTATTAATTATTGGTACATTAGGATGTAATTTTGTAAATAGTTTTTTTGCTTTTTTCATAAATTCGGTTTGATTACCTCCTAGTACAACTACGTGAGGAAATTTGGTATCTATTATTGCACTACTTTCTTGTAAAAATTCAGGATTTGATATTAATCCAAAATCCTTTCCCTCTTTTTTATTTGATTTTTTTTCTAAAATTGGTAAAATAACTTTTTTAATTGTCCCTGGAATAATTGTACTTTTAATAAAAATTATGGGTTTTTTCTTACTTTTTTGAAGATTTTCACCAATAGTTGAAATAGCTTTTTTGATTATACTCAGATTAATTGATCCATTTACATTCTGTGGTGTACCCACTGTTACAAAAATAAAATCACAATTATTAATTAATGAATATTTATTACTAATTTTCAACTTTTTTTTTAATCCATTTTTTAATACTTTCTCTAATTTTGGTTCAAAAAATGGTGAAATCCCATTACTAATTTTATCACATTTTTCTCTATCTATGTCTATTCCAACTATGTTGTATCCTTTAGAAGCTAATACACTAGTTAGTGATAATCCTACAAAGCCTAATCCTATAATTGCTATTTTCATATTTATATTATTTTAGTTGTTATCTTAAAAATCATGCTTTTCTAAATGTAATATCTTGTGCTTCTTTATAGGATGAAACTGTTCCAACATCTACTTCCTCCTCATTTCTTTCTAATGTAATTGCAAGTACTTTTTGTTTTTCTTGAATTAATTTTTGTATGGCATCAGTTAATTGATATTCTTTATTTTTACCTGGTTTAATTTTTTTTAGACTTAAAAAAATATCTGATTTAAAATAATAAATTGGTAATATTCCAAATTCTGATTTTGGTTTATTTGGTTTTTCTTCAACTTCAATTACATTAAATAATTTATTTGATATTTTTTCTATAGTTGGAACTCCATATCTTTTAGAATCTGAAATTTTTTTACAAAGTAATATTGCTTTTACATCTGGATTTTTTTTTGCTGTATTGATTAAACGTAAAACCGGATGATTAGATTTACTTAATATTGCAACATCCCCTGCATGTAAAATAAAATCTTCATCTCCTACATATTTTTCTGCACGTTTAACTGCATCACCGAAACCTAATGGTTTATTTTGATTTATCCAAACTAAATGTGATTTTTCTAATTTTTCATAAAATTTTGTTATAATTTTTTTATTATCTCTTGATAATTTTTTTAAATACATTTCATCTGGTGTAAAATGATCTTCAATTGATCTTTTCTCTCTACCTACAATAAAACAATAATCTCTAAAATTCATTGAATATAGCTGTTCATAGACATATTGTAATAATGGTAAAACCATTTTCTTATTTGAGAAATTTTTTGAAAAAATTGGCATCATTTCTTTAGGCATTTCTTTTGTAAATGGCAATAATCTTGTACCTTTTCCAGCCGCAGTAATTACAACTTTAACCATAAAAATCTATTTTTTGTATAATAATCAAGTTTTTAAAATTTTGTATTACATTTAATCATGTTTTTTAATCTTTGTCGTTATTTATGAAATTAATATATTGTTAATTTTATTATTAAATAATTATAAAGATGGATGAAAATAATGATCGATATATTATTCCTGAAGACCAAAGAAAAAATGTATCGAGCTGGTCTGATGCTATATTGGGTAGAATTCATACGGGTGAATTTGATAATTTTTATGAAAATTTACCCACAAAATTAAGCCATAAATTTTATAAAAATAAAATAATTTCTAATATCTTAAAATCATTTTATAAATTATATTGTGAAATTGTTGGACCCTTTCATATATTGCCCGATTTTTTAATTTTGGGTCCTGGTGCATGTGGTACGACTTCCATGTTAGAACTTTATTTACGATCACATAAAGACATAGTACCTTCAAAAATTAATGAAATTACTTATTTTAATAAGAAACATAATAATTCTATTAATTGGTACAAGTTATTTTTTCCATCAATATTCACGAAAAAATTTAGAAAAATTTTAGGTAAAAAAACTTTAACCTGTGAAGCATCAGGAAATTATATTTTAAATCCTCATTCCCCAAAAAGAATCAAAGAAATTATTCCTAATGTGAAATTTATTGTAATGTTACGTAACCCTGTTGATAGAACTTTATCACATTATAAAAGAAGAATTAGAAATAAAAAAGAAACTAAATCTTTAGATGATTTAATTGAATATGAATTAAATAATTTTGAAAAAGAATTTACTAATTATGTAAATAATGAAAATTCAATTTCATTATATCCTGCAATATCTTATTTATCTAGATCAAAATATTCTCAACAACTTGAAACTTGGTTTAAATGCTTTCCAAGAGACCAATTTTTATTTATAAACAGTAATAATTATTTTAAAAATCCATTAAAAGAATACAACCGAATTCTTGATTTTTTAGAACTTCCTTCACATTATCCTGATATTAAGGGTAAACGTGGAATTTCACCACCTGGTTTATATGATAAAATAATTGTTGAACCAAAAACAATCAAATTTCTTAATAATTATTTTTTATCTTGGAATAAAAAATTGTTTAATTTGATAAAAGTTAAATATAATTGGGATGAATCATAAATTCTTAGGTACGTTCATCATTATAATATTATAATGGGTTAAAATAGATTAAAAGTCGTGACTAGTGAAATTCATGGTAACTTCTAAAATTAATATGAATAATCTTGAAAATGTTCTTGAATCATTAAATTCAAGAACATTAAAAGTTTGTATTGTTGGAATAGGTAGAATTGGTCTTCCTACTGCCCTCTCATTTGCAAAATCTGGATTAAAAACAATTGGTGTTGACATTAATGAGAATCTAATAAAAACTATTGATTCCGGTAATTTTCCTCTTAAGGATGAACCTGGTTATGATAAAATTTTTGATGAAGTAATGAAAAATAAATTATTTTCTGTAACTACAAAAATTGAGGATGCTGTTCCAAATTCTGATTTAATTATACTATCTTTGCCTACCCCTATGGATGAAAATAATATTCCTGATTATTCAGCTTTAAGAAATGTTGCAACCAGACTTTCTACATTATTATCTCCAAATTCTTTAGTTATAGTTGAAAGTACAATTGAACCTGGATTTATTGAAGATGAAATGGTATCCATGATATCTGATTCTGGTAGATTAATTATTGAAAATAATTTTTTTATTGGTGTTTGTCCTGAAAATGCTAATCCTGGAGAAATTTTACATGACTTTACTTCTTTACCAAGATTAGTAGGGGGAATTAATCCAAATATCACAAAAATAATTCAATTAATTTATAATTTTGTGTTTTCTGTTGAATTAATAGAAATGCCTAATTGTAAAACGGCAAATGCTGTTAAGTTAACAACTAATGTATTTAGAGATATTAATATTGCATTTGTAAGTGAATTAGCACTGATGTTTGAAAAATTAGGAATTGATACAATGAAAGTTTTGGAAGCTGCAAAAGCAAAATACAATTTTCAAGTCCATTACCCTGGTGCAGGAGTAGGGGGTCCATGTTTACCCATTAATTCTTATCAACTTCTTAATACTGCTAGACGTATAGGTGTAAAATTAAGTCTTATTGAATCTGGTAGATTGATTAATGAAGCAATGCCTGATCATGTTATCGAACTTACTATTGATGCATTCAATGAATCTAAAGTACCAATAGAAAAAAGTAAAATTTTGATTATGGGAATATCCTATAAACCAAATGTCAAAGATGTTCAACTTTCTCCTGCTAAAAATATAATAAAAAAATTTCAGAATCTTGGTAGTGATGTACATATCTATGATCCATTTTTTAAATCAACAGAAATTTTTGGAATTAAAGTATGTGATGACTTTGAAAATATCTTATCAGAAATGGATGCAGTAGTTATTGTAACAGGTCATGATGAATTTAAACAAATAGAACTTACTTCTTTCACAAAAATTAAATCAAAAATCCTAATTGACTCTAGAGGTATTATTGATCCTAATCATATAAAAAATAAAAATTTAATTTTTAGAGGATTGGGACGTGGAAATTTCTAACTCCAAACTTAATTCTTCGTCTATTGTGGATATTCTGACACTTCGATATGATTCATCTATAATTCCAAATTTACCTAAAAAAACATGGAATGATTTTAAATCTAATAATTTACCTCCAAATACAGAATTAATTGAAAATCTAATTTTAAAAGATATTTCTAAAAATCTTAAATTATTAAATCCTAAAAAGTTATGCATTGCACTTAGTGGTGGTGTTGATTCAACATTAATTCTTTCATTAATTAGAAAATCTAATCCTGATATTGAAATTGAAGCAATTTCAATAAAATTTGCAAATAGTGTTGATGAGACATCAAATGCATTAAAAATAGCTGAAACATTTGAGGCTAATCATAATATTGTTTATCTTGAAAATTATTTATCTGAAATGCCTAAGGCAATTTATGAAATTAAAAAACCTTTTTGGGATTTACATTGGTATTATGTATCTAAAGAATCTCAATCAATTTCAAATATTCTTGCATCTGGAGATGGTGGGGATGAGATATTTGGAGGGTATACATTTAGATATGAAAAATTTTTATCTTTAACAAATTTAACTTCATCCCCTTTAGAAAAAGTTAAAGCATATCTTTCTTGTCATGAAAGAGATCGTGTACCTGATCAAGAATTGTTATTTGGAAAAAAATCTGATTTCTCTTGGAATAAAATTTATAATTTACTTTTACCTTATTTTGATAATTCTTTATCTAGATTGGATCAAGTATTTCTTGCAGATTATAATGGAAAACTTTTGTATAATTTTAATCCTGTAAATACTAGTATTGCTAAAAGTTTTGATATTACATTACTTACTCCATTATTAAATAATGATTTAATTTCGTATGGATTAAGCATTTCAAATCAATTTAAATATAATCCCACTCAAAATATTGGTAAACTTCCATTAAGAGATCTACTTGTAAAAAATAAAGCTAATTCATTAATTTCAAAAGAAAAACTCGGTTTTAATGTTAATACAATTAATTTGTGGAAATCTACTGGTCATTCAAATTGTAAAGAATTTTTTGATAATTCTAGAATTGTTAAAGATGGTTGGATAAATAATGAATGGATTGTTAAATATATCGATAAAGAAGATTTAGATGTAAAATATATTAATAAATTTCTTGGATTGCTTGCATTTGAAATATGGTATAGATTATTTATTACTAAAGAATTATCGCCAAATACAAAATTATAGAATTTTTTTATGAAATATAAGAAAATGATTTAAGATGCGGAATGAAGAAATTTTATGAGTAATTTTTTAAGTAAATTTAAGCATGTTGGAATCAAAAGACATGTTTATGGTTGGTCCTCGCCGTTAAGGGTACTTCCTGATTTAATAGTAATTGGGGTAGTTCGAAGCGGAACCACTTCTTTGTATCATTATCTTTCACAGCACCCTTCCATAAGTAAATCTGAATATGATGAATTAGGGTATTTTGATTCGAATTATAAATTAGGATTAAATTGGTATAAATCATTTTTCCCGTCTATTTTTACAAAAAAGAAAATCTTAAAAAAAAATAATAATTTTTTGACATATGATGTAACTCCGTTTTATATATATAATAAAAAAACCATTCAAAGAATCCATCAAATTCTCCCAAATTCAAAATTAATAGCCATTTTACGAAATCCTGTAGACCGAAGCTATTCTAATTATTTTCTTGGTAATCAACAAAAAAATTTTGAAGAGATAATTTTAGAAGAAAAAAAAATACTAAATAAAATTGATAAAAATAATGTAAATGAATATTATGATTTTGTTCATACTAGTATGTTGGCCAGAGGTTTTTATGCTGAACAATTAGAAAATTGGTACAAAGTATTTTCTAAAAATCAAATATTGATTATTAAAAGTGAAGAATTTGCAACAGAAACAAACCAAGTATTGAATACTATTTTTGATTTTTTAGGATTACCTCATTATAAAATACCTGATGCCTCTAAAAAAAATAAAATTCATTATGATGTAATGAAAAAAGAAACTCGGGATGACTTAATTGAGTTTTTTCGTCCATATAATGAAAAATTATATTCATTAGTTGGAAGAAATTTTAATTGGGACTGTTAATTTTTAATATGTGGTTTTATATTTTCAATAAATTTCTCTGCTATTATATTCCAATTAAATTTTTCAATTACAAATTGTCTACCATTAATTCCCATTTTTTTTCGTAAATTTTTATCCATAAATAACATAGTTAATTTTTCAATTAAATCTTCAGATTCATTTTCATTAATTAAAAATCCAGTTTTTTTATCTTCCATCATTTCATAAATTCCTCCTACATTTGTTGCAACAACTGGTTTTTCCATTAATTGTGCTTCTTTTAATGTTAAAGGAGCTAGATCCATTCCACTAATTAATGCATAAACATCTATACCTGCAAGAAATTTACTTACTTCATTAGGATATTGTAATCTCCCTAACCATTTAAAATTTTCAAATTCTTTTAACTCTTCGATAATTTTTTTCGTATAAGGACCATCCCCTGCCCAATAGAAAGTTAAATTTGGCATTTTTTTCAAAACATTTTTCAAAATTAACATTTCTTTTGTTTTACCCCACCAGTTTGCATCTTGTAATAATCCTACACATGGATGTTTTAATTCCATTTTTTTGTTTGAATTTAATGCTAAATGATTAATCCCTTCAAAAAATACTGGAGTATTTTGGTTAGGATAATACTCTTTTATAATTTCAACTAAATAATTTGAAATTGGAAAAATTGCCGATGCATTTGAAAAACATTTTTTTGCAGTTCTATTTTTAAACCAAAGAATAATTCTATCTTTAAAATTATTATGAATTGTTTTTTTAGCCCATTGTAATTCTGACCAATAATGACCCCTGAGTAATATGAATAGCGGAATATGCTCTTTTATTGTATCTACTCCAAAATGTGATTGTCTATCTACAAAAACTCCATCTGGTTTAAATTCATTTATCAAATTTTTAAATTTTTTATTGGGAATTAACTCTGAAATTTTTTTACTAGGGAAACCTGTGCTATAATCTGAATCTTGAACTAACATACATTCTACACCTAATTTTTCTAATGCATTAGAAAATTGGTTCATATGGAAAAATTTACCTTTACTGCCATATGCAATTAATAATTTCAAATTAATTATATTAAAAAAAACCGATATTAAATTTAAACTACGTTAAATGATGATTAGATTTTTGTATTAAATGAGCCTAATTAACATAATTATTTACTAGTGAAATTGATATACTTGATCGCTTATGAAAAAATATGAAATTTAGTGATTTAATCTTTAGATCTTGGTATTATTTCCGAAATGGCTGGAGTCTATACTTTGCTTTTATCTTTTCAGCAATCAACACATTAACTGTAACATATTTTTTAGCTATTGAAAATTACCCTATTTTACAATCAATTTTCCCAAGTTTTTCTCATTATGTAATCATTCTTTCAGTTATTGCAATTCCATTATTAGTCACTATAGGATATGTACATTGGAAAAGGTCTGGTGCAAGAAAAGCTGAAATTGACATTAACTACGAAGTGGATCCATATAGGGCTAGAACTTTAGTAAACTCTGAATTGATTTTAAAAATTAATCTCAATCTAATTAATTTAACAATAAAACTTTCTACTGAAGAAAAATTAAATTCAGATGAAATTCAGAAAATTAAAAGTTTACAAAATGAACTTGAAACGTTCATTGATGAAAGAACTATGAAAAATAAACATGATTTAAAATATCTTAAAACTGAAACAAACGAAAAGTAAATTGCAAAAAAAAACTTTTTTCTTAATTCTTTCTCTTATTATACTATCTTTTTCATATGGTGTATTAGTTAGTCATTATCATTTTTTTCCTTTTGAAATAATTAGTGATTTTAAAAATTCTGTTGTTCCACAACCTGAATCAATTATTAGGAAACAAATCCATCAAGATTTTTCACAAATTGATAAGTTAATTTCATTTGAAAATTCTAATGATGTTATAAATAAAAAAGAAATGTTAATTGAATATATTTGGTCTAATAATTCTTTACCATCTGAATTACCTGTGGAACATATTTTAGATATTTCAGACGAATTATCAAATCTTCAAAATTTAGATAGAATTGATTCATTTACTGTAGAAATGGAATATGGGATGAACTCTATTTCTTATTTATTTTTGGCAAATACTTCTAACAATAAATTAATTATATATCATCAGGGTGATGATAGTCAATCATCTGATAATTTTGATAATCATTCTTTTGAAGAAGATCGTAGAATTATTCAATATTTTTTAAATGCAAATTATTCCGTTTTGATATTTTCAATGGTTGGTCATGGAATGAACAATGAACCGATAATTGAATTTGAAAATTTTGGAAATATTAGATTGAATTCACATGAACATTTTGTATTATTAGAAACAGAAAAATTTCAACCAATTCAATTTTTTCTTGAACCTGTAATTATAACACTTAATCAAATTGATATTGATTATTATTTTGATTCGTATAATATGATTGGTAAAAATGAGGGAGGTTGGAGTACTGTTGTTATATCTGCACTTGATGATAGAATAAAAAATGGTTTTGCAATATCTAGCTCTTTTCCATTATGGATGAGTCCAAATGAAAAAAATTTTGGTGGTTATGAACATCATTTACCCTCATTTTATCAAATTGCAAATTATCTTGAATTATACAGTATGAGTGCATATGGTGATGACCAAAGTTTGACTCTATTTTATAATGAATTTGATCCTTGTTGTTTTAGTGGAGAATTATATAAAAAATTTCCTTTTGAAAATGTAGTTAAATCTAAATTAAAATTATTAGGTAATGGTACATTTAATGTGTTGATTGACAATAATCAAAGAGAAAATATTGTTTCAAATAATACGTTAGAAATAATTAACAAATCATTATTAAAATAAATATTTTCATAAATTTTTATTTATTGCTAGTAAATGTCCTCTATATTTTTTCTTAAAGGTGAATCTACTATTTAATATAGTAATTTTAAATCCAATACTTGTTAATCTGTTAATTAAATTTTTATTTCCATCATGAAATTCAATTAAAATTCTATCAAATCTCTGAAGATTTTCTTTTGTTGAATTAAGAATTACATTATATTCACATAGTTCACAATCTAATTTTAAAACTAAATTTTTTTCATTGGGAATTAAATCCTCTAATCTTATTTTTGGAATTTTAATTCCTTCTTTTACATTTTTAAAAGAAAATTTTTTGCTATCTTCTTTTGTATCAATTACAAAGAAACCTTGTTTGTCATCTAACCCTGCATTATGAATTTCAATTTTCTCCTCTAGATTATTAATCTCAATATTTTTTTTACATCTATTAAAAAATTCACGTTGTGGTTCTAATGCAATTACTTTCTTTGCCCCTAATCTGGAAAATAAAATTGAAGAGTCACCCACATTTGCTCCTATGTCTAAAACTATTTTGTCCTTGACTTCTAATGCATTATATTCATTTTCAAAAAAAATCTCCTTTACACTTACTGAGTCTTTCCATTTCTTTAAAACTATTTTATCATTATATTTTTCATTATATATGGAAATTTGCTCTTCTTGAAAAGTTATTCCTTTACATCTTGAAAGTAATAATGATGCTTCTTTCAAATTATTTGTGATTACTGACTGATCATTTTTAAAAATAAATTTTATTGGAAATTTCTTCTTCTTTATTTGTGTTAATGTATAAAAATAATTTTTAAAAACAAAAAAATTTAAAAAAACTATATTTAAATAAAAAATAATTGGATCAATTTTATAAATTTTGATACTTGTTATATGACTTAAGATCTTGTTTTTTATTGAAATATTATTCTCATTCATACCTATTTTTAGATTCTAATATTGTATAAAAAATGTAGTAATCTAAATTTTTTTCTTAATTAATAAGACGTATAATAATTTCAATTATATGAAAAAATATTTTAAAAATAAATTCAGATTTTTTTTCCTAGAAAATCCATTTCTAAATCCATATCGATTTAATTTAGATAGAATGATGAGAAATCTTACTCGCCATTCTCGATTACTTCCTGATGCTATAATTGTTGGAAATAATAAAAGTGCTAGTAATACTGTTTTTTATAATTTAATTGAGCATCCACAAATTAAAGGTTCTTCTCGTAGAGAAAATAGATTTTTTGATGCAAACTATTGGAGAGGAGAGAATTGGTATCGAACATACTTTCCTAGAAGATCATTAAAAAAAACATTTGAAAAAAATAATTCTAAAATGTTAGTTCTAGATTCTAGTCCTACTTCGTATCTTCATCCTTATGCTGCACAACGTGTTAAGAAATTATTGCCTAAAGCAAAACTAATAATTCTTTTTAGAAATCCTGTTGATCATGCATATTCATTATGGTTTCATCGTTCAAGAACAAAAGTTGAATCTGAAACATTTGAAAATTGTATTTTAAATGATCAAGAAAGATTTAAAGAAACTGAAAAAAAATGGAGAAACGATGAAGTTAGAGAACATACTTGGAAAGATTTACGTTTGTCGTATGTTTCTGATGGAATATATTTTAATCATATTGAAAAATGGTTTTCTTTATTTCCAAAGGAGAATATATGCTGCATTAATGTTAATGATCTTATTAAAGAACCAATAGATGTGCTAAATAAAATATGTACTTTCTTGAATTTACCTGATTACCATTTCAGTAATTATACTAAAAAAAATGTTAACAAAGAAGATCAAAGAAAACCAACATATCCTCCAATGAATCCTGATACTAGAAAAAAATTAATTGAGTTTTATAAGCCTCATAATAAAAAATTAGAATCTTTTTTAAATATGAAATTTGATTGGGATTAATACTTATGTTATCTCTTTATCAAAACTTTCGTTATCTTTTATGTGGCAGAAAGTTTAGAGGTTTAACTTCCCCACTTCGTGTTCTTCCTGACTTTATAGTAATTGGTGTAGGCAGAGGCGGTACCACGTCTCTTTATCATTATCTTAATCAACATAATTGTATCCAAAAATCTTCTTACGATGAAATAGGATTTTTTGATGATAATTATCATTTAGGCTTAAATTGGTATCGTTCAATGTTTCCAACAAAATATGAAAAACAGAAAGTAATTCAAAAATTTGGAAAATTTTTAACTTACGATGTTACCCCATGGTATGTACGTCGACCTTGGACTGCAAATAGAATTAAATCTCTATTACCTTCTGTAAAAATTATTGTTGTACTGAGAAATCCTGTAGATCGAACATACTCTCATTATCATTTAACACGCAGAGAAAAAGGTTTAACAAAATCATTTGAAGAAATTATTGATGAAGATATACAAAAAATAAATAATTATGATGATGATCTGAAAAATTCTGAAGAATATTATGCAGAACTTGTACAAAATTCACATATTGCTCGTGGATTTTATTTAGAACAGCTAGAAATTTGGTTAACTATTTTTGATAAAAAAAATATTTTAATCATTTCTTCTGAAGATCTTGCTGAAAATACACAAAAAACAATGAATTCTATATTTAATTTTCTTGATCTAGAAAACCAAATTATTCCTAATTTACAAAAAATTAACGTTGGAAAATATCCTAAGATGAAAGAGGAAACAAGAAAAACTCTTGAAAACTATTTTTTTGATCATAATAAAAATTTATTTAAAAAAATTGAAAAATATTTTAATTGGAATAAATAATTTTAATGAACTTTTTTCTTTAAATCTCTAATGGTATTTTTGAGAGATTTATTAATAACTTGATTTGGATGTGAATCTATTTTTGTCCAAAATTCCTCATAATCTCTTTCAATTGTTTTAATTAATTCTAGATCTCTTGTAATTAATATAAATTCTGCAAAATTCTGAAATGAATTTTCTGTAAAATTTGCTGAACCAATTACTGCACATTTACCGTCTATTATGAAAATTTTTGCATGTATCAATGGAATGTCATATGTACTGATGGCTTTATATTCTAGATTTAAATTTTTATTTTCCTGAATAATTTTTTTTGCTAGGGATTTTGCTTGAACTGAATTCTTTTCGCCAGTTATAATGTCACTAGCAATTATCTTTATTTTTAATCCTTTATTTAATTTCTGAAACAATTCTTCACAAAGTGAGTATGAAATATTTGGAGTACAAATTTTTACATAATTTGTAGATCTGGATAATTCCTCTTTGATATATTTACCAATTCCTTGCCCCATATGTGTTTCAAATTTATTCATACCTGTTATTTTTTAAGAAACATAGTTACCTATAACTAAACTCTAAATAATATAATAAATACCAAAAACGACTAATTTTTTTTAGTTTTGTTTCTGATGTAACAAGTGATATGATAAATATTGCAATATGTACATTTCAGAATGAATACTTCATTTTAAATGAGATTATTTTTAAATTTGAAGAAGAATTTACTCTGTGTATGGGGACTAATTATGTACTATTTTTATGATATGTTGATGTAACCCTTATTTTTTTATTTCAAACATATGATCTTTTCATCTTTTAAAATCATCTTTATTTTACCCTAAATATTTTAATTGCCCAATTTTAAAACAATCATATGTTAATCGTTTCACAAAATATTACAAATTATGATTTATCTATGCCTAAAACTGCAATTTTTCGGATAAATCTTGCATGGGTAAACAGCATCATCGATCTTAAAGTTCTTTTAAAATCACATCAAAATCATCCTATTTTTTTAGATCTTCCAATAAATAGGACAAAACCTCCAAACAATAGATATAGTTTAGATGACATAATTGAAATAATAAAAAATAATCAAAATATAAAATATTTTGCTGTATCAAATGTTGAATCTAAATATGATTTAGAAAAATATTTAAAAATTTTACCAAAATCCATCACATTGGTACCTAAAATTGAAAGTCATAGAGCAGTTAAAAATATTCTTGAAATTGCAAATGCTTTGGATTACAGATCACGTATATTCATGCTTGATCATGATGATCTTTATTCCAATTTATTGAAATCAAATATCCCTTCCGATAAATTTAGTTTTTACATAAACCAATTATCTGAATTTTGTAAATCAAATAAAATCACTTTATTGAGAACAATTGGTGTAATGTTTAGTGATGAAGAAAAACGAATTTCTGACTATGTAAATTAGTTTAATTTATTTTTAAAAATGATTTTAATTCTTATTTACTTTTTCTAAAAATTTTTCATAATTAATTTTAAAAATTATAACTTTGTATTCGTAACCTTTTTCAGTTGAGTCATATATTTTTGTAAGATATGGATATTTAGAATTAGTATAAAATATATCTGTAATGAATTTAGAGTTGTGATCTTTACCATCTGTAACAATATGTGATAGTCCTAATCCTTTATTTTTTATAATGAACTCATTTATTGAATCAAATTCTTTACTTGAATATTTAAATTTCTTATCCGAAGTTTGTAACTCCATATTGGGCCATTTTTGAAGTATTTTTGCTACAGTCAAATAATTTCCATCAATTGGATCTGCATTAATTACTTCAGTTAAATTAATAATGTCTTTAGAAATTAGAAATAATTCTTTTTCATGATTATAATCCATTTTTTTATATTCAATAAATAATAATGATGATATCAAAATAAATAAAATAATGAATAAACTAATTATTTTATAATTTTTTGATGTTATTTTTTTTACAGCATATGTGACAGGAATAATTAAAATTGGAAATAAAATGAATATGTATCTGCTTTCTTCTATACCTCTCCCATAGGCGTACAATATGGGAATAGCTAAAAATGGTACGAACAGTATCAAACTTAAAGTTCGATAATCTTTCAATATCTTTTTCCACTTTTTTGTAACTAGAACTGTTCCTAGTAATACAAAGAAAATCAAACCTGGGAATAGTGCAAATCCAACAAATTTTATTAAAGATGTAATCGCTCTTGTTAAAAAATTTTCTAGTTTATTATTTTGCCATTCTTCTGGATAAGTATCCTCTGTTTGAGATATTTCGGAAATTACGTGTTGTGACATATGACTTAAACCTCCGCCAAATTGACTAGTTAATCCATCTTGACCCGTGGCCTCTATTCTTAAATATATCATTGGAGTTAATATCAACAAAAATATTGATATTACAATTATAAATTTTAGAAAAACTCGTGATTCTTTTTTATGCTTAATAAAAAATATAATCGATAGTGGAATGATTATGAGAAGTGTTTCTGATCTAACTAAAACAAGTAATGACGCCATTGAAAATGCTGCAAACGTGTATTTGATTTTATTAGTAAATAATAACATCAATGTCATAGAAAATAAAAAAATAGTTAGTGGTTCTGTTAATCCTTGTATTGAATTAAGTACAAGTCTGGGACTAAATGTAAATATTATTCCAGTAATAATTGCATATTTTGTTTCAACAAATTTTTTACATAAGAAAAATATTGGAACAATAGTAATTGATGAAATAATAATTGCAATAGATCTTTGCATATAAACAAATTCAAAAAAATTGTTCTTATCTAATACACTAAAAAATAATGATAAAAAAGTTGGCCAACCATTATTTGGAAAATATTCTGAAGGTAAATTTCCAGTTTGACTAATTTGAAATGCATAATTAAAATATTCAATACTGTCTAGGAAAATAGGAATTTCATATGGAAAATAAATAAATCTAAATACAATTGAACTTAAAATTAATCCCAATAAAACAAAAATTATATTATTACTATCATCTAATTTCAAAAATAAATTTGATGGCATTTTATTTATTGCCTCTTTTATTTGGAAATACTTTTTTGACCATAATATAACTAACCAAACATGCACTAGAATATGTTAAAACATTAGTTACGGCTATTCCAATAACTCCATACAAACTTCCTAAAACTATCATTCCTATTACTAATATTGAACTAGAAATTATTCCTCCAAATAATGGAGTTTTTCCTTTTTCTGCAGCCAAAAATTGTGAATAATAAAACATGTTAATTGTATTTGGGATTATAGATAAACTCATTATTTGAATAATTTGTATAACTTCATTGTACTTATCAAAAAATAATGGAATTATATTTGGAATTACAAATATCCCTATTAATGCCAGTAAAATTGAAAGTAGAATTACATTTCTTTGTAATTTTTTACTATAATTGCCTCTAGATGCTTCAGGTAAAACATATTTAAAAATAATGCCTGGTATAATTCCTATGATTGCAAGAACTTGTATTGCTAGTGAATAATTCCCTAAAATTGCTAATCCTAAAATTGGAGTGATTAATAATTTATCCATCTGGGTTGTTACCATATTAGTTAACATAAGAAAATAATTTTCTAAAATAAATTTTTTATTGGTTTTTAATTCTTTTAATTCGATTCTAAATTTTTTTAAATAATTAATGAAAAGTTTTGTATGTATAAAATATGATAATCCAATTCCTAGTAATATCCAATCTATTCCTAAAAAATAATAAAATGAAATTGAAAAAAATACCATCGAAATTTTTTGTAAAATTGAATAAATTGCATATTTTGAATAATTCCTGTTACCTAAGTTGCTTGCAATTCCATGAGTGAAAATCATCATACCTATAGCTAGTAAACCAATTTCAAATTTATTGAAAATTAGGAATAAAATTAAACATGAAATAATAGAAAATGTTAATGAAACAAAAAATAATGTTGATGTGACATTTTTATTTTTTGAAATATATACTGTTATGACATTTTGAGCACCGATAGTTGATAATGTTGCAGCTATTGCTGCAAAACTCATTAAATAATGTATATGTCCATATTCAGCTGGTAACATACTTGATGCCAAATAAAACCAAAATATTGCTGATATTCCATTTGCAATGATATCCCCTATTCCTATTTTTGAAATATTTTTTAAACTATTATTAAAAATCATTTATATTTTTAATTTTGTTTGTGATTACTGTTTTAACTTTACTATTTTTGTATATCGTGATCTAATATTACACTTAAAGATTGTTATTAAAATTTAAAATAAATGAAATCTTCAGGATTTCCATCATATAATAATAAAATACTTAGTGATACTGAAAATAAAAATATCATCCAAAACGGTAATGGTAAATTAGAAATTTTAGTTTTTAAATTATCTCTTTTGAATATTATGTAATGTGATATTATGAATAAAATCATAATCCCAATTGATATTTTATGTGTGATAATAATTTCTAATGTTTGTACATACTCAAAATCCCATATTATGTATTTTGTTAATGAATACATCATAGCATCTGTATCTTTTACACGAAATGCAATCCATGCTAAAAATACAAAGTATTGAGTAACAAATATTGATATGATTTTTCCACTCTTTGTTTTAAAAAATAAATTATTTGCTAAACGTGGAAATTTGTTTACCAATATTTTGTGAACTGCAAGATAACTTCCGTGCAAAACTCCCCAAATTATAAAATTCCATGAAGCGCCGTGCCATAATCCTCCTAAGACCATTACAATCATTAAATTTGCATATGTGAATTTTGTACCTTTTTTGTTTCCTCCAAGTGGAATGTAAAGATAATCTCTTAACCATGAAGATAATGAAATGTGCCACCGTTTCCAAAAATCTGATGGTGATGTAGCAAAGTATGGTTTATTGAAATTAACTGGTAGTTTGAATCCTAAAATTAACGCTGCTCCAATTGCAATATCTGTGTACCCTGAGAAATCCCCATAAATTTGTAAACCAAATGCAATTGCACCTAAAATTATTGTAAATGATTCTAATCCATATGGATTAGAAAAAATATCATTTACTAATGGAGCAATATTATCTGCAAAAAACATTTTTTTAAAAAATCCTATGATCATTAGAGTAATACCTACTTTCAAATTAGAATTTTGAAATATGATTTGTTTAATTTTTTTATTTTGTAATTTTTCTCTGAGCTGAGGCAAAAATTCTGATGCTCTAACAATTGGTCCTGCAACTAATTGTGGGAAAAACGCAACAAATAATGCAAATTCTTTTAATGATTCACTTGGTTTGAGTTTTCCACGGTAAATATCGACTGTATAACTGATGGTTTGGAACGTGTAAAATGAAATACCAATTGGAAGAGCCAAATTCAAAAATGGAATATCGTTTGCTAAATTGAACTGTTCCCCTAGATAGTTAAATTGTAAAATAGCAAAGTCTGCATATTTAAAAAATCCTAATAGTCCTAAGTTTCCTACTAGACTTAATACTAGAAGTATTTTTTTATCTCTAATTTTTTGAGTTTTCCAAATTTGTTTTCCTATGAAAAAATCCATTAATGTTGAATAAATTAATAAAATTACTAGATAGTTACTTGTATAATAAAAGAAAAAATAACTTGCAATTAATAAAAATATATGTTGAAATTTTCTATTTTTAATAATAAACAATAATACAATAATCAATACAAAAAAAATCAAAAAATCTAATGTTGTAAAAAGCATTATTTGTTTAATTCCTTTAAAATAATATTTGCTATATCTTCAGAAAAAATTAAAGATTCATTATTTACTGCAATATGAACAAGATCATGCCAAATTGGCATATTGCTGTAATTTAAAAATCTTGAATTTATATCTACTTTTGAAGAATTAGATAATTCTTTTTTTATTAATTCAAATGATTTTTTAAATTCTTTTGATTGTGCTGATAATACATAATCATGAATTGGAACCATAAATAAAATTATTTTGATATCGTTTTTGTGAATTTTTTTTATCATTTTTTTTAATATTTGAAAATTTTCATTATTTTCAGGTTCATTAATTTTTCCTGATGATAAAATATTAGATGCAAGACTTCTTAGTTCCATTTCTGAGATTGATATGGTACTAGCATCTAATATTTTTAAGAATGGTGAGTTCGGGTAGGGTGCAAATCTTTGATTTATTGAATTTTCTTTATTTATTTGTCTAATGATATTCCATGTTTTATCCTTGGGTGATGCAGGTATTTCTAAAAATTTAACATATTTTGTAAAATCTATTTTAATTAAAATTAAATTTTTAATATCTGGAAAAATTAGATCTGAATTATCAAATCCTACATTTTCATTATTTGAAAAATCATTTTCAGAAATACCATATATTATAATTTCTGGTTTTGCAGAAATTATGTGGTCTATCACTTGACTTCTTTTTTCTATATTATCGCCTTGTATTGATAAATTATACACTTGACAATAATTGCATTCTTTTTGAATTTTTGAATTAATTTCAGTTGTATTTAGTGATTGAGTATAACTTGATCCAATTATAAATATTTTTCTTTCATTTATTTTAAATTCTTTTGAGAAAAATTTCTTTTGAATTTCTTTATAATTTATTTCTCCTATTATTTCATCTTGATTTTTTTCTGGAATATTCATAATCATTAAAAATATTGTAAATGCAATTATTATGCTGGCAAAAATTGAAATAATGATTTTTTTTACCATCATTTCTAATGAAAAAACTAACAATAAATTAATTATGTTTTTAATCCTTAAGATTATTTTTTTAAATTATAAAAATAACAAGTTTTGTAATTTTATTTAACAAAATTACATTTGTCCATGTTGCCATGCTTGATTAAATTTTTTGATGGCTTCTTGATATGCTGTAATTGATTCATCCCCTGATGATGTAAGAAATTTTTCCCACTGATCATTGAATTTTTTAATTGATTCAATGTTGGTTTCTTTGAAAATACTCTCAATCATTTTTGTTTGCTGTTTGATGTATTCTGGACCAATCTCTTCCCAAGTCTCTTCCCAACTTGAACTAACTTTTTTTAATAATTCTGCATCTGATCCTATTGCTTTTTGACATGCATCATGATATGTCATTAGCGTTTCATTTGTAGCCTTTTGCCATTGTGCTAAAGATTCTTTCCAACCACTTAGTGCCGAATTATATTCTTTCCATGCTTTATCAAATTCTGGCTTTTTTGTAGATGTTTTTTTTGCTGTTTTTGGCTTTGAACTAACTTTTTTTGGCTTGGGACTTGCTTTTTTTACTACTTTTGACTTAAGATTTGTTTTTTTTACAATTTTAGATTTTTTTTTAACAGCCATGTTTTAGGTTTAATCTCATAGAAATTAAATCTTTTAATTATTTTTAAGATTAAAAATTTCTTAATTTATATCAAAATTTTGATGCTTTAGAAAAGGTTGGAATGTGTGTTTCATCTTTATTTTTAAATAATTTATAATGATATTTGCATAAATTTCTGGTTTCTTTAAAACTGATTTTTACTGTTTGAATTGATTTTTCTTTACATTCTGAAATACTACACTGCAATGTTGTAAATATTTGATATTTCCTAATAAAACTTTGAAATTATACAATTACCTATGCTAACTTTTTATCATTGTAGTATGTTGCAAAAATTATGAATGATGATGAAAAAGGAAAAGAATTTTTAAAATTAATTGATGATCAAAATACTGTTCAATGGAATGTTGTTGCAAAATTATCTTCTTTAATTAAGGAAGAATGGAATTCTACTGAATTAAAAAATGAACTTGAAACTTTAGTAAAGAATCATTACAAAATCACTAAAGATCTCAATAGTTTGGATACTGATAATAGTATTTTATAATGCAGAATCTACCATTAATGCAATAAATAATACTGCCAAATATGGACTAGAAAATTTAAACAATGTCCATGCAGCTGTTTCCATAGGTTTTACTGTCACCCAAACTGATAGTACTAGCATTAATGCTCCTGATGCAATTGCAGTCCACAAATACACATCACCTACCATGTCTTCACCAGTTTCAGTTGTAATGAAAAATGGTGCAATTGAAAATAATACCATTACAACAGTAGATAATGCAATAGCTCTTGCTGATGTTTTTTCAGATTGTACTGCAGTTAACATTGGGACATTTACTTTGTTATAATCTTCTTTGAAATGTAACGTTAAAGCCCAAATGTGCATTGGAATCCAAATAAACACTAATCCTGCCATTGCAAGACCCATTGTCCACAAATCTGACATGCTTACAGCTACCCAACCAATCATAGGTGGTGAACCCCCACATAACCCTCCTAAAATAATATTAGTTCTTGAATTTCGTTTTAATACATATGAATAAACAATGATGTTGTTTACTAGTCCAAATGCAATGAATATTGTTGCCCATACCCCTTGTTCTGGTGTTGTAGTAAATGAAATTGCAAAAGCCAATACTAGTGATATCCCAGCTAACACTAATCCAAAGTTTCTTGCTTTAACTGCAGGATAAATTCTCTTTGAAGGAAGAGGTCTATCTTTTGTTCTTTCCATAATTGCATCAATATCTCTATCATGATAGTTTGTCAAAGTATTCGCTGCTGCAGAACCTGCTGCTACTGAAAATAGCATTAAAGCCCAAGTTTCTATGGATATTGGAATGTTGTAAATATTTGATGCTGTTAATGCTGCTCCAAATGCAGTAAATACAAGTAAATACCAAATTTTTGGTTTTGTTAATTCATAATAAACTGCAACCCTGGAACTAGTTTTTTGTTTTTGCAATATCAGTCACCGCTCTTTGATGGCATATATGGCATTGCTTTTCTTCGTGTTTTCATTTCAATAAATGACTCTGATGATTGAATTCCTTCAATTCTTCCTATTTTTTCTGAAACCATTTTATGCATTTGATCCAATGATTTTG
>Ga0209263_1000424_pt1 | contig 28409 bp, 21 predicted proteins | sample SaaInlV_DNA_100m_FD_184684 | JGI IMG/M metagenome (GOLD analysis project Ga0209263, IMG submission 184684) | Marine microbial communities from expanding oxygen minimum zones in the Saanich Inlet - SI075_LV_DNA_100m (SPAdes) (version 2) | ecosystem: Environmental > Aquatic > Marine > Unclassified... | reverse complement strand
ACTTGGTTAAGGTTTTTATTGATTATATTGATGCAAATCCATTGGAAAAATTTCCTGAAGCAGAATTTGCATCAGTAATGTCTGGTGTTGAAAATGGAGGAGTTATTGAAAAACCTGGGTTTTTGCTCGATGTTAGAGAAATATTAAGCCTTCCTGCTAGCCATGAAACCAAGCAGCTTTTATTGAAAACAGCTAATCATGATGCTGTTAATGGGGGACCTGATGGTGCTGGACGTTTAGGTATTATAAATAAAATTATAGATGAATTTGCGACTACGCCACCTAGCATGTTGAACTCTATTGTGAAAATTATAAATAAGGCTTATAAACATGGAAGTCTAGATGAAGTTAATAAAAGTTATTCATCATTGAAAAAGCTTGGAAGTTTATATGGTTCAGATGATTTCAAAAATGATAAAATTGAAAAAATAATTAGCCGCATGGCTAATGGTGATGGAACCATACTAAATCTTGTTGATACATATGGTGATATAGCTAACGATTCAGACATTGATGTTTTCGATTTTTTATCATCGTGTAAGGATTTATCTGTAGATGATGCTGGTGAAATATCAAGACAAATAAAATTTAATGAGGCATTGGTAAAACTTTTAAAAGATAGCCCAAATAGAGAAGAACTAAATAGATTAATTGGTGAATTTAATAGCAGTGAGCTAAATGGTCTTAACTTGCCTTATGAAACACTTATTAGTTATCTTAATGGTGATATTGAAATTGAGGCTTTAAAGGCTGAATATGTAGAAAAAGGGTTGTCAACTCGTAAACAAGAAGCTGAATCATGGAGTCATTTTGATGAAAGCCAAATATTAAGAGTAATTGATGAGCTACAAAATGTATCAGGAAACCCAGAACTCCCTCTAAACTTGAATGCTCGAAGAAAATTATCTTCTAATATGATGTATATAAATGGTATTGGGAAAGATTTACCCTTGCCACAGATTGAAGGACTAGGAAGGGCAAAACCAGTATTGGAGATGACTGATAATGAAATTAAAAAATATATAGATAATTGTCGAAATGTTGCTCAAAATTCTGCAACAAGTCAAGAAGGTAAAGAAAGAAATCAGCTGATATTTATAGCTCTTATGCGAGAATCTTTATGTCGCAGTACAAGAGATGATTCTTTTGCTGGAGTATTTGCCTATACATCACAAATAATTAGTTTGTTGAACTCTATAGAGCAAGGCAATATGCATTTGTCAGAGATAGAAACAGGGCAGGGAAAATCACATATAGCAGCCTTACATGCAGGATTAAGATGGTTAGATGGTGACACTGTTAATGTGTGTACATCAAATATGGATCTTGCTCAAGAAGGAATGGAGGAGCATAAAGATTTTTTTGAATTGATCGGTGCTAGAGCAAGTTTAATAAATGGTAAAAGTGACGCTGGTGAATATCAGGTTGGGGGTATAAATTATTCAACTGTTTCTGATATGTCATTGTTTAAGTCTAGAACGATGGTTGACGGAACGTTAAAAGTTAGAGGTAAATCAGCACTTGTATTAGATGAAGCTGATTTCACAACGTTAGATGATACAGTTCAATATAAATATGCTGGTAATGTTGGCGGTAGCCAAACCACAGATAATAAGAGTCCATATCCATGGGTGTATACATATATAAATAACTTCATTGACACCTCGGCATTTAAAAATACAAACGCAGATCGTCAAGATGATATTGCTAATCTTAAACGTTACATTAATGAATATGCTAAAGATTCCGAAAAAGAAATATTTGCAAGGATTTTGGGTGGTGGAGCAGATCTGGATGTAAAAATAGATAGTTGGCTAGATGCCGCGCTAGCTGCAAAAAATCTTCAAGGTTTTGGGGAATATAGAGATGAAAAATTAGGAGATAGAAGTGCCGATTTTGTGGTTGAGGAAGATGATGATGGAATTGCAAATGCACGAATTATAATTCATGGCTCTGTTAGTAGAGATGCTAAATGGAGTGATGGGATCCATCAATTTATGCATGCTCGTCTAAATGCATCAGGTAAAAGTGAAGGTACATTTCCAATAGAGGCCGAAACAACCCATTTGGCATCAACTAATGCCAAAGATTTTATTGATAGTTTTGACACAACTTGGGGGATGACGGGAACTATTGGCTCTGAAGCAGAGCGTTTAGAGCAAAAAACTGTGTATGGTTTTAAGATGACCAAAATTTCTCCACATAGAATGTCGCATCGCCAAGATAACTCAGCTGTTCTTACCCAGGATACTGAAGCACATAATATGCTGATAATGGATACGTTAAAAGAAAAAATAAGAAAAAATAAAAAAATGCCATCAGTTCTTGTTTGTAAGGATATGGAAAGTTCACAAGGAAAATTTGAAATGATTTTAGATAGTTTCAAACAAGACTCAAAAAATAAAAAAATGCTTCCATTACGAATTCAAATTTTCAATGGTAAAAGGGCCGAAATACATTATTTGCAATGGGATAGTGAAAGTAAACAAATAATTTCAATGCCACCTAAGATAATTTCAGCTAAAGAAGCTAAAGATAATGCTGGTGAATCTGGAACAATAACTGTTACAACACCAATAATGGGCCGAGGTACAGATTTTAAGCCTAAGCTAGAAAATGGTAAGGACCATCCAAGCGGACTTCTGGTTTTAAATTTACACTTAGCTCAAGATAGAGATCATAGGCAAATAATAGGGAGATCTGGTAGGAATGGAGCTGTTGGCGAAACTTTGAGCCTAATAAATTATGAAGATATCAAAAAAGAGCTTGGTGAAGAATTAGGGAATATGGATTTAACTGGAATAGTTGAAGGTGTACGCAGCAATAGAAGTGCAATGACTAAAAAACAACGTCAAGAACGGCAAGCGATTGGAAGTATAACCACTGAAGCATTTACTAGCTTACTTAAGATGATAGAAAAAATAGAAGAGTTTAGAGATGGAGTTTTTGACCAATATCAGAGTAAAATAGACAATATTGATAATAAAATTAAAGTAGCAGAAAAAAAAGAGCCAGGTGATGATGGTTTTCTAACAGCAGAACAGATAGTAGAGCTTACTCTGAAAAAGTCATCCTTATTTGAAGAGAGAGAAAATATACTCAAAAAAAGTCCAAGTAGGAATGAAATACTTTCTCAATGGGCAGGATTTTTAACTGATTTTAAAGAACTTTCACAGCCTCATAATGTAGATAAGGAGAAACATACAGTAGATATGGCTATAAGAGTTCAATTAATGAGATTGGGATCGAAAGAAGAGTATAAAGATTTATCTGAAAGAGTTAATTATGTCGCGCAAGAAACTGCTTTAAAATGGAATGTAATTGTTGGTGCTCAGATGTCGCGAATGGAGTCTGGTGAATTTGATGTTAGTCCTGATAATGCATTAGAGTTAAGGTCTAGCATGAAAAGACTTGAAAGTGGCCTGAGAGCAGAGAAAATGGATCAGGTTGCATTTGCCAAAGATAGACTTGGATATATTGAAAGAGTTAAAAATGCAAGTGAGTATGAAAGTTCTCCAATCCCTACTGCTGTTGTAGTAACTAGTGCTAAGCGATACTTAGATAAAACAATGGCATTTGTTGATCATTCAAGACCAGAAGATATAACATCTGAACATTTAGAGCAAGCTTTTAGGGAGCAAATACTTGGAACTATTAGAGAATGTAAATTAGACCCACATGCAAGCGGATATATAAAAACAATAAGTCTACGTAAAATGTCAAAATTAAAAGGAGATGCTTTTCTTGTAAGATATAGAGAAGTACTTATGAAACTTGAAAAGGAAGATGATATTGCTGGTGAAAATGTTGAACATGGTGCTATTGCACGGTTAAAGCAGTCTGCTATGTGGCTTAATGATAAAATAGAACAAGTAAAAGAAGTAAAACGTGAAGAAGCAAAGCAAGGAAAGCAAGGAAAGACGAAACAAAAACTGAAGGAAGAATTTAATCAAGACCCATTTATCATAGAAGCAAACCTAGTTTCAGAAGAAGAGATATTATTTAGTGAATTGCAAATGTTAACAGATCAACTTAAAGAGATTTGGAATGAAGGAAATGTTGGAACATGCAGGCAAATATCTAATTTGGAGAAAACTATAAGTGAAATAAGACATTTAAATAATAGAGTTAAAGTATTAGGAAGATCTGTAAATGATATTACAAATATGGAAGACTCTTCATCTAAAAGAAGATTAGTATCACATAGAATGAAATTATCAAGTTTGTATAGAAATAAAAAAGATATCGACACTATAGAGACAAGATTATTTAATATGCTAGAGGAAGGAGGTGATGAAAAAAGTACTTTATTAGCTGCAATAGACGTCTCAGGTGGAAACAAAGATGTGCAAAATAAAATCGATAAAATTTATAAAAAAAGGCATAATCTTATATATAAGGTTAAGGCTTCGGTTGGTAATGTTTTAAATAAAATATCTAATGTCTGGGGTAAAATGTTTTCAGACAAAAAAGCAAAAAAACCATCTTTAGCAGAACTATTAAAAACATATGAAGGTAGTAGAGTGTCAGTTTCAGCCCCAGCGGTTGTTATAAGTCAGCGAATAATAGCATCTGCGCCAACAGCTGGAAGGAGAGATGTAGATATCGCTGCAACACCAGATGTTATGATACCAGTAACAATACCCAGCCCAGTCGATAGAGCTAGCGCTTCAACAATGTCTAGATCTTCTAGTGATGCTAGTACGCCAGCAACATCTCTTGAAGCTAGTTCACCAGGTATATCTCTAGATATTGCTCCAGTAACAATGCCCAGGGATAGTGCTTCAACAAGGTCTAGATCTTCTAGTGATGCTAGTACGCCAGCAACAACACTAGGTACATCTTATGAAGCCAGTTCACCAGCAACAACACTAAGGGCCGCGGTTAAAACTAGTATTACCATTGATATGGCTAGTACTTCAACAATATCGGTGACACCAATGGCAGAAAAGCTTGCAAGGTTGAGAGCGGATTATGATTGTTATCAACATTCACAACCAGCAGGTGATACTGTAGAAATATATAATCGATCATTAACTCAAAAGATGAGAAAAATAAGCGAAGATAAAGAAAATATATCTCCTTCAAATTCAGCACCTGCAGTTGTTAGGAGAAACATAGAGCCTACCCCTCTGGCTAGTAAAAGAAAACCACTTGGAGATAGAAAGTAAAGTTGGATAAATGCTATAAAATAAGCAATATATTTAGATTACTATTTGGTAATGGATAAAGGGTATATATTATTTGAAGTCTTAGTTTGTTCAATGATTTTTTTATTGGTAGTTATGTCTACTATGACATCTATGTCACAACTGAGTACTCTGTGAAAATTGTTAAGGCATTTACATTGATTGAAATGTTGCTTGGGATAACTATTGGTGTAATTTTATTGTTAGCTATGTTGAAATGGCATGATCTAACCTTTAAATGGTTTATGGATTATTCTAACAATCAAGACAGAAAGGCCAAAGGTTATTATATAAAGCATCTTATAGAAGTGGATCGTAAAAATTCTAACAGCTATAAATTATGTGGATATAATGATTTATCGTGTATTTCGTCTTTGCCAGATAAAATTATAGCTATGAGTAAGCAGAGTGCAATTAAAAAAGGCTCAGATTTAATATGCTTTTTTAGAGCTAAAAAGCAGATGACTCAAGTGCATAAATGGCAAAAATATTGGGCTAGATATATCGTTGTCACTGATTCTCAAGGATTACAAGAAAATGACAAAATTGATATAAATAGTATAAATTGTAGTCATAGCACCATTATAGACAAAATTGAACATGATAAAATATTGTTAGGTCTTGCACCTGATTGTATTTTTGACTTGACGGCAACGAAGCTATATAAAGCTAGTAATAGATGCTATCTACTTACGAATGAAAATAAATTATACATATATGAAGAGAATAGAGCCTTACTGGGGATATTGGATAATATTAAAAATCTTTTGATTAATACTAAAGATTTAGCTGTAACACTATCTTTTGCTGATCGTGAATATACTTATATAAATAGAGAAAAATAATGTTTTTAGTTTTAACTATTCTATACAGTAGCAGTATATTACAATATATTTTGTTGGCTTATGAACTTAACTTGCGTTATAGTATGATAGCTTTTTTATGGGCAGAACAATATATTATTTGCAATAGGTGAAATAAATAAACATGAGTACTGGAACATTATTTGTAATTGCAACACCAATAGGTAACATGGCTGACTGGAGTCAGAGGGCAATTGATACTATTGCTGAGATAGATCTTCTTGCTGCGGAAGACACCAGACGTACTAAAATACTATTGTCCTACCATAGTTTGAACGTTAGGGTTACCTCTATACATGAGCATAATGAGAAAGATAAATCAGGTTATATAGTAGAGTTATTAATGTCAGGAAAAAATGTAGGACTTGTTTCTGATGCTGGAACTCCGCTAATTAGTGATCCAGGATTTAACTTAGTCAAGTTGGCACAAAAAAATAATATTAAAATTTCTCCATTACCTGGAGCTTGTGCAGCTATTGCTGCATTAAGTGTGGCAGGTCTTCCTACAGACAGATTTTGTTTTGAAGGTTTTTTGCCAAGCAAAGAAGGAGAGCGGAAAAACAAATTACTTGCCTTAGCCTCAGAGCCAAGGACTTTAATATTTTATGAGTCTCCATCTCGTATTTTAAAAAGCATTAATAATATGGTTGAAATATTTGGTGCACAAAGGGACGTTGTTTTTGCACGTGAATTAACTAAAACTTTCGAAACGGTAAAATCTGGTACTCTAGAATCTATTAAAACATTTATAGCTTCTGATAAGAATCAAGAGCTAGGAGAAATAGTAATTATTGTATCTGGTGATAGAATTGAAAAAAAATTAATATCTCTATCTTTACAAGAACAAAAATTAATTAAAATTTTAGTGAAAAAATATACAGTAAAAGATGCTGTAGACATAGTTCGAGAAATATCAAAGGCTAAAAAGCAGGATATTTACAATTATGCCTTGACCGTTAATTGATTAGTTTTTTTAATGTATTCTTGATAGTTACATGTATTTTCTAGTTTCTTGAGTTATATCAGAAAATTATTTGGTTACCCACTTGATTTATGCTTGCTAACTATATATTCTTAGCTGTGAAAGTAGGCTGGACAGTCGCTCTATTTTATAGGGAGGAAAGTCCGGGCTCCTGCGGGCAAAGTGCCAGGTAACTCCTGGGAGGCGTGAGCCTACGGCTAGTGCAACAGAAAATATACCGCCATATTTATATGGTAAGGTTGAAATGGTGCGGTAAGAGCGCACCGCATTGTAGGCAACTATGATGGCAGTGTAAACCCCACTTGGAGCAAGACCAAATAGGAGCTGATTATAGTGTGCCCCCACTCAGCTCGGGTAGGTTGCTTGAGGTCCATGGTGACATGGATCCCAGATGAATGACTGTTCTAGACAGAACCCGGCTTACAGGCCTGCTTTCACCTTTAATTAACTATTAAAATGCCAAGCAAAAGCGAAAATCAATATTAAAATAATCCAGCCTTTTGGCACATTAAGGCCAGATGTTGCGTAATCAAACCAAACTTTATCTTTCTCGTGATCTTTAGATTTATTTGCATTGTCATTTAAGCGCTGCTCTATGCTTTTATCTTTATTTTCCATTGTGTTCTACCATATTAAATATATTTAGAAAATGATTATTTTTTCACTGAAAATCTGAAAATAACACAGTATTTTTGATTTGTCCCCCATCTTGCTTAGCTGTGTTTTCAAGATAAGTGGTGCGTATACACCATTATTGTGCATGTATGAAGATGACAAAGGAATGCCTTACATCCTCCACCTGAAGAAAATAGGTGCTTTTTATTGCTTACTGTACCTTTTTGCATGTTGGTTATTAAAATAAGTGATTATTTGGCTTTTTAGTGTCTGGATCTTAATGAGATTTTCATTAATTATGTTATGAAATATGAAATTATATATTTCATATATTTTTAATTTGTTTTAAATTAAGAGGTTAGTTTAGTATTTATACGGTGACCTTCTTCTTCTATTTTTTGTACCTGAGCTATCGGTTGGTGGTGTATAACCTTTATTTCTTCTTTTTTTCCATGGCTGCTTTCTAGGTTCGAATTGAAACATTTGCATAACATCATGTAATAAACGCTCTCTTTCTTTGGTGTCATTTAGCGATCTCTCACTTTTCCTTGGAGCTGGGGGGCTAGCTTTTGTTAATAAAAGCGAATCTTCAGATGCTCTTATGACATCTGCCTCACATCTTTCTCGATATTGCGTTGTGAATGCCCTATTGCTTAGTCTTGATTTTCTTGGCGAGGTTAATGAAATAATCTGTTTTGGTAAGATAGCCATTGCGCTAGATTTTGGTTTTTTAAGAGAATAACCAAAACTTAGTGGTTCATGAGTTATTTTCCTATAGATTGAGATGAAGCCGCGGTACTCTTCAGAATTTTTGGCAATGGCATTAAGCTTTTCGAAAATCACATGATGATCAGAAATAGATTGAAGATCAAAACCAAAGCTGAAATTGTGTAGTCGATACTCTGTGGCTCTAACAAATGCAACAGCAATTTCTAAGGCAATATCTTCTCCATGAGCAAGTGTATTGTCAACGTAAAGTTTTATATAAGTCAAAAGGGCAGGATCTTCTATAATACATTTGAATTCTGGGGATTTATGAGTCGTATTCCAAGCAAGAAAACGCAAAATTATAGGGTCATATCTCTTGGTGCATGCAATTTTAAAAGGATAATTGTTAATTATTTTCATGTTGTCAATGACACATGGATATTTATATTCTTCTGTAAGTGAATTGGATAACAATTCTATTGCTTGTGACGTTCTACCATGAAGACATGCTGCTCTGAAGCTGTAGTTATAAAAATCTTCTCTAGATGTGTTTTTTGTGATTGTACATTCATGTAAATATAATTTCACATCATCCAAGTATGGACGTTCTGATCTAGGCGGGGATACCCATGAATTGATTAGCTTCAGAGATGTTGCTGCAAGATTTATATCTAGTAAACCATGAAATGAGGTGTTTGTTGCGGCATCTGCTTTTAATGACATAACATAGTGAATGAGGTTTATGCAAAATGTTGAATTAGCTGAAAAGGTAGCCAAATACTCCGGATTTTTTTTTAACATTACTAATGTATGTAATGTTTTATAGTTATCTGGAGTAATATTTTCATGTTGTTTGAGATTTAACAGTATAGTCACTAATTTGGGATATTTATGTTCACCATTACCTTTAACAGTGAAAAAATAATTTTCCATATCAATTTTTTCATCATAATGTGTATCATATATTGTTTCTATTAATTTCCCAGGGATTGCTTGATATGTAAGAATATTTTCAATTTCTAATAATAGAAAATTTACTATATGAAAATGTCCTAATGAAAATGCTTTTCGAGCTAGAAAAAATGATTGTATCAAGGCATCTTCGATGCTAAAGAACAAATAAGTTTTAATAAAATAAGTGGGGCTGGGGTTTAGTTGATGGTATTTGCTAAAGGCAAAAATAAGTTTTAATACTTCAAGGTGACCATGCTGGCACGCGAGAGCAGCTGACTCTTTACATGTTTGTCTGAACTTAATGATTGTTTTCGGAAATGCGGACTTCTCATGATTACTCACTTTTAAAAAATGATACACGATGCTAGTGGCACCATATTTGCAAGCATTATTGATAATGTCACTACCTAAATTATGCTCTTCAATATGGTTTACAAGAATTGAGCAATTATGATCCGGTGAATTTTTGTATAACTGTGCATCTGATAAAAGGTTGTTTATCAAAATATCTTCATCTGGAGATGTTCTTCCACAACAGGCTTTTCTAAGAAGGAGCATTTGTTTTGTTAGAACAGAATATTTGGTCACAGCACAGTTCGCAGATACATTCAATAATTTTGACATATACAAATCTTCTTAATTCTGTCTTGCTAGAAGATGATTATTATTGAAGGTAATAATACCATACATACAACTTTAGTTATATGTATGGGTTGTTTTACAATATTTCGATAAGAGATTTTGATTATTCCCAGATGATCAAGGTCTAGGAGAGCCAGATCTAGTATTAGAATGATGATGTTCATCAAGATCTTCGGTTTCTATCGAGACATCATCTATTGTATGTGTATTGATATGAGAGGCTGTTGCTGCAGTTAAATCTTCTACAGGGGGTACTTCTTCTTGGCTTAAAAGTGTTTGTATTAAATGGACTGATAGAGCATCTTCATATAGTTCACGTAACATTTGTGCATACGGGCCAAAGAGTCGAGCTGTAACACCAGGTAGACAACCCCCACCGTCACCAATATTATCTGCTAAGCATGAAGTTACAATGGCCTGGTAATCTGGTCCCATAGATATAGCTAGTGACCAAACTCTTGAAATGATCTCAACTACATCTACATGAGATTCAGTATCCATAGTATTGCTAGCTGACTCAATTCTACCAAAACTAGAACTTATATTGGCAACATTTGAGCCAGAGCTTTCTGCAAATGTGGTTACTTGTGAACGTAAACTTGTAAGAGAGATACTTGCCGTTGATATAGTATCCATTGCAAATAGAACAGGAAGATTTGTTCTAATATAGCCTGATGTATGCAAATGTGCTCCAACACCAGATCTTCCTGTAACTGCATCTGATATACATATCACATTTAGTGTATTTAAATTTGTTTGAGTTGTTGTATCGATAGTTATTGATGCACTTGCACCATGTCTTCTAGTGGCAAGATCATCTTCTGTAGCTGCCATAGAACCCTCCTTGGTTAGAATTATGATTAAGTTGTATAACTTTTATACGGGTTAGGCCATTTTTAAGCATTTTTATTAGATTAACTGAACTTTTAGTTAGGCCATGTTAATATATTAGTCCAGCATCTAGTGTTTTCAAACAATTACAATATGCTAAATCAAATCTTAAATTATGTGGAGTAACTAACATGGCGGTAGAACGCACACTTTCAATAATCAAGCCCGACGCAGTGGCTAAGAATGTAATCGGCGAAATCATTGCTCGATTCGAAAAAAACAACTTAAAGGTAATTGCTGGAAAAATGCTACACCTGTCGAAAGATCAAGCAGAATCTTTCTATGAAGTGCATAAAGAAAGACCTTTTTTTGGTGATCTTGTAAGCTTCATGATTTCAGGTCCTGTATTTGTACAAGCGCTTGAGGGTGAAAATGCTGTAGCCAAAAATAGAGATATTATGGGCGAGACTGATCCTAAAAATGCAGCAGAAGGAACTATCAGACGTGATTTTGCAAATAGCATTGATGCTAATGCAGTTCATGGCTCAGATTCTATAGAAAATGCGCAGCGAGAAATTAGTTTTTTCTTTGAATCTGCTGACGTACTTTCAAGGTAATAAGTGATAATGGCTGAATACGGAAGTAATATTCTAGGTATTTCTAGAACAAAACTAGAATTGATTTTGCGCGATCTTGATGTGAGTCAAGAGCGTGCAAAAGATATATTTAAATATATCCATAGAGAATTCATTACTGATTTTAACTTTATGCCAAAAATCAGCAGAGTTTTACAAAATACATTAACAGACAATTATATTGTAAAGCCTGCAAGTATTGTAAAAGAGAGTATTGCTACAGATGGTACTATAAAGTGGCTGATAGATGTCGGCGCGAATAATTTCATTGAAACAGTTTATATTCCAGAGAAAAATAGGGCAACACTATGTATTTCTTCACAAATAGGATGCATGTTGAACTGTTCTTTTTGCTCTACAGCTAAACAAGGTTTTAATCGAAACTTATCTGCAAATGAAATTATTGGTCAGTTGTGGCTAGCACAAAAACGATTGTATGAAATTAAAGATATAGAACAACCACGAATAACAAATGTTGTATTTATGGGGATGGGAGAGCCATTATTAAATACATCAGCAGTATTTGAAGCGATCTCTATAATGAATGATGACTATGCCTATGGTTTATCTCATAAGAAGGTTACGGTAAGCACTTCTGGTGTTGTTCCAGGGATTCTAGAGTTGGCCAAGATAAAAGGCGCAACTTTAGCAATATCTATGCATGCAGCATATGATGAGCTACGTGATATTTTAACACCTATAAATAGAAAGTACCCAATCAGTAAATTAATAGATTCATTAGAAAAATTTGTGCAAATCAGATCAAATAAAGATAAAGTTTTAATTGAATACATAATGCTAAAAGATATAAATGATTCCTCAGAAGATGCACAAGCATTAGCTGACATTCTAGAAGATTTACCTATCAAAGTTAATCTCATTCCATTTAATACCTTTCCGGGTTCAAATTATGAATGTAGTGATGACCGGACTATTTCAGAATTCTGGGATAATTTAGATAAACGAGGAATAATAACAACTATTAGGAAGACTCGGGGAGAGAACATAGCGGCAGCGTGTGGGCAGTTGGCTGGTGAAATATTAGATCGAACTAAGCGGAATAAAAGGTATATTAAGAGTATGCAAGGAAGTATAACTGCAAATACAAACATTATTGTATCAGGGAGAGTTTAATATGTTAGTTAAAAAGAGTTTACAATTACTGTCACTAGGAGCTCTAATTTTTTGCGTAGCATGTGGCACGGCAAAAAAGAATAGATATCAGGATAATCAGTCAGCGATAGATAAGCCAGATAGCCTGCCTTTCTATATGAAGAAACCTGATTATAAAAAGGCTGCTGAATTGAATGTACAGCTTGGGTATGGCTATTTAAAACAAAAAAATTACTCTAGATCTAAAATGAAATTTATCTATGCTTTAGATTTATCCCCTAAATCTCCAGAAGCACATGCCGGTATTGCTAAATATTATCATGTCGTTGGTGAACATGACGATGCAGAGACTCACTATCTTGAGGCAATAAAATATAGTAAACGCAAAGCTGAAGATAAACACAACTATGCAATATTCTTGTGTGACCGCCATAAAGTAGAGCAAGCAAAAACACAATTCATCGAAGCTATTGATGAAAAAACTTATGATGGAGTTGCTGTTTCTTATCAGAGTTTAGCCAGCTGTATGCAATCACATGACAGACTAGAGGAAGCTGAGAAATACTATCATGCAGCATTACGGCATGATCCTTATTTATCAGATACGGTTTTGGAGTTATCTAAAATAACTTATGCAAAAAAACAGTTGGAAACATCATGGAATTATTTTATTCATTACAAAAGTAACAATAACTTAGATGCAAAAGCATTGTTACATGGAGCAACATTAGCCTCAGAACTTGGTGATGTTGATACTTCGGCCAGCTTAGGGTTGATGTTGAAGAGTCGCTATCGTGAATCTTTTGAGTATAAAAAATATTTAAATTTAATTGATAAAAGCACTAAGGTATAAAATGGGCTTAGTTTACAAATCAATAAAAGGTATGCCAGATTTATTGCCAGAGGCAATGGATATCTGGCATATTGTTGAAGATAAAATTCGTACAGTAATGCACAGCTATTCATATAGTGAGATTAGAACACCAGTATTAGAAAAAACTGAACTCTTTAAACGTTCTATTGGTGAAGTTACTGATATAGTGGAAAAAGAAATGTATTCCTTTGTTGATAGGGATAAGCATGATACTAATATAACACTAAGACCTGAGGGAACTGCAGGTTGTGTTCGTGCTGTACTTGAAAGTAGCATGATCCGTAATAATCAACAGCAGCGATTATGGTATATGGGGCCTATGTATCGACGCGAGCGGCCACAAAAAGGTCGGTATCGTCAATTTTATCAATTTGGGATAGAATTTTTTTCAGTACCAACTGTTGATGCGGAAATAGAGCAAATTCAAATTGCTTATGATATTTTTAATTCATTAGGATTATTGAACTTTGTTTCTTTAGAAATAAATTCTTTAGGGGGTAAGGAATCACGAGCTCGTTTCACTAAAAAATTAGTATTATATTTTGAAAATCATTTGGATGAATTAGATGAAGATAGTAAGAGACGTCTTACTAATAATCCTCTTAGAATTTTAGACTCTAAAGTTTCATCTATGATTGCAATAATAGATAATGCACCAAAACTAATTGATTTTCTTAGTGAACAAGAAACAAGTGATTTGGAGCAAGTTAAAAAAGGTTTAGATACACTTGGTATTCCTTACAAATTAAATCCAAAAATAGTTCGAGGTTTAGATTATTATCAAGGCTTAGTATATGAGTGGGTTACAGACAAGCTTGGCTCTCAATCAGCAATTTGCGCTGGTGGAAGATATGATAATTTAATTGAACAATTAGGAGGTAACCCTGGTCATGGGGTAGGTTTTGCTATGGGTATTGAAAGAGTCATAGCATTGCTAGAGTTTGTAGATAATACTAATGTTAAAAATAATGCATTTTTATTCACAGTTGGTGATATAGATATCTCTAAAGTACATGTTTTAGTTGGCAAAATTAGAGCAAGTTGTCCACAAATTGAAATATGGGTGAATTGGACAAAAGCTAGCGTTGGGACTCAAATGAAGAAAGCACATAAACATGAAGCGCGATGGGCAATGTTGATTGGAGAACAAGAATTAGACAATATGACAGTTACAATAAAATCCATGCATGATAATGGCCCACAGCAGGAAGTTTCTGTTGAAGAATTAGCAAAAATTTTAAATATCTAGGAGATTTTAATGAGTGAGGCTTTAGAAGAGCAACAGCAAGTAGAGAACATCATGAGAATGTGGCGTGACAACAGGAAGTGGATTATAAACATGATAATTGCTTGTATCATAGTATACTTCGGGATTTCATATTATAAGCATCACAAAGAAGTGCGTTTAAGCAAAGCATCTGAAGAGTATGTCGACTTAATGAACGCTGTGTCTAGGGATGATAGTGAGTTAGCACAAATAAAATCAGCAAGTATGATTGAAAAGTACAATTATACTGTGTATGGTGCCTTTGCTAGGTTAGTTTCAGCTAAACTTGCTGTTGATGCTGGAGACTGGGAAAAAGCTAAGCAGCAATATACTCTAGTAATAAAAGAGAGAGAGAACACCGAAATTGCAGCTTTAGCACGACTTCGACTAGGGAAGTTGATGTTCTTATCTATGGGTGATGCTAAGGGTGCACTTCAGATATTGTCAAAGTATGAAGATGGCTATCAACAATTATTTTCAGAGCTGAAAGGTGATATTTATATAAGCCTAGGTGAATATGAGTTAGCAAAGTCTAGTTACATTGATGCTACAAAAGTTGATTCGAAACAAATTAGTCCTTTTTTGACCGTGAAGCTAATGAATCTGGGACATAAAGATAGTAATAACAAGGAATTGAAATGAAGTTTATTAAGCATATAGCATTAATATTGCTAGTGATTTCTCTGCAAGGATGTAATTCTATAGAGAAAAAAATAGACAAATTACCAAAGAAAGCTTTACCAAAAGTTGTAAGTGCCTCTTTTCCTTTACAAAAAAAATGGCAAGTAAAAGCAGGTAGTGGTGTTGGTGGCAGCTACGCAGTACTTAGCCCTGCAATAAATGGCAATATGGTATATTTTGCTGATCACAAAGGTCAAGTTTTTGCTTATAACGAGCATGGTAAGAAATTATGGGAAAATAAATTATCTACTAAAGTTAGTGCTGCAGTTACGATCGCAAATAGTGGTTTATTATTAATTGGTGAAAATAAAGCCACATTAATTAATACTGATGATGGCTCTCTTGTGTGGGAAAGTGATTTAGGATCTGAAGTATTTGCACTTCCAAGTGCATCAGAGGCCCATGCATATGTACATTTACTTGATGGATATATAGTTGCTGTAGATTTAAGTACAGGAAATATTGCTTGGCGCTATTCTGCCCAAACTCCAAGCATTGTAATGCGAAAAAGTTCAAGTGCTGTGATTAAATCCAACAAACTGTACACAGGTCTTGCAAATGGCAAAGTTGTAGCATTACGATTGCATGATGGAAGCTTATATTGGGAGCAAGAGGTTGGAGTGCCATCAGGAAAACGTGATATACAAAGAATGGCTGATGTTAGTGCAACCCCAATAGTCGATGATAATACAATTTATGCTGCGGCGTACAAAGGAAATTTATCAGCTTTAGACTTGGTTACTGGCAGAGTACTATGGCAGTCTTCAATATCCACCTTAAATGCTGGTGATATATATAAGGATGCCTTGTTTTTCTCTGATACAAAAGGGCACATTAAAAGCTATAGTAAATCAACTGGTCGAGTAAATTGGAATAGTGATACATTGGAAGGTCGAATGTTAACCGGGCCAGTGGTTTATAAGAAAAATATTTTCATCGGGGATGAAGAGGGTAACTTGCATGTGTTTGATTTTAAGGGTGACTATATATCCAGAATTAAGTTAGCATCAGCAGTTACAAAAGCCCCTGTAGTTCAAAATGGAGAACTACTAATATTAACAAGCAATGGAACTTTGCATATATTTTCAAACTAGGTTGTAAGAATGTTACCTGTAGTTGCATTAGTTGGTAGGCCGAATGTCGGTAAGTCTACTATTTTTAACACGTTACTTGGTTCAAGGGATGCATTAGTAGTTGATGTTCCTGGAACAACAAGGGATAGACATTTTGGTAGGATGGATGTTGCTGGTAAATCAGTACTTCTAATTGATACTGGAGGAATTGGTCTTGAAGATAGTGATCTTGATGATAAAACTACTCAGCAAAGCTATACAGCTTTAGAGCAAGCTGATGCAGTATTTTTTGTGGTTGATGCACATTCAGGTTTAACTCCCGTTGATTTACAAATAGCTGAATCCTTACGAGGGCAAAAAAAGCTTGTTTATTTGATTGTTAACAAGATTGATGGTGTTGATCCTTGGGAAGCTGAAGCAGAGTTTTCACGCCTTGGTTTAAATAATAAATTAAATATATCAGCATTGAACAAGCGTGGGATGCAAGCAATTAAGGATATCCTAAAAGAGATTGCTATTGAAGAAGATAGTGAAGAAGACTCCAGCTTAGGAATAAAAGCCTGCATAATAGGTAGACCAAATGTTGGAAAATCAACACTAACGAATAAGATTATTGGTGAAGAAAGGGTTATTGTTATGGATCACCCTGGCACCACTAGAGACAGCATATATATTCCATTCACCAAAGATGATAGAAAATATACACTTATCGATACTGCTGGAGTTAGAAAAAAAGCTAAAATAGATGATAAAATTGAGAAATTTTCTGTCATAAAAGCTTTGCAAGCAATTGATAAAGCCAATGTTATCTTAGTAGTAATAGATGCATCCATGGGGCTAGTTGATCAAGATATGAGATTGCTGCGGTTTGCTACCGAATCAAATAAATCATTGCTTATTATAGTTAATAAGTGTGATAGCCTTGATCAAGATGATAGAAAATTATTTCAACGTGAGCTTAAAGCACGGTTGCAATACATTAGTTATGCTGAGTTGTACTTTATTTCTGCACTCAAAGGTAGAGGAATTAAATCATTAATTAATGATATAGAAAAAGCATATGATAGTGCGACAAGAAAATTTGCAACTTCAGTGCTTAATAAGATCTTGTCTGAATTGATTACAAAACATCAGCCTCAAATGGTAAATGGAAGAAGAATAAAAATGCGTTTTGCCCATTTTGCAGGAGTTTTACCACCAACCATCGTTATCAGGGGTAACCAGGTGGATTCGTTGCCTGCATCCTACAAACGCTATTTGGCTAAAGGTTTTATGAATCACTTGAAGTTATTTGCAACGCCAGTTAAGTTGATTTTTCAACAAAATGAAAACCCTTATGTATAATTAAATATATCAATACTTATTTATAAATAAGTATTGATATGCCTTTTGCCCTCATTGGGTATATGTATAACTAGCCTAGATTTAAATACGATCAAATCTATAAATAACATATTTAATAAAAAAACTTATCTCAGTTATGGCTTAAGACTATATAATATATGTGGCCATATTTGGTGAATATATATAGCTAGATGATATGGCCATAGGCAAGCTATAGATATTAGATGAAGCAAATAAGTGAAATATTCTATTCTTGTTAAAAGTGCTAAGAAAAAAGTGAAAATAATCGACACACCAATATATACCAATCCACCTCTTAATGATTCTCTATATTTGAAAGAATCATAAAGTAAAAGTGGAGGGAAAAAAATTGTAGCCCAAAACAAAATTTTATTTTTTTTGTATACATAATCTAAAATATAAGAACAGCAGCCAAACAATATGGCTGTTATTAACATAAATACTTCATTTGTTGTCAGTACTGAGTGGAGTGGTTGAGGATCTATTTCCAAGCCTAGACTTCCTTTTTATTCTTGGGCTTATCTACTAAAAATAGTTTAGGATCTACTTTCGTACCATTTAAGTTCACACCCCAGTGTAGATGAGCGCCAGTGACTCTGCCAGTCTTTCCAACTTTGCCAATTTGTTTACCCTTGGTAACTTTATCACCGTCCTGAACATCAATAGCACTCAGATGGCAGTAGGTAGTAAATAATCCATGACCATGATCAATAATTATAGTGTTGCCACTATAAAAAAAAGAGCCAGTTAAAGTAACGATTCCGTCAGCAGCAGAACTTACAGTAGCACCTACCGGTGCAGCAATATCAAGGCCGCTGTGAGGGTTTTTCTCAATGCCATTCATAATTCGTCGTAGACCAAAAGGGCTAGATATTCTACCTGCTGTTGGCTTGCGGAGATTAAGATCCGTTTCAAGATCGCTAAAATCTGAAATTGCTTGAGAGATTATTTTTCGGTCCTTGGTAATATTCTTAAGGTCATCTTTTGTAGGATTTACCATGTTGGGGTTTTTAATAGTTAATTTTTCAACAGGGTATTGAGATTGTTTCAAATTAAAAGTTATTTTTTTTGTTGTTGGCGAGGTTACGTTTATATAACCTTGTTTTTTCTTAAAAGAAATAGGAATGCCAACGACCGCAACCCAATTGCCTTTATTGTTTTTTTGCACTAAAACTTTTTTATGGCGAAAGTTAACTTCAGGTGCTGTTTTAGATTGTACATTAAGTTTCACTAGCACAATTCCTCCTGGAGATGGATTTTCTTTTGGAAGCTCAGCAAAGATTATAGATGGGAGAAGAAGTGTTATAGCTATAACAAGGATTTTTCGCATGTGAGATCGCCCTTAACAGTTTCGGAAATACTTTCAGTAACATTCGCACGTAATTGTCCAGATTTTAACATAATATTGATTTGATCACCTATACAGGCTTGTGCAAAAGTTGTGATTGGAGCGCCTGTTTTTGAGTCTAGAATTATGCTGTATCCTCTAGCTAAGGTCGATAGTGGACTTAAGGTATTAAGTTGCGAGGCGAGTTGTAAAAAATATGATTCTTTTTCTTGTAAAATAAGCTGCATGCTATGGAGTAGAGTTGCTTTATAAGAATTGGTGCGCTCTTGTGCTACATGTATTTGGTGCTTTGGATCAGGGAGTTTTGTTTTTAAGTAAATAACTCGGCTTGAGAGTTTATCTAGTTTGTTATGGATTAGTGTGGCTAACATTTTCCTTGCCACACCTAGGCGTTCAAGTAGTTGGTTGGTATCAATACTAACTATTTCAGCTGCCGCAGAAGGTGTGGGTGCTCTAACATCAGCAACGAGATCCGAGATGGTGAAGTCAGTTTCATGGCCAATTCCACTAATTATTGGGATTTGACTAGAAAATATGCAGTGAGCTAGTTCTTCATTATTAAAAGCCCATAAATCCTCAATAGATCCTCCTCCGCGTGCAAGGATGATCACGTCACACTCATTTTCAGCATTGCAAGACTCAATAGCTTTAATTATAGATTGTGGGGCACTGTCACCTTGAACTATGGTTGGGTAGAGCTTTATGGCTGTAAGAGAGCTACGTCTCTGTAATACATTTAAGATATCATGTAATGCTGCACCAGTTGCTGATGTGACTATACCAATTTGTTTGGGGAGTGCTGGGAGCTTTTGTTTTGCACTGTCTGCAAACAATCCTGCCGTACTTAATTTTTGCACAAGAGCTTGGTAGGCTAGCTGTAGTTTTCCAATGCCAGCATCAACCATGGCGGTTATCATTAATTGGAAATCGCCCCTGGCTCCGTATAATGATGCCTTGGCAAGCAAATTAACTTTTGTGCCATCTTTAGGTATAAACTTTACATCCCTATTAGCATAGGTAAACATTACACAACGTACTTGAGCACTTTCATCCTTTATAGTGAAATACCAATGACCTGATCTAGGGACCGTATAATTTGAAATTTCACCTGTGACCCAAAATGTGTCGAGCTCTTTTTGGAAAAGAGTTTGGACTTTTGTATTCAGTTCACTAACGGTTAAAATGTTACAGCTTATCATTTGTCACTTTTAGCAGTTATGTTAATCTTTTACAACAGGTACATAAGGAAAATGTCATGAAAATAACCAATTATGCCCTCACGTACGATGATGTTTCATTGAGACCAGGATATTCATGTGTACTACCAAAAGATGTTAGCTTGTCCACTATGTTGACGAATAATATTCAGCTAAGCATACCGGTACTTTCAGCTGCTATGGATTCAGTTACAGATGCAAATATGGCAATAGCCCTAGCTAGAGAAGGTGGAATTGGGGTTATACATAAAAATTTAAGTATTAGTGAACAAGCCAATAATGTTCGCAAGGTAAAAAAATTCGAAAACGGAATTGTTAAAGATCCAATTACTGTACAACCAAATACCACAGTTAAAGAAATTTTACAGCTGGCCAATCAATATAATATTTCTGGATTTCCTGTTATTGAAAATAATAAACTTTTAGGAATTGTTACTCGCAGAGATTGGCGGTTTGAAGAAGATATGGATGTATTAGTTGTAGAAATTATGACTAAACGAGATAAATTGGTTACGGTGCATGAAGGTGCATCTAGCGAAGAAATTATTAGCAAAATGCGCTCATATCGATTAGAGAAAATTTTAATTACGAATGACAGTAATGAACTAGTAGGTCTTGTAACAGTAAAGGATATTCAAAAATCTAAAGATAATCCAATTGCTTGTAAAGATATCAATGGCCGACTGCGAGTAGCTGCAGCTATTGGTCCTGGACTAAATGCTCTGGAACGTCTGTATGCGCTATGTTCGGAAGATGTTGATGTCGTTGTTATCGATACTGCACATGGGCATTCACAAAGTGTACTTGATTTAGTTAAAAAAGCTAAAGAAATCACAGGGATCCAAGTTATTGCTGGTAACATTGCAACCAAAGAAGCTGCAATAGCCTTATCTGAGTTGGGCGCTGATGCAGTGAAGGTTGGTATTGGTCCAGGATCTATTTGTACAACGAGAATAATCAGCGGAGTTGGAGTGCCACAGTTATCTGCAGTATCAGAGGTTGCTGATGCATTAAAAGGTAGCAATACCAAAGTTATCGCTGATGGAGGGATTAGATATTCTGGAGATATTGTAAAAGCATTAGCCGCAGGAGCAGATACCATTATGATAGGAGGTTTATTAGCCGGTACTAATGAAGCTCCTGGAGAAGCGGTGCTATATAAAGGCAGAGCTTATAAATCATATAGAGGTATGGGATCTGTGGGAGCAATGGCTACCGGTTCAAAAGATCGATATTTTCAAGAAGGCATTGGCAATGATAAATTAGTTCCTGAAGGAGTCGAAGGTCTGGTTCCAGATAAAGGTCCAATGAGTGGTGTTATATATCAGCTTATGGGCGGATTAAGATCTGGGATGGGTTATATTGGGGCGCATAATATACAAGTGTTGCATGATATAGCCCAGTTTGTACAAATATCTTCAGCAGCTAAATCAGAGAGTCATGTTCATGACGTGAAAGTAACTAAAGAGCCATTAAATTATAGGATAGAAGAGTAGTGATTATTATTTTAGATTTTGGATCACAGTATACACATATGATTGCCAGGCGGGTAAGATCTTTGGGTTGTTTTAGTTTAGTCTTGCCATGGGATAGCACACTAGAAGATATTGAGAGACTCAATCCAAAAGGTATTATATTGTCTGGAGGACCAAGCTCAATACATCTTAATGGGGCTAAAAATATTGATGCGAACATATTTTCTCTAGAACTTCCAATATTAGGGATATGTTATGGTATGCAGATAATTGCCTCACATTTTGGTGGGGTTGTGTCATCACAGCAACATAGTGAATATGGGCGTTCTGCCTTAGAAGTGAAACAACCAAGTGTGCTTTTTGAGAATGTTATTCTAGATGATAACGATTCTATCGATGTATGGATGTCACATGGCGATTCAGTTGAAACTCTACCACAAGGGTTTAAGACGATTGCTAGAACTGATAATTGTAAGTGCTCAGGTTTGGCTAATGATAAGATGAAAATTTATGGTCTACAGTTTCATCCTGAAGTTAACAACACTAATCAAGGACAAAAAATACTTGCTAATTTTATTTACAATGTCTGCTTGATTACCAAAGAGTGGAATAGTGAGAGTATTACTGAAACTATTGTGCAGAAGGCAAAAGAAACCCTTGGTGAAGAACAGGTGCTGCTAGCACTATCTGGTGGTGTTGATTCAATGGTTCTAGCTTATGTATTGAAGGCTGCTATACCAAGTAAGAATTTACATTGTGTATTAGTTGATCATGGGTTGTTGCGCACTAATGAAGTTGAGCAAATACAGAATGTTTGTCTCAATGCTGATATCAATATTGATGTGATTGATGCTAAAGATAACTTTTTCAAATATTTAAAAGGCATAACCGAACCTGAGCAAAAAAGGAAAATCATTGGTAGGTTGTTTATTGAAGAGTTTGAATACTATGCACGAGACAAGTCTGATATAACCTGGCTAGCACAAGGAACAATATATCCAGATGTAATTGAAAGTGCTGGAGACAAAAATGGTGCACAAGTAATTAAGTCGCATCACAATGTTGGTGGTTTACCAGAAAAATTAGGATTTAAGGTTATAGAGCCATTTAGGGATCTTTATAAGGACGAAGTAAGAGCCATAGGTAGAGAATTATCTATAGATACAAATATTATTAATAGGCATCCATTTCCTGGGCCAGGACTTGCAATTAGGATCCTTGGAGAAGTTACCAAGGAGAAAGTGGTACTTATTCAAGCTGCAGATAAAATATGGTTAGAAGAACTTTGGAACAATGATCTGTATAACAAAATGTCCCAAGCTTTTGCGGTACTACTTCCAATTAATACCGTGGGGGTGATAGGAGATAAGCGCCATTACGGACCCGTTGTAGCTCTTCGCAGTGTAGTAACAGATGATTTCATGACAGCTACGTGGGCAAGTATAAGTCATGATGTATTAGATAAGGCTGCAAGGCGAATTATGAATGAAGTACCAACAGTATCTAGGGTTGTGTATGACATCTCAAGCAAGCCACCTGCTACCATTGAATGGGAGTGATTTTATCAATTATGCCGCAACATTTATCCATCTTCAGATGGAAGATGTAAGGAATTTTGTACAATAGATTCTATTTGACAGAGAAAGTAACTAACTATAAGGATTAGTTATTGAGATTAATAGGGCAGTTGTAAATTTAAAAAAAATCAGTGTTCAAGATGAGTATATTTTATGTTAAAGAGTAATGATGAGTTTTGGATGAACCGAGCACTTGAGCAAGCACAATTAGCATATGAAATAAATGAAGTCCCTGTGGGGGCTGTTGTAGTTCTAGATGGTGATATAAAAAGTTGCATTGGCAGAGGGCATAATAAATCTATAAGTACTAACGATCCTTGCGCTCATGCAGAGGTTGTGGCTATAAGAGATGCAGCACAATATGTTAGTAACTATAGATTAGCTAATACGACCATATATGTAACATTAGAACCATGTCTGATGTGCATAGGAGCAATAATACATGCTCGTATTGAAAGGGTTATATTTGCAGCTTCAGATCCCAAAACCGGAGTGTTAGGTAGTAAACTTGATTGTTGCACTCTAGATTTTATAAACCATGTACCAAAAGTTGTATCAGGAGTTTTGCAGTCAGAAGCTAGTACGCTACTGAAAAAGTTTTTTCAGGAAAAAAGATCGAACAAAAAATAGCAAACTAACTATTATTGAAATGTTATCCACTGTCTTTATGAATTAGATTGTGGATAACATGATAACAACCACTTAAAGAGCTTGGGTACCAATGGCTGTAGATGAATGTGCATAATTTGATCAACCTTTTGTCCACATTTAACTTGAGTTATATTGTGGATAACATGGAGATAATCACTTGGTAGTACTGCAGCGTATAGCTTTCAGCTTGTTGTGCAAGTTCTGAACATGACGTGAGACTTTATCCACTTTAACTTTGCATTAGCCTGTGGATAACATGGGTAAATGATATGTAAAGTCTTCATTACCAAGGCATACAGACAAATGTTCAAATAATGATCATATACTAGTCTGTTGCAATCTCTGTGGTAACTGGATGACAATGTATAGTTAGTGATTTACTTTAAAGGAGATAAAGGGCAATGGCTGTTTCACATATACTAGGTTTCCCTCGTGTTGGACCTAAAAGGGAACTTAAAAAACTAGTTGAATCCTATTTCAAAGGGGATGTAAATCAAGATGAGCTGGTAGCACAATCAAAAGATATTTGTCATTTGAGATTGCAGACACAGGTTGATCTTGGCTTAGATATGCTTACAGTCGGTGACTTTTCTCTTTATGATCATGTTTTAGATACATCTGTAATGTTTCAAGCTATCCCTGAACGATTTAAGTCTGGGCGTAGAAATAGTATTGACACAATGTTTAGAATGGCAAGAGGCAGAGCTCCATCAGGACAAGATGCCCATGCTTGTGAAATGACAAAATGGTTTAATACAAATTATCATTACATCGTACCAGAGTTTCATGCTTCCCAATCTTTCAAACTTGATGCCTCTAAAATTTTAGCTGAGGTTGAGCAAGCAAAAAGTTTTGGTAAGCCAATAAAAGCTGTAGTCCTTGGACCGTTAACCTATTTGTGGTTGGGTAAGAGTAAATCAGAGTCATGTGATAGACTCGGCTTCTTAGAAGCGCTATTGCCAGCATATTCAGAATTATTGCTAAAATTATATGATGCAGGTGTTGAATGGGCACAAATAGATGAGCCCATATTATGCTTAGATTTGCCTTCTGAGTGGCGCATGGCTTTTGAACGAGCCTACAATATATTAAGTTGTTGTCAAATTAAAAAAATGATTACGACTTACTTTGGCTCTGTTATAGATAACCTATCTGTATTGAAAAATTTACCTGTAGAAGGTTTACATATTGATCTTATAGATGCACCAAATCAAATGACAGCAGTTATTGATCAGCTGCCTAGCTATAAAAATATATCTTTAGGAGTGATTGATGGTAGGAACATTTGGCGTAATGATTTAGATATAACTTTACAGAGAGTTAAAGAGGCAAAAGAAAATCTAGGTGATAGATTGTGGCTTGGAACTTCGTCATCACTTTTACATACTCCTGTTGACTTAGATCTGGAGGTAAAGTTAGATGATGAAATAAAACAGTGGCTAGCATTTTCACATCAAAAAATTAAAGAATTAGTAGCTTTAACTACCGCGCTTAATGGCAGGCTAGAGCGAGTTAAATCAGTTTTCAATATTAGTCGTAATGCACTCCAATCACGTCGGTCATCAAAGATAATTCATGATCAAAAAGTTAAAGAGAGAGTTAGCAATTTAACAAATAAAATGTTTACAAGAGATTCCGTATTTGCGGCACGAAAGCAACTACAAATTGCAAAGCATAATTTACCAATTCTGCCCACAACAACCATCGGTTCATTTCCGCAAACTAATGATATTAGACAAACTCGACGTGACTTTAAGAAAGGAGCTATTAGCGAGAATGACTATGTTAAATACATGCGCGCTGAAATTGCTACAGTGATTAAAGAACAAGAAGATTTAGGTTTAGATGTTTTGGTTCATGGAGAGCCAGAACGTAATGATATGGTTGAGTATTTTGGTGAATTATTAAATGGTATGGCTTTTACCCAGTATGGTTGGGTACAAAGTTATGGGACAAGATGTGTCAAACCACCAATTATATATGGAGACATCTCGAGGCAAAAACCTATGACTTTGGACTGGAGCACCTATGCAAATAGTATTACTGAAAAGCCTGTTAAAGGTATGCTTACAGGCCCTGTAACAATTCTTTGTTGGTCATTTGTAAGGAACGATCAACCACTAGAGACTACAGCTAATCATATTGCTTTAGCAATTAGAGATGAAATTTCAGATTTAGAATCCGCAGGCGTTGATATTATCCAGGTTGATGAGCCTGCCTTTAGAGAAGGTCTACCTTTGAAATTAGAAGAGCAAAGACAGTACCTAGAATGGGCAGTAAGATCATTCAGATTATCAACTAGTGGTGTTAAAGATGAAACTCAGATTCATACGCATATGTGTTATTCAGAGTTTAATGAATTAATACAGGAAATATCTGACATGGATGCAGATGTTATAACAATTGAAAATTCAAGATCAGATGATGAATTACTAGATATCTTTGAAAAATTTGAGTATCCAAATGATATTGGCCCAGGTGTTTATGATATTCATTCACCAATAGTTCCTGAAGTTGAGGCTATGGCACATCTTCTTGAGCGTGCAGCAAAGCGTATTCCATTGGCAAACCTTTGGGTTAATCCTGATTGTGGTTTAAAAACCAGAAACTGGCCTGAGGTTAGAGAAGCTTTAAGGAATATGGTCTTAGCTGCTGAATATTGTAGGAAAAATATAAAGGAGAGCTCTGTTATAACAGATGATCTTGCTGCGGGATAAAGCTATGAACAAGACAATAGATACAAACATGACTTCGCAGAAAAAAATAAAACTATTGCTGCAGGAGAATGATGTCCGTTTTCTCGGTTATTCAAGAGAAGACTATGTAAATATGTTTGATTTAAATCAAACAGAAGTACACAATATGCGTTTTCTAGATTATGCTGGCAGCCTTAATGGTTTTACCAGAGCGATGATGCGTGACAATCTAAAAGCCGTTTGTGTCGACCCTCTATATCACCTTCCCCTCAATCAATTGGAGGGGAAGATTGAGTTAGCTTGTCTGAATTTTGAACGGTATTTGAAAGAAAATTATTCACAAATATTATTAGATGAATCGCAGATCCAACAAGAAGTATCAAGACGTAGGTTTATTGCTCTGGGAACTTTGGAATCGTATGAGTCGGCAAAAAGAGCCGGTTATTATAAAGAAAAAGTATTACCAGATCTTGGATTTGCTGATAAAAGTTTTGATATGGCATTATGCTCACATTTCCTATTCACTTATAGTGATGCATTATCACTAGACTTTCATATTGCCTCTATTTTAGAGCTAGCAAGAGTAGCATATCAAGTACGCATTTTCCCTCTTGTTGACTCAAAAGGTGAGCTGTCAGAGCACCTAGGCCCAGTATTAGCTAAATTGCAGGAAAGAGGACTTGCAGCCGAAGTACGTAAAGTTGAACATGAGTTTCAGAGAATTGGCAATGCTATGCTGTTAGTCGGTGCGCCAGAGTGTGATATAGGTGCTAGATAGATTAAGCCATGATATAAGTAACCATGGCTCAAAAATAAATTAAGAGAAATATTTATTCACAAGTTTAACAATCTTGCTGACGATGTCTTGAGCAATATTATCGTCAATAATTAATGGAGGAAGTAGTCTTATAACTTTTTCATTGGCGATGTTAAAAACAATACCTTCTTCTAAAGCAAGTTTGAGTATATCACGGCAAGGCTTATCAACTTCCACGCCAATCATTAAACCTTTACCACGAACTTCGATAACATTAGGATGAGATCCAAGTTTCTCTGATAATGAATTTTTTATAAAGTCACCATGTTTTTGAGCATTAGCGCAAAGAGCATTTTTTTCTATAATATCTATGATTGACAGTGCGGCTGTACAAGATAAGGGGTTTCCACCAAATGTTGTACCATGACTACCAGGTTTAAATAGTTCACAATATTTTCTTGCGATAAAACATGCACCGATGGGAATACCATTACCCAGGGCTTTAGCCATAAGTAGTACATCAGGTATGATGTCTGCATGATGAAAAGCAAACATTTTACCAGTTCGGCCAATGCCTGTTTGGATCTCATCCATAATCATGAGCCAATTATTATCATTACAAATTTCACGTAGTTCTTGTAAGTACTTTTTGTTAGCTGGACGGATCCCGCCTTCTCCTTGTACGGGCTCTAACATAACAGCCACAACATGCGGCTCATTAGCTGCAATAGTTTTAATGGCATCAATATCGTTATATGGTGCGCGAATAAAGCCTTGAACTAGTGGTTCAAATCCAGCATGAACTTTCCGGCTACCGCTTGCAGAAAGTGTTGCCATAGTTCGACCATGAAACGCTTGTTCCATAACTATAATTTTACCTGGGGCAAAACCTTTAT
>Ga0209263_1000412_pt1 | contig 28735 bp, 28 predicted proteins | sample SaaInlV_DNA_100m_FD_184684 | JGI IMG/M metagenome (GOLD analysis project Ga0209263, IMG submission 184684) | Marine microbial communities from expanding oxygen minimum zones in the Saanich Inlet - SI075_LV_DNA_100m (SPAdes) (version 2) | ecosystem: Environmental > Aquatic > Marine > Unclassified... | reverse complement strand
TCGTATCTCATGTGCACTCACTTGTTAGAATTATAATCTTTGTTTGTTTATCGGGCTGTTTTTTAAGTATTGGGTTGTTAAATTTGTTTGCTGATATATGGCATAATTGTTCTCGATTGTTATTATTCATAACAAAGTACCTTAACTTAATTGCTGGGTCAAGAAGAAAGAGATCTATACTTTAACTTATAAAATAAGGTATAAATACCACTTCATGCCCTAACTTTTCAATGGTGATATTTCAGCTTGAATGCAGCCTTAAAGGTGTATAAGGTCGCACGGCTAACCTTTTTAGTTATTCATGAGAGAATAAATATTTCTTGTGGGAAATAATAAACAAGATTTTAACATTCACTTCTCCATGAATGAAGATGATTCTACAAGATCAGCTACGCTGCAACTATAGGTGATACCTGGGATTGGCCAACACATGTAGGAATTCCCCTGGTTTTGTTGTGGATTTGCTCATGACTAATACGTAACTTGCGACTAATTTGAGCAATAGAATGGTTCTCTAACAACTTTAAAGTCTTAGTCAATATATCTACCTTGTTTAGTTCTATTTTTACGCCATCATCAAGATCAATACTTAAGGACTATAGTGTTAAAAGTGGGCTCATAATCACTCCAATATTAATTGGAGCATGGAATTATCCTTACACTTTGTAGTCTTATCTTATCTATACACGCTTATTTGAAGCTCTCATTAAAACATGGCGTTAACGTTATACTTTATGGGATTATATTATCTGTACACACTTACTGGAAAAAGACATTTTATAAGATAGAAATTGATTTCATTTAGCAGTACTGAGTATTAGCTCCACCGTTATTAATATTGACTTTAATCGGCTTGCGACAAGAACTCATAGCTTTCATGAAAAACCTAACAGATTATTTTCTGCAATTTTCAGAAAAACAGGAATCAATTGAGCTTCTTTCTTTATCTACATCCCTACATTGATATATCCAAGCACCTTTAACTTTTACATAAGATTCATTCGTACGCCAGCTTCCAATTAGAGGTTTATTCTTGTTTTTAATGGATGCTTTTAGTTTTAGATAATATTCTATAACCCAGAAATTAATAAATGAATGCTCAATTTGCAAGCATCTCTCTAATAGTAACTCATCAATATATCGATAACTTAAAGCATAAGACACATACCATCTAACAGCCATCCACATTATAGACTTCATGAATTGCTTGCCTTTAAAACTTCTCATATTATACCATTGCTATATGGATAGTTAGCTAAGCATTATAACATTTCATATGCAGATGAGACAAAACCACTTGTTTTATGAGAAATATCCTTACGTATATGTCGTACTTTATTATGGCAGTTAGATATTTTCACTTTAGTTATATATCTTCTATTTGAAGTCATATTTTTGTCTTACAAATTTTCTTTGCTATTTCTTTATGGCCTAAGAGATTTAATAGCTTTTTCATTCTTTTGCCCATCATCAAAGCCATACATAGCTCCAAATTAGATAGGTATGGCAACCCCTTGATCTATACCATATGGGTAATTGAATTATAATATGAGCTTAGGTCGTTGCAAGTTAAGTTGAGTTTTAACAGAATGGTTCTTTTTATACCATAGCTATAGAATAAATAGCCTATTTTTTGGCTATATATTCTCACCTATTTCTCATTTAGTTTCTATTAATTATAAACTTACTACTTTAACAATAAGCAATTAATTTAAATTTCTATTACGATATCCAGAAAAGTTATTTAACCTAGTAACCTGAGTAAAACATAAACTTTATAATTAAACTATTTACAATTATAATTGCATTAACTTTGTAGCTACAGTTGTAGCTGTAACATAATGGATGATAACTAGATATGAGCGATTCAGACAACAGCCATCACGATAATGATGGCCACCTACATGTAGATCCAGACCTTGTTGATGGTGATCACCACTGCCCTCATAATGAAAACCTTATTTTTGCTAAAATAATATATGGCTTATACTTGATTAGTTTTTTGGTTGGAGGCACCTCATCAATTATTGGTGTTATTATCGCATATATTCATGATAAGTCAGGTCCCGACTGGCTTGATTCTCATTATAGGTTCCAAATTAGAACTTTTTGGATTGGACTCTGCTACTCTCTAGTATCCTTGATATTAACACCAATTCTTATCGGCATCTTTGGCTTCATTTTTACTGCCATATGGCTCATCATTAGATGTATAAAAGGTTTTAAGCTTTTGATCCGAGAACAAGAACACCCAAATGTTATGACATGGTGGGTTTAACACGCCTAGTCAACGAACTTTCACAATTGTTTTTATATACTAGCTCTCTTAACCTTAAATCAACTTACTAAGGTGTAAAGTGAATAAGCTGCTAATTTTGACACTCTCCTCTCCGTGCACGAAGAGGATTCTACCAGTGCAGATAAATAATTTAGATTATGCATTATAAGTTAACAACAGCACAAACTGCTTAAAATAAAAACTTACCCATATATCCAGTTTCTATCTATTTTACTATAATAAATAGTAAGCATGTTTGAATTAGGCCATAGTAATGTTGAAACTATTGAAGGAATTAAAAAATAGCTATAGTGAAATTTTAATGCCTCTTTCAGTAATCAAAAATACTTCTAAGAAAATTGAGAATGAGCCTTTTCGACATATTAAATTAGAAAACTTCTTTAAAGAAAATTTCTATAGCCAAGTATGCGAGGCATTTCAAAAATTAAAATCACGAGGACTCTCACCTCATCGTTGCAATGAAAGACTTTCTCACATGGGGAAATATGATTGCTATTCTTTGGAAAATTTGGAAAAATATAGATATCCTCTAGATTTTTTCACCAGCAATGCCTGGAAAGGATATTTCTCTCAACTATTTGACATACCCTTAACTACAGGTCAGGTGACTTCAATTCACCACCATTTAGTTGGTAGCAAAACTGGATGGAATCACACAGATTTTAATGTAGTAAATATGTTTGATCCTAGCAAACAAAATAATATTAATTCTAAATATAATAATGAAATAACTTATTTTGCTATAAAAGGTAAAAAATATCCTGACTATATTCGTCAAGCCATTCGCTCAATTGCTGTTATTTTCTATTTTAATAACGATGACTGGCATTTTGGAGATGGCGGTGAAACAGCTCTTTATAAGGGTGCAAATCCCTTAAATCCAGTCAAACTAATTCCACCAAGGTCTAATTGCATATTTGCTTATGAAGTATCTCCAAACTCTTACCACAGATTTATTAAAAATCAGGTATCAGAACGTAATAGTATTATTTGTTGGTATCACAGTGAGATTAAGACAAAATTACAGAGATTTCCTAACAGTTTGCCCCGCTACTCAAATGAAATTTAAAATTAAATGATTTTTTTGTACACTAGAAAAATTATAACTTTAAGTTTACCTAAGCCAATATTGTTCTTCTTCACCAACAACAACTTTAATTTGACCAGAATCTATATAAGTTATGCATTCATCTAGACTTTCTAATACCTTTTTTGTAGGCACACGGTAAGGAAAGCTATTAGGAGCAATAGCATTTACCGTAATTCCATAAACTTTAAACTCATTTGCCATATGTTGAGTTAATGTATTTAAAGCAGATTTACAAGCAGAATAAGCTCCCTGCCCTAACTCGAAATAGCAATTTATTGCAGACATGCTGCTCACGTTAATTATTGCTCTATTCTTTTTTTTATTTACAGAAGGGTCTATATTTTTCCAAAATTTATCAACACATGCATTAGCTAGTTGAACTGGAGCAATAACATTGGTCATAAACTGCTGACTCAAATTAGTTACATCCATCTCTACTAATGGCTCGAGGATAGTATGGACAGCATTATTGATTAAGCAATCAATGGCACCAAATTCATATAAAGCATAATTTACGATTTCATCAACATCATTACAAATGTCTCCCTGAAAAAATTTAACTCCAGGGGGTATATTTTTAGGGATAGTTCTAGAGATTCCAATTATATTATATTTTGTAGCAAATTGTTTCATATACTCAGTTCCTAGCAAACCTGAGCATCCGGTGAGTAAAACAACCTTTTTCTGCTTGAAAACTTTTTTAAATTTAGCCATTAGAATAGAATGACATCAAATCTGGGCCCTGTCTACAACTCTGATTTATCCTCATTCAAAGCACCACACCCCAGATTGAAAATCATGACCAACACCTAACAGATAAACGATGTAATACAATAGTCTTTTTTAATTTAATAATTTTACTGCAACACAACTATCTGTAGTTGGTTAAGATTTATTTCGCTGGAAAAAATTCTATGAAATTTAATTTCAAACATTTTTTTGTTTTTATCTAGGTTTTTAGCTATTTTAGGTTTAGCAGCTAATGTATTAGCTGCTAACTTATATTCTAATTTAGACTCTTCTTATTTTCGCAAATTCATTGTAACCATTTATATCAGTCATAAATGTATCACTATTAATGTCTCTGTGCTTACTTAGCTCACGAGCAATTTCTTTTTGTGATTTTGTATATTCTTCCAACATACGTCTTTCGTGAATAAGCTTAATCATCATGATTTCAGTATCTCTAAGCCCACTGTTTTTAACTGGTTGTGAAATCACAGATTCTACAGGTTTACTCTCTGCAGCTGAAACAGAAGGGTACCAAAGCATCACAGCACAGGCAGGTATGAAAAATTTAAGTGCCAATGTTTCTAATTTATTCTTTTTCTTGTTCATTATTTAACACCTTTCATAATAATACATTGTTTTACAATATTTATGCGCTGATGTTAAGGTTTTCAACTGACAAAGTCAAGGAATATGCATCCGTGCTGTTACACTGTTATTTTATAAAAATCAGGTAAGACTGGTAAACAAAGATCATGGTAGAAAGCAGTGCGATTGAATATAAACCTTTTTTGTTAAAACAAAACCTATAACTACCAGTCTTATTAAATTTATAACGTCCTTGCAAAAGAATAATTGGAGGTAAAATTCCAAACAAAACAGTTGCAGCAATTCCGCCAGCAATTTGCAAACATTCAAAGAATATCTGAGGCCAAGTATAGGAAAAAAATAATGCTGGGAAAATACATAGAGCACTTGCTATAAACTTTGATAAGTTAATATTAAGTAAGGAAAAGCCATCTATGAGAAAATCTCTTAAACTTAACCCTTGCCCAAGCAAAGATGTTAGAATTGCAAAAAAGGAGAAAACCAATGCACCAGTTGAAATCACTATGCTAGCACCAATATCACTCATTAGTTCCGTCGCGATTTTATTTTCAGAAAAACCTTTTGCCACTTCGTTATAATCTAAGACACCTAATGCTACAACAATCCATATAATATAAAGAACCATTGGTATTAATGAACCATATATAATTGCTTTTTTTGTCTGTGACACATCCCTATTTAAATAATCAAATATTGAGGGGATCATGTTATGAAAACCAAAAGCTATAATTATAAATGGAACTAAAAATACATAATTATTAGAATGTAAATCATCGAGTAGTGAATAATCCATAAATGGAGCAATTGCCCATATTAAAGTTATATAGGCAACCATAAGCCCAAACATAAATATTTGATTAAAAATATCTACAACTTTTGCACCACGCCATACTATAAAGAAACTAAGACATGCCACAAACAAGTAACTTGCTTCGGTCTTTGAAAAAATCTCAACATTTTTGCCTATTAAAATAAATAATAGGTCCCCACCTTTAATTATATAAGCCACCATTAATGAGTAGAATAAAAACCCATAAGTTGCCCATACAATAATGCTGCCTAAACGCCCCATGGTTACATGAGCCAAAGATATCAAATTAACTGATTCTTCTTCTTTAAACCAGGAGTTAGCCTCCAAAAGCATAAATGCTGTTGATAACATAAAGGCCCAAACCAAAAACATCATGATAATACCAGGAATAAGACCAAACAGGCCCATAACTACTGGCAATCCAAGCATACCAGCACCTATAGTACTACCTGCTATTATAAATGTTGCTCCAAAAGTTTTAAAATTAAACACTTTTACGACACTGCACTTAGATTTTTATCATTAATAGCAGGAACTTTCTCTATATCCAAATTATCCTCTTGTCGCCGTCCAAAAGTTTCTTTAATTTTCCATGCACATATAGCACTGATGATTATGGTTATCGGAAACAAATACATAGCAAAATGATAGTTATCCGCAGTGTACACAGGCACCCCCATAGATTTAAAACCATCCCAATATTTTTCAATCATATACCCAAATACTGGTTGAAAAACGGCTCCTCCAGACATTATTAACATAGCTGACAGTGACTCTGCTGATCCAGTTAGCGTTAATGAGTTACTTTCCGCAATAGTTGGATAGCATATAATTTGTGAACTTGACCCAAATCCCATAACTAAAAACCAGAATAAAAGACTGGCCAAGGAAAGATCATTTTGCATTACCATCATGACGGAGATGAAACAAATTATAATACCAACAAACATTGGTGCTTTTCTAAGCCTAATATTGTCTGAAATCATCCCAAAAAGTGGAGAGCCAATTAACATTCCGACGTATAACATGCTACTTACATATGAAGCCTGCATCCAAGTAAGGTTATGTACACTATGTAGATATAAATTTCCCCATAATGCACCTAGAATAAAAATTGGTAAATTAAGCAAAGAGGCAAATGCTCCACAAAACCAATTTTGTGATTTTGAAGCAACTGATGATAATCCTATAGAAAATCCAACTTCTCTATGCTCAGCTCTTTGTCGCTCGTATTCATCTTTCCTGTCTGGATGATAATCAAATACAAATAGAGCGATTATTCCTAAAATAAATATACCAAAGCAAACATTAACACCAATAGAGTAACGCCAGCCGATCATCTCAACCAATATTGCAAACGGTGTTTGTGCTAACAAACCTCCGATCATTCCTATTGAAACGATGCTTCCAATAACAAAAGCTAATTTTTCTTCCGGAAACCATCTTGAAGCTAAACGCATAGTACTTAAAAAGCAAAATGGCCCGCCACTGACCCCAACTAAAAATCTACCAAACCCTGCTGTATATATATTTGTAGATAACGCGAAAATTATTGTCCCTATTATAGATAGCACCATTGCAAAAAGAATTAACTTTCTAGTGGAGAATCTATCCAACAATAGCCCTGCGGGCAATAACAAAAGAATATTACCATAAAAATACATTGAAGATATCCAGCTAAGCGTTATGCCATCAACATTTAAATCGCGCATTATTTCTTTATCAATAACATTAAACATGTTGATTTGGATAAATTCAAAGCAAAAAAACATTGCTGCAGAAAGTACAACAATCCATGGATTTTTAGTTAGTAATTTCATAGTTTATTCCTTAAGTATTAACCATTGGCAAGTCTAAGTGCATATCCGTAGCACAATCAACCGCTTCTTTGTACCCAGCATCAGCATGACGCATAACCCCTGTTGCAGGATCATTAGTAAGTACTCTATTTATTTTAAAACCAGCTTGTTCACTACCATCAACGAGGATCACAAACCCTGCATGCTGAGCATACCCCATACCAACACCACCGCCATGATGCAGACTTACCCATGTTGCTCCTGACGCACAATTAAGTAACGCATTTAGTAGTGGCCAGTCTGAAACAGCATCGGATCCATCCTTCATTGCTTCTGTCTCACGATTTGGGCTTGCTACAGAGCCAGAATCCAGGTGATCTCTACCAATTACTATTGGGGCTTTCAACTCACCACTTGCTACCATCTCATTAAAAGCTAATCCAACTCTTGCTCGATCAGCAAGACCAAGCCAACAAATCCTTGCTGGTAACCCCTGAAATTTAATATGTTTTTGAGCTGAATCTATCCATTTATGTAGATGTTTATCTTTTGGTAGCAATTCTTTTAGTTTTTGATCTGTTTTATAAATATCTTCTGGATCACCAGAGAGAGCCACCCAACGAAATGGTCCTTTCCCCACACAAAACAGGGGCCTGATATATGCAGGTACAAATCCTGGAAAACTAAATGCTTCTTTACACCCAACATCTTGGGCCATTTGTCTAATGTTATTACCATAGTCAAACGTTACAGCTCCCAATTTATGAAACGCAACCATTGCTGATACTTGTTTCATCATTGATAGCTTTGCTTGTTTAACAACATATTGTGGATCCGTATTTCTAAGATCAATAGCCTTATTTAAATCCCATCCTGAAGGCAGGTAACCATTTAGTGGATCATGTGCACTAGTCTGATCAGTAACAATATCCGGAATGATCCCGTCCGCTAAAATTTTTGGATAAATGTCTGCTGCATTGCCAGCAAGACCTACTGTAATAGCAAGGCCCTTGTTACAAGCTTTCTTTATTAGCGCTATTGCTGTTTTATAATCTGGAGCAATTTCATCTAACCAGGCTTGCTCTTTACGTCTTGCAATCTTAGCAGGATCACATTCTATAGCTAGCATACTAGCTCCTGCTATTTTAGCTGCAAGCGGTTGTGCGCCCCCCATTCCTCCGAGACCAGCGGTTAATACCCATTTACCTTGCAGGGAACCATCAAAATGCTTATTTGCAGCAGAGACAAAAGTCTCATATGTTCCTTGTACTATTCCCTGACTACCAATATAAATCCATGATCCAGCAGTCATTTGCCCAAACATCATAAGGCCACGTTTGTCTAACTCATTAAAATGTTCCCAGGTCGCCCACTTCGGAACCAAATTACTATTAGCAATTAAGACCCTTGGCGCATCCTCATGAGTTCTAAAAACCCCAACGGGTTTTCCTGACTGGATAAGAAGAGTTTCATTTAATTCTAAACGTTTCAATGTCTGAACTATCTCTTCAAAACATTCCCAATTTCTAGCAGCTTTACCTATACCACCATAAACTATCAAATTCTCTGGATCTTCAGCTACTTCAGGATCTAAGTTGTTAAGCAGCATGCGATAAGGTGCCTCTGTTGCCCAAGACTTTGTGTTTAAACCACTTCCAGTCGGTGCCTTAACTGACATTGCTACTACTCGCCACACTTAAAAACTATTAGCCAACGATCCTAAAGCATTAATTTAAAACAAACAACTTAACTTTACATCATATCTAGACAATTAACTGACCGTAATTATATACTTTCGCCGTAGGTGTGTGACCTAGACTATAAAATAGTTCCGGTAACTCTTGAATATCATAGGCTACAAAATTAGCCTTCATCCCTTTCTGGATTGAACCAACTTCATTTTCCTTGCCTAAAGCTTTTGCGGCATTAACAGTAATTGCATTAGTAACTTCATTAATATTCAAATCAAAGAGATTTGATGCCAAATTTGCTGCACATAAAAGTGAATTAATAGGTGAGCTACCCGGGTTAGCATCAGTTGCTACAGCAATATCAACACCATATTTACGTAACAGATCAATTGCTGGCCTGGTTTTTGATTTTAGATAATAAAAAGCACCTGGCAACAACACTGCAACAACACCATATTCTGCCATTTTTTCAATATCTTTTTCGCTTGAATACTCTAAATGCTCCAAAGATAATGCTCCTAGCTCACAAGCTAGGGAAGCAGCGTTAGTGTGACTTAATTGATCAATATGAGCTTTTACAGGAATATTGTAGTCATGTAATCTGGTAAACACATACTCTAGGCTGTCCTTCGTAAAAGCTACAGAATCACAAAATATGTCCACCATATCAATTAGATCTGCTGATTGTAATGCTGGAATCCAATCATTAACTACTTGCTCTAACCATGCTCTTTGCTTTTGATTTTTTGGCGGCACATGAATAAGAAAAGTTTTTGTTACATCAATATTTAGTTTGTTTTCAATCATTTTTGCAACTTGAAGCTGCTTTTTTTCATGCTCAAACTCCAGTCCATAACCAGATTTAATTTCAATAGTAGTAACACCTTCAGACTTTAACTTCTCTGCACGCTTGCTACTTTCTATAAATAATTGTTCTAGCGATGCTTCTTGGGTTTTTTTAATAGTTGAGTATATCCCGCCCCCACCACGAATAATTTCTTCATATGTAGCGCCGTTAGCTCGTTGTTCAAACTCTCCAGCCCTGTTACCTGCATAAACTATATGAGTATGGCAATCTATCAACCCAGGAAGAACTAGTTTTCCACCTAAATCTATCATTTCTGCACATTCATTTTCATAACAATATCTATCTACATCAATGCCAATTTCAGTAAACTTATTGTTTTCAACTAAAAATCCTTTATTACTTTTGCCAACAATACTCCCATCAGGCAAAAACATTTTATAGTTAGAAAAACATTTCACAGCCATTTCAAATACTCCCATACAATCTTACCAGCCAAACGTGATGTCATATCATTTAAATCATATTTGGGATTAACCTCAACTAAATCCACAACTACAACTTTTTTACTCTTAAGAATTTTTTGGACAGTATGTATAATATGTTCCGGTAATAGCCCGGATGTGTTTGGTGCGCTAACACCTGGGGCATATGCTGCATTCACAGCATCCATACAAACAGTTAAATAAATATTTTTGGCTGAAAAAATTTTTCTGTCTAGAAATTTATCTATATTTTTCACATCACAACAATCACTATCTAACAAAAAATCTACTTGCGCTTTATTAGCATAGTTAAACAATGTTTTTGTATTTGAGTGTTCGCCAATACCTATGCAAGAGTAATTAAAAGGCTTATTTTGCTCAAGACACCACTGATGAGCCTGATAAAATGGTGTTCCTGAGCTATCTTTATTTTTATTATCAGTTGCTCTCAAATCAAAATGTGCATCTATATTTATAATCGCTAAATCATCAAAACAACTATATAAACCTTTAGCAATGCCCCATGCAGTTTCATGACCACCACCAAGAACAATAGCCTTGCTATTCGATAGTACAGATTTACTTATAAAGTTAGCCAGAGCGCCCTGACCTGCATTCAGATCATCGTCGACATCAATATTGCCATGATCATATAGATCTAGAATTTTATTTAAAGGTAGTGATTTTAAATATTGTCTTATTTTATTTGGTGCATGCCTTGCCCCAGAACGTCCTTCATTGCGAGAAACGCCTAGATCACAGCAAAAGCCAAGTAAAGCTATAGAATTTTCATTAAAATTGAGGACTTTATTTTGCGTCTGGCATTTTACAATTTGGCCAACGCGTTCATGAATATCTGGATTATCAACACGGCCTTCCCAAATTTGGCCATCAATGCAATTATGCATATTTCCTTTCTTTAAATGGTGCCCGGGGCCGGACTTGAACCGGCACGGATGTTAAGTCCGAGGGATTTTAAGTCCCTTGCGTCTACCAATTTCGCCACCCGGGCATTTCATCTGAGGCTGGAGTCGGAATCGAACCGGCGTCCGCGGCTTTGCAGGCCGCTGCATAACCACTCTGCCACCCAGCCATAAATTCATAACATTTTTTGGAGCGGGAAACGAGGTTCGAACTCGCGACCCCAACCTTGGCAAGGTTGTGCTCTACCACTGAGCTATTCCCGCAACATGATTCGTATTGTACATTATAGAGTTGGACTGTCAAGAACTACTTTGCCCAATAATGTAGCGCCAAGATACCTTAAGATATAGGCACATCGACCATAAAGTTAAGACTGCTGAACTATACAAAAGCAAGATGCCTATCTCATTAACAAAATGATCTTTCAATGGTGGTGACGATAACAGAAGAATAATTGCTGACATCTGTGTTGCAGTTTTAACCTTACCTATATTTGATACATGGACTTTAACACTTTGCCCAATTTCTGCCATCCATTCTCGTAATGCAGAAACAATTATTTCTCTGCATACAATTACTGCGGCTGGCACAGCTAAAAATGCGGTACCATTAGCACCAACTAGTAAAACTAAAGCTACAGCAACTAATAATTTATCAGCTACCGGATCTAAAAATCTACCAAAATGCGTCTCTTGATTTAATTTTCTAGCTAGATATCCATCCAACATGTCCGTAAAAGATGCTAATGCAAATAATAATGCAGATGCGGCATATGACCACCAATATTCGCAATAAAACACAACTACAAACACTGGTATAATTGCTATCCTAAATACCGTAAGTATATTAGGTACTCGAAAAAGATCACTCTTTGTTAACACTGCATATCTCACTAAATAATCTCTTTGCTAATGTTTCATTTATTCCAGGTACCTGAGCTAACTCAAAAACTGATGCGCTCATTAGACCCTGAAGCCCTCCAAAGTATTTTAACAAATCTTGCCGCTTTTTCGGACCTATACCGGCAATATTTTCTAAAAAAGAATTAGTTTGGTAGTTAGCTCGCGCCTTCCTATGTCCAGTTATTGCAAAACGGTGGGCCTCATCCCGAACCTCTTGTAGTAGCATAAAGGCCGGGGCATCAACAGGCAAACTCTCTCTACTAATTTCATTACCTTTATATAAAATTCGCTCTTCTCCTGGTTTTCTATTTGGCCCTTTTGAAATCCCAAGCACCTGCACACAGGTAGTTGGTATCGCCAATTCAGATAAAGCTTTCTGAGCTGCATGCACCTGGCCTATACCACCATCTACAATAGCAACCTTAGGGAGAGGAACATTTATGGAAACTAGCTTATCAAAGTATTTTTTCACAGTTTCATAAATACTACAGCAATCATCCCCTGCTATTTCAGAACTAATTTTAAACCTTCTATACTCTTGTTTTAAAGCACCTTTGTAATTAAATACCACACAAGAGGATACTGCATTAGTTCCTTGCAGATGACTAATATCAAAGCAAACTATATTTTCCATGCCTTGCAATTCTAGTACTTGAGCTAAATCTTCTATCTTATTCACATAAGATTCATCCTGACTAACTTTAGCTTTTATAGCATGTTGGGCACTATTCTGCGCCATATTTTCCCAATCCTGCTCTACTCTATCAGCACTACATCTTAATTGTACTGAATTATCTAGATTATCATTTAAATGTTCAATTAGTCCTTCGGAGATATTAATTCTTTTAGGTACAATAATTAAATCTGGAATAGCACTTGTGTTTATTCCTGTTTCATTCATATATTGCTGCATCATGAAATGAGCAAATAAATCATCTGCACTTTGTTCAAGTTTAAAAGCTTCCAAATATTGCCTACTTCCAATGATCGATCCACCTCGAATAATTATCAGATGAAAACATACGTATTCCTTGGTAATACTACAACTAATAACATCACAATCTATTTGGTTATTTGAGTGAAAAACTCTTTGATGTTGATTCACTACACGTAATGATTGGATCTGATTTCTTATCCGAGCAGCCCTCTCAAAATCTTTATTATTTGCGGCAATATCCATATCAGCAACCAGTTGCTCTATAACTATTCTTACTTTTCCTTTCAAAAATAATAATGAATTTTTCACATCCTTAGAATAATTTTTTTGATCAATTTTTTTCACACAAGGAGCACTGCATCGATCAATTTGATACTGTAAACATGGCTTTTTTCTATTTTTAAAATAAGAATCTTCACATTGACGCAATTGAAATATTTTCTGCATGATTTCAATAGTTTCTCTTATGCTTCTGACACTAGGGTATGGGCCAAAATATTTGTTATCTTTTTTTCTTTGTCCTCGATGCAAAAACATTCTAGGAAATTTATCATTACTTAATGCAACATAAGGATATGATTTATCATCTCGAAAAATAATATTATAAGGTGGCTGCAATTGATTAATTAAAGAATTTTCTAATAACAAAGCTTCTGTTTCATTTGCGGTAACAGTAACCTCAATATCTTCTATACGACTTATAAGAGACTGAGTCTTATTATCATATGGCTTCTTCTGGAAATAACTGCCAACTCTTTTTTTTATATTTTTAGCCTTTCCTACGTAAAGGACTTTCCCGTCGCCACCCTTCATCAGGTAAACGCCAGGTTTTTCGTCCAATTCGCTTACATACTTACTTAAACTGTTCAGATCCCAGTTGTCTCCGTATCTAGAATACCATGCCTAATAGCAAAATGAGTTAACTCAACGTCGCTAGCAACCCCTAACTTATCAAACAACCTGTATCTGTAACTATTAACCGTTTTAGGACTCAAACAGAGTTTTTCGGATATCTGTTGTACCTTTTGTCCTTGTGTAATCATAATCATTACTTGTAATTCACGTTCGGATAATAAATCTAATGGTGCTCCATCTCCATCTGTCACTGTTTTTAAAGCTAGTTGCTGTGCAATCTCTGGCCCTATATAGCGCTTACCGGCATGAACAGAACGTATGGCATTAATCATTTGCTCTAAATCAGCTCCCTTAGTTAAATAACCAGAGGCCCCTGCTTGAAGTAATTTCGAGGGAAATGGCTCTTCGCCACAAACAGTTAGCGCAATAACCTTAAGATTAGGATCATTCCGAAGCATTTTTCGTGTTGCCTCTAACCCACCAATCCCAGGCATTCTTACATCCATAAGGATCACATGTGGCTTAAGAGTCTTGGAGAGCTGGATGGCTTCTTCGCCGTTTGATGCTTGGCCAACAACCTCAATTCCATTAATATCCCCCAGAAGACGACTGATTCCAGCCCGTACAATGTCATGGTCGTCAACTATTAACAACTTGATCAAGATTAACCCACCCTAGCAAAATGAACTGTTTTTTTAGCATAACACACTATACAGAAATGCCAAATTTTAGCTTTATAACTTGTTACGTTAAGAATATTTAGAAAGTGGCGGAGAGGCAGGGATTCGAACCCTGGGAGGGGGGTTACCCCTCAACGGTTTTCAAGACCGCCGCATTCGACCGCTCTGCCACCTCTCCAGCACAGACGAAATCCTATTAACATTCTGCCCTATTGTCAATATAATGTTTGTAAATTTAATGAATCTTGGGTATTTTGTTTCTAAACTTAGAAAGTATTGGGAGGTACAAAATGAAAATCACCCTGGGATCAATAGCAAGAATCATATCTGCAAACGATAATAGCTTCGCTGCGGCATCAGCACCATTACTCCCATATTACACTCTGCTTCAATCGCGACAATCAGTGTTAACTAACAAACCTAATAACGTGATAGCTTTTCCAAGCAAAAAATTGCTCAATAATTAGAGCTACTATAATCTTATAGATAACTCATGTTTAAATTGGCAAGGTAATGACTGGTATCTCACAAGCTATAGTCCATGATGATCTTAAACTTGCAAAAAAACTAATTGCTGAAGGGAAAGGTATAAATCAAACTGATCCATATGGTGAGAATGCTCTTATACAAGCCTGCATAATCGAAAATAACGAACTAGTCGCACTATTATTAGCATCTGGAGCAAATATAGATCGACCAGGAATAACTGGCAACACGGCACTCCACTGGGCAGTAGATACTGCTAACGTACAGATCACAGAGCTACTTCTCAGAAATGGTGCTAACCCTAATAGCTACGGCACTTCAGGCCAACCTCCATTAGTAAGTGCTAGATTAAGGCATCATCAACGCTTAGTTGAAATTTTAATAGAATATGGAGCCAGTATAGATTTCGCTAAAGACTATATAACTGCCAAACGAATTGGGCACCGTTTTGAACTTAAAGGCCATGCAAAAATTTTAAGTCCAAAAAATAAATATGTTGAAGTCAATTACGAAGGATTTATTCTTGAGTTCAGTTTAAATTTAATTCACAACGCTTTATTTCATTTCCTAGACTCAAAAGTATTACAAGATGAATATAAAGAATTAGAAGGACCACTTACAAAAATATTAAAAGCATTAAACAATGCCAAACATCTGATTCCACCAATTTTTAGGGACAAATTTGAAGCACATAAAAAACAATCTATTCCTCTAATGGGTGATGAATTATTAATTATCCCTGTTGGCTACCAAGGTCATGCTATTTGTTTTATAAAATATGGTAACTTATTTGCACGCTGTGATCGTGGTGTGAATAAATTCACAGATACTTCTATAATTTATACCATAAAAAATCCATTTACCTTTAATAGGAAATTTGTTGAAAATTTAATTTACGTCTCTCATGACGAACAATATATACATAATGACATAAAAACTATACTTTCATTATCCCCTCTAATCTCTCTACCAACAAAACAGCAAGTTAGTGGTAACTGCTCTTGGGCAAATACGGAAGCAAGCATTGTAACAACCCTATTTATGATTTTATACATCAGAAAACAAGAAGTTAATGAAATTGATAAAACTAATAACATAACCAAATATGCAATGAATTTATTTGAATCATGGATAAACTGGGATAAAAATATTGCTATTGAACAATGCATAAATAGGTTTAAAAATACAACCTCAGATGCACAAAAAGCCTCCTACGCAAACATGCTAGCAACAGTTTTATTCAATCGTCTTGATGTAACAAATCCTGATGATATAGAGCGAGCTAAAAATATCTTGAACATTCTAACTTTACCAAAATTCAAGAATATTCTAGCGAGCTATACAACATCTTATTGCACACCACAAGGAGGAAAACAAGGTGTTTCATTTACCAAACTATTACTAATGGCAAATCTAGATATAGCCACTCTTGAACTTACTAAAACCAACCTGTTAAAACAAGGCAAAAAGGAAGGAGCATTCCGTGCATTCTTAAAAGCCAGCGCGATTGGTGATCTTAAATTATTAACGACCCTTCTTAACGATTACCAAATGATAAACGTAAATGATATGGACTCTACTGGAAGTACAGCTTTAATGTATGCTGCATGGATGGGTCATATGGAAATAGTAGAACAGTTAATCGAAAATTATAAAGCCAATATAAATCTTGTAAATGATAAAGGTGGCTCAGCTCAACAATATGCCCAACTATCTGGCAATACTGATATTGCTGAATATCTTACAAAGATCGCGAACATACACTAAGTTAAATAGCTTATTATACTTTAATTGTTGCTAAGCCATCTTTAGCTTTGCTAAAATACCTACCTACATTCATCTCCATTTATAGGACACCTTCATGAAACCATATATGCTAATCACAGGAAATTTAAATGGTATAGACGAATTTGAAGATAAAATTTCTTCGGCCCTTGATGATGGTTATGATATTTGTAATAACCTTGTGGTAAAAGAAGAAAATGGCTCTACTAATGTGATCCTACTTCAAGCAATGATACTAGAAGAGTTTGAAGAAGAAGAGGAAGACGAATTAGAGTTTGAAGAAGAAAGTGAACTTGATGAGGCACAAATTTAATTGTGCAGACTCTTGAAATACAGGAATATGACCATAAATAAATGTATAATGTAAGTAAGAATTTAAACATAAAGGTAAGTGTACATGCAACAAAACATTGGTTCAGTATCTAGGTCTAGGGATACACATGGAGTACTAGCAACAAATAAAGTTCTAAAGAACACATATCTACTTCTGTCTATGACACTAATATTTAGTGCATTTACGTCTTGGGTTGCGGTTGGTATGGGAGCTCCATCAATGGGGCTATTCTCTCTCGTAGTCATATATGGGTTAATGTTTGGAATTAATGCGACTAAAAATAGTCCGCTTGGTATTGTACTAGTCTTTGCCTTCACTGGATTTTTAGGTTTTACCTCAGCACCGTTGATAAATGCTGTATTACAACTATCTAATGGTTCACAAATCGTCACGTCATCACTTGGGCTTACTGGTGCAATATTTTTATCGCTCTCAGTGTACGCTCTAACAACCAAGAAAGACTTCTCCTACATGGGTGGGTTCTTACTGTCAGCTATGGTAGTAATCGTTGTTGGTAGTTTAATTGGGTTCTTCTTTACTTCACCAATTTTACACATTGCTATCTCATCAATGATGGTATTAGTGGCATCAGGATTAATTTTATTTGATACTAGTAGGATTATAAACGGTGGTGAAACCAACTATATTATGGCAACCGTGTCATTGTATTTATCTATATATAATCTCTTCATGAGCTTATTACAGCTACTAGCTATGTTTTCAGGCAGAAATGATTAACCTACTCATTCTACAAGAAAACAATCCCAATGATTTGTTAAACAAAATCCAATCCCTAGAAGAGAGGAATATCTCTCTTCTAGGGATATTCCTCCAATTTGATGGAACAAATGTTTTATCATCAGAGCAACCACAACTACAGAATTTATTTTCCCAAAATAACTTCGTCTATGCTTGCAGTAGCTCAATAGATAAACGTAATTTACCAACCCCTGCAAATGTAAAAAAATGCAGCCTAGGCTCTTTACATGAACTTTGTGAACAAGCCGAAAATATTGACGTTATTGGCAACTTGCCATGATAAAATATGCATACATTTTCCAGAGCCAATCCCTAAACTCTGACCAGCATTTAGAAGCTATCGATCATGTATGTGCGATGGCTTCTTTATTTAACGATGTAACTATTATATTTACAGGCACAAGTGTTCTAAATTTCCAAAACAATAATAAATTTTTGAAAGCATATAAGAGTTTACATTTATTTGGTATTACTAATATTGTGATGGATGCTGATGCAGCTCTAGAGCATAATATTAAGAACATTGACTGTGAAAAAATGCTTTACCTTAATAAAGAACAATACCAACAATTTATAAATTCAGCGGATGTAGTTTTTTAATGAATATAAACGATGACGACTTATTTGATACAAATGGATTTTTACTACCATCGGAAACATGGTCTAGAGAAATAGCTCAATCTATTGCAAAAAGACACAGCATTACATTAACTAATCAACACTGGATGGTTATTCAATGCCTGCAAGGTTTTTATCAAGAATATGAAATCATTCCTACTAATCGTGCTCTAATCACCATTATAAAAAAACAAAGCAAAGAGTTTAGCAGTATAGACTTTCAAGAACTATTCTCAAGTAGCCCGATCCAAGTTGCTTGCCAAATTTCCGGTCTACCAAAACCTGAGAGATGTATTTAATGTAACCTGAAGTACTCACTATATTTTTAATTTTTTCTTAATTGTGAGCGTTGGTCAACATCTAGATCCAGCTCTGTAGCGGCTCCTCTATTTAGCATATGTGAACTATAATCTTCTGTTTCTACAACAGTGGCGCCCACACCTTCATTCCAGTATGTTACTACCTTTTGGGCACCGTAGTTTTTATCACTGTTAACAAGTACATATTCAACCAACTCATCTGCAAGAGCATCTCTCATGCTATCTAATATAACGGACTGAACATCAAAATTAAGTTTAAATCGTTTAATATATTGACAAACTCTTCTGCAATTTTATTATAACGCCCCTTTCCACATATAGGATCATTACTTGCACTTTCATCATCAATTCCAGATTCTTTATTACGAATATTTACTCTGGCAGAATTAGAAATCGCCTTTATCATTGCGTCAATACCATCTTCTCGGGTGACACCATTCTCAAATACTCCGCCATCTCTTATTGCTTTATAATATAGAGCTGCAATATTCCGTATCCCATACCCAAGAACAGATGTGAATGATAATATACTAATCAAATTTATGTCAAAAATAGCGATACGGTGATGACCAAGCAGTTATTTAAATTTCAAACACCTGTTATTTTTGAAACTAATTGATTAAAGATACAAAAAATATAACAATATAATTGTCTTTCAATATGACAATTGAGGTCAACAACTAATCAGAAAGGAAGATCTTTTAAAAAGATCTTGTTGACCAACGAACAAACGGAGACGGAGAATGAATGAATAACAGTATTCTAATTACAGGATGTAACTCTGGAATTGGCGCCGCAACGGCAAAGTTATTTTTAGAGCAAGGCTGGGAAGTTATTGCAACAGTATTACCAACAAATCCTGTTAATACTATCGCAGCAATAAAATCTGACTCTCTACACATTATAGAAATGGATATTACAATTGCAGAGCATCGGCGTCGTGTTATCGATGTGATTAATAATAAATTTGGCGGTACTCTTGACTGTCTAATAAATAATGCTGGTGTACGGAACCAGATTCCTTTTGAGTATCTCCCCCATGATCTTATTTCTAAAACTATTGATGTAAACCTTACTAGCACCTGCCTTCTAACCAGAGAATGTATCGATGCTTTAATAAAAACTCAAGGCAGGGTAGTTTGCATCTCCTCTGTTGCAGGATTTATTCCTATCCCTATGGGTAGCATCTATACCGCTTGTAAGTATGCTCTGGAAGGTTTTGTGCAATGCCTTGCTATAGAGCTTAAAGATGATAATGTTCAAATATGCTCACTCCAACCTGGAGCTCACGAAACGCCCATTAACAATGTAAAAGACTTATCACACCTTGGTAATAGTAAAAAACTTGATCGGGCTTTCAAAATGGCTACCTGTCTGTACAAATATAAAAAACCTCCAGCAGATAATGTAGCAAGAAAAATTTATAAACTTATACAAATGAAGAATATGCCTATTCAGAGCCAAATAGGTACTGATGCTAAACTACATTATTTTTTTCGTAGCATTTTACCATTCCACTTATGGATGAAATTCCATAAGCTATTTTTCAGCTTTGGCCTTCTTAGTATTCAACCATAAAGGAAATTTCACATGGAAAACAATATACTCTCCTGCATAGGAAACACTCCTCTTGTTCAATTAAAAAGTGTCGTTGGTGATAATTGTGCTCAAGTATTTGTGAAATGCGAATTTATGAATCCAACAGGGTCTATAAAAGATAGAATGGCACTCCATATTATTGAGGCTGCTGAAAAAAAAGGTCTTCTAAAACCTGGAGGGACTATTGTAGAAAATACTTCAGGAAATACCGGACTATCTCTTGCAATGGTTGCTGCAGTTAAAGGATATAAAGCTATATTCACCCTGCCAGATAAAATGAGTCAAGAAAAAATTAATATGATAAAGTCATTTGGAGCTGAAGTTGTAGTCACGCCTACTGATGTACCAGGTGATTCTCCTGACCATTATGTAAATAAAGCTAAAAAAATTGCTCAAAATACTCCTAATTCATTCTATGTTGATCAATACCACAATCAAGATAATATTGAAGCACATTATCAATCAACCGGACCTGAAATATGGGACCAAACAAATGGTGAGTTTGACTATTTTGTTGCTGGTACAGGCACTGGTGGAACAGTCTCTGGTGTCGGTAAATTTTTAAAAGAAAAAAATGAAAATATTAAAGTTATTGGAGTTGATCCATATGGTAGTGTCCACTACCACTATTTCTACACCCAAAAGCTAGTCCAACCACACGTATATAAAGTGGAAGGTATTGGTGAAGATATTTTATGTAAAGCCATGGATTTTTCCGTAGTTAATGAGATGGTGCAAACCAATGACCAACAAGCTTTCAGTATGGCAAGAAGACTTGTCCGTGAAGAAGGTCTTTTTTGCGGGGGCTCATCTGGAGCAATTGTACATGCAGCAGTCGAGCTAGCTAAAACATTACCTCGTGATAAAAAAATAATAACACTCCTTACTGATTCTGGCTCAAGATATATATCAAAGTTCTTATCCGATCAATGGATGAATGATCATGGATTTTTAAATATGGAAAATAGTCTTGGTACAGTCAATGACATCTTAGTTAACAAAGATTACGTTCCAGTCATATCTATCAATGATCAGTCTTCTATCAAGGAAGCCATCGAATTAATGAAGGAATCTGATGTTTCCCAATTACCATTGGTAAACACTAAAAATAAAATTCTTGGCATTATCCATCATGATGATATTTTTGATGCTTTACGAAGTCAAAAAATACAAGAACATCATCCTGTAGATTCTATAATGCAAGAAGCCTTAGGATTAGCTTCTCTTGACACTACAATTGAGGATCTTTATAAAATATTCTATAAAGGTCGTGTCGCTATTGTTTTGGAGAACAGTAAGCCCAAAGCAATTATCACCAAATTTGATATGATTGAATATTTAATGACAAAAGAAGGTAAAGAAACATGAGTGATAAAATAAAGTTTGCAACTAAAGTCATACATGCTGGGCAAACACCTGATCCTCAAACTGGCAGCATTATGCCAGCTATTCATCCTTCTACCACTTTTGCTCAACATAGCCCAGGAGAGCCATATGGAAAATTTGAATACTCTAGAACTGACAACCCAACACGCAAAATTTTGGAACAACATCTTGCTGCCTTAGAAAATGCTAGATTTGCTTCTTGCTTTTCTTCTGGTTGTGCGGCACTTAGCACCCTATTAACTATATTTAAATCTGGAGATCATATAATTCTTGGAGATGATGTATATGGAGGTACTTTCAGAATTTTTGATAAAATATTTAAAAAATTCAACTTGGATTTTTCTGTTGTTGATGCAACTAAGATTGAAAACATTGAAAAAGAAGTCAACAGTAAAACTAAATTAATTTGGCTTGAAACACCAACTAACCCCATGCTGAAAATTTTAGATATAAAAGCAATATCAACATCAGTCAAAGCACTAGATTCATCAATATTGATAGCCATTGATAATACCTTTGCTACCCCAGCCTTACAAAATCCAATTACTCTTGGTGCAGACATAGTAGCGCATTCATGCACTAAATATCTTGGTGGGCATTCAGACGTCCTTGGTGGTGTACTTATTACTGATAATAATTCCATTCATGAATCCATACGCTTTGTACAAAATTCTATAGGTGCTGTTCCCAGCCCATTTGACTGTTACTTACTACTAAGATCCACCAAAACTTTAAGTATTAGGATGAAGGCACACTGTGAAAATGCCACCATAATTGCCAACTTCCTAGATAAACATTCTAAAATTGAAACTGTTTACTTTCCTGGTCTAAAAACCCATCCAGAACATGAAATTGCTAAGTCTCAAATGAATGATTTTGGAGGTATGATATCATTTACATTAAAGACTGACCTACCTGGCAGCAAAACCTTCCTCTCTCAATTAAAGATATTTCGTCTTGCAGAATCACTTGGTGGAGTTGAATCTCTTATAGAACATCCCGCCATTATGACACATGCAGCAATTCCTGAATCACAACGTGAACTGCTTGGTATAAAAGACAGCCTAATTCGAGCTTCGATTGGTATTGAACATTGCGATGATCTTATAGCAGATCTCACCCAAGCTCTTGGCTATATTTGAGGTACCTAAACATGGGATTAGCGTTCACCACACCAAACATTTTACCTTGTTTAAACAACAGGACCAAAGCTCAGGCTCTTAATCAAAAAGAGTTAAAACAAAAAAAGAACAATAATAGTGAAAACAATAAAAACACCAAAGTTGTAAAAACAAAACATCCTTCAAAATAATCAATTCCAGATAATGATTTTTAAAAATAATTAATGAGCATAAGGTCATGTATAAGGCTCTACAGGCTGGGAGCTTTAAAAGTTAACAACACTCTCTAATATATAAAAAAATATGCCCAGAATTTAAATTTCGGCCATGTCAACATAGTACCGATTATCACTAATTACGAACCCAATGAAAAAACATCCCGTTATTAATAACTCTTATTAATCACCCTGATTAATTACTTTTATTAATTACTTTTATTAATTACTTTTATTAATTATTTTTATTAATTATTTTTATTAATTATTTTTATTAATTATTTTCATTAATTACCTTCATTAACCACGCCAACCAAAATGTTAATTAATGTTCCAAAAAAAACCCATGAAACATCTGCGTTTCCACGAAAACAGTTCAGATAAAACAAATATCAGACATGTAAATTTAAACATCCACTCACATATTAATGGTTATGAATTTACACCTAAAAATATCATAAGTTTCTCATTGGTTATCATAATTAGTTTTCCTGTACATAGTCAATTTACAATGCGTATCTAATGGCTCCCATAAAACCACATCTCTTATTCATAGCGATATTTTCGATATAAACCCATACCGTATATAAAAATAATCACTTTCATTTTATCTTACAATAATGAATTTAATCTATTTATTGCTTTGTGAGTATCTCGTATTGTATCCTTACCATATGAACACTTAGGTTGTTTATCTTGTATAGTCGTTACGGAAATGACATGGCTGGTGGTAACAAAGCGAATGATGTCTTAAATAGTCCATTAGTCAAAGGCTTCTTTGACTTAAATACTATCCTTAATATTTTTCTTTATCCTTACAAACATATTTTTTCAAACATAAGAAATTTAAAAGATGGTGTTGATCCGGAAAATAGCGTCCTTAGAATATTAATGATTTTGGGAGGATTATTTTTTTGTATGCTCTTTACAGCCTTGCCCTTTGTTCCAGGGTATGCAGCTTGGGTCGCTAACATAATAGATGTTGTAACATTTGAAGTCGGCATACTAGCAACCCTTTCTGAATTTTATTTACCTCTTGCAATACCTTTAACACCTTTGGCATATAACTTGTTAGCCAGTGATGTTGCTATTACTGCTGTTGGTGCTCATTTAGCTGCTAACCCTGTTGTTTATATAGAAACTCAACTTGTTAGAGTCATAAATTATTTCCGATATGGTGATCCTGAAATATTTTTATCTCCGAAAGAAATAAAACGTCTTTTGAAAATTTATGAAAATATTGATAAAGAATGGATCATAGATAAAGTTATGACTTTAAGAGATCTTATCAGAGGTAAAGAAGATCCAGGAATGGCTGTCGATTTAAAAGCTACATTCCTTGAAGCCAGAAAGGGTAACTTACAAGCTCTTACTGATATCTTGCATCAAATATATGAACATAAAAAAGCACAAATACAATTAGGCAAGGTAGCAGAGGATGAAGCTCAAGCATTAGAAAATTTAAAAAGTATGCTTTATCCTGGTACTGGAGATACAGTTGTTCATATACCATCAGAAAGTGAAATGGCTGTTCTCCATGTAAGTAATAGCCAGGCTCCTGATTCAGAACGTAGCTCCAAATTAGGAGATGAGACTAATTCTGCTGATGAGTTTTCAGATGCCTCATCTACCACTAGTTCATCTGGGAAGAATCATGGCAATGGAGCTGCCTCTAGTATATCCCCTGGGCCTTCTTCTCCTTTGTCTGGTTCGACTTTATCCTCGCCCTCTATAGCCTTAGTGCTATCTAGAGAAGAGTCTTACGAGTCCATTTTATCAATCTCCCGATCATCTTGTTCACCGAAGGCTCCTAGAAAAGATGCTTATTTATCATCATCTGGTGATGAATCTAACATATCTTATAGATCTAATGATTCACCAACACACAAGAGCACAAAAACAGCACGTACCAGACTGTCACATTCAACATCTTATGAAGCTCGCCTTGATGCTATGGTTGACTCTATGTTTAGCTCTGATTCAGAAAAAAAATCAAAGGAATCTTTTGCTGATAATGACGGTAAAAACACAACATTACCCAGAGAAGGAAAGCAACCTATATTAGACAGCAGCACGGATTCTGCCTCCTCTGCTAGACACAGAAAAACACGACAACAAAGACGAAGACCAGGATCAAGACATCATTCTAGTATTGAGTCATCAATGAGTCCAGGGAAAACAAGTATCTTACATAGTATGCGTAAAAAAAAATCGAATGCTACTAAGGAAGAATTGAAAAAAAGAGTAGAAAAATCCAGAGACGAAGCAAGTAGCTCTAGAGAGTATGTTTTATCTCAAGGAGATAGTGCTCACCATGCTCTCTTGCGGTGGAAAAGTAAGCTTGATAAAAACAGAGAAACTCAAATGGCGACCCGGCCTAGCCTTAGAAGTCATGATTTGGAAGATGGTGAAGATGCTGTATCTCCTTTGACTGTACCAACATTAGAAGAAATTGACTCTCGCCTTAAAGCCTTATCCGGTGCCCAACAGAAAGCTTCTGGAATTAAAGTTGACCAAAGAGTACTCATACCTAGAAAAAAAACAGTACGTCAATCTGGCAGCTACAGACCTACAAGTCCAAATAAAATGTATCTATAATAAATAGCACAGCGAATGAAAATCCATTATAAATGGAGAAAATTATTGCGAAAATGTAGAACTATAGATAGAACCTGACACTTCCATAGTAAAGATAATGAAAAAACATAACAACATAGACGAATACTAACTTATTTATATGCATACAATACATAAATATAACAATACAAGCTCTTAATAAGATAAATGTTGTTATAAGATATGGCAATAAATACTATTGATATTGAGAAACATTTATCTACATAGACGAATCATTAAACAGTTCGAGCTATCTGGCAGAGAATATTTTATCTTACTGAAAATATCGATCTAGTTCAGTTTTCACAGCTCTACAAGTCAATTATTGTGTTTTAGCTCTTGGATCATTTCTCCTTTGTATACTGCTGTCTACATCTAAAACTTCCACAACCTCATCTACATTGCTCGCTACTTGACTATTGCTGCGTGAACGAGGTGAAACTCTTTTCATCCCCATAGTTTTATCCATATTCTCCATAACTGATACTGTTGTAGCCACAGCAGTTTGATCTATATTATGTGCATCCTGTGTAGTAAAACATTTAGGAATAAATCCTGACTTAATATTATGTAACAATTTACTGAACTCCGTGTTTTTCAGATGATTATGATGCGACTCAGCATTATTCCCAAGGTGAACTAAGGATAGTAAACATCCACTAGATAGCTCCTTTAAAGAAGTTAGCTTTTTGCTAATTCTACCACCTCCAGTGGCACTTTCATCACAAAGAGTGCTTGCTTTTAGTAGTGCTTTGAAGATTTCCCCTTCACTAGAATTAGAATTCTGTGTGATCTCTAATATTTTTGTTGCTTCTTCCTCAATAGCCTTATGCCGTGCTGCACGATTAGGCTGCATCCAATTTATAAGTGGTGAAAAAAAACCTTTGTTATGATTTTTTATTGAAATCAATGTTTTATTCATTTTTGGGACCACGTTATTTATAGAAATATTTTCAAGTTCATCTTGTACTTTAGATACTTGTATATGAGCATCCATATCTCGTTTAACATTTAGAAGTATTTCATGCAATTTTTCATTTGAATTTTCAGGTCTGGATGAATCAACAAGAACTCTATCCTTTAACTCTTCATCTAAGGTATTTAGTTCGTTGGCCACACGTTCATAAAACATTTTAGGAGAAAGGGTTCCATTTTTATATTCCAGCTGAAGATCTAACAACAACATTTCTACTACTCTTCCAGCTGGCCCACTATTTCCGGCTTTAAACTCTTCTTCCAGTCTTACTCGTGCTGCCACATATATTTCATCAAACTCTTCATCAAACTCTTCATCAAACAGTTCTTTTTGGTCTTGATGTTTTGAAAGATTTTTTTGAACATTATTCAAGTTGTCAAGGCAATCTCTAACAATAGCTCGTTCCTCATCAAAGCCATCACCAAGTGCATTCATATTAGCTGTCAAAACCTCAATCACAGTATCAAGGTTACCCATAGCAAGTCGAGCATTAAGATCCATATCATCATCATTATTTACAGGAAACAATGTTCCTATAGTATTCATGGTTTCCTTTATATTATTCAAACAAATTAGATCCATACCTGTATCATGAGCCTTTTCCAACCTAATTATTGACCTATCTATAGTGTTGAAATTCATATATGCGATATCTAACTTTAATTGTATATTAGCTGCTTCAAGTTCTGGAGCATCAGGCCCCATAGACTCTATATTATCATATAAATTTTCAGCAATATTAAATAGCTCTTTTTCGATTTCGCCAATATCTATTTTATCTTTTCTCTCATAAACAGAAGGTAGATTTTGCATTAAAATTTCTTCTAACTTCTCCTCAGCCTCAGCTACTGCTGCTGCTTTTTTATTTGAAAATCTATTGAGTAAATTTCTAATCCCTTTCATTTTTTCAATATTTTACTTCTTATTTCGCTCATGACATTTTGAATTATGTCTATTCTTTCTTCACTTGCCATCTCATGATTTTGTTTATGGGTATTCATACCTTGGCATGCTCTAGCAGTCAATTCATATTCATAGGCAGTAACTGCTCTTGATGTATCTATATTATTCTGGCCTAAACCTTCTGTTGTAATTGAAGACATGCCCTCCGATGATATAGAAGCAGTATCAGATAATGATGAATTCCTTAAATGACTACCAGGCAAGTCAATTGTTGTAGCAGAGGTTGCACCTAATTTTTCAGCACTCCTAATGGAAACAACATCCGAATCAAGCATTTCTTGTTGTTTATCTGTCAAAGGTCGCACATCAAACTCATCAAAAACATCTAAGCATACATCTTGTGATGCTTCTAATAATTCAGATAATTGTTCTGGATCTGGAGATAGATATGTTTTTAATCTTTCCTCTATTTTTTTTGTTATATTATCAACAACCTGATCTGGCAACTTCGTTACTCCGTCTCCTGGAGTACTTTTAGATAAAAGCTCTGTTAGTTCATTTGATATAATAACAGCAATTTCATCTAAAACATTATTAACATCATTTTGATTAGTCAAATGCCTAGTAAATTTATCAGGAATTATGTCATTAATTATTTGATTTCTAATAGCTTCATAAGAAGCATGATTTTTATGCCGTAAATTTTTAAAATGACGGCTATCCGGGTTATTCATAATTATATTATCAAAGACATGTATTTTATTTTCTTCAGATACTTCAATAGTTTGCATTGCATCTTGTGGTAATAAATGAGCCAATACTGCTTTAGATACTTCTGAATATTCCATTGGTGCAAAGCAATAATTGCCCATTGCAATTTCAGCAAAATTACCAAGAACTGCAATTTTCCTAGCAGCATCGATTCGATGTATTCTACAGTCTAAACCTCCCTCAATTAAAGCCATTTCGCTTATCCCTGAACGATGATTATCCATGACTTT
>Ga0209263_1000387_pt1 | contig 30118 bp, 29 predicted proteins | sample SaaInlV_DNA_100m_FD_184684 | JGI IMG/M metagenome (GOLD analysis project Ga0209263, IMG submission 184684) | Marine microbial communities from expanding oxygen minimum zones in the Saanich Inlet - SI075_LV_DNA_100m (SPAdes) (version 2) | ecosystem: Environmental > Aquatic > Marine > Unclassified... | reverse complement strand
GTAATTGATAATAGTCTTAAACAAAATGTTCAAAAAGTTATTGCCATTAGTACAGATAAAGCAGTATCTCCACTTAACACATATGGTGCAACTAAATTATTAATGGAAAAATTATTTGTATCAGCAAATAATTATTTAAATCGTGAGAAATACAGAACTAGATTTCATGCTGTACGCTATGGTAATGTTTTAGGAAGTAGTGGTTCTGTAATACCAAAATTTATTCAACAAATAAAATCTAATGAAAAAATTAGAATTACAGATTCTGCAATGACACGTTTTAATATTACAATGGACAATGCATTAGATTTAATTATTAATACTGCAAAAATTGGAAAAGGTTCTGAAATATTTATTCCTAAATTAAAAGCCTATAATATTATGGATGTAAAATCTGCATTATTTGATTTACTTCATGAAACAGAATATGAAGAAGTAGGAATTAGACCAGGTGAAAAATTACATGAAACTTTGATAAATGAAGATGAAATGAAATATACATGGAAAATTAATGACATGTTTATGATTACAAATCCCCATTATGAATTATTTAATAATAAAAATTTAGAAACAAATTATGAAAAACTTGAAAAAGAGAATAATTTAGATAGTTACTCGTCAGATAAAGTTGAAAAATTAACAATAGATGAATTAAAAATAGTTATTAAAAATTCAGGACTATTATAATTTTAATTTTGAATTAATTCATAAGTTTTTTGAATAAATTTAAACCCATGTGATTTAAAAAATTTTTCAGATGTTTTATTTTTTGGACTAACATTTGCTAAGTATCTCTCACGAGGGTTTTTTTGGATTAGTTGAGACATCATTATTCCACCTAAATTCTTATTTTGATGTGTAGTTTTAATAAAAATTCCAATTTCATTTTGAGATGTCAAGTAAATTGAGGCAATTTTTTCAGTCCCATATTTTACAACATACCATTTTGTGTAAGGTTTTGATTTTATGAATTCTACATGTTCATTATATGTAGGCATTTTTTTATGTGAAATATTTGTTCTTGAATCCCTCTCTTTAAGTAAATTATAGAGAAACCTATAGTCTGACTTTGATACTAATTTTAATATTATTTGATTATTTGTCATAATTTCTAATATATTGTCAAAGAATAAATCTTATAAATAATTGGTAGTAATATGGAAGTTCTAATTATAGCTGAAATTGCTTCAAATTGGGAAGGCAGTATTAGTAAAGCAAAAAAATTAATCAAAGAATGTAAAAAGGCGGGAGCAGATGCAGTGAAATTTCAAATGTGGCGAGCAAATGATCTTTATGATTCATCACATCCAAACTGGAAAGAAATTAAAAAATCTGAAATTACATTCAAAAAAGCTCAAGAACTTAAAAAATATGCAGATGAACAGAAAATAGAATTTTTTTGTAGTGCATTTTATCCTCAAGCTATAGAAATTTTAGAAAAATTAAATGTAAAAAAATATAAAATTGCATCAAGAACTTGCTTGCTTAAAGATCCTTATTCTCAAGAAACATTAATTTCAAAAGCTCAGACAAAAAAATCAGTTATTATTAGTATGGGTATGGGGGGTAATAAACAAAAAATTAAAAATATTTTTAAAAATAATCATACTACATTTTGTTATTGTGTATCAAAATATCCAACTAAGTTTAATGAAATAAATTGGAAAAAGGCAATAAAATATGATGGTTTTTCAGATCATACAATTGGAATTATAGCACCCATGTTGTTTACAACCTTAAAAAAAATAAATGGTTCAAAAAAGATAATTATTGAAAAACATGTTAAATTACTAAATTCAAAAGGTCCAGATGCTTCATCCTCTTTAGATATTATAAAATTTGGTGAAATGGTATCAGATATTAGAATAATTAGTAAATCAAAAATCTAATTTTTATCAAATTTATTAATAATTTTAATTATTTCATCCATATCATTTTTAGTCAAATTTGGGTGAGTTGGTAAGGTAATGATAGATTTTGCGGCATATTCAGTATTAGGTAAACTAATTTTTTTATCATACATTGTAAATTTGTGAATTGGCGGATAGTGTGTTCCAGTTTCAATTCCTTTTTCAAGTAAAATTTTTCTTAATTTATCTCTATTTTTAACTAGAATCCAATAAAAATGATAAGAGCAATTTTTGTCAAATCTAAGTTTTCTTTCACATATTAATTCATCAAAGTATCTTTTTGCATTTTGTTGTCGAATTTTATTTAATTTTTTTAATTTTTTTAATTGTACTAAACCAATTGCAGCAGAAAATTCATTCATATAATAATTCCAACCTAGCTTTTTAACATCATAGTTTGTTTTTATTCTATTTGTTATTCCACACCAACGCTTTGATTGTAATTTTTTAATTATTCCTTTGTAATTATTATCATTAATTGAAATTAATCCTCCTGTTGGCATTGCTAAATTTTTTACAGGGTGAAAACTAAAACATACAAATTTTCCATGACTACCAATGGGTTTACCATTATGATATGATCCTGCAGCATGAGCAGCATCTTCAATTAATGTTAAATTATTTGTATTACAAATTTTTTTAATTTTTGTTAAATCACAAGATAATCCTCCAAAATGAACAGGTAAAACAATTTTTGTAGATTTTGTTATTGATTCTTCAATTTTCTCAGAATCAATACATAGAGTATCTAAATCAATATCAGCAAAAATAGGTTTAGCATTATTAGCTACTACTGCATGAGCTGTAGATACAAATGTCATTGAAGGTAAAATTACTTGTTTATTTTTGATATCTTCCATAGATAATGCAAGGTATAATGCAGATGTACCACTATTTACTGCAACAGTAGAATCAGATTTAATTATTTTTTGAAATTTTTCTTCAAATTTTCTTACTTGATTACTACCTGAACCATCTGCCCAAAATTTACTCTTTAAAGTTTTGTTTAAAACAGATAATTCATCATTATCTATTATAGGATCAAATAATTTAATTTGCCTTTTCATTTTTCTATTTTTCAATCCTCATTAATAGATTTGATGTATCCCTCATTAGGAATTATATGAGAATTTAATTTTAATAATTCAGGAGTATTTGTTAGAAGATCAATTATATCACTAGTTTTGATTGGCCTTGTTTTAATTTTAGACAAAATTTCTACTACTAGATCATAATCTTCCTTCCTATCAATTGTATATCTAAATTTTGATTGATCATTTTTCTGCTTGAAATGATAAATTTTGAATTTATTTGGATTGTTATAAAAATAAGGTGTAACGTGCTCCCTCTCAGATTTCTTTTTAGCATTTTTCCATGCAACTTCCAGAGCATTAAATGAAAAAATCTCAACTTCTGTACCATTAGGAAATGTTCTATCTATTGAATTTGTTAAATAATCACAATTAGAATGACAATATTCTTCAATTGCATCATTAATAATTTTTGGATCAATTAATGGATTATCACCAGTAATTCTCATGATATGGTTTAAAGAAAAATTTTTTGCACAATGATAATATCTGTCTAAGACATCAAACTTAGAACCTCTATAAGATAATATTTTCATATCATTTAAAAAATTAAATAAAATATCATTACTACCATCATCAGGTATAGCTACAATTTTTTGTTGTAATTTTGAAGTTTTTAATTGTTCAAATAAAAATTCAATAATTTTTTTCCCGTCAACAAGATCAAGTAGTACTTTACCAGGTAATCTTTTGGAACCCATTCTAGCTTGAATTATACAATTAATTTTCAATCTATTCAAAAAATTTTATTATCTTTTAAGATATTACTTTAACTATTCATTTTAACTTAGAATATACAATTAAAATTATACATTGTGCAACACTTGCAATAACAAATCCCATTGTTGTCCCAACTATTCCATATATTGGAGTTAAAGTAACAACCAATCCAATGAATATAGCTGCAAAAATAATCCTAGTTGAAAGAAGAATTTTACTTTCCTCATTTCCTAAAATTTTTGAAGTTAAAAGTAATGTTATTGTTGATGGAATAATTGCCAAACCAATAATTTGAATAGCAGAAATTACTTCAACATATTCTGGAAAAATTATGGGCATAATGTAAGGAGCTAATGAAATAATCAATAGAGTAATAATAATGGATGAAAATAATGCAAAAAGCTTAATTTTTGTTGTAGTTTCACCTACGGAATCATGTGGTAATACATATTGATAAATTATTTTAGAAATTATCATGGAAACTGCATATACTTGTAATGCAAGAGCATAATTTCCCAATGATTCAAATCCAATTAACGGTACAACTATAATTTTATCAAGATTATTTTTTGCTATCCCTACTGTATTAATCCAATAATTATTTGTTACAAAACTTAATCGTGTTTTTAATAATGGTAAATTAATTTTTGAAGATTTAGATATTTTAAAAATTAAAATTATAAAATGAGTATATGATAATGCTAATCCAAATAATATTCCATCTACTCCAAAAATAAAATAAAATGTAATTCCTAATCCAAATGTCAAACCTTTTTGTGTAATGAGGTATTTTGAATATTTTCCAAAAAATTTATTTCCTATTAGATAGGCTAATGCAATATCATTAATAATAAATCCAATAATCAATAAACTAATTTCTATTTTTGAAAATAAGAATAATACCACTATGCTAGCAATAATTCCAGTAATGATAGAAAGTAGAGTTAATGTTGATACCAATTTAATTTTTTTTGCTGTATAAACTGAAATGACTTCAGATGTACCTAGTAAAGAAATTACATATGCTAAGCCTGCAATACTAATGAAATATTGTATTTGACCATATTCACTTGGAACTAGTAATGCTGCAATAATAAACCAAAAAATTGCGGTTAAGCCAGTACCTCCAATATTTGCAAAACTCAATAAAAATAAACTATTATTTTTTTTCATAATTTTAATACAAATTTAAATTTCATAGTTGATTTATGTTAATTACTCATAATTGTTAACATTCTAGTCATAATTTCTCAGAAATATATAACTAGACAGATAGAAAAAATTAAGCATATCAAAATGACAGATAAAATAATTTTTTGGATGAATAGTTTTTTTTTAAATTTTGCTATTGCAGAAAGTCTAAAAAAGAAATATGATTGTGATATTTATGCTCTAATTGATATTACTAATAGAACTAAACAATTCTTTATTGATCAAAATCTTGTAAATTTTAAAAAAACATGGTTTTTCCATGATCATATACAAGAAAATAACAAAATTGATTTAGATTATCTCCAAAAATTTGAAAAAAAATATTCAATAGATCTATGGCAATTAGGATTTAATGAAAGAATATTTTATCAACATAATGATTTCTATAAATTTTCTCAAAATGAAATATTATCCATACTTGAAAAAGAATGTAAACTCTATGAATTTATCTTGGATGAAGTCAAACCTGATGCACTAATAATACATGAAACAGCTCTACACCAAGAAGATCTTTTTTATCAGATCTGTAGAAAACGAGGAATTAAAGTTCTAATGCTTAATCAATCAAAAATTGCTTACAAATGTATTATTTCAGAGGAACTCAATAAACTAGACAGTATGCCTGAATTATCAAATATGCAATCAAAGGAACGAAACTTTGAAAAATTAAGAGATAGTCTAACTATCAAAGATAATGCAAAACAATTAAAAAAGTATCAAAAAGATTTTGGCGGGAATAAGTTAACTAAATTAAAAGCAGTGTTAGAATATTTACTTAAATCAAATAATTCTAACATAAAAACTCATTTTAGTTATTATGGAAGAACTAAACTAAAAGTTCTAATCAAAAATATATTACTAATATTAAAAACTAAAATAAGAAAATCATTTATTGATAAAAATTTAGAACATGAAATTTATCCAAATGAAAAATTTATTTTATTCACATTACATCAGGAACCTGAAAGAGTACTTCTAATTGGAGCACCATTTTATACTAATCAACTTGAAATTATTCGTCAAATTGCAAAATCATTACCAATTGGTTTTAAATTATATGTAAAAGAACATTTTTCACAACAATTAAGAGAATGGAGAAAAATATCTTATTATAAAGAAATTTTAGAAATTCCCAATGTTAGATTATACCATCCAACATCAAATATCAAAAAATTAATTGAAAAATCATCTCTTGTAATTTCAATTTCAGGAACAATCGGTTTAGAGGCTGCATTTTTTCAAAAACCATCAATTGTTATGGCTGATCTAGGATATACTATTTTACCATCAGTACAAAAATTAAATTCTATAGAAGATTTACCTAGGACAATAAAAAATGGGCTTGATATGAAAGTTGAGGCTAATGATTTAGATAGATATTTGACAATTTTACATGAGCATTCTTTTGATTTTGATCTTAAAGGTTATGAAATGAAAGAAGCAGATTTCTTGAGATATGGCGGAAGTTTTCACGATACAATAATTACAAATAAAAAAATGAAAATATTTTTAGACGAAACTAGAAATATTATAAATCCATTAGTAGATGAATATATTAAAAAATTAATTATTCGATAAGCCTTTTTATAGAAATGATTAATATTTGATTTATGTTTAGTTTTGATTTTTCGATGGAACTTCCAATAACAACTGAAAAACTTTTTGAACTACTAAAAAATTTTACATTAATAAAAGAGTTACTTCCTGATCAAGTTCAAGAATGTAATATTATCCAACAAAATAAAGAAGAAACAATTACAAAAGAATTATTAACATTTAAGAGTATTTTGGGAAATCAAGTATTATCTCAACAAACATCTCATAAAATAATATTTCCATATACTATTGTAAATCAAACTATAGAAGGTCCATTTAAAAACTCAATACTAACTATAACTTTAGAAGATAAAAATGATTCAACTAAAGTTATTTTAAATGGAAAATGTAAAATTCCATTAAAGTATGTATTATTGTCCCCAATAATTAAGAAGAAATATAAAATCTTCTGTATATCTATGCTGTATAAAATTAATAATATGTATAATTTAAAATAAATACGAAGTTAAAATGAATTCAAAAATAATAAACTAGGACAATGTACTTTCAAAATCTGATGTATTTAAAAATAATAAACCATTTCCATTTGGTTTTATAGAAAATGTTTTTGAACCAAATTTTTATAAAATACTATATGATACTTATCCAAAAGTAGACTCTCATTGGTTTAAACCAACAGATTATTCAAGATCTGCAAAAAAAAGAGGTTTTGGAAATCATGATCCTAGAGTGGATAAATTCCCAAAATACCAAAAAGATGAAAATTTAAGTCCTGTTTGGAATGAATTTTTTAATTATTTACTAACTGAAGAATTCCTACAAAATATGTCTAAATATACTGGAATTGAATTAACAAAATTATCGCATTTTGGTTTTCATTATAATCAAAAAGGTGACTTTAATATTCCACATACACATCATGCAACTGAAGATCCTAAAGATTATGCATACAAAGTTACAGTTCTTGCATATTTTGCAAAAGGATGGAATAAAGGGGATCCTGGTGGAACATACATTTCTTCTGAAGAAGATGAATCCACAATTGTTTTTGAACCATATAATTTAGATAATTCATTTGTTTGTTTTGCAGAAACTCCAAAATCATTTCACGGTAGTAGATACCAAACACATGATAAACCCAGACCATCAATCCAATTCACTTTATTCTAATAATTAATAAAAATATTAATTATATTTACAAAAAATTTTCATATACTATTTTATTTTGAATAAATTATTAGCAAAAATTATCTAATACGTCAAATTGTAGTAATCATTTCTTCTTAACTAATATATCATTGTTAAAAATTTGTGTATTATGAGTAATCAAGAATCAAATGATATTAAAGAAATTTTTGATGATGTATCTCAATTAATTAATAATTCAATTCAATTAGAATCTAAAATAACTAATTGTATCAATATTCTCATAGAATGTCTTAAAAAAGATAAAAAAATTATTTTATTTGGAAATGGAGGTAGTGCAGCGGATGCACAACATATTGCTGCTGAATTTGTAGGTAGATTCAATATGGAACGAAAAAGCTATCCTGCAATTGCTTTAACTACAGATTCATCGATAATCACTTCTATAGGAAATGATTATTCTTTTGATCAAATATTTAGTAGACAATGCGAAAGTTTGGTAATTAAAGATGATGTAGTAATTGGGATTTCTACAAGTGGTAATTCAATTAATGTAAAAAATGGATTAATAACAGCTAAAAAAAATGGTGCAAAAACTATTGGATTGTTAGGTAATACTGGTGGAGAAATTAAATCAATTGTTGACCATTCATTAATAGTTGAATCTAATTCTACAGCAAGAATTCAAGAAATTCACAGAATTATTTCTCATATAATTTGTGGTTTAGTTGAAAAAAAAATGGGAGAATAAATTGGTGAAAAATATTTTAAAAAATAAAAATTGTTTAATCACAGGTGCAACAGGTGGTATTGGAAAAGAGATATGTAAACAATTAGCAAATTATTCATGTAATCTATTTTTAACTTCTACTAATACTAAAAAATTAAAAAAATTAAAAGATGAACTTAAAAAAATAAATAAAAATATTAAAATTGAATCTTTTGAAAGTGATTTAAGTATTGAAGATAACATTAATGAATTAATTAATTCTATAAAAGAAAAATTTTCTTCAATTGATATTGTTATTAATTCTGCAGGAATATTTATGATAGAATCTATTGAAAAAAGTTCAATTGAAAATTTTGAAAAATCTATGAATATTAATGTAAAATTACCTTTTATTCTTTGTAAAGAATTCACCAAAAAAATGTCTAAAAAGAAATGGGGACGAATAATTATGATAGGTTCATCATCATCATATTTAGGATTCAAAAATAGTTCTGTTTATTGTATGACAAAACATTCAATCTTAGGTCTTTCTAGAGCCTTGAATGCGGAGTTAAAAAATAAAAACGTTAGAGTTATTTGTATATCTCCAGCCTCAACTCAAACAAATATGGCTAAAATTTCTATTGATCAAGATTTTAGCACATTTCTAAATCCGATTGAAGTTGCAGAATATATCATACATGTAATGTGTTATGATAAAGAAATGATTATTGATGAGAGTAGATTGAGTAGAATAGTAATGAAATAATTTTATTTAAAAAGTTCTTAATTTTTTCATCACTGGGATTTCTGAATCCCATACACGTTTAATTCCATCACCTAAAATCAAATCCAATCTTCTTATATCCCTGACAAGTCTATCTAAACCAGATTTTTCTAATGATGCAGATTGATCGGAACCATACATTGATCTATCTAAAGTGATATGTCTTTCAATGGATGTAGCACCCAACATTACTGCTGTTACACAAAGTAAATACGAGCTACTTTCATGTCCACTATATCCAACTTTACAATCAAATTTCTCATGTAATGTTTCAATACATTTCAAATTTGCTTCTTCTAATTTCATCGGATATGTACTATTAGTATGCATTAATTCAAATGGACATTCTAAATCTCTAAAAATTTTTACAGCATTTTCAACTTGCTCTAATGTACTCATTCCAGTAGAAATAAAAGTATATTTTTTTTCTTTTGCAACCATATCTAATAATTCGTTATGTGTTAACATTGCAGATGCAATTTTATTATATTTTAAATCATAATTTTTCAAAAAGATCTGACTATCAATATCCCATGCTGATGCAAACCATTCAATATTTTCATCTCTACAATAAGAATTAATTTCATCATATTCTTTTTTATTAAATTCTAACCCCATTTTTTGATCTCTATTTGTTTCACCCCAAGGACTAACTCGTAATGCATCTAATGCCTCTTTGGAATAAACTTTTTCTATAGTTCTTTTTTGAAATTTAACGGCATCACATCCACATTCTTTTGACATTTTTATCAATTTCTTAGCGATATCAATATCACCATTATGGTTAATTCCAATTTCTGCAGTAATGAACACCATAAGAAAACAATTATTTATTTTAACTAATATACGTTTAGTACAATTTCTTTTATTGTTTCAGCTCAATTAATAATTTTGTAGTCATTATACCCTTATCAAAATTTTCCAAATCTATCAATTTTTTATTTTTTACATATTCCATAAAATATTCTAATGATTTTTTTAATGAATCAATATATTCATTTTCAAAATTAAAATCTTTATTTTCAATCATAGGAGGTTTAACAAAAAATCCTTTTGGATCAAATGTATCTCGGGGTGAAAATATTTCTTTTTTATTATCTCGAATTGTAATATATCCATTAGTACCAATAATTACTATCTCATTAATTTTTGGATTTGCATATGAGCAGTAAATTATTACAGAAGCATTTACTGTTTCTAATGCTAATCTACATGTATCATATGAATCTCCTTTTTTAGAAACTAACCGTGGATAATAATTTGAACTTTTAATAGTCCCCATCTGAAATAATATTAAATCTAAATAATGTATTGCTAATGAATCTAAAATATTATGATGATTTTTCTTTTTATCTGATCTCCAGGAATCTAAATATTCTTTTTTAAATGCTAATCCATGCGTAGAAAGTATATTCACATGACTAATTTCTCCAATTTTTTTATCATTAATTTCATTTTTTATAATTTCACTAAGTTTACTAAATCTAAAATTAAAATTAAAAAAAATCTTTTTCTTTTTATGTTCATTAATATTTTCTAGTTTTTTTAATTCATCTAATTTTGTAACTACTGGTTTTTCACAAAATATGTATCCATCATAATTCTCGGATAATTTAGAAAGATATTCAAAATGTGTATCATCAGGAGATAAAATTAGAATACAATCACATTCATACAAATCTTCAAATTTATTTGTTCCAATATTTTCTAAAACTATTTTTGTTGGATGAAAAATTTTGTGAATTTCTATGTTTTTGAATTCTTTTAAGATTGAAATTATTCTAGATGTATGATTACCAAATCCAATAATACCAATTTTATTACTCGTCAATTGGACACCTATCACAAGGATAACACGTATTTCTTTGATTTTTCAAATGTTTTTCTCTAATATCAGAAAATCTTTGGCCATGCCAAATTTCTTTTAATGAATTTTTTTGAATTGTACCTAATTCTAGTTCACTTTTGTAATCTGCATCGCAGGGATTACACTTACCATCAAACCAAACATACATTCGTTCCCAAAGATATTGACAAGGATTTTCTGCACCTACTTCTAATGGATTGTGATATGTATCCCATCTATTCTCCATTTCAACTACAACCACATGATCAACATATTTTTCCCAAAATTGTTTGAATTCATTCATGTTGAATTCTTTATCAACTCTTACACCACTGACTCTTGTTGCACATTTTGAATTGGGATAGAATTCCTTCCTGATTTTAGAAAAATTTTTAATGTTTTCTAATACAGTTTCAAAAATTCCTCTTACACGTATTCGTTCATAATCATCTTTTTTATAAGAATCTACTGAAAATACAACATCGGTAACTCCAGATTGTAAAATTTTGTGAATTAATTTTTCTGTCAATTTAGTAGCATTTGTATTAATTTTTAATTCAAAAAATTTATTTGTACAATATTCTAACATTTCACTTAATTTTGGATGAAGGGTGGGCTCTCCTCTGGATGCTAATGTAATTGCTTTTGTACCATTAGCTGCTGCTTCATCTATTATTTTCTTAAATAATTTTATATCCATATGTCCCATAAACTCGTTAGTTGAGTTAAAAGAATCATCAATTTGAAAACACATTATACATCGTAAATTACATGCTGAAATAGGTTCTATAAGAAGATAAATTGGAAAAGTTGAAACAATTTTCTGTTTTGGGTAGATCTTAAACTTATATCTAAAAATTAGGTAATCAGTCCAAACATTCTCTAAATTATTATTTAAAAAATAAATTTCTTGTGGAGTTAATAATTCTAAATTATTTTTTTCAAAATCAAATAGTATACCTTGTAAAATTTTAGCATCCTCTCCAAAATATTTTTTAGTGTTTTGTTTTAAAATAGCTATTAAATGTGATGAATCAATTTCTCTCTCTGTAAGAAATTTCATTCAATTACTCCAAAATTATATTTTGTAAAAATATTATTCATAATTTTTATTATTTATTTTATTAAATATATATTTAGTATAATTTCTTCTTAGTTCCAAATTTTGTAAAAATTAGCAAATCACAAACATCCCTAAGTACACCTTTTCCACCCTTAATTTTTGAAATATGATTAGCAATTTTTTTGACTTCAATATTTCCATCTTTGGGGGTAACCGAAAAACCAATTTTCTTCATAATTTTTAAATCGTTGATATCATCACCAATATATGCAATATTTTCTTCTTTCAAATTATAAAGACGGCATAATTTTGGAAGTAGTTTTTCTTTTTCTTTAATTCCTTGAAATAATTTATCAACATTCATTTTTGATGCCCATTTTTTTACAATTTCATTTTTTTCTTTTGTAATTATGACAGTAGGAATCCCATTTCTTTTTAATACTGCAATTCCCATTCCATCTCGAGCATGAAATTTTTTCATAATATCACCATCACTAGAATAATACATCCCACCATCAGTTAATACCCCATCAACATCAGTAAGAACAATTTTAATTTTTTTAAGCATTAAAGTTGAAATCAATATAATATCTAAATAAACACCATTTATTATAATTACATCTTAAAGATAGAGATAACATGTCAATAAAAATTGGAATTATGCAAGGTAGATTATCAAATTCCATTAATAATACCATTCAAGCATTTCCAGAAAAATCCTGGAGTAAAGAATTTGAAATAGGTCAAAGAATCAATTTAAATTCAATTGAATGGATTTTTGATATTTATGAAAAAAATCCAATTATGAACAACCAAATAACTGAAATTAATAATTGTATTTCAAAATTTCAAATAAAAGTTAATTCAGTTTGTGCAGATTATTTTATGATAAATAAGCTCTTTAATGAATCAGAACAAAATATTAAAAAAAATTTAGAAATATTAAAAAAATTAGCAAAAAATAGTGCAAAAATTGGTGCAAAAATTATAGAAATTCCTCTCGTAGATAGTTCATCCTTAAAAACTGAAAAAGATAAAAAAGAATTAGTTACAAATTTAAAAAAAATAATTCCCGAGATAAAAAATTTAGGGATAATGATTACACTAGAAACAGATTTGGAACCAAAAGAATTTTTGAATTTATTAGAAATGTTTGACAAAAATACAGTTTATGCAAATTATGATACTGGGAATAGTGCATCATTAGGATATGATGTTAATGAGGAATTCAAAATATTGAAAGATAAAATTAAAAATATTCACTTAAAAGATAGAATTCGTAACGGAACAACAGTACCATTTGGTTTAGGAGATACAAATTTTGAAGAGTTTTTTAAAATATTAAAAAAAAGTGAGTATTCTGGAGATTTAATTATGCAAGGTGCACGTATAGAAGGAATAAATCCAGAACAAAATTGTCTTAAATATCAAAATTTTGTCAAAGAATATCTTGATAAATATTCTTAATAAGAGATAGATTAGAAGGTAAAAAAGAAATGAAAATAATTGTTACAGGCTCTGAAGGATTCTTAGGTAAAGAAATATCCAATCATTTAGAAAAAAATAATGAAATAATTAAATTAGATATAAAACTTGGACATGAATTAAGTGATGAGCAGTTTGTAAGTAAATTTTTTAACGATAATAAAGCAGATTGTCTTGTAAATTGTTTTGCTTTTAATGATCATGTGAAGAAAGGTGAAAAAAGAGGGACTATTTTTGACATAACTTTAGAATCATTTAATGAATTTTTACAAATTAATTTAACCTCGTTGTTTTCAGTGTGTAGAGAATTTGCAAAAAATAATGAAAAAGGATCTATTGTAAATTTTTCTGCAACTACTGGAATTGTTTCAGCTAGGCCAGATATTTATGATGGGTCTCATAAACATCCTGCATATAGCATATCAAAAGCAGGAGTAATCAATTTAACAAAATTTTTAGCAACACATCTTGCACCCAATATTCGTGTAAATTGTATTGCCCCAGGTGGAGCAAGATTTGATCAAGATGAAAATTTTATTGAAAAATATTCTAAATTAACACCAATGAAAAGAATGATGGAAAAAAGTGAATTAAATGAATTAGTTGAGTTTCTATGTTCATCAGGTTCATCATATATGACTGGATCTACAATTGTAGTAGATGGTGGATGGACCAGTTGGTAATTTTGCAATAATGCAAAGAAAAATAAAATTTGGGATAATTGGATGTTCTCAAATTGCAAATTCATCAACAATTCCAGCTATTTTAGAATCAGAATATGCTGAACTTGAATTCATAGGAAGCAGAACAAATTCAAAAGCAAAGCAATTTGCAAGGCAATTTGGATGTAAAAAATATGGAACGTATGAAGATGTATTGAAAGATAACGAGGTTAATGCTGTTTATATCTCAGTTCCAATTGGATTACACGAAAAATGGTCTATTCGTGCGGCAAAAGCAGGAAAACACATACTATGTGAAAAATCTTTAAGTGATTCTTTCAAATCATCAAAAAAAATAGTTTCAAAATCAAAAAAATACAATGTTAGAATAATGGAAGGATTTATGTTTAGATTTCATCCATCCATAAAAAAAGTTTCAGATTTATTAAATAAAAAAGTAATCGGGGAAGTTTTTTCATTTCAAAGTAGATATGGATTTCCAAATATCTCAAAAAAAAATATCCGTTATCAAAAAAAATTGGGTGGAGGGATTTTAAATGATGCAGGATGTTATCCAATTTGTGCAAGTAGAATTCTCTTTAATGAAGAACCAGAATCAGTTTATTGTAAATTAAATATAAATAAAAAATATAATGTTGATGAATTTGCAAATATGTCATTATCATTTAAAAGTGGAAAAATTTCTGAAATGAATTTAGGCTATGGATTATTTTATCAATCAATCTATGAAATATGGGGTTCAAAAGGAATGTTAAGTTTATCCAGAGCATATAATATTCCTCCAGATATGTCAGCATCATTAAAAATTAATACAAAAAAAGTTACTGAAATTAAAATAAAACCTACAAATCATTTTAAATTAATGATAAATAATTTTTCAAAAGAAATTCAAAATAAAAAAATAAAATTTGATTTTGAAAAAGATATAATCAGTCAAGCAAAAGTTATGGAAGCTGCAAGAATATCAAATAAAGAAAAAAGAGCCGTAAAAATCTCAGAGATTATATAAAATGGAATCAAAAAATAGCAAAAAAATTGATATTTTTATTCTTGCCAGATTAAATAGTACACGTTTACCAAAAAAACAATTAAAAAAAATTGATAACAAACCAATATTAAAAATTCTTGTAAATAGATTAAAAAAATCTAAAAATATCCGAAATATAATAATTTGTACTACAAATAAAAAAACAGATGATTCATTAGTAGATTTTTTGAAAAAAGAAAAAATTTTGTATTATAGAGGTAGTGAAAAAGATGTAATGAAAAGAATGTTAGAAGCTGCAAAGAAATTTGATACAGATGTAATAATTGACGTAGAAGGAGATAAAATTTATACAGATGTAAAATTAGTGGATTTAGTAATAAAACAATTTCTAAATTCAAAAAATGAATTTGTTATAGCTTCAAGAAATAAAAAAGATTTTGATCCCACAGATCATTTTATTCATGGTGTATTTCCAGCTGGATTTAGAACTTCTATTTTAGAAAAAATATGTAATAGGAAGAAAACAAGCAATACAGAAACAGGGTATAAAGAATTATTTTTTGAAAAAGGAGTATGCAATAAAACATTTGTAACAATTCCAACAAAGAACATAATTCCCAAAGAAATTCGACTTACATTAGATTATCCAGAGGATTTAAAATTAGCAAAAAAAATTTTTGCGGAATTAGGTAATGATTTTGGGTATAAAGATATTTTGAAACTTTATAATAAAAATCCAGAAATTTTTAAAATAAGTAAAAAAATTTCAGAAAAATGGAAATTAAATTATAATAAAAATAAATCAGATGTAAATTTTAATTAATTTGTATTTTTAGAAAGAATTTTTAAAATATCAATATACAACAAATGACCACTACCACCTTGTTTAATTTTAATTGTTAAAAATCTTAAAATCATAAATTTTTGTAATTTTATAAAATCTAATTTAACTTTTAGATGTTCTTCTAATGTATCCTCAATAATTGTAATTAGTTTTTTTATTTCATTACTTTGAGAATCACCATATTCAAATTCTTTTTTAAAATTTTTTGATGACATCATAATATTTGTGGCTAACCAAATAAAATCATAAATAGGATTCCCTTTTTCTTCGTATCTCCAGTCCCAATCAATGATATTTACTTGTAAATTTTGATGATCAATCAAAATATTTCTAACTTGAAAATCACCATGCACGGCAGTTTTTTGGATAGTTTTTCCCATAAATTCATGTTTATAGTCATCTAACCAGATTTTATAAGGAATTTCAGACATTTCAGGTATTAAATCCAGTTCATTTTTCACATGTTCAATTTCTTTTTCAATATCGTTCATATCTAAAAATTCATTCTTTGTTTTATTTTGAAAAGTTTTCAACCAATTCATCACTAATTTCAAATCATGGTGATTAGATTTATCTAAAGGAACACCATCGAGCCAATTTTCAATAGTCATTTTTTCATCTGTAATTTTCATTCTAGGAAAAATTCTATTAATTTCAAAAATTTTTTCAGTAAGATCATATTTTATATGATTACAAGTTACTACTTTTTCAGGATTACCATCATTATTTAATAAAAAATATAATGTTTTACTAGGACGAACATGTTGAATAATATTCTCATACCCAGTATCTCGTCGTATTTTATATTCTAATGTGTTATATGATTTATCATTATAACAATAAAATAAAAATGATGGACAAAACTTTATGAGTAATAATTTTCTCATATTTTTATTTAAGATTTTCAAAAATTTTCCTATAATTTTAAATTTTTTATCCACAAAAAATTTTTTATCAAAATTATGAAAGAACCATTTTAATGATACATCATCAGAAATTTTTCCAGAATGATTAGCCTGATTATGTGATGGTAGTGCCCAATAGGAATCAACATGTAACCCAAGAGAATTTAATAATAAATTGTATCCATTAAAATTATCTAAATATGTGTTATTGGTTACTTCTTCATTAATTATTTTAATTCCACTTTTATTTTGTATGGCTACGCATAAACAACCTGTATTATTTAATAATTGTTTAATATTATTCAAATATTCTTCTATTTTATTTTTTGAATTATAATTTTTAATTTTAATGTCATTAACTATAATTAAATCAAAATCTTTTTCTAAATTTGATATATTATTAGATTCAAATATTTCAAATTGAATATTTTTAATTTTTTTATCCTTAAATCGTTCAATTTGTATTAAAATTTTTTCCTCAGTATCTATAGAAATAACTTTTTCAAAAATAGCTGAAAGAAATTCTGGTATATTGCCTAAATCACTATTTATTACAAGGCATTTAGTATTATTTCCATTAATTGTTCTAAGGAATATACTTCCTTGTTTTTTATCAAATCGATAACCCATTTCGGGGCATTTATTTATTAATTCATTGATAGAATTTGAATATCCTTGTTTCTTAATTTTATTTAACAAAAAAAATAACTTTGAATTTTTTTCTTGATTGGAGTTATTCATTTTTAATAATTTAGTCAAATGGTATATTAAAGAATCGTAAAAATTTATAATTTGATCAAATATGGATTGATCATATTGATAATTGATGAAATAGTAAATTGTTTAACGAACAATAATTACAGTATAAATGAAGATTCTAAAGCAAGAATTGCAACAATGATAGAATCAATTCAAGATGATAATCAAATAAACAAACTAGATTATGTTATTGATTGGTTTAATAAAAAACGAGAAGAATCGGACATGTTAGTTGAAGAAATTGGTGTGAAAGATTTAGAAAAATGGAATATACAAAAAGAATCTGGAAATATTTCACATGAGTCAAAAGGATTTTTTGAAATTATTGGTGTGAAAGTTTCAAATACATTTGACCGAGAAGTAGGAAAAGAAGGATGGACTCAACCAATGATTGCAAAAAATCCAGGAGGAATTTTAGGAATATTAATGAAAAAAAATAACGGTATTCCACATTATTTACTTCAAGCAAAAGCAGAACCAGGAAATATTGGAAAATTACAATTATCTCCAACATTACAAGCAACAACAAGTAATTTACTAAAAGCTCATGGAGGAAAACAACCTTTATTTGCAGAATATTTTGACGAATCAAATAATCCAAAAATTATTTATGCAAAATGGCAATCTGAAGATGGTGGGAGATTTTATTTAAAATCAAATTACAATATGATTGTAGAAATTGAAGAAAATAAAGAATTAGATATTCCAGATAATTTTATTTGGATTACATTATATCAAATTAAACAATTACTAAAAATTGAAAATTTTGTTGGACCACATGTAAGAGGCATTATTTCATATTTGTGAATAAATTGAATCCACTAAAATTTGGCATTATTGGTTGTTCTAGAATTGCTAAAAAATCGGTTATTCCTGCAATATTAAAGTCAGAATTTGCAGAACTTGAAATAATTGGAAGTAGAACAAATGAAAAATCCAAAGAGCTCGCTAAGAAATTTAATTGTAAAAAAAATGGTAATTATGATGATGTAATATCGGATGAATCTGTTGATGCAATTTACATTTCTACTCCAATTGGCACACATGCAGAATTAGCCATAAAAGCAGCATCGGCAGGAAAACATATCTATTGTGAAAAATCATCGACTGATTCTTTTAATTCAGCAAAAAAAATGATTGAATTTTCAAAAAACAATAACGTAAGGATTATGGAAGGTTTTATGTTTAGATTTCATCCTCAACATCAAAAAGTCAAAGAATTGATAGATATTAAAAAAATCGGTAAAGTGGATTCATTCAACGGTAGTTTTGGATTTCCATCTTTTCCAGAAGGAGATATTAGATATAACAAAGAATTAGGGGGAGGATTTTTGAATGATTCAGGATGCTATCCAATATGTGCCAGTAGAATGATTTTTGAAGAGGAACCAGTTTCCATATTTTATCAAAGTCATAATGACCTAAAAAACGATGTAGATGTAAAAGGAACGTCCATTATAACATACAAAAATAATAAAACTGCAAGCATAACTTATGCAAATGGAAACTACTATCAAGCAAAATATGAAATATGGGGATCTGATGGGACAATATCATTAGACAGAGCATATTCGGTTCCATCTAATTTCATAACAAAAATAAAGTTACAATACAATATAGAAAATACTTGGGAAGGTAGGAAAAAAGAAATAATTGAAATTCCTCCTACGGATCACTTTCTTAAAATGATAGATATTTTTTGTATGGAAATTATGGGTAAGAAAAAATCTCCATTTGACTTTGAAGAGGAGCTATGGAATCAAGCAAAAGTAATGGAAGCACATAGACTTTCAAATTCTACCCGTAAACAAATATGGCTTTCAGAAATAATATAGAATTTTTTTTAGAATGATTTTATGACTTTTATCACATTATCTTGGTGAATTTTTGATATATTTGGAAATAAAGGTAATGCTAAAATTTCATCATAAATTTTTGTTGTATTAGTAACATTAGATTTTTTAGCAAATTGTTGATATGCAGTATATTTGTGAACAGGCATCCAATATACAGTAGTTCTAATCCCATTATCTTTTAATTTTTTGAATAATTGATTTCTAGATAATTTGTATGGTGATTTTACTCTAATTGTGTAAAGATGGTATGAATGACTTTTATCATTCACCATATCTGGCAAAATTATTCCTGGAATATTCAACAAATTTTTATAATAATATAATGATGCTTTTTTACGAAGTTCATTAATTTTTTTGATTCGTTTTAATTGTGTAATACCTAAAGCTGCACGAATTTCATCTAATCTATAATTATATCCAGGCTCTATAATGTCAAAAATCCATGGATATTCACTAGAGTATCTATTTTTGAGAGACTTAGTCATCCCATGACTTCGTAACTTTCTTACTTTTTCTGCAATTTGTTTTGAATTAGTTATAACCATTCCACCTTCAGCTGTTGTAATATTTTTTGTAGGATAAAATGAGAAACATCCAGTATTTCCCAATGTTCCAACATGCTTAGATTTATGAAATGTTCCTACTGCATGAGCACAATCTTCTATAACTTTTAGATTATTATCTTTTGCAACATCCAGAATTTCTTCAATATTACAAACTTGTCCATAAATATGAACTGGAATTATTGCTTTAGTTTTTTTCGTTATATTTTTTTTAAGATTTGAAATTGATAAAAAGAAATTATTTTGATTAATATCTGTAATTACGGGTTTAGCATTACATGCTAAAACTGCATTTGCATCTGCTACAAATGTTAAATCTGGAATAATAATTTCATCATCTTTCTTAATTCCTAACGCCATTAAAGATAGATGTAATGCAGCAGTACAATTTGATACTGCTACTGCATATTTTGATTTAGAATATTTACAAAAATCTTTTTCAAATTTTTCTAATTGTGGTCCAAGTGTCAACATACTTTGTGAAAGTGCTTTATTTACAATTTGTTTATCATCATTTGAAATCCATGGTTCATAAGCTGGAAATTTTATTTTTGAATCTTTAAAAAAATCTTTTTTCACATTCATCACTCAAATTTCCTTATTTATTATCATTATTTTTTAGTATTTGTTCATATAATTCTAAAGAATTTTTAGCCATAGATACACAATTACATTCATCATGCACAAAGTTGTATCCAGATAATCCCAATCTAATTCTCAGATTATCATCTAGAAGTAATTTTGTTATTGCTGTTGCTAATTGATCTGGTTTATCAGGCTCAACAAGAATCCCATTTTTACCATCTTGAATGGTAAATGGAATTCCATGTGATTTTGTAGAAATTACGGGTTTTTTAAACGCAAAGGATTCAAGTGGGACTAATGGCGATAATTCCCATTGTGATGGAAGAACTAAAAATTCACTTACTTGATATGCAGAAATTACATCATCTCGTGGAGGATTTTTTATCACTATAATTTTTTCAGATAAATTATTAATTTTGATTAATTCTTCCATAGATTGTTCATATCCAAAATCTACACCCATTATTACCAAATGAATATTTGAAAATTGATTATTATTTTGAATAATATTAAATGCATGAATTAAAGTTTCAATTCCTTTACTTTTTGAAAATCGTCCAACAAATAAAATAAATTTTGTATTAATTCCATATTTAGTTTTAAAATCTATTTTACTAACTAAAGTTTTTAAATTAACACCATTACGAATTATTTTAATTTTAGATTTCTTATTTAATTCTAAAAAAATATTTTTTTCATATTCATTAGCTACACTGATTGCTGTACAATCATTAATTATTTTTTTAATAAAGAAATTTTGGATTTTATATAATATTTTTAAAAATAAACCAGATTCATTTAAAAATGGATGTGTAGTCAATCCACCTTGATCAGATGCAATTAGTGGAATTTTTAATTTTTTAGAAACATTCCAAGCAACAAATGATTGAAAACTACGTAAACCTATTGTATGTATAATATCAGGTTTATCATTTTTTATCTGATTAAACATAGAGGGGTTAACAAAAAATAATTTTAATGAAAACCAAACATGTGTTCTATTAATTTTAAATTTATTAAATTTTTCAATTCTAGATAATTTTTTATTAAATTTATTTGAACCATTACTAAAATCTAAATCAGTTGTGTATATCGTTACATCATGACCCAACTCAGAAATTTCTCTAGCAAGGTCAACTGCAAGAAAAACAATTCCACCAAATTGTGTTGCAGGTAATGAGGCAGGGCAAACTAAAGCTATTTTCATTTGGTCTATTTTTTATAATTTTTCTAGTTATTATAACTAACATGTTATTGATATTAATCTGTAATAGTAAAATTAAGGTAGAAATAGATAAGATGAAAAACTTGACTTTTAATTGAAAACAGAATCATTTTAATAGAAAATAATTTTTGTAAGACCATGAAAATTGGAATAATTGGATTAGGCTTTGTTGGACTTTCATTTGCAGCAGTACTTGGATCAAAAAAATATTCAGTAATTGGTGTAGATTCAGATATTCAAAAAGTCAAAAAGATCTTAACTGGAAAAGCACCGTTTTATGAACCAGAACTTGATAACACATTAAAAAATGCATTAAAAAATGGTCTTCAAATCACAACTGAAATTAATCCAATAGTAACAGAATGTAAATTAATTTTCATAGCAGTTGGAACACCACAAAGAAAAGATGGCAGTATAGATTTGACTATGATAAAAAAAGTTGTTAAAGAGATTGGGAAGAATCTAGCAAGAACAACAAATATTCCAATTATAATTATTAAGAGTACAGTTATTCCTGAAACTACATTAAAAATAATTTTACCGATATTAGAAAAAGAATCTAGCAAAAAAGTTGGAAAAGATTTTGGATTAATTACAAATCCAGAATTTCTTAGAGAAACTAATGCAGTAAATGATACAATCAATCCACATGTTGTAGTGATCGGTGGGTATAATGATAAATTTACAAAAAAAGTAGAGAATTTTTATACAAAATTTCATAAAAATGTACCAATTGTCAATACAAATCATCAAACATCAGAGATGGTAAAATATGCTAATAATTCATTTTTAGCTACGAAAATTAGTTTTATCAATCAAATTGCAACTATATGTGAAGCCATATCGGGAGTTAACGTAGATGCAGTTGCAAAAACTATAGGGTTAGATCCAAGAATAGGGAATCTTTTCTTAACTGCAGGTCCAGGTTATGGGGGTTCCTGTTTACCAAAAGATGTCAAAGCAATTATCAATTTTTCAAATAAATATAAAATTAAACCAGCATTATTACATGCAGTGGAGGAAATTAATCAACAACAATTAGAAAATATAATAAATACAATTAAGAAAAAAGTTGGAAAAGTTAATGGGAAAAAAATAACAATTTTAGGTCTTGCATTTAAAGCTGATACAGATGACATTAGGGATTCAATATCAATTAAATTAATTGAGTTATTATTGAAAAAAGGTGTAAAGATTATTGCACATGATTCAAAAGCAATTTTGAATACAAAATTAGTACTAGGAGATAAAATCCAATATACAGATTCAATTAAAGAGGCTTTGAAAAATACTGAATGTGCAATAATAATGACAACATCAAAAGAATATTCAAAAATTAATAATAATGAATTAAAATTAATGAAAAAACGAGTGATTATAGATAGTAGAAGGTTATTAGTTAATCATAATTTTGATATGGATTATTCAGCAATTGGAATGGGTTAAATATTTTTTATTTGATTAATTCTTTCATTATATCAACAAGTGATTTAACAGCATGATCATTAGTTAAATTTTTCATAGTATAATCATGGCCCGCATTTGCAATTTCTTCCCATTTCGGATTATTTGGATCAGATAAATATTCTTCATATTTTTGTTTATAATTTTTTTGGTTGATAAAAATTGCTGTGTCATTATTTTTAAATCCCAATATATCGGCACCATTTTTATCAGTAATTTCCATAAATGTAAGACAATTTGAGGCAGTACTTTCCCAGTATTTGATCACTGGATATAATGAATGAGATGCAATGGAAGTGCAATATTGTGCTAAAAGTTTTGGATAATCATCATTTACGTACTTGTGAACAAGCGTTGTAGTATAATCAACATAAGGTAATTTTATAGACATTGTTCGAAGTTTATAGTGTTTAAACATACTAGTTTCACCCCTAAATCTAATAATTCTCTCAAATAATTGAGTAGTTAGTTTGGTGCTAGCGGCAGCACCAGAACATAAAATTTTATTTTTTATTCTTTGAGAAAAAGGAGTTAGATTTTGATAAAGAGACGGTTCAACCCCATAGAGGATTACTTTGTATTTAAAAAATTTAGGATAATATTTATAAAAAAAACTTTCAGGCAAATATCCAAAATAATAATCAATTTTATATTTTTCATGATATTCTATCTTTCCTTTAATTTTTGCATCATGTGCATCATTTATTCTACATATTACAGGGATGTTTAGATTTTGAATTCCAATTAACTCATCGGGAGACCCCCATGGGTGATTTTCCCATAACAAAATAATATCAAATTTATTTTTTAAAACTGATGTGTCAAAACTTTTTTCAGCAGGGAAATAAGACACATCTAATTCTTCATTTCTTTTTAATGCATCCATAAAAAAATGGTAGTAAGTAGTAGCCCATGCTTTTTTAGACATATATGGATTTGAAGATCTATAGATAAATGCAACTTTAATTTTTTTCATTATACAAAATCCTAAATGAGAAGGATTTTAACATTTGTTGAATAGAATTAATTATACCCCATAATAATAAAAATACATGGATTTTGTTATAACTGGAGGTGCAGGATTTATTGGCAGTCATATTGCAGAACAGTTAGTCAAAATAGGTCATAATGTCACCATTATTGATAATCTAAGTAATGGCAAAAAAGAAAATTTGAGTAAAATTATTAAAAAAATTAAATTTGTTAATGGAGATATACGAGATTTTGATTTATTAAAAAATACATTAAAAAATACAGACGGAGTATTTCATCAAGCAGCATTAGCTTCAGTTCAAGAATCATTCTCAAAAGAACAAGAATATTTCGATGTAAATGTAAAAGGAACTGAAAATATCCTAAAACTTGCCAGAGAATTTAATTTTAAAGTTGTATATGCTAGTTCTTCAAGCATATATGGAAATCCTGAAAAAATCCCTATTGAAGAAAATGATCAAAAAAATCCAATCAATCCCTATGCCATAACAAAACTTGATGATGAAAAGTTAGCAATAAAATATGCAGGAATGGGAGTACGAGTAATTGGATTAAGATATTTTAACGTGTTTGGAAAAGGTCAATCAAAAGAATATGCAGGAGTTTTAAAATTATTTTTAGAAAGAATCAAAGATAAATTACCACCAAAAATTAATGGTGATGGTTCACAATTCAGAGATTTTGTATATGTAGAAGATGTTGCTGATGCAAATATTATGTCAATGGATAGTAATATTGATCATGAATTTTTCAATGTAGGAACAAATACATCAACCACAATATTAGATTTAGCAAAAACAATCATAAAATTTTCAAATTTAAATATTAATCCTATTTTTGGTCCATCTCTACAAGGAGATGTACAAAAAACAGTTGCTAATATTGACCTAATTAAAGAAAAAATAGGATGGAAACCAACAGTATTTCTTGAAAAATGGATTAATGAAATTATTTCTATGAAAAAATTTGATGAAATTTAAGTATAATTTATACGAGTAAATATTATACTTGAATAATTATTAGAAATTAACTTGAAAATATTAATTGGTGCATCTAGTTCTAAAATATTCCATCTAAATGAATTTGCTAAAGAATTAATCAATCTTGGAATTGAAACAAAAGTAGTTTTCGATATAGATTTTTCTGATGGATTTCCTAGTCGAAAAATAAAACATTGGTTAAAACCAAAAAATACATTTAAAAAATTGATAAAAGAATTTAAACCAGATATTATTTTAGTAGATAGGCAAAGACATTTTGGATTAGATGCAATTAAAGAAAAAATTCCATTAGTAATTCATGTTAGAGGGGATTATTGGAAAGAAATGAAAACAGCTCGGGAAACAATTTATAATTCATTTCCAAAAAAAATAGCACTAAATACATGGGAAAAAATAGGTAAGCAATGTTTTAAAAATGCAGAAATAATTGTTCCAATTTGTAATTATTTAAACGAAATAACAAAAGAAAAAATTCCAAATAAAAAAACATTTGTTATGCATCAAGGAATAGATCCATCTAATTGGTATGATGTCGAAGGTATGAAATTAGAACATCCATGTGTAGGATTACTTCAAGGTGCAGTTATTTGGGATAAAGCAAAAGAAATGTTAATTTTAGAAAAGGTACTTGAGAAATTTCCAAATGTTAAATTTTATTGGGTGGGAGATGGGCCATTTAGAAAAGAAATTATGATAAAATTAAAAAAATATAAAAATTTCAAATGGTTAGGAGCGTTACAATATCCAAATAAAGTTAGAGAATATTTATCAGAAATTGATATTTATGCTTTAATTTCAGGATTAGACATGTCACCACTAACTTTACTTGAAGCACAATTAATGAAAAAACCTGTTATTGCAACAAATGTAGGTGGAATTCCAGAATTAATAATAGATGGAAAAACAGGATTTTTGATAGAAAAAGGAAACTCTAAAGAATTAATTGAAAAAATTGAAGAAATTTTGAATAACCCAAAAAAAATTGAAGAAATGGGGGTTGAAGGAAGAAAATTTGTTGAAGAAAATTTTAGTTGGAAAATAATTACTCAAAAATTTATTGATAATTTAAAAAAAACATTAGATGAATAAAATAATTATTTTTTACCAGTTACACTAATTCCACTTTCAATTTCTTTAAAATTTGTAATTTTTAAATTAGATTCTTTAAACCAAGTTTTAACTTCTTTTGGAGTATGTCTAAATGCAAATTTAGGAGAATACCAATCAAAATTAACACCAACACTTCTTTCAAAATTATCAGATTCATCCCAAAAACATTTTAAAAAATGCCAATAAATGAATCGCTGTACATCATATTCCCCTGCCTTTACACCTAAAAGTGGAATGTCACGAGGAATTTTAATTTTCTTTTTTAATTGTGAAAGGCTTTTTCCCAAATAAGCCATATTTTTAGAAAACTCAGTACATTCTTCAACAGACATTTTTACAGTTTTGTTACGAATATAATCATCTACATATTCCCTAACAGGTGCTTTTTTGTTGTAAACGTAAATAGAAATATGACCCAATTTAGTCAAAAATTTTGTTAAATATTTGAAAGATGTTCCAGTATTTTTTGTGTGATGAAGAACTTGATCTGAATAAATATAATCAAAAAAACTTTTTTTAAATGGTAATTGACGAAGATCAGCTTGTAAAAAATGAACATTAGATAATTTTCCATATTTTTTATACGCAAAATCTACACTATCACTTGCATCTAAAGCAAATACTTGTGCATTTTTATTGGCAGAAAGAAATTTTGCACTGTTTCCAATTCCTGTTCCTGCATCAAGTATAGTAGTTTTTGAATTTAAAAATGTATTAAAATTTTCTACATTTTTCCAACCATATCTATCTAAAAACCATTTTCTTTGAAAATCAACCCAATCTTTTGCCTGGTGGTTTTTGTGATGTTTTTGCCATTTGGAACTAAATGCAGCTTCTGTTTTAACAAAATCTTTCGTTTCATCCACTACAAATCGTGGAATTCCATTAGTAATTTTGAAATTATCTTTACAATGATCACAAATTATTTTTCCTTCAATAATATCTTCACGAATTTTTTTCTTCACTTTTACATTAATTGAATGTCTACATGTTGGACAAACTAAAAAATCAATTAACTTTTGCTTCATTAAAATAAATTTTAAATCGGGGAATAAAAACTATCAATTTTTTAATTCAATTATTTTTCATATAATTCAATATATTTAGGAAGTAATTTATCCCATGAATAAAATTTGTTTATAAAATCAAATGCATTACTAGTGATTTTTTCAATAATATTGTCATTTTGAATTAAATTATTTATCGCATTAATCATTTCCTGCTCATTTTCAGATGGAATCAAAAATCCTGTTTCCTCATTTTGAATTATTTCTGAAATTCCACCTACATTTGTTGCAATAACAGGTATTTTTAGATAAAATGCTTCTTTTATTACCTGTGGAAGACTCTCCATTCGAGATGGAACAATAAGTAATTTAGATGATTTGAGAATTTTCATTGTTTTTGACCATGAGTAATTTGTACAATATACAACTTTTCCATTAAGTTTTGATTCAATATTTTGTAAAATATCAATACCTTTTTCAAAACTATCTCTTCCAACATATACAATTTGATTAGGATTTTTTTTGACCTCCCCTACATCTTTAAACTTTTTTGTATCTAGAGGTGCAGGTAAATGAATAAAATCAACTTGATGTTTTTCTTTATAATATTGTTGAACAGTTTGTGAATCAGTAGTTAATTTTGTAGAATAAGAAAATGCTTTATCCTCACCAACTTTTGCCAATTTTCCTGTAGTTTGTGAATGTAACAATTTAACTTGTTCCGAATAAATTCCATGAACAGAAAGAATTTTTTTATTTGATTTTATATTTTTCATGACAAATGCAGATGGAATATTCCATGCATGTACAGCATCATATGTTTCATTATCAATTAGTGCCTTTAATTTTCCAAAAATTACAAATGATGGATTTTTTAATTTTTTAATAGGTATATGAGGTATTTTCATTAACTTTACATCATGACCTTGTTCAGATAATTTTTCTGCAACTCTTTTTGCATGGCCACCAATTCCACCATCATATCTTGGCGAGATATATAGAATTTTCACAACATAAAATTAAATTAATTCCTTTTAAGCTCTTGGATTAAATAATTCTATTTTATTATTTATTGAAAAAGAATCATTCAAGGAATAAAACTAGGGACATAATTTTTATTAATTTGATAAACTAATACAATATTCTTAGGTCCTGGATCCTCATTCATAAAACTAGGTGATGCATAAACTAACTTTAATGGATCATTATCAGAATCATATTCAATATTTTTGCTTGAAATTTCAAAAAACCCATGTTTATAGATTGCAGAATATTCTTGAGTGTCAGGATTATAATACAATTCAGGGGTAAATGGAATCATTTTGCCTAACATTGTTTGTTCATTAAAATGATTTGTCCCTATTGCACCAAATTTTAAATATTTTTCAATTGGACGTTCGGCAATTTTAGCAAACCACATAACTTTAGATTCATCACCACCCACACCTAAAACATAAAGTTCATCCTCATCATTTATTTTTTGAGCACTCAAAAATACAAGTACATAATCAGCATCCATCTCTTTAAGCATATTCCAACTATCAACAGGTGTACTCAAGAACATTTTTGCCATGTTTTCAATTTGCCATGTACTAAGTGTAGCATTATCAATCAAAGTAGTTCGTTCACCCAGGGTTTGAATCCAATATCCATAGTCCCACCATGATGCAATTACTGCATTTTCAGGGGTGTTGAGTTTAATCCATTCCAAAGTTTCTAACCAATCAGTAGTAGGAGGATTGGATGTTGCTCCTGTAAAGATTATCGGAGGGGAAGCTCCATTACTAATCCAATTATTATTTTCTGGAAAAACAAGTGGAAGAGCAAATAAAAATACTATAATTATAACATATGAAATTTTAAATAAATTATTTCTTTTCCCAAAGAATTTAATTTTAAAAATATTTTTAGATAAAATGGATAATGCAATAGAAGAAAGGATTATCAATGATATAGATGCAAAGACTTCAAGTCGAATAAATGAGGAACTAACATACACCCCACTTATTCCAATAATAAGTACAAAAACCTTCATATCATTCTTAACAAAACTTTGAGATATTTTTTTAGATAAGATGAACCAAATACCAATTCCAGCAAAAATCATCCAAACAGAATGAAGTAAAAAGGAAATTCTGATGGATGTACTTTGATGTTCTGCAACTGAATCAGTAAGAGGATCAACAGTTGTCAAAAACGGATTCATTGCATTTAGATATCTAAAACTAGGCAGAGGTAAAAGGTTTGATTCATCATTTATGATTATTAAAAATGAACCAATTACAATTAAAGAAATTAAAAGAAATAAACTATTTCTTATTTTATTTTCATCCTTGCTTATTTTTTGAATAAATATAACACTCACTAAAAATACAGTTGAAATAATTAAGGATAATCCACCCAAACCAAATACAAAAGATAATCCAGGTCTTTCAAATGAACCTGAAATTAAAAGAAATATTCCTACAAATAGAGGAACACCCCATAATAGAAATTTATGATCTTTTCTAAGAAAGGGTAATGCTAAAATAAATAATCCAATAGGAATTACAAAAAATTGATTCCCTCCCCATGATGCCATTCCAAAAGCCATTATTATTCCGCCAAAA
>Ga0209263_1000315_pt1 | contig 34124 bp, 35 predicted proteins | sample SaaInlV_DNA_100m_FD_184684 | JGI IMG/M metagenome (GOLD analysis project Ga0209263, IMG submission 184684) | Marine microbial communities from expanding oxygen minimum zones in the Saanich Inlet - SI075_LV_DNA_100m (SPAdes) (version 2) | ecosystem: Environmental > Aquatic > Marine > Unclassified... | reverse complement strand
GGCGTGCTTCACCCTGTAATCGCAGAAGTTGCCATGGCGCTTTCCAGCATCACTGTTGTGGGAAATTCTAATCGTTTGAAATCAATTAAATTTTAAAGATTGTATGAATAAAAAATATTACGAAACTGTCAAATTTTAGGTTGAAAATGTATTAATATAAAAGCCCCACGCTTAGGTGAGGCATTTATATTAATTCTATTAGAGCTGCGCGCTTAAGCGACGGGCTTTAATAGTGTCTTGACCGATGGAGCAGTCATAAAAGGAGCAATTGCGTCCATGAAGCCTGTTTCAACACGCCAGTTGAAATAAGTGTTATAGTCCTCGGCCGTCTCCCAGGTCTCCCAAAATACCAATTTATTGGGGTCATCCGTGGATTGGGTCGCAATGATATCGATGAAGCCCTTCTTCGTCCTCGTTACCTTAAAGGCCTCGGCCGCCATGCCGATGAACTCATCTGCTTTGCCCGGTTTTATACTAAACTCTAATGTTACATGAATTGCCATCTTATATTTCCATTATTTGTATTATAACTGGATTAAATCGTCTTTTTCATTTTGCAAGTTTTCTTCTTACCACTCATTGCACAGGTAGATTTATCACCTTTTATCGCACAAGTTGTTTTACCTGCTTTTGAATATTTGTCACAATTCCCATCTTTTTTATCACAGACAGGATCTATTTTAGTGAATAAAGGTAACTACACAACTATGACAACATTAAGAATAAAAAATTTACGAAACAGTCATATTTTTGTTTGAATGAGCACCCTGTACCGACAAATTAACACGTTTACCGTGTAAAGCACCCCATGTGGTGACACAGAAAGGGACGCAATAAGTCAGCGAAACTTTAACATAATTTAATGAACCACCTTCTAGAATAATATCGCCGTGATTAATCAAGGTCAGGATTGTCCCAACTACCATTGCGGTTAGTAAGGCTCTTTTTAGTGTACCATGTCCAAAGGCCAATCGAAAAAATTCATGATATATTATATTATTTTTCATTTTTAATCACCTTATAATAATTTAATAATTCGTCAGCTAGGTTATTTCATCGTGTATAACCACGATACTCATCTAAATGTAATACAAGAAAAACTGGCACACCATACACTATATGACGCATTAGTGAAATTACAGGCATCATTGGGTCCATATTGATTCCAGCTACACCAGCTCCTAGAATCGGTAGCATAAAGAGCCAAACCAAAGCGATCGTCTCACCTGTAATAAAAGTTAGTAATCTTAACCAACTTGGTCCCCATAATGATCCTGAAATTCCAGAGTATAGTATAGCTAGCAATACTCCATTGCCATAATGACCGGCTACTCCATAAGCCATACCAAGACCGGTTTTTTCTCCTAACACAGCGGGTATGTCCCACCATTGGTTCATCATTATAAAACCAAATAAGTCAAAAGCAAAAGTACCCAAAATTCCTGCTATTATTGCTTTTTGCCAGTTGATTTGTTCTCTATTAATCATTATATCTCCATTATATTTAATTATCTTTTTTATTTCCTATGGTTACTCGTAAAAAACTTATAACTATCTAACCATATACTCGTAATAAGTCATCATAACCACCAATAGAGCTCCCATCTATAACAATCTGTGGGACTGTTGATCCCTTAGTTAACTGTTTTAATTGATCTCTGTCTATATTTTCTTTTTCAATGTTAATTTCTTCAAAAGTCCATTTTTTATTTTCGAAAAACCGTTTTACAGCTGCGCAAGAAGAACAATTAGTAGTTGTATATATTTTAATTTGTTTCATACTTTTTACCTTTTTCTTAGTTTAATTAGCAGAAAAATACAGGTAAAAAGTAGAAACCAGTTAGACAGCAATCCCTACATTATTGTCAATTATTCCCTTTTTTATATTTTGATGGTGATACATTTTTCATTTTTTTGAAAAAACGGCTGAAGGTTTGTATATCTTCAAATCCTAACGCATAAGATATTTCATTTATATTTAAATCCCCTTGAAGTACTAATTTTTGAGCTTCAATTATAATTCTATTATGTATGATTTTGAGGGGAGTTGATTTTCCAATATTTGTAAATACGTTTGCAATTGTTTTAGGCGATTTATGAAGTAGTGAAGCATAATCTTGTACTTTATGCAGATTTTTAAAATGAGTTTCGACTAAAAAATTAAACTCCCTAAATAAATTAATATTATTAAAAGTTAAATTCTTCAACCCCTGTTTCTTTGCTAATCGAGTACTCATAATTAAATACCGTTTTAAAAGACTGCGAAGCATATCTAACACAAGATCATCGTTAGATATTATTTCAACATCAAACATTTCCCATAATAAATTGTATCTATCTAATTCTGTAGCTGGAATATCAATAATTGGATACCTTGTTGAATGATAAAATAAGATACCTTTACAGCTTACTTCGCTATCATGATCAATAACACAATAAAATTCCTTATTAAAAGAAATAACACCAAATTCGCCGCTAGACTGGATATCTATATTTTGATAACTTGATAAAAAACCCATTTGGTTTGCTTTTAAATTGATTTTCTGCCGATCAACCAGAAGGGTAGTATCGTTATTCCTTGCCCATATTATTGTTAACCCGTCAAGGTCTGATATTGTTCTTATGAATTGTGTAATATCACTAGATGTAGTAATTATCAATATTTCCCTTTTATCTCCTTTGAATATCATAGCATAATATAGGAAGGGTTTGTGATGAACTAAAAAGAAAGTTTGTAGGGTATGATTTGAAGGAGTCTCTTTAATTCTCTGTCATTTTGGTGAATTTTGATCCATTCCATTCCCAACGAACAAATCTAGAACCCTAATGGGTGTCCCTAGAATAAAGGTCTAACATCCTATTGTTATCATAATCGCCAATGTCAATCCAGAAATATTGGACATTTTCATGAAATAATGCAATTCCATTTTGGGAAAAAAAGTATATTCGACCAATAAAAGTATAATTACATTTTATGACTAAGTTTTTACAATTTCTTATAATCGCAGTATTTTTTTAAGTTGCCAAAATAATATGCAAAATAGAATTAATGATTGGATCTCAATAAGTGTTCAGTTTGAAAAAGATTACAAAAACCTAAATCTTTCTCAATTACAAATTGGTTATGTAGAAAATTTGAAGTCTATTAAAAGCATTGATTCAATAATTGACCAAGAGAATTTATTTAAGTCTCTTCAAAAATCTCTTACACAAATAGATAGTGAAGAACTATCAGAAAAAGAGCGATTGGATTATAATCTTCTCCAATATGAAACTAAACTAAATTTAGAACGCATATCTCTTTTAAAAAAAATCATAACACTAGAAATTGATAGTATTTCTACAAATGGTTTGTCAACAGTTGCTAATGGTAAAGAATGGTTTGCCTATTTTTTTAAAAAATGGGTTGATATTGAAGTTACACTTGGAATTTAAATTTTAGTTATATATATTCTGACCGACCAGTCAGTCAAATTATGATAAATAAGCATACATTAATTATAGAAGCTGCTATTAAGGTTTTCGCCAGAAGTGGTTTGGAAAAAGGAAAAATTTCCGATATTGCCAAAGAAGCCAGAATCGGAAAAGGAACTGTTTACGAATATTTCAGGAGCAAAGAAGAAATTTTCAAGGCTATTGAACAATTCATGTTTTCCGAAATTTCCACTGTATTTAAATCCATAAAATCATCTCCCCTTTCACCCAAAGAAAAAATTCTTCACATTATGAATTGGTCATTAGATATGTCCACGGAAATGGGAGATACGATGCTTATTATTACAGAGTTATGGGCACAGGCGAGTCGTGGGCATTATCACGGGACTTCTTCTTCTCAACTTGTAGATTTTTATGAAGATTATAAACATGAAATTGAAAAAATATTAAAAGATGGAATTGATATAGGAGAATTTCGAGATATGAACAAAGAAGGTGTTGCCACAATGCTTATGGCCTTTTTAGATGGATTGGGACTTCAGATTATTATCATGAAAAATCCGAAAGTATTCAATAAAATAAAATCGGAAGCCATCGAATCCTTTATGCGGGGGATATTAAAATGAGCAGTCGACTTGTAATAGAAGAAGAACCATTTTATGCGCGAAGAGACGCGAAATAATAATAGGGTTATCGTGAAGTGAAATCATTTTTTAGATTTCTGTTGATATTTATTCCAATCATGTTGGTTTCCCAATCCATTTCAAGCAAAGGCCAATTTTGGGTAAGCGACTTAACAGGGAATGATGTGCCGCCCGGACAATCTGCTTATGAGTCCACGATTGGATATATTCCCACTCTTTCCTTAACAAAAAATATTTCTGAAGTATCCTTTATTGATGGTGAATGGGCTTATCAATTAGGTCGATCATTTTCAGGGGATTCTCTTATTTCAAATCAAGGAAAGATTCATCGTCTATGGATTCGCTATTCCTCGGAAAAAGTGGAAGCGCGACTTGGCTTGCAAAAAATTGTATTCGGTCCCTCACAGATTTTGCGTTCACTTTCATGGTTTGATACATTTGATCTTACAGATCCCACCGGACAAACACATGGTGTAGATGCGTTTCGGTTGCGATGGTTTCCCAATAATTCAATCTCAATTTGGACTTGGATAATTCAGGGAAAAAATGAGTTTTCTTTTGGGACCCGGGCGGAAATTTCTAATTCTCTTGGAGAATGGGGAATCACTACCCATCGCGATTCTGAAACACATGACCGTAATTTAGGACAAATGCCTCTGATCATATCTAGAACCAATAATCGTTTCGCTTTGGATTATAGATACGATGGTTTTATCGGGTTTTGGAATGAAAGTTCAATTGTTTATTTGGATGATAGTGAATTGGGATTTATGACGCTTGGTGCAGATTTCACTCTCTCTGTCGCCAATGGGATTCTCGTGATGACAGAAACAATATTCATGAATAATTCGGCTACAAATACTAACGAAACTTTAACGGCATTTATGGCAAATCTTCCCTTGGGAATGATTCATCAAATCATGTTGATTTCCCAAGTCGATTGGGAGAATAATCACTGGAATCATTTCATCCGTTGGGGCTCCACCTTTGATAAATTCAGTTTAAATTTCATTTTGTCAAAGAGTCCAAAACGAACTGATTATGAAATTCCATCTGAATTTTTACCCAATACAGTGGCAGGATTTGGAACTGGATTTCAATTTATGCTCATTTACAATCATTAAAATATGGAATGGATAACCTGTGCTAATCCATGCATCAACACAATAGATGCAATCCATAAAAAGGAAAAATATGTCAAATAATAATGTAGTAGAAATTCATAATCTGTTAAAGCAATTCCCTGTGGGTGGTGATTTTTTCACAGCCTTAAAAAAAATTGATCTTAAAATTGAAACTGGGGAATTCACTGGGTTGGTGGGGCCTTCCGGTTCTGGGAAAACAACACTTCTCAATATTATTGGGGGACTCGATTCCCCAACACAAGGCACGGTAAATGTTTTGGGAAGTAATTTGGGAACCGCAACTCATAATCAGCGGGCGGAAATTCGAAAATCAAAAATGGGATTTATTTTTCAAAGTTATAATCTTCTTCCGGTTTATTCCGTTTTTGAGAATGTTGAATTGCCACTTATTTTAAATAAGGTCGATTCCGAAAAACGAAAAAAATTAGTGGAACAAGCAGTGGAATGGGTTGGACTCACAGACAAATTAAATTCCCGCCCGAACATGTTGAGTGGTGGAGAATGCCAGCGTACAGCTATTGCCCGCGCCATCGTCCATAAACCGGACTTGGTGTTGGCAGATGAGCCCACCGCCAATCTGGATGCAGAAAATTCACATCATATTATGAAAATTTTGGTGCGCTTAAATCAAGAATTAAATACATCGTTCGTCTTTGCAACACATGATGAAAAAATTATGGCGTATCTTCGCCGCATTATTCATTTGGAAGATGGAAATATAGTAAACGATGAGCAAATTGATAATCCAAATTCTGATCACAAAAAATAGATGCTATTTCATCTCGCCATTAAAAATCTCCTTGGAGCGCGGCTCCGTACTTGGCTGAATGTTTTCGTAACATCCGTTTCATTTTTCATGATCATTTTCATGTCCGCCATGTATGATGGTATTCGAGAACATGCATTGCAAGTTTCCATTGATACAGAAGTTGCGGGCGGTGTTTACTGGCACCCCGAATACGATCCCACAGACCCCATGACATTTGAAGATGCTCATTCTATTCCACCGGATCCAATCATGGAACTTGTTGCGCAAAAATTGGCAGTTCCGGTATTGGTGAGTCAAGCATCCATTTATCCAAATGGTCGAATTGTGCCCGTAATCATGAAAGGTATCACTCCCGAACAAACGATTGTTAATATGCCCACACATGCTCTTTCCAATGATAATGAAACAACAATCCCGGTTATGATTGGAACAGGTATGGCAAAAGATGCCAAATTGGAACTTGGTGATACTTTCACTATTCGTTGGCTGGACGCTAACCGGACTTATGATGCTGATGAAGGGACCGTGGTTCACATCATGGAAACCGAAAATTTCAAATTGGATATGGGGCATATTTGGGTTCCGCTAAAAAAAGCTGAATCCATGCTGGAAATGAAAAATGAAGCCACCTATATCACCTTTGCAAATGGTGTTCCACCCCTAAATGATACAGGAAATTGGATTTATCGGGATGTCCATTATTTAATACGCGATATGGAAGCCATGATTAAAGCTGATGAACCAAATGCTGCCATCATGTATATCATTCTTCTTACTTTGGCAGCCATGGGAATTTTTAACGCACAAGTGCTTTCCATTTTTCGTCGCGGAAAAGAGATTGGGACGCTCATGGCTTTAGGAATGACTCGCTCCAGAGTTGTGGCTCTTTTCACTTTAGAAGGTGGACTCAATGCGGGCCTAGCTTCCATAATGACAGTCATTTTTTTTGGGCCAGTACTTTGGTACTTTGGTGAATATGGTATCTACATGGGAATCGATTATTCGGAAGGGCAAATGGGTTTAATCATGGCAAAACGCTTAATTCCGGTTTATTCTGTTGGACTGGTTTTAACGACAACTCTCATTGTTTCTTTCATCGTTTTGGTGGTGAGTTATATGCCATCTCGCCGAATAGCAAAAATGAAACCAACTGATGCGTTACGAGGAAAAATAACTGTATGATTCGCTTTTTAATTAAAGGCATCCTTCGAGATAGAACACGAAGTTTATTTCCGGTGATTGTGGTTACCTTAACCGTGGCCATGATTGTTTTATTTCAAGGATTCTTGACTGGTATTATGAATTCTATGTTTCTGGATTCTGCGGTGGTTTCTACGGGTCACCTAAAGGTAATGACTCGAGCGTATCAAGACGAAAGTCAACTGCTTCCCAATGATTTGGCTATCTTGGAAACAGACCAATTAATACAAAAATTGAATCAAAATTATCCCGATTACTTTTGGTCGCCAAGAATCACTTTTGGTGGACTCCTTGACGTGCCGGACGACCTCGGCGAAACACGGGCACAAGGTCCAGTTTATGCGTTGGGGATTGATTTTCTTTCTCCCGAATCACGCCAAACCGAAATATGGAAATTGGAAAATCGATTGGTTGGGGGAAAATTCCTTGCAAGCCCCAATGAAGTTTTATTGAGTTCAAAATTGGCAAATAAATTGGAGGTGACTATTGGAGATGTTGTTACCATAATCGGCTCCACCATGTACAACGCATTCACCACTTACAACTTTACAGTCGTGGGAACTTTTAAATTGAATTTAGGGCCGGTGGACAAACAAATGATGCTTGTGGATATTGAAGGTGCTCGCCTGGCATTGGATATGGAAAATGCTGCTTCAGAAATTTTGGGATTTAACAAAGATCTCACCTACGAAGATCAAGCAACCGTAACACTTCGTCAGTCATATAATGAAACACATAACGACAGCACAGATATTTTTAGGCCAACCATGATGGCGCTCCGAGATGTAAATCAGATGGGAACTATGGTTGATTTCAGTAATGCGGCTATGGCGATTATGTTGGCAATTTTTCTCATTATTGTTATGATAGTCTTGTGGAATATGGGCTTAATGAATGGATTGCGCAGATATGGCGAAATTGGAATGCGTCTAGCTATGGGTGAATCCAAAGGACAGGTTTATCAATCTATGATTATTGAATCAGTCATTATTGGATTCATTGGAACTGGATTGGGTACAGCGATTGGAATTGCCATGACATATTATATGCAAGAAGTGGGGCTAGATTATTCTTCAGCCATGGAAGCGATTGAATCATCAGACATTATTATGTCCAATGTGTTTTATGCTCAAGTGACGCCACAACTCTATTACATCGGTTTTATTCCCGGTGTACTGGCTACAGTTTTGGGAACCATGATGGCAGGACGAGCAATCTACAAAAGAGAAATGGCGCAGCTATTTAAGGAATTGGAAACGTGAGTTGGATTAAAAATTAGGATTAGGAAAAAAGGATATGTTAAATCGAATCATTATTGCAGGGTTAACTCTCTCATTCGCTTTTGGACAAAAGGATATGACTGTTGTAGAAATCATTCAAGCTATGGATAATAACCTGAATGCCAAAAGCCGAATCATTACCAGTCAAATGGTGGTTCATGGACGACGAACATCAAGAACGATTGTATCCAAGAATTGGGTCGTAGGGACAGATTTAGCCTTCACAGAATATCTTTCACCCCCACGTGAAGCAGGGACAAAAATGCTAAAGCTTGGCAATAAACTTTGGACCTATTCTCCCCAAACAGATCGCGTAATACAAATCTCCGGACACATGCTACGGCAATCAGTCATGGGATCAGATATGTCCTACGACGATATGATGGAAGATCGCCCTTTGATGGAATTATACAATGCAACGCTAGAAGGATCTGTGGAGATTGATGGACGGAATCACTGGATTATGCTTCTTGAAGCTAAAGTGAAAGGCTTATCTTATCCGAAACGACGAGCATGGATTGATAAAGAATATCGCCTTCCAACGAAAGAAGAACTTTATGCCAAAAGTGGGAAACTCTTAAAAACATCCACCATGGATGGCATCAAAATGGTGCAGGGACGGTGGTTTCCCTCACGTTTTATTTATAAAGATGAACTGAAACGGAACAGCAAAGGAACCGAATGGATTATCGATGAAATTGAGTTTGATTCAGAGATTCCGGATTCTCGGTTTTCGAAAGCTATATTGAGAAAATAACATTTTTAAGCACGAAGACACAAAGGTTTCAAAAGGTATTTGTCAATCCGACCTTTGATTTACAGACTGTTTTTTTCTTCGTGCCTTCGCGGTTAAAATCTTTCAAAAAGTAAAACCGTTTCTATATGAGGCGTATGGGGAAACATATCGACCATAACAGCGCTTTTGATTTCGTATCCTTTTTCTGCTAATACTTTTGCATCTCTCGCTTGCGTCGTTGGGTTACACGAAACATACACAATTTTCTTCGCCTTGAATTTGTGTAAATAGTTAGTCATGTCCGGATGCATCCCTGCTCGTGGCGGATCTACTATTACCACATCCGGTTTTGGGATTCTTCGAGGGAGTTGTCCGGATTTAAAAAAAGTATCCAAATTTGCTTTTAAGAAAATAGCATTGGTGATTTTATTCCGTTCTGCATTTTTTTCTGCATCTTCCAATGCGGACCGTATCACTTCAAATCCATATACTTCTTTTGCTTGTTTAGCTAAATAAAGTCCAATGGTTCCCGTGCCGCAATAAAGATCAAATACTATTTCTTCCCCCGTGAGTCCTGCTGCTTTTACAGCTTCATCATAGAGCTTAGTTCCCTGAATCGTATTAGTTTGGAAAAATGAATTTGCGGAAATTTCAAATGTTAAATCGCCCATGGTTTCCTGAATAAAAGGCTCTCCAAATACTAATGTTTCAAATTCACCAAATGCCACATCTGCTTTCCGCGTATTTACATTATTCACCATGGATGTGATTTCCGGAACTTGTTCTAATAATGCATCAATCAATGGAGATAATTTATTTAAATCGTCATAAGCCGTTACAAGATTCACCATAATCTGATTTGTATTCACACCAAAACGAAGCATTAAAAAACGTAAAAATCCGATATGCGTTTTGGGGTCATAAGGTTTCAAATCGGGATGAGCCAAACAAACTTCCCGCGCCACTTTCATAATTTTATTGCCAATGACCGGCTGAATATGACACTCATTAATATCCAAAATTTTATCCCATCTTCCAGGAATATGGAGTCCCACAGCAAAAGATTTATCCACGCCTTCCGGCTCTGTATCTAGAACCCAACGATTGGGCGAAAAAGTGAATTCCATCTTATTGCGATAATTGAATACGGGATCCGCACCAACAACATCATCCAACTTAAAATCTGAAAATCCACCCAACCTGCGAAATGCATCTTCCACTTGATTAGATTTTTCTTTTAATTGTTCGTCATAGGATAAATTTTGGTACTTACAACCACCGCAGGTTCCAAAATGTTCACAAGGTGCTGTCACTGCATGTGGAGATTCAACTAGAACTTTTTGAACTCTCGCTTCTGCGTATCCTTTTTTCTTTTTATAAATGCGTGCATTTACTTTTTGGCCCGGAATTCCACCTTTCACAAAAATGACAAAGTCATCTTTGCGAGCCAAACCCATTCCGCCATAAGCCAGAGATTCAATTTGGAGTTCTAAATCAACACCGCGTTTTATTTTATTTGGTTCATTCATTCGTATTAAAAAGGCTGTAAACGGAGTCCAATGTCATAGCCATCCCTTTTTTCGTCAAACATGTTAAATAATTTAAGACTAATATGATTTCCCCCTCCATTTTTTCGGTCGGGACCATAACCATAAGTGATTATATCTTGATCAATTTTTTTCAATTTATAAGAACGGAATTTATTGAAAGGAACTTTGTTTATTTATTACTTTTTCGTTTTATTCGGATCGTCGATGACGAATTTCAATATGAAAACCGGTACACAGGAATCACAAATACTAAATATATAAATTATTTCTAATTCCTGCCGAAAAAAGCAAAGAAGATTTTACCTTTCCAATTAATAACTAAATTTTTTCTTCTAAAATAATAATGTTAATTTTCTATCGTGAATTAATTTAAATATTCAAGAATGACATCCCTCGTTTCCAATTTGCCTTCAGTAATAGTATATGAATTTTGGATTGTTTGAATGGCCAAATTCACCTGATCTTCATTTTGGGCATGAACGTAAGCTAAAGCTTGCCCCGCTTCGACTTTTTCTCCCAATCCCAATACATCCGTGAGTCCCACGGAATGATCAATAACGTCGCTTGCTTTTTTACGTCCTCCGCCCAATTCAACTACGGCTAACCCAACAGTTCGCGTATCAATTTGAGAAATAAATCCTGAAGCGGGAGATGGAATGGGTTTCACAATGGGACACGGTTTCAAATATAAATTTTTATGGTCTAATAAATTTTTTGGGCCACCCAATTCAGAAACCATTTTTTCAAACGTCTCGGCAACTTTTCCACTCTCTAAAACTGTTTTTGCCTTTTGATGACCAAGCTCGGTTGAATCCACCAATCCAGCCGCAACTTGCATTTCTGCAGCCAAGGCCAAAACCACTTCATTTAAGCGGGATTCTTGTTTTTCACATTTTAAGTAATCAATCACTTCTTTTATTTCTAAAGCATTGCCGATCGAATCACCAAGGGGTTGATTCATGTCCGTAATTAATGCCGATGTTTCCATGCCTAATTGCTTGGCCACTTGAATGATACTATTCCCAAGATCTTTTGCAAAATCCAGGCTTTCTGCAAAGGCACCGTTTCCCATTTTAATATCCATGACTAATCCATCAAGTCCGGCCGCAATTTTTTTCGAAAGAATCGAAGCAGTAATGAGCGGAATTGATTCCACAGTTGCTGTTACATCGCGTACGCCATAAATCACTTTATCTGCTGGGGCGAGATTTGTAGTTTGCCCGATAATGGCACAGCCCACATTTTTTACTACGCTGTGAAAAAGCGAATTATCAGGAGTGGTATTATATCCCGGAATGGATTCCAATTTATCAAGTGTTCCACCCGTGTGGCCCAATCCGCGTCCTGAAATCATGGGATTATAAATGCCGCAAGCGGCTACAATGGGTGCCAACATGAGGCTCACCTTATCGCCCACACCACCAGTAGAATGTTTATCAACTACGGGACCATTCAAATCATTCCAATTTAGTTGGTCTCCCGATTTCACCATTTGGTCAGTTAGAAAAAAAGTTTCTTCTACAGACATTCCTTTAAATATAACCGCCATACAAAAAGCAGCAATATGACTCTCAGAAACAGAACCATTGGCAATTCCTTCAATGTAATATTGTATATCTGAATCGCTTAATGGAAATCCATCTCGCTTTTTTCGTATGATTTCTTGGGGAAGCATGGTTAGGTCATAATTATGTAAATATGTAAAACGTAAATATTTTCTTCTTAAAATCTATTACATATTTACGTTTTAAATAATTAAGTTTTTTTATAGTTTAAAAGAAATTCACCCAAAAGAGCTTGGAGGTCATTTGCTGCCATGGATGCATTTTCCATTGTTTGCTCATGGCTCAAATCTTTATCGCTCATGCCCGCAGCCATATTGGTGATAATGGATATTGCTGCGACATTTAGTCCAAAAAATCTTGCCAAAATAACTTCAGGAACTGTGGACATTCCCACTGCGTCGGCACCTAATATTTTTGCTGCTCGAATTTCTGCCGGCGTTTCAAAACTGGGTCCGCAAAACCAAATATAAACACCTGAGTGTAATTTGATATTTTGTGTAATCGCTGCCTGATGAAATTGATGACGTAAATCTGGATCATACGCATTAACCATATCCACAAATCGGGATGTTTCAGGTTCTCCAAATAATGGATTCACACCTGTAAAATTTATATGATCGGTTAACAACATAACACTTCCGGGTTTGGCTTCCAAACGTAAGCTTCCAGCAGCGTTAGTTAATAAAAGCGTTTCGCATCCTAATTCTTTTAAGGTCTCAATGGGGAGCCTCATTATGTCTGGCTTGCCCGATTCATAATAATGGGCACGACCCTGTAAAACGGCCACTTCTGTTCCCTGAACTTTTCCCAAAATAATCCGCCCCGCATGACCTTTAACACTAGCATCTGGAAAGCCTGGAAGTTCATCGTAAGAAAATATGATTTGATCTTCAACATTATCGGCAAATTGGCCTAATCCTGAGCCAAGAATTATTCCTACTTTTGGTTTACACCCTTCCAATTTGGATCGCATGAATTCTACAGTTTTATTAATTGCCATCAATCAAACCCCAATTGGATGCCAAGTAGTTTTTGTCTCTTGGCATTTTAAAATATGATAAGGACTTTCATGCTGATCCTTGGACCAATCTTGATTTGGAAATAGAATCACATGTTTCACGTTTAAGGCTGCATTCGTTTCTACCAATTTTTGATCATCGGTATTATCGCCACAATAAATGATAGCATTTACATCCATGTGAGATGAAAAATGTTCAAGGAGTTCTTTCCGATACCCAGTTAGAATATTAACCACACCGCCGGGCACATCGGATGTTTGAAGCACCTCCGCAAATGAGATTGAACAAAGAGGAAATGATTCCGACGCCAAAATAACAATTGAGTTTCCACCTGCAATCACGGGTGCAATGATAGAAACCAATCCCAAAAGTGATGAATCGTCTGGGGCAATGGCAGCCACAACACCTGTTGATTCTGGTATTGTAAAATTAAAATATGGAAGTGAAACGGGATTCACCCGACTAAATACTTGCTGAAATTTATCCGCCCAGCCCGCATAATAAATGAGTCGGTCAATGGATTGATCAATCTCATTTTTAGCCTGTTTAATTGTTAAACCTTGTAATATGAGTTCCGCCATGAATTGTTCTCTGCGACCCTCCAGCATTTCACCAATTCTATATAATATTTGGGCACGATTATAAGCGGTGCGTGTTGACCATCCAGATACAGCACCCCGTGCAGAAACCATAGCATTCCTAAAGTCTTTGCGAGATCCACGACAAATATTAACAACCATCGATTCTTTTTTATCCATCCATTTGATATATCGACCGGATTCTGTACGCGGGAATTTCCCGCCAATAAAAAGCTTATACGTTTTTTGAATATCTATTCTTTGACTCATTTTTTCTCCTACACCAAATTCACATAACCGGAAAGCCCTTCAATTCCGCCTTCACTTCCAACACCACTTTCTTTATATCCACCAAAAGGGGATGCGGGATCAAATTTATTAAACGTGTTTGCCCAAATAACGCCCGCACGAATATCTTGAGTCACTTTAAATATTTTGGACCCTTTATCCGTCCACACACCACTGGATAATCCGTAAGGTGAATTGTTCGCTTTGTTAATGACCTCATCCACTGTTCTAAAAGTTTGGATGGCTAAAACTGGACCAAAGATTTCCTCTTGGACAATTCTATTAGATTGACTCACATCCGTAAATATCGTTGGCGCAAACCAATATCCCTTTTTAGGTAGCGAGCAAGATGGTTGAAAAATCGTGCCACCCTCATCTGTCCCTAGCTTAACATATTCTTTTATTTTGTCGAGTTGCATTTTGGAATTGATGGCGCCAATATCTGTGTTCTTATCCAACGGATCGCCAACAATTAAAGAATCCATCCGTTTCCGAAGTTTTAAAATTACCTCATCTGCCACGCCTTCTTGAACATATAAACGGGATCCCGCACAACACACATGCCCCTGATTAAAAAAGATGGAATTCACAATCCCTTCCACAGCCTGGTCAATGGCCGCATCTTCAAAAATAATGTTAGCGGCTTTTCCACCCAATTCCAATGTGTATTTTTTTCCGGAGCCCGCCACAGATTTCATGATGTATTTCCCCACATCGGTGCTACCAGTAAATGCAATTTTATTTATATCGCCATGATTCACCAATTGTTTTCCCGTTTCTCCGGCACCCGTAACAATATTGACTACGCCCGGTGGTAAATCTGCTTCTTGAATTATTTCAGCCAATTTCATTGCAGTCAGTGGGGTTGTTTCTGCCGGTTTTAAAACCACAGTATTTCCAGTTGCCAGCGCAGGAGCTATTTTCCATGCAGCCATAAGTAGGGGGAAATTCCAAGGAATAATCTGTCCCACAACTCCCAAAGATTTTGCTGAACGTCCCGGAAAAGCATATTCCAATTTATCCGCCCATCCAGCATGATAAAAGAAATGTGCAGCAGCTAACGGTATATCCACATCTCGGGACTCACGAATGGGTTTTCCACCATCTAATGTTTCAATAACTGAAAATTCCCGTGCTCTTTCTTGAAGTAAACGAGCAATCCGAAAAATATACTTTCCCCGCTCTTTTGCTGGCATTTTTGACCAAGTATTTTCATAAGCTTTTCTTGCGGATCTCACAGCTTTATCAACATCAGTTTTTCCGGCTTCAGCAACTTTCGCAATCTTTTTTTCTGTGGCAGGATTTATAGTGTCAAAATATTTCCCATCTTTTCCAGGAATAAATTCCCCATTTATAAATAAATCATATTTATCTTTTAATAGGATATGATCGGTGCCTTCTGGCGCTGGGCTATAATCCCACTTTATTTTTTGAGTCATAATATTTTTTGAGTCTAATCAATAGAAAAATAATCTTTCGATTGATAATTTCCTGTGGATTGTTTAATAATTTGCATGAGTACATCATTGGCAAGAGAACTAGCACCAAACCGGAATAAGTCTGGTGATAACCAATCTTCGCCCAAGGTTTCTTTAATCATTACTAAATATTGAATGGCTTGTTTTGCTGTACCGATCCCACCAGCCGGTTTCATGCCAATTTTTTTTCCAGTCTTTGATTGAAAATCCCGAATCGCTTCCAACATAGTTAATACAACGGGTGGTGTCGCTGCTGGCGAAACTTTTCCTGTGGATGTTTTAATAAAATCCGCCCCAGCTTCCATGGCAATATCACTGGCAAGACGTACATTATCCAAGGTAACCAATTCGCCCGTTTCTAGAATCACTTTCAAATGTGCTTTACCGCACGCATCTTTTACTTTCGTAATTTCATCAGAAACATACTGGTATTCACCACATAAAAATTTACCACGTGAGATTACCATATCAATTTCATCTGCTCCAGCTTTTACAACAGATTTTACTTCAGCTAATTTGGCTTTAAGTGAAGTCATTCCACTGGGAAAAGCAGTCGCAACAGATGCGATTTTTATATTTGTTCCAGACAAAGCTTTTTTTGCAATGGGAACCATATTTGGATAAACACAAATAGCAGCTACATTTGGCAATCCTGGGTATTGGTCATGAAGATGCGCTGCCTTGTAACACAACTGTTTTACTTTTCCAGGAGAATCTTTTCCTTCGAGAGTTGTCAGGTCAATCATATTCAAAATCAGATTCAATGCTTGAATTTTGGATTCTTTTTTAATACTTCGGGAAAAGAGTCGAGCCACCCTTTCTTGCGTATTTATTTGATCAATAGGAAATGAATACCGTTGATGTTTTAAGGCCATAATAATTTGAATTTCTCTCTAATCTATAAGCAAGATTGAATTTTAATAACTAATTTTTCTGCACCATTTTTAGTAGGCGCTTCTGCATAAATCCTCATGATCGGTTCTGTGTTCGATTTTCTCAAATGGACCCATCGATCTTCCCACGTAAATTTAACACCATCAAGAGTATTTTTATCAGCATCGTCAAAAAGTGAGCTTACTTTTTCAATAAATGCATCTGGGTTAATCCCATCTAAACTTACTTTATTTTTCACAATCTCAAATTGGGGTAACGATTGATGAATTTCACTTAACGATTGCTCTGTTTGAGACATTCGATTTAACACCATTGAAACAGCAACAAGTGAATCTCGTCCTAAATGGCATTCGCGGAGAATTACCCCGCCATTCCCTTCTCCACCTAAGTCTGAACCAATTTCATTCATTTTATTTACAACATTAATTTCTCCAACGGCAGATCGAGTAACAGAACTATTTTTTGATTCTGTTAATTTTTCCAATGCCATGGATGTGGAAAGATTTACCACAAAATTTTCATTTTTTCCAGTGTCTTTCAAATACCCATCCGCCGCCAAAACTAAAGTGTATTCTTCTCCGAGAGGTTCGCCTTTTTCATTCACAACTGCCAATCGATCTGCATCAGGATCTACAGCAAATCCCACATCTGCATTGTGGCTGGTAACAGCCTGAGATAAATCTGTTAAATTTTCAGGAAGTGGTTCAGTTCCGCGAGTGAAGTTTCCATCAGGCTCACAATTTATTTCTATCACTTCACAGCCCAAAGATTCCAACATAGCAGGGAGCGCAATGGCTCCAGCACCATTAACAGCATCAATTACGATTTTAAAATGCCGGCGCTGAATTCTGTTCAAATTAATACATTTTAAACTGGCACAGGCTATCACATGTTTTTGAATCGCATTCTGTTCCGGCCAAATAATTCCAGATTCTTTAGCATTGGGGATTTCTGAATTTTCATCGGCCATTTCAAAAAGGCGTTCACAATCTTTGGGATGAAAAAATGTACTATCTTCCCGAACAAATTTGAGTCCATTCCATTCAATTGGATTGTGGCTTGCGGTAACAATAAATCCACCAACAGCTTCTGTGTTATGAACCATGAATTGAACGGTTGGGGTTGGAACAATTCCGCATAATATTACTGTTCTGCCCAAACGGGTCAATTCACCCATCATGGCGTGGATAATATCTTCCCCGGATGGACGACTATCTCGCCCCACCATAATGACGCCGTCAGGTAAAAACTGGTGAAGTGCCTTGGCATAGGCAATGGATGATTGCGGTGTAAGATGCGTATCCGTGAGTCCACGAACACCTGAAATACTTCTTATTAGCATGCTTTTAAATTAAGATTAGGATGGGAGTTTTAATTAAGAAATTAGCCCTCCTACGCAAAAGCTTCGGTGGGTAAAGATTAGTATAAATCAACCAGTAGGGAATAACAAGCATTTCTTTAAAATTCAATTCGTATGATGGGAGCACCCAACAAAAATATTTTAGATTTAAAGTGTGATTTGATAATTCTACATCCCAATCGTTATTTCAACTTTCACGGTTTTCCCCTCGCTGATGTTTTCTGATTTTCGCACTTCAGCCTTTAAAGGTAAAACATAAGATTTTTTCTTTTTATCGGGAAAAATAGATGTAAGCCATTTTGTTTCTCCAACCGATACTTCCACAGGAATCGAGCCCCATCCTTTAGTTTGATCGCCAAATAAATCATTAATTTCTTGAGCTAAAGATTTTGGTAATGTTATAAAATGCCAAGCCGCTTTAACTGTGTTATAAATCCAAACTTTATTTTCAAATTTAAAGGTGATTTCTCGATTCACTGACTTTTACACAATAATTCGTTTTTCCCACAAAGTATCATAATGCAATTTACATTTTTCATAAATGGGAATTAATTCGTCGTCCAATTCAATTTCTTTTTCTGAATAAGGTTTAAAACCGGTGGATTCTTCTACTCGATTATACCAATGGGGCGCCCAAACGCCATCGCTTTCTCTTTTACCCGCAGGCCATTTCAGCATTTTTTCAGAAAAGGGAATCCCAATTCTTTTACAAAGTTCTTTTAGCATTCCTTTCGGATTTACCAATATATCTTTTGAATCTAAAATCGGTGGCGTTTCCCCTGTTTCATCTTCAACCATTTTAAAAAGTTCAGCTTGCTGAACATATCCTAATAATCGTTCATTCTCTACTGGGAATCGTCTCCCATAACTGGCAATAACTTCTTTGGGATCCCGAATTAAAAAACAATTAATTACCTGTAAAACCCAAGATAAATCGCATCCTTCCAAATTATGTTGTCCCATGTGTTTTTGATACCAAATCGATTCCTTTCCAGAAAATTCACTTGTGCAGATGTTTACCACTGCTTCCCAATCGATACTTTGGGACGCTAGCACATCATCTTTCCCGGGATGATCTAATCCGGTTTTATGTAAATAATGAGCATAAAATGGTTCATCGGTAACAACCGTATCTTGCCTATTTTCAAACGCACGCATCATGGCTGTGGAAATATTTCGAGGGCCAGACCACATGGCAATTCGGATATCGCTCAAAACATTGCTACTAATTTTTCAATATCCAAAGCATACCAGTTTTGCAGGGATTCTGTGATGGAACCCCGGGTTCCATTTCCAATGGTTTTTCCATCAACAGATGGAACAGGAATCACACCAGCAAATGTTCCCGTCACAAAGACTTCATTCGCAGAATGGACATCTTCTACATTAAAATTCTTTTCAAAAATGGGAATATTGTATTCTTCACACAATCGAATAATGCTTCCCCGAGTTACCCCATTTAAACAATATTCACCTGTGGAGGTCCAGACTTCGCCATTTTTAACAATGAAAAAATTCGTTGAATTACATGTTGAAACAAAATCATAAGGGTCTAGCATGAGCCCTTCATCCGCACCCAATTTGTCTGCTTCTATACATGCAGCAATACAATTATGTTTACTTAGGGAATTAATCCGAGGGTCTTGGATCGAATGGTCCCGCCGAGTTTTTACCCTCGCTAAAGTAATTCCTTTTTCTTTCACGTCTTCACTGGCTTTTTTGTATTCAGGAATAATAACAACGGTTGGTTTTCCCAATGTCACTTTGGGATGTTGGTAGGGCGTTTTCTTTATCCCTCGGGAAACAATGAGCCGAATATGTACATCCGATTCCATTTTGTTTTTTTCTAGAGTTTTACGAAGAGCTAAAATTATTTCTTCACAAGATAAACCAATATCCATGGCAATTGATTTTGCACCTGAAAAAAGCCGATCCAAATGAGCATCTAAATGAATCAGTGTCCCCTTATGAAGTCGAATCCCTTCCCAAACTCCATCTCCCAATAAATAGCCGCTATCCATGACGGACACTTTAGCTTCCGAACGATGAAAAAAAAATCCGTTAATATAAATATGGATATTATCATTTCGTGTATCCATATTGTAATCGTGAGTTGATGCCATTATTTTGGTCCCTGAATTTGTCTTAATCTTTCAAATACGATAGCCGAAACCGCGGCACTTACATTTAAGGAATTTGTTTTGCCTTGCATAGGAATGGTCGCTTTAAAATCACATGATTCCAGAACCTTTTCACGAATGCCTTTTCCTTCACTCCCAACGACAAGAACTGTTTTCCCTATGTATTCCACTTCATGCCAAGGTTTCGCATCAATACTATTTTCTAAACCAATAACCCAAAAACCATCATCTTTTAAGCGGATGAATTCATTTTTTAAATTAGTGACTTCATATAAAGGCATATTCACAAATGCACCTTGGCTCACTTGCAAAACTGTATCCGTAATAGTAGCGGAATGATGTTTTGAAAAAAGGAGTCCATCAATCCCGGCACATTCAGCCGTACGTATAATTTGCCCAAAATTTTGCGGATCTTCAATTTGGTCTAAAGCTAAAAGACAAACAGATTCTTTTTCAGAATAATCTGGGAGATTTCCTTTAGCGATATCTCCAGAAATCACAACTGCAATTCCTTGAGTTCTTCCATCAGGATATTTCTGATAAAAACCCTGCTTATCGTAAAATTTTGGCTGGAATAATAATTTATTAATAAGATAAATTAGGTGTTTCTCTTTTTCAGCTCTCCCATTTTTAAGTATGTCTATTTTTGTCAAATTGAATTGGTCAGATTCAAGAACGGAAATCGAATTATTGATTCCAAATATGGTGAATTGTTTTTTCTGAGAGTTTTCCATAGCTTGTTCCGGCGCGGAATTTTCAATGGTTAAATCCAAAGAGCAAATAAAAAAGGAGTAATAATTGGAAATAGAATTACACCTTTTATTGAAAACAGTTTTCAATATTTCTAATTCAAAACCATTAAAATGGTTACTTGTCCATCCCGAAATGCAAAAGGCATGAGGCTGGTGGAGAGTAGCAGACTCAATTTATATGATTTTTGAATATGGCTCACTTCGTATACATTTTAAAATCAAAACAAAATAATTGGAATTATGTCGGTATGACGGATAATGTTAATAAAAGAATCCGTCTCCATAATAATGGACATGTAAAATCCACCAAACCATATGCACCATTCGATTTAATATTTGTTGAAGAATTTCCCACAAGAGAATTAGCAAGGTTCAGGGAGAAATATTATAAGACTGGATTTGGTAAAAAAGTATGGATGAAAAAAGTCAGAGACGGACTAAAAATTTACCTTAATTTTCAGGTCGCTTGGGGCCCATAGCTCAACGGTTAGAGCAGCAGACTCATAATCTGTTGGTTCGGGGTTCGAATCCCTGTGGGCCCACTCTTATTTCATTTTAATGGAATTTTTAATTAGCTTTCGATCAACTATGAGACATTAAATAATGAATAAAATCATATTACTTTTATTTTTCATCAATATGCTTTTTCCCATAAATGGGAAAGTTGTTTTCTTTGATGGTACTACTATTGATGGCCAAATTAATTCCGTCACCAATAGTTCAGTCTATATCACACCCATTGGGTTAGACTTCCCACAAGAGATTCTTATGAATAATATTGATTCTCTGAAAACGAATGATGGGAAAATCCTTGTCGCTTCTAATACTGTTTTATTATTATACGATAATGGTGTTTTTATTAGTCCAGCTGAAAAAAAACAAAAAAGGAAAAAATCACCTCAGAGCTATGAGGTAGAATATGTTATCATACCAAACTGGAGTCTTAATATTTATACAGGATATCCTCTAATTAAAGCATCATCATTTGATTATTATGACGATCTTAGTCCAGTTTTCGGGTTATCTGTCGGCTCACCATATGGCGTCTATCTTGGCGATTTTTTTATGAATGTCATTGCCGAAATTTCCTATTATAATTTTAAAGTAATAAATAATCCTAATTATGAATCGTTTAGTGGTTTGGCATATCAGATTGGTGTGAGTCCCGGATTTTTTATCGGTGAAACAAGCATTAGTCTAACTTTATGCACTGGTAAATATCATGCGGGAAGTGGGTTTATTGGTGGCGGAAGTTTGGATTTGCCTCTCGGAGATTTTATTTTAAATAAATTTGGCGATAATGCTTTTGTTGAAGCAATTGAAGATCATATTGAATCCTTAGAAATGAGAATAACCTCCCGATCAAATATTGTTAAAAAATCTGATGGAGGCACCACAGGATGGATTGGGGGTGGAATTTCATTAGGATATGAATTTTAGCCTTCCAAAAAATCATCCTTTATATTGATATTTTGCTATTGAAAACAGGGATTATTTAATGAATCTTCTTTATCCTGCTTCCCTTTCATTTCATTAAATTTTCACCTATATTTCATTTCATTTATGATTAATTCAAATATAAGAAAAATACTATTTCTTCCACTATTCGTGGGCGTACTGTTTGCAATTCATGGAAAAATAACTTTCTTTGATGGAACCTACGTTGTGGGTAAAGTTACGAAAGTAGATGAATCCACTGTTTATATTATTCCCATGGGACTTGAATCGGCGGAAGGCGTACTTGTTGGAAACATTGACACATTAAAATTAGAAAATGGGATGTTTCCTGTCATTAGCAGTTCGGTCAAATACCTTTATGAGAGAGGTGAATTCCTTGCGAACGACGATGATTGGTTGGATGAGTATGATGATTTTAAATATGATGAACTCATCGTCCAAAAAAAAGAATTTAAATACGAAGAAAGTAGAAAATCAGCGACAGAGTACAATTCAATCTTCGCATTTACTGCTATGCCATTCGGCATGCGATCTTTAAAGAGCACAATCTCTGAAGTAGAAGTAATAACTCCTTCTTTAGACCCCAAAGATGCGCCAGATACAACAATTGTAAAAACCGAAAGCAACACCACACTTTCTCTTAATTTTGGTATTGGGTATCAAGCGCCATATATTCCCGTAAGTGCTGTCGATATATCACCTGGATTTAAACTAATGACTTATGGGTTTAATAGCCCTGAGATGGGTGTTGTAGATGCCTTTCAGTTCATTGGGAATATAAGCATCGATTTTAAACCAATTTTATACTTTATACCTGAAGCGCTACATTTATGTCTGGATTTAGGACTAAACTATAACATGGCATTCAAACATGAACCATCATCATTCGCATTAAAAAGTGATCTATACGATGGTGAACCAACTTACGGTGGCTTGGGGTTTAACACAGGTGCATCCATCGATTATCGTTTTACCGAACTTCCATTAGCATTGCGCTTTTTTGGAAACGCAAATATTATTCCTCAAGGTGAGCCATGGCCAGAATTAAAAACAGGCTTTTTTAATATAGGTGCTATGTTAGTTGTTGTAATGAAACGGACACGTTAATTTTTATTTATTCTCTAAAATAGAGTACAGAGAATTCAATTACATAACCATTTATCTTTTATATTTTAGGAGAACTCTATGAAGCACGTAATCCCATTTTTATTCTGTATCGTTATTGCGCAAGAAAATTACGAAGGTCAAATCACCCTTGATTATAACGGGACCGTTAATGGCTCTTTTAATTCAATCGTTCAAGATTCAGTATTAACGGGATTTGCATATAACCAAATTGGTTTGGATACATCTTTTTTTCTTATGGCTTCCATTACGCAGCAAGATACAAATGAATTTGATTTATTTGTCGCGTTTTTACAAGATACCACATTCCCGGTTCAACCAAGAACTTGGGAAATTCCCGGTGGTGGAGATGAAACAAATCCATTGAGTTTCCAAAATATTGTTGTTCTTATACCTGGTATAGATTCAACATTTGTGAATGACTTATTTGGCTTTTTTACTGATTCATCTTCTTTTGGAGATTCTTTAAATCTTGATTCTGCCTTCGCAAATATTTTCTTAGAATTTGCGGATGATATCTATTTGGGTTTTTCAGGTGAACTGGAAATTTCTGATGTAACTGATTCAACATTGGTAGGCAATTTTAATTCAATTATGATAAAACCTGAATTTCATATTCCACCTCATTTAGTTATGGTCAATAATGGTGAATTTGCATTTAATAAAGTGACTTTACTGGATTTAACACTATCTGAAGAGTCAAGTGTTCCAAGGTCTATTCTCCTCTCTCCTGCATACCCCAATCCATTCAATCCAGAAACCACACTTGAATTTTCTTTGAGTCAAGCCAATCATACATCCATCACTATTTTCGATATTAATGGTAAAATTGTTGAAACCCTTATTGATCAATCAATTCAACCTGGAACCTATCAAATTCGATGGAATGCAGGGAATCAGCCAAGTGGTATCTATTTTGCACGAATCCAATCCGGACAATTAAATCAAACAAATAAACTAATTTTAGTCAAGTAATGTCAGATATCAAATTAACACATCATGAAGTATTAAATGATTTACTCCTTTTACAATGGGATGATGGATCAGAAAATGCTTTACAACTTCATGGACTTCGTGATAATTGTCCCTGCGCTAATTGCGCTGGAGAAACAGATGTTTTTGGAAATGTTTACAAAGGTCCACCTCAAAGCATAACACAAGATGGTTATATAATTACGGGAATCCAACCGGTTGGTTATTATGCCATTCGCCCTTTTTGGAAAGATGGTCATAGTACTGGAATTTATTCCTTTACGCTATTAAAAAAATTGTGTGAAATTTTGGATTCTCCATCAAATTAAAAATCAGATTTCGAAATAAATAATTTACGGATTGAGAATGGGTTTACTTTAGCTTTCGAGCCAATATTAGAAAGAAAAATCACCAATTATGTCATCACTCAAATCAACCCTTCTGATTCTTTTTATTTGTTTTGGGGTCTCTCAAGAGATCCAATATCAAGACATACCATTATCTGGTCTTATTACAAATCCCAAACAAGAAATTTCCGGGCTTGATTGGTATCAGGATCAGCTTGTGCTCCTCCCGGAAAACTTAGGTGGTTTTTTATACATGATTCCAAAAGAACAGTTGATACAATCGCTGGAGAATAAAACACCAATCGAACCAAAACAGCCTTCACTTTTCTCGCCCGATTATTCCAAATTTATTAATGGGTTTGAAGGATTAGAAGCGATCGCATTTCATGGAAATGATGTTTACATAACATTGGAAGCAAAAGATGATAAAACAATGCGCGGGTATTTAGCATGGGGAACCATTGATCCAATTTCCAAAGAAGTCACAATTCCAGAAAATAATTTATTAGAATTAGAAACGCCTCTTCAAGTCACGAATATGACCTACGAAAGTTTATTAATTCAGCAAAATAAAATTATACTTTTTTATGAAGTGCAAGGATTGAATCTTCAACAATCTGTTTGGCAATATCAAGTGTCATTAGATGACTTTTCTGTTTCCAAAATAGAGTTCCCACATTTAGAATATAGAATAACTGATGTGAGCAGATTAGATGAAAATAAGAAATTTTGGGGAATAAATTATTTATGGCCCGGAGACAAGAAAAAACTAAACCCAGCTCCTGATCCAATTACCCTAATTTTTGCCGAAGGTGATTCTCATAAAAATTCAGATGCTGTAGAGCGTCTTATTGAATTTGAATTCAATGAAGATAAAATTCAATTATCCGGACGGGAGCCTATTCAAATAGAACTGGATGAAAAAGCTTCAAGAAACTGGGAAGGGCTTGTTCGTCTTGACGATAGGGGATTTCTAGTGGCGACAGATAAATATCCCAAAATGATTTTAGGATTTATACCTTTCAAATAAATGAAATTTTCAATTCGCTACCTTTTAATTCTTTTTATTGTTTTTTCATCCTGTGAAAATCATCAAGATGATTCCTATGTATTACTTATTTCCTTTGATGGTTTTCGGGCAGATTATCTAGAATGGTTTGATACGCCCAATATGGACAGGTTTTTTAAAAATGGCGTTCGAGCAAAAGGATTGATTCCCGTATTTGTCTCTAAAACATTTCCCAATCATTATAGCATTGCCACGGGAATGTATGCGGAAAATCATGGCTTAATTGGAAATCAATTTTATGATGCAGAATTAGATGACAACTATACTTTAAGCGACAGATCAAAAGTACAAGACCCCAAATTTTATGGTGGGGAACCCATTTGGGTCACCGCTGAAAAACAAGGTCTAAAGACAGCATCCTACTTTTGGGTGGGAACAGAAGCACCCATCGGTGGAATCTATCCAAGTAAATGGAAAGAGTATGAACATAATTTCCCATTTGAAGCGAGGATTGATTCTATTGTATCCTGGTTCTCGCTCCCAATAAACAAAAGACCACGATTTTGTTCCTTGTATTTTCATGAACCAGATTGGACAGGACATGAGACTGGGCCTAGAAGCCAAGAAACCGAGGCAGTTGTTTCACATTTAGATTCTTTGTTTGGAGATCTGATATCAAAACTTGAGCAGTTACCTATCTCAAATAATTTGAATATTATTGCGGTAGCAGACCATGGAATGGCAGAAATCAGTTCTGAAAGAACCGTTGATCTTTCGGCGTATACCGATATGAGCCAAATCATCCAGGAAGGGTCCGGACCTTATGCATTTTTGTACAGTAAGAAAAAAAATATTATAGAACCGGCGGTGGACCAATTAAAAAAAGCTGAGCATATTTCAGTTTACTTAAAAAGTGATATTCCTGAGCGGTTTCATTTCAAAACCCACCATCGAATTAAAGATGCATTGATAATTGCTGATGAAGGATGGTATATCCAAAACCAGGCCATAAGCAGTTCATCAACTGCCGGGAAATATGTCCCCACCGGAGGAACGCATGGCTATGATAATCAATTAAAAAGTATGCATGCCCTTTTTATTGCTCAAGGCCCTGCATTTAAAAAAGGTATAGTAACTGAACCATTTGAGAATGTTAATATTTACCCCATGATAGCACATATTCTTGGTATTGATCCAAGTGAAAAAATTGATGGAAACCTTAACAATATTAAACACCTATTAAAATGAAAATACTATTTAAACTCCTATTGATCACATTATTATCCATCCAACCATTGATGGCTTGGGGAAATACAGGCCACAGAATTGTTGGGAAAGTTGCTGAACAATACATCACAAAAAATGCTGAATTACAAATAAAAAGAATTCTTGGTCATTCAGATCTTTCTAGAGTTAGCACCTGGGCTGATGAGATCAAATCAGATCCGAATTGGAAACATGCCTGGGATTGGCACTTTTGTACTATACCTGATAATGAAAATTATATTTCGGGGAAATATACTGGAGATGCGATTGAAAAAATGAATGATTTCATTGCCACCTTAAAAAATAAAAAATCATCTAAAGAAGAAAAACAAATTGCCTTGAAATTCATGATCCATTTGGTGGGGGACCTCCACCAACCACTTCATGTGGGAAGAAAAAATGATAAAGGTGGAAATGATATAAAGATTAAATGGTTTGGAGAAGAAACAAACCTTCACAGCATTTGGGATACCAAACTGATACAGCACCAAAATTTAAGTTACACTGAATACACTGATTACTTGTTACTTGATATAGATTATAGCGATATCCGAAAATGGCAGGGACATTCCACCATGGATTATATAAGAGAGTCAAAAGCCCTCCGAACCCAGTGCTACGACTTTTCCGGAAATAGTCTGAAGTGGGAATATTTTTATAAAAATAAAGATCTTTTAGAATTACGTCTTGTCCAAGGTGGAATTCGACTTTCTGGCGAACTCAACCGAATTTTTAAATAATTATTTCTAAGTGAATGTGTCTAAAAATTAAACGCCATTTTGATTCAACCTATTCCCTTATTTAGCCTTCCCTTGTGCTGCAACTTCTGCTGCTTTTTTAGCAATCGCTTCTTGATCTCCTAAGTAATAATTCCGAATAGGGTTTAATTTCCTATCTAATTCGTACACGAGTGGAACACCTGTTGGGATATTCAAATTAACAATTTCTTGATCTGAAGTTTGGTCCAAATATTTTACCAAAGCACGAAGTGAATTTCCATGCGCTACAATTAGAACTCGTTTCCCTGAATCTATATTCGGCTTTATTATATTGTGCCAATACGGTAAAAATCGATCCACCGTATCCTTTAAACATTCCGATGCCGGGAGATCATCCGGAGCCAAATTAGCATACCGTTCATCATATCTAGGATGCCGCTCGTCATTTAAATCCAACTTTGGTGGTGGCGTGGTATAACTCCGTCGCCAAACATGAACTTGCTCATCTCCATATTGTGCAGCAGTTTCAGCTTTGTTCAACCCTTGCAGTGCACCATAATGGCGTTCGTTTAATCGCCAGTTATAATAGGTTGGAATATTCTCAACACCCATTTCATCCAGACAAATATTCATAGTGCGAATCGCACGTTTTAATACTGAAGTATGGATTACATCAAAAATAAATCCTTCTTTTTTCAGAAGTTGTCCGGATAATCGTGCTTCCAATTCACCTTTTTCAGTAAGGTCCACATCGGTCCAACCAGTGAAACGATTTTCTAAATTCCATTGGCTTTCACCATGGCGAAGTAAAACTAGTTTTTTCAATTTTTTCCCGAATTAATTGTTAGACCCCCCTTTTCTTCCCCCCTATTATAGGGGGGATTAGATGGGGTATAAATAATAAAAATTGGAAAACACTTAATGAAATTATTGTCCAATATATACTGTGAAATTCATAATTCCTTTTTTTATAGGAAAGGTTTTTTTTAGTAGATTTAAGCATGTGCGGACGAAAAACATTAACACGAGATATGGCTTCAATCATTGAAGAACTTGCAATAGAAGAATGGGAAGATTTTGACTATCAACCCAGTTTCAATATTGCTCCAACACAAATTACACCTATTTTGTTGGGGAAAAATAATTCTAGAATGATTAAGCCAATGCAATGGGGACTTATTCCAAGTTGGTCAAAGAATAAAACTATTGGATCAAAAATGATAAATGCTCGATCTGAGACTCTTTTAGAAAAGCCATCATTTCAAAACTTAGTCAACCAACATAGATGTATTGTCATTTCGGATGGTTACTTTGAATGGAAACGGGAAAACGACGGTAAACAACCTTTTTATATTTTCCATTCCGATAAAAAACTTCTCCCCATGGCAGGACTCTGGACATCTTGGAAATCATCTGACAAATCAATCGTGAATTCATTTACTGTTATTACTACGACACCCCAACCCAATATTGCTCATATTCATCATCGAATGCCTGTCATTTTAAATCCAATCTCAATTGATGAATGGATTCATTGCGATGAAACATCATCCAATCAGGCCCTGACTAACCTAGTACCCCTTAATAAACCTCTTTCATTTTATCCAGTGTCAACTCTTATAAATTCCCCGAGAAACAATTCTTCCGAATGTATCCGATCGGTTCAAGATTCATCCACAATAGACCTTTTTTAAAAATTCAAAAATAATTTGCTAAACTTCATACAGAGTACGAAATTCAATCTAATTTAAAATTGATTTTACTAGTGATTTCTCGGTATATATAAACAAACTAAGGAGAACAAAATGAATCGTTTTACGCGAATCGTAGCGAATATCCTCATTCTATCCTTCTCATCAATCTTATTTGCACAGATGACAGTTTCCGGTACGGTAACTGATGCGTTTACCGGTAATACTCTTGCTGGTGCAAATGTTGTTGTGGATGGCACAGATATGGGTGCAGCTGCAGATGCTAATGGTGGATATACATTAAGTAATGTCCCCAATGGCGCAACTCTCACAGCATCCATGATTGGATATACGGATGCATCAGCCACAGCTGGAAGTACAGTTAATTTTGCATTAGCTGGTTCTGCGATTGAAATGTCCGGACTTGAAGTATTGGCATCTCGCGCTGGAGAAAAAACACCTGTTGCTTTCACAAACGTATCAAAAGCAGATATGGACGTACGCCTTGGTTCACAAGATATTCCAATGGCTTTGAACACAACCCCAAGTGTTTATGCAACACAACAAGGTGGCGGTGCCGGTGATGCTCGAATTAACGTTCGTGGATTTAACCAGCGTAATGTTGCTGTTATGATTAATGGTGTCCCTCAAAATGATATGGAAAATGGCTGGGTTTACTGGTCAAACTGGGACGGTGTTGGCGATGCAACACATTCCATCCAGATGCAGCGTGGTTTAAGTGCTGTTAATCTGGCTACCCCTTCCATTGGTGGTACCATGAATATTATTACAGATCCAGCTGCTATGTCAAAAGGCGGAAGCTTTAAGCAGGAAGCTGGTGCAGGTTCATTCCTGAAATCATCCATCAACTATAACACTGGATTAATAGCTGATAAATTTGCTTTCAGCACTACTCTTGTTAAAAAAAGCGGTGAGGGGATTATTGACAAGACTTGGACCGATGCATATGCATATTACTTTGGTGCAAGTTACCAAATGAATGCAACTAACCGTTTTGAGCTTTATGCCATTGGTGCTCCACAGCGTCACGGCCAAAACTTATATAAGCAGAACCTTGGAGCATATGACTCCGAATTCGCTAAGACCGTAGAAGGATACGATGCAACGGCTGTTGATTCTGCTGGACAATTTAGAGACGAAGGTACAACGAATGGAGTTGAGTTTGGTCGCAATTTTAACCAAAACTGGGCACCAATTAATTCCTCATATAAAGGAAAGCAATACTGGTATATGTATGGTGATCGCACAGTTGAACGCCATAATCCCGACTATTTAAATGAAAGAGAAAATTATTTTCATAAACCATTGGTGAACCTAAACCATTATCTTACGTTGAATGATCAAATGAGATTATCAACTATCGTTTATTGGTCTGGTGGTTCAGGTGGTGGTACAGGAACCTATGGCAAGATTCCAACAATGGATGCTGATGGAAACCTTGGCGATGATGATTACAAATTTTATTATGGACGTGGCCCTTGGGTCAGGGATTGGAATACGCTAATTGCTTATAATTCAGGTGCTAACACCATTGAATATGTAGATAAAACAGCAATTAGACGTCTACCAGGACAGTCTATTGGTATTTTAAGAAACAGTATTAACCGTCAAAGCACCATTGGTGTAATATCTAAATTGAATTATGACCTGAGTGATGCACTTAAACTGCAGGCTGGTTTAGACTGGCGGACAGCAGGTATCGAACATGCCAGAGAAGTTCGTGATCTACTTGGTGGTGATTACTACCTTGATTTCGCTGATGATAATGGTCCTGCAGGCGGTAAAAAAGTTGTACTAGGTGATATTATCGCCTACCATAACAACACCACAGTAGACTGGCTTGGTTTCTTTGGCCAGGGTAGCTATTCATCCGGGCCAATAAATGCTTATGGTATGGCAGGTTTTTCACAAATTGCTTACACCTACCAAGACCATTTTACAGTTGCTAATGAGCTAATTGAAGCAAATGCTATTTCCACTATGCAATTCAAAGGTGGGGCCATGTATGATGTCAGTGATGGCATAAGCGTATTTGCTAACTTTGGTTTAGTAGAAAAACCACCTATTATGGATAATGTTATCTATTTAGATGGAACAGTTGCTTCCGATCCTGCAAATGAAAAATTCCAGAGCATTGAGGCAGGTGTTAACTATCAAGCCGACAACATGGCTGTTAAAGTGAATTATTATATGACAGATTGGAAGGACCGTAACCTTACAAAAGCAGTTTCATCAGGCGAAGGTTCCAGTGGAGACACGGATGTAATCTTTCTTACAGGTGTGAATCAAAATCACTCCGGCCTTGAAGTGGAAGCAGATATGCAGGTCATTGATATGCTGCGCCTGAATGCTTCAGTAAGCCTTGGTACATGGAAATTTACTGAGGATGCTGTAGGGAATTACCAAGAAGACGAATTTAATTCTTTAGGTCAAGTTACTGGACAAAAATCCACTGCATATACTTATGCTCTTAAAGACCTTTTTGTTGGTGATATGCCGCAGACAGGAATGGCCTTAGGCGCTACAGTAACACCTACGGATGGATTAAGTATTCAAGCATTGTTTAATTTCTATGACAAGAACTACTCAGACTGGAGCCCTAATGCACGAGAAGTTGGTTCCGATGGAACTGCCGATAGAGAACAAGTCTGGATGGCTCCTTCATACAGCAAACTAGATGTTCATATTAATTATGTTATTACAGGAACAGGGATGACAGCTTTTGCTCATGTCTTTAATGCTTTAGATGCTGTTTATGTGCAAGATGCTCTTGATAACAGTCCATACAATGGCTACGGTGATGCTGTTTCGCACTCTGCAGGAAAAGCTGAAGTATTTCTTGGAACACCAAGATACTTTAATGCAGGACTTAAAGTTAATTTCTAAAATAAAAAAACAACGGAGTAAATAATGTACTTAACTAACATTAATAAAATAAAGATTTTTATATCATCTATCTTTATTGCATTCCTCGTCACAGGATGTGATGTAAAGCAAAATTTAGGTGGTGGTGAAGAATCTGATGACTATACAGATGGACGAGTTATTGGGACCATACATGGTGTCGTAAAGGCCGCACATAGCGGCGCAAGGCTGAAAGATATTGTAGTAACAACAACTGTCAAAGGTGAGATACATTGGGTCTTTACTAACGATGTTGGTCATTACGCAATTACAAACCTTTCTCCCGGAAATTATGAATTAACATTTTCTGGATCTGATGGTTATGCTATTATGAGCGCTGAAGAAAATATTCCGACGCTACAAGAGGTTGGAGTAACCAATATGGCAACTAGTGAAGACTTTCACTATACAACAACGCAAGATATGTCATTATATAGTTTGAATGCTGGATTAACAGGAACAGTATATACCAAACAAGATGATGAGAATACGACTTTAGCTGGTGCTGGTGTAACTGTAATTGCGAATTACGAAGAAGCCTTTTCACCAAGCTGGTATAGTGCGGTTACAGACAGCAACGGTGTATACAATTTTTCAAACTTGCCTGCAGACGAAACTAATATTATAACAATGCCATTCAGTGATGGTACTTATGATTATAATATCGCTTTTGATGAAGGGGTAGATTTGATACCTGGTGAAACTGTAACAAGTGATCCTATAATTTTACAAATTGCTACAGCTGAACCATTTATTCTCACAAATAATTTTGAGAATAATGATTTTGGATTAACCGAAAGTTTAACAATGACATTTTCAAAAACCATGGATCCAAGTTCATTTGATATTACACTTTCTAGTCAATATGGGAATGTAGCATTTGAATCATCTTGGACTAACGATATCACACTTACTATTGATCCTTTGGTTACACTGCAAGCGAATACAGCCTACTCCTTATCATTGAGTGGTGATTCCCAAGATAATAACAGTTACTCTGATAACAGAAGTTTTGAAACACTAGAGGGGATTGAATTCGTCTCGATAAATCTTGAACGTGTAGATGGTGTTTTTGATGAATTTTCAGTTACTTCAAATATTGAGATAATGTTCACAATGGCAGTGGATTTGAATAACTACAATGGGGGTGTAGCCCTATTAGATGATGATGGCTTTTTAGTTTCAACATCGTTATCAACAGATTCAACTACATTAATAATAGATCCTTTATCTGACCTGGAACCTGGACAGGACTATTCATTGCAATGGCAAGTATATTCGACGATTGAAGGTGACTATGATGAAGGTGGACAAGATTTCGAAACAATGAGTGATGTTACAGCTCCTGCTCAAGTTGCTGGTTTTGCTATTGATATGGAGGAAGATTGGATGGCTGATTGGAATACAACATCAATCACTTTTAAGTGGAATCTTATTGACAATGCTGATGGTTATAGAATTTATGCGAAAGACAATGGAGATAATACCGACCTTATTAGACTTGGCACATTCTTTGGTAATGATGATGACACAGATGTGTCAGGTACTGTTAGTTTGCCCTCACAGTTTGACTACTACGATGATGATGGCATTCAAACTCCGTTTACTGGCGGAACTGAGTTAACCTTTCAGATTGTTGCCTATAATGAGACTGGTGAAGGGACTTACTCTGCTTCGGTAACTGTTGGTGATGAGACTTCTCCAGTGGTGACCAGTTTTAATCAAAGTGGTACTGCAGATAATCCGGATTCCACATCAACCCAATCATTTACAGTCGA
>Ga0209263_1000288_pt1 | contig 36127 bp, 25 predicted proteins | sample SaaInlV_DNA_100m_FD_184684 | JGI IMG/M metagenome (GOLD analysis project Ga0209263, IMG submission 184684) | Marine microbial communities from expanding oxygen minimum zones in the Saanich Inlet - SI075_LV_DNA_100m (SPAdes) (version 2) | ecosystem: Environmental > Aquatic > Marine > Unclassified... | reverse complement strand
ACGCCCTTTTATTAGCGACAATGGTCGTTGTGGTTAGGAAGAATAACCACCGTTTTTCACTTTCAGAAATATATCGTAGACCGTGCGAGTGACACGCTGTACTCGTGAGATGCTTAATCGCGTCTGCGAACCTACCCAAAAATAAACCGCGGCTTTGACACCTTGACGTTCCGTAGTCACCTAAAGTGGTTTAGCTGTTATCCAGTCAGTATTGTTGCTGTAGGAAAAGAGGTCCTTTCTCGATCGAAAAAAACATTGTCGACAAGCATAGTTCGCGCAGCTTCTCTATTTTTAGCTGTGCCAAAAGGGGCTCAGAACGGGTGTGATCCTTGTGTGGCCTTAAGGGCTAATGCTAAAATTAAAAAGATCAAAATAGCCTTAGAGGGTGTGCGAGTGCTAGATAATGATGGAGGTGAGGCTAAATGGCAGTAAGCATTATTAGCGAGCCTTGGCGAACCTACATCGCGCCATTCCGTGTCTATGGGAACCTCTACTTTGTTGGCAACCGGTCTGTCTGCAGCTGGCTGATCGATACCGGCGAGGGCTTGATTCTTTTCGATACCACATTTCCGCAAACTGTCTATCAAATGGTTGATGGTATCTACCGTCTTGGATTTAGCCCGGCGGACATTCGCTACGTGCTGCACACGCATGGTCACTGCGACCATATGGGTGGCTCACGATCTATTCGCGATTTGACTCAAGCGTCTTTTTGTATCGGCGCTGACGACGTTGATGTCTGTGAGCATCGCGGCGAGCTGTCGGAAGCTGAACTTTACGGCGTCGAATTTACTAGCCACTTTACCATTGACCAAGCGCTGTATGACGGCGATACCGTAGAAATTGGCAATACGCAGGTCAGCTGTGTTCATACGCCAGGGCACACTCCCGGGACCATGTCATATTTTTTCACCATTAACGGCGAAAAGGGCAGTTATCGAGTAGGAATGCAAGGAGGTCCGGGCGTTCATACTCTTGTCGACGAATACCTGAACGCGCATGATTTACCGGAATCTCTTCGTGACTCGTATGTCACTTCTATAGACCGTCTGCGTCAAGAGCATGTGGATATTCACCTTACCGGACATCCTGGGCAGAGTAGTATCTTCCAACGTAAGGAAAGTGTTGATAGCGGAGACCCGCTGGCCTTTATCGATCCGAACCGCTGGCCTAAGTATCTCGATTACCTCGAAACAGGCTTCTATAAAAAGTTCCCTGTTTGATCGAGACAGCAGCTCGGCCAGAGTCAGACTAGCACTGCAAGAACTACGCGAATTTGGCTAAGACCTGCGAAGACATAAGTCGCCAAATGCCGTCACCTTAGATAATTTGCAATCATCCAGAGAATGGCGAGTGACCTGTGCGGTCATCATCTCAGGCGTTCGATCGGCGACCCGCAAGACACTCAAGTCCAGGCGGACCGGCCCCTGCTATTGAAAACGACCTTATCGAAACGAATTCAGGCAGCTACACCTCGATCACTGCTGTCGCCTCAATTTCTACCTGCAGTTGTTTCATGACGAGAGCAGATATGCCAATCAAAGTTGACGCTGGTTGATCCGTTTGGGTAAAGAATTTTGCTTTAACTTGGGAAAGTGTTTTGCTTCTCTGAGAATCTAAATCCACCACGTAAGAGTTGAGTTTAATGACGTCTTCAACGCCGGCGCCGGCGGCTGCAAGTTCGTCAACTAAATTACGATGAGCCATTTCTGCCTGTTCTTCAAAGGTTTCCCCAAACCGCCCGTCGGCGTAACCCACCTGGCCCGAAACGACAATAGTTTTAACACCCTGAGCGGTGTAAGCAACCGTGTTGGTAAAGCCCATTGGGTGAGGATGGATAAATTCTTTCGTTAGCATGGTGTTTCCTTGTCTCAATTTTCAGTTTATTGGTTTTCGTCCGATTGTCGTTTTATGAGGCCTTAGCGAGCGCTTCGTCCATGCAGTATCTGGCTCAGGGTGGAGCGGGATAAAACAGTACCGTCTTGCGCTAATGTATCGGCCAACTGATCGTCCGTGGTAAAGAGGTTAAACAGAACGAGAGCGCCTTCTGGGCCGCCCATTTCCATATGGATATCGCCGGGACCTTTAGCCGCATAGTCACCTGTTTTCCTGATGCGTCGGCCTGTTTCGGCGCCGGTGTCGAGATCGATGTCAATGACGTGGAGTTCGCCAGCAAGCACCGTGGAAGTGATGAAGCCAGTATGCTTATGGAAGTGGCAGTAAGCATTGGGTGCCCAGCGGTACAGAAGGTCAACATGACCGTTGTCTCTGGCCGAAAGCAGCGCCGCAGCATAATCAATAGGGTAGTCAAATTTATCGCTACCGGTAAACTGCTTCCACTTTAAATCATCATTTTCAAACAGGTTCAGAGGGTTCTCCTAATCGAATCATCGAGAAAAGACGAATAGAACACATTTTCAGAAGAATGGTCAAGTAAGGTAATTGCTGCTCCTCGTCTTGCCAGTCCGATCAGCTAGAGTAAGTCCACGCTGGTTCTGGCAAAGGCTATTTTGTTGGATACATTGACTAACATTGGTTGCGCCCTTCTTATTGTATTTCCCATTTTTGTCAGTGCTGCAGAAATACTCAAGAAATTGAAATGGCCTGATTTTCTACGCGGCATCTATCAATCTGGTCACCTGTATATCGGGGGGCAGCCGCTATCTGAAGAAGCTTTGTAACATCTCAGATCAGCAGACGTGACGACTAATGTCGATCTGCGCACCACACCAGAGATCGAAAATATAAAATCCTGTGGTTAGGAAGAATAACCACCGTTTTTCACTTTCAGAAATATATCGTAGACCGTGCGAGTGACACGCTGTACTCGTGAGATGCTTAATCGCGTCTGCTAGCTGACTGAAAATTTGGTCAATATAAAGAAGGATCCAGCTACTGGGCCTGCCCGGACATTCGCTCATTTACTTCAGCGAAATTCCGGCACGGCTTGCGCTAGTCGGCGGTTCGATACCGAGTAACCGTGTCACGGTTGGCGCGACTTCCAACTGGTGAACATCAGGTAGAGATTTCCCCTTGGTAACATCGTTACCCATCGCGAAAAAAATACCACCCATATCAGGTAGCGCCGGGTCGTATCCATGCGAACCTTTGCTCCAGCCCATCAGCGGTGATATCCAAGCGGTTGCTTTGGACAAAAGTGAATCTTCGCGACTCAGCGTGTAAGGCGGTTGGGTGGTAACGACAAAATCTCCGGTTCGATTTGGTGCCGCCAGGGGCGCTGGGATGTCATTGCCTTCGAATACCGTTACCTGGGGTTGGCGATGCAGAATGTCTCGAACGGCCTGCCTGTCAGCTATGTTTTTCAGAAACACGTGCTGTGCCGCGCCGCCGCCAGTGATTTGAACATCAAGTTTGGCGGCCTCCAGGACGCTGTGAATTTCAACAGACTCGGTTACTTCTGTCATGCCGTGATCGCTCACAATGATTAACGTTGTGCGCGGCCATAGCTGGCGTGCGTCAATGGCAGCTAGCAATCGACCTAGTTGCTCGTCTTGTTCGGCAATCACCTCTGCAACGTCTTCGTGATCAGGACCCTTCACGTGTGCGGTGGTATCGGCGCCGTTCCAGTAAGACATAATCAGTCTGGGACGCTGGTCTTCGGGTAGATCAATCCAAGCAACGATTTGGTCGACCTTTTCGGCTTCGCTCCGGAAGCCATCAAAGGGAGCCATTCGGTAACTCGCGCCGGTGCCTTGCCAATCCGTTTCTGAACCTACCCAAAAATAGACCGCGGCTTTGACACCTTGACGTTCCGCGGTCACCCAAAGTGGTTCGGCTGTCATCCAGTCAGCATTATTGCTGTAGGAATATAGGCCCTTCTCTCGATCGAAAAAGACGTTGTCGACAATGCCATGGACGTGAGGCGCTGCTCCAGTCGCGAGTGATACATGGCCAGGAAATGTGTTTGAAAGGTAAACAGGCGTTAGGCGGCCGGCACGGACGCCGTCGTTCTCTAGCCGTCGCAACGCTGGATAGTGGCCGCGCTCAGGGTAGTCATGGCGCATGCCATCCCAGGAAAGCACAATGACCAAATTGTCTTGGCGAGCAACATGATCTGTTTCTGCATGACTAAATTGGATTAGACTCACGGCGAATAATAGACACAGTAAACGCATGGCGAATACCTAAACGAGGAGCCAGCATCATAGCCATTGAATGAGCAGGGAACAATCACACGAGTCTTACCAGGCTTGGAAAAAAGGGATCACTTATTGCTTTCGAACTGCGTAGAAGTCTGGGTTGCGGATGGGGGCCGTCTCGTTCGTGGTGATACGACACCATGGGCAAAGCGGATGTTTCAGTACAACTATTCTCACAGCAGAGAGACCAATGCCGCTATCGCATCCAGTCAATCCCCGAAGTATCAACTCTGCAGATCCTTAAGGTTGGCGGTGTCGATTCTGTGATTAACCAACGGCAAGATGAAAGCGCTGTAATGAGACATCACCTAAAAGCAGTAAAATCAGCTATCGTGCAGTGTGACAATACCCAAAAAAGACAGGGATATGGCCGGATATTTAGTAGCAAACTACGACCTCACCAATGAGCAAGGCTATCAACGCTACATTTCAACTGTCGGTGCAACAATCATCGCACCGACAATACAGATGGAGCCCTTGTGTTTGCTGATGAGTGTGTGATGCCCGGCTGACTCACACGCGCGACATTAATGATTGATTGCAACCATCCATGGCTGCTTTGCTTGTAAATACACGGCAGTGAAGCGGTGACGGGAGTACGTGAGGACACGATGAATTATCATAAGGAATGCACATTGTGAAACTACTGATCGCGATGATGAGTCACGAGACCAATACCTTCTCGCCCGTACCCACGGAACTGGAACGATTCGGTAGCGGTGAGTTGCCACCCAGGGATCAGGCTGCGTATCAGGCAACATTAGGTCGCGGTTCTACCATGGCAGGAATGATAGCCGTTGCGGAGCAGGCCGGCGTGGAGATCATCACGCCGATTGCTGCAGGCGCTCCCCCGTCGGGTCGTGTTTCCGATACTGCCTACCAATACATTACAGATTGTATTGTTGAGGCGGCCGAGGGTTGTGATGGCTTGTTGCTCGATTTGCACGGCGCAATGGTCACAGATACCCGCGAGGATGGTGAAGGTTCATTATTGGTTCGTTTACGCGAAGCCTACCCGGATGTTCCCATCGGCGTTGGCCTTGATATGCATGCAAATCTCTATCCAGCCATGGTTTCAAATGCAACGGTCATCGCTGGTTATCATACCTATCCTCATATCGACATGTACGGAACCGGTGAGCGAGCCGCACAAATACTCATTCGTTCTTTGAAGGGTGAGGTTGAACCCAGGATGGTGTGGGGTAACTGCCCAATGCTGCCACATGTGATGCGTCAGGGTACCGATGATTTCCCAAACAAGGCGCTTCAGGACAGGGTCATGGAAATGGAAGCATCCGGTGCACTGGCTGTGTCGCTGTTCACGGGTTTTCCTCACGCGGATATTTACAACGCAGGATTGAGTGTCGTTGTCGTTACTGATAATGATGTGGAAGAAGCAACTGCGCTTCGAGACGAATTGCTCGAAATGGCGTGGAAGGAAAGAGAATCATTTGTTTACCAAATAAAGCCCCTCTTTGAATCCGTTGGATCAGCTAATGCTGCGGCTGATGCGCCTGGCTCAGGTCCGGTTATTTTGTTGGATCATTACGACAACACGGCCTCTGGGGGCACGATGGATACCACCGAGGTGTTGCGGGAAATCCTGGCTCAGCAGCTGGAGGATGTCGTGGCATTTGGCATATTCGATCCTGCTGCAGTCCAGCAGATGGTTGATGTCGGTGTTGGTCAAGAGGTAACTGTCACCATTGGCGCCAGATTCCAGATGGACGCGCTGGAGCAACAAAGTGAGCCACTGGCAGTCACCGGTACCGTGCGGCTGATATCTGACGGCAAGTTCACCATTACGGGGCCAATGGCTACGGGTAGTCGGGTGAATATGGGCACTACTGTTGTTCTGGATACCGGCCGGGTTGAAATTATTGTCATCAGCAGGCATGTAGAGCCCTATGACCTGGGGTGCTTTACCAGCCTTGGTATAGATCCGCTAAAAAAGCGTTTCGTCATGTTGAAAAGCCGGATTCATTATCGGGCAGTGTTCATGCCCATTGCGAAGTCCATTATCGAATGCGCGGGTTGTGGAGTATGTACCTCGGACTATAGTCAGTTGACCTTCGAAAATGTTCGACGACCTATTTATCCATTGGATAACATTAACTCGGCGAGTCTCAGCGAAGGCTTCCCGGAGTCGCAGTGAAGAACTATTAGCCAGGGTGGTTTTCCTGATATTAACTTATCTGTAACGCACCGTTATCAGTTAGTTAGCAGGTAGTTGATCGATCCTTTGAGATACCCTTCCAGTGGTACCGATCCGAAGTTAGCCCCTCGCCCCAGATCAATCGCCGTGGCTAACGGCACATCCTGATAATTGACCAGATAGGCGACCCACAGATGCGCGGCGCGGCGTCCACTGGCACAATGTAATAGCACCTTGCCGTCAGCTGCATCCATAACCGCTGCAAATGCCGTGACGGTTGCGGGGTCGTACGGTGTGTCTTTACCGCCCGAGGGCAGGTGAACATACTCTAACCCAAGCGCTGCACTCAACGCGGATTCATCAAACGGGGTTAATTTGCGGTTGGTAACTTCTGGTGTTGTTCGGATATTGACGATGGTTGTTAGCCCCAGGCGTTTTAGTTCCTTAATCGCAACGTTTGATAGTGGTTGGCCTGCGATAAACAACTTGTCCGTTTGATAAATCCCTGACTGGAAACCTGCCAGTGCAAGTTTCTGGGGATGGGCTGTTTGATTTTCAGCCGACAGCAGCGTCGAAAGTGAGCTTAAGATTAACAGACTGAGAATCTTTCTAACTTGCATATAAACCACCTATTATTTTTTCAATGGGTCTTGAGCTGCTGTAAGGACCGGGTTGCGACCTTCCAGTAGTCGTTAGTCCGGTAAGTGGCATCCGTCGTCAGAAGAATAATGATCCAGACCTTCAGCCAATTGGTGTTCAATCACTGTTTTCTTGCCACATACAAGTAAACAAAAGCGCGTCCAGAAGACAAGAGAAAATCATTGTTTTGATTCTTCCTGAATGATGTGTTGCTCCTGGTAGAACCGCATGTAAATGGCGAATATCAAGGCGACAATACCCATGAACCCGGCAAAGAACAGGTGATAGCTTGCGCCGACGAGCTTTGTTGTGCCGTCAGGGTTTTGAATCACTTGATTGACCAATGCCGTGAATAAATTACCAGCCGATATGGAAAGGTAGAACAGGGCCATCACTAAAGACTTCATTCTCTTGGGTGCTTGTGTATACGAAAATTCCATGCAGGTAATCACTAACAATACTTCCGCCAGGGTCATCAAAAAATACGCCAGCAGCTGCCAACTGATGTGCGGCGTATTGCCGAGTTGTATCTGCGATTCACACCAGCCAGTGACCAAAAACGGCGACGCCGCCAGAAACATCCCCATACACATCTTGCGACCAGCGGTGACGTCAAAATACCGATTCATCAGCGGATAAACGTAATAGGAAAAGATTGGAATCAAAATGATGATCAAAAATGGGTTCATCGCTTGAATTTGAGCAGGTAACAATTCGTATCCCAATATCGTTCTATCCATCTGCATTGCTTGAAGAACCCAGGTACTGCCCATTTGATCAAACAGAGACCAGAAGGCTGCAACCAACACATAGATCACCAGCAACCGACTTGCGACGCGCTTGCCATCGCTGCCGAAGACATCCTTTAGGTAAGACTTTCCCGCAGGCGGCAGGTGCACGAAATGATGGCGTCCCATCCAAAACGTCACCGTTGCCGCGAGCATAAATAGACCCGGTACGCCAAAGGCAACAGCGGGCCCATATGCCTTGAGCAACCAGGGTATGAGCAGCGAAGACAGAGACGATCCTATATTGATGCCGAGGTAGTACCAGGAGAAAGCTCTGGACAATAAATGTTCGTTGGACTGGCCAAACTGATCACCTACATTAGAGGCAACACTCGGCTTAATGCCACCTGACCCAATGGCTATCAACGTTAGACCGAGAAACAATCCTGCTCTGGTGTCATCGAGGAACAAGGCAAAATGCCCGGCACAGTAGACCACCGACAGTAGAATGACGGTTCGATACTTGCCCCAGTATGCGTCCGCGATGACAGCGCCAATAATGGGTAAAAAATACGTCGTTGAAACAAACAGGTGGAAGTAAGACGTGGCGTCTGCTCTCGACATGGTTGCCAATTGCCCATCAGTCGACATCAGATACTGTGTCATGAAGACAACGAGAATGGCCTTCATACCATAGAAGCTAAATCGTTCAGCTATATCATTGACAATAATATAGGGGATGCCGTCTGGCATCCGGGACGATGGAGATGGTGCGGTTTTGTAACTAGCCATCAGAAGACCCTATCTCTCGTTCACGTTCTTAACACATGCGAGCGCGCATCGCCCATAAGGGTCGAATTGGTGGCGCTAATCATCCCGGGTGAAGCAACGAGGTTTGTAGATATTAAGCGGGACCTAAGTCAGCGTTTGCAGCACCGGTCTGTGTTCAAGTTCAGACCGGTGCCGAAAACTAACCGAAGAGATAGCGCTAAATCAGCCACGAATTCGTCTGATTGAAAAGTCGAAGTTCTGACAACTGCTCATCTGATCCACGATCTGGGCAAGAGGCCCGGCCATCCACGCAGCCATACCGGCTGCTTTTTCTTCTGCATTCTTCCACAAATGGGACCAGACAAAATCGGGATTGGAGTCAGGCTCAAATTGAGGGACCAGGTCAAGGTACCCGTAGCCGGTCGGGCCATTGCCAACTTCATACTCGTCTAGCCAGGCCGCGTAGTCTGTCTCAAAGCTTGCCAGATCCTTGGCCGAGTAGCCGTCTTTATAATTGCAGAACGCGAATTGTTGCTCCCATGTGCCAGAAAAAAGCTCAGTGTCTGGTCTTCGGCGAATCGTAGGAGCGAAGGGGTAGGCATCCTTGCTGGAATAAGTAAGCAATTTACTGGTCATTTCCTGCCACTGTGCTTCCTGGTTTGCTTGCCAGTATTGCCAACCCGCATTTCTTGCCTCCATAGAGCTCCATCCAATTGCCCACATAAAATCCAGGTTTTCGTTTGGATTGTGAGCCATTGCCACGCTCGCAAACTGCATATCGTAGTCTCCAGCGTCGATCAGGCCGTTCCATTGGGCGATGGCGTCGGTGAAGGCTTCCTCGGTGAAATCTGGGCCCTTTTTATGCCAGACATATTCAACAATAGGTAGGCTGGTAGCTTCCGTTGTTTGTTCTGCGACAGGAGCCTCTGCCTCTGCGGTTTGCTCGGCGACAGGTGCCTCGGCCTCTGCTGCTTCCTGCAACGGAGGCTGAGTTTCATTGCAACCGGCTAAAAGAATAAGAGAGAAGAAAAATAAATAGATGCTTTTCATCGATGTAATTCCAATGCGAGGGGGGAAAGGTAGTTTAAGCAATTTTATTTTCTATTTGCAACTCAGGTATTTTTTTACCTTGATGCCAGATCCCTGATTGATAAACCGTATGGGCGCTGGTTTATGGTCAATGAGTCCTGACAAGTTAACTTGCCAAGCCTGCTCGAGAGTATAAGCAGTGCGTTATTTGCGAAAAGAATTATGTACAGCTGGGAGGGGCATTTTTTGCGGTATGACGCTGATTAGAATATTTAGTCTGGGCGCTATAAAGTGATCACTATGCTAAGTAAAACGCAAATCGAACAGTTTAATAATCAGGGATATTTGATTCTTAAAGGGGCGATTGATGAGCTGGATATTCAACGCCTTGAGCGGGGCGTGGCGAATAACCCACCGCTTGATGGTACCCTTGATCCCAATGCACCGGTATACCCAAATCCGGGCCGTTATACATTGGCAACGCAAAGCGCTCGCGATCCGGATCTGGGGTTCATAATCGAGCATGAAACCATCGTCAATTCAGCACGTGACCTATTGTCTGACGATCCAGTGCTAACCGCTTATGTGATTTATGACCGCACTCCTGACGGTACTGGTTTGCCCGTGCATCACGATTATAAGCGCTGGCGCCCGGTGGGCAGTTCAATGCACTGGCTGTTCACTATCGTTCCTTTCTGTGATTTTGACGAAACATCAGGGCCACTCTATGTCGCGCCCGGTTCGCATCGAACCGAAAGGGTGCATTCAGGAGAAACACCCTGCCTGGAAGTTGCACCGGCGATTAGGCCTGGCGATCATGAGTTCATTGATCCAGGCTTACAGCGGGGTGACTTGTTGCTAATGAACATGCATCTTTGGCACCGCGCAGACGCCAACCGTTCAAATCATCATCGCGTCGGCCTGTTCAATAAATACGCGGCGGCATCCTATCCACCTGCCACTGGCTATTATTTGTTTCACGACGATGTCGTGAATGCGCTCAGCGAAGAAGGTCGAAAGCTGATTGCTGTTCATAGTGATCGGGAGATCGCTACCACCAGAGCTGTACTGGTGCGTGAGCGCGAGGAAACAGAAGTGTTTTTTCTGGAGACGGAAGATGGCTTGCAATTGCCAGGTGGGGAAATCGAGTTTGAGCGAGCGATCCCGGATTGGGACCGGGGTAACTTCATTGCGTCTTGTCAGCAATACCTGCGCGAACAGGTCCGGATAGAAACCCCGTGGTTGTCCTATATCGGTGATTATCCGGAAGGCGACGGCCTTTGCCGTGTTTATGGCTACACCTTCAACGATAATGGTTTCCCGGTGGGTTACCGGGGTAGCTGGCTGCCACTTTCACAGGTGCCGGCAGAACGATTATGCTCAAAATGGGAAATTGAAGCCGTTAGGCTTTGGCTCGATCCTAAATTCATTCGTGGGAAAGGCTTAAGCCAGGCGGCATGCCGCGTCGATCAGTTTGCTTACTGAACCAAACTGATATCGGCAACCACGAGCAGCCGCAAGTTTGAGGGCGCTGGGGTACTCTGCCGTCTATCCCCAAAGAGTGGTTTTTCCTTACTATTCTTCCACCCATTGAAGACAGCTTGTTTTAACTTGGACATTGAGGATTGAATCATGGCAGAAGAGAGTCCGACCCCGGCAGCAAAAGGCTTTATTACGCGAACACCGCCGGTATTCGATAATCTCGATGATGAGCGCCGACATCGTATCGAACGTCTCACGGGCGCTTGCCGCGTATTTGGTAAGGCTGGATTTTCGCAGGGGCTGCTGGGCCATATTACCGTTCGCGACCCGGAGAACCCCGAGCACTTTTGGGCTAACCCAATTGGCATATCCTTCAACCGCATGCGGGTGTCAGATATCGTTTTAGTTGACCATTTGGGTCAACTCATCAAGGGTTCGAAACCGGTTAATCCTGTTGGTGTCTTGCTGCACTCAGCGATCCATCGGGCGTATCCGGAAATTACTGCAGTGTGTCACGCACATTCGGTTTTTGGTTCTGCCTGGTCAGCTTTTTCCCGCCCTATAGACCCGGTTACACAAGATACGGCAATTTTTTTCGAAGACCAGGCGATCCTGAGAGAGCCACGATTGGCCATGGATCCTGCGGCGGCTGATCAATTTGCCGCTGGCCTGAAGGATAAGCGAACTGGCATCCAGCCAGGACATGGTCTATTTACGACGGGTGCAACCTTGGATGAGGCTGCCTGGCGTTTTATCACTATGGACCGCGCCTGCCAGGTTCAGTTGTTGGTAGAGGCTGCTGGCACACCAGAACTGTGGCCTGTGGAAATGGCGCGAGGGTTGAAACAATCCCTGGGTAGTGCGGCATTCTGCTGGTTGTCATTCCAAACACTGTGGGATGAATTGATTGATGATGGTTCTGATTTTCTGGACTGATATCTGTCGTTAGCGGTACGCCTGGTTTTCGGGGATTAATACAGGGCCGGTTTGCCTATGGCAGGAAGTGAGTTGCCTGCTCACAGGAGTGATCGACCAGCGTTTTCAATGATTCAGCATAGCCGAGTTCGGGACGCGCGGTAATCCAGCCGATAAGGGCCAGGGATCTTATGTGAAGGAACATCGGAATAAGCGCTCGATGATCATCGGCCAATAGCTTAACCCTCTCATATCCCTGCAATAGTGCAGCAGACAACTGTGAAAAGTCCTCCCTGCCCTGATACTCATAAAGCGCGACCGCAATGTCATAAAGATACCAGCCAAAGCCGGCATCATCGAAATCGATGAGGTACATTCTGTTCTTTGATTGTTTATCGGTGGATAGGAATAAATTGCCATGATGCAGGTCGGCATGGATCATGCCAAAGACCTCAGGTGTGTTGCCTAGTCTGCCGAGTGTTTGAATCAATTGCTTCTGTGACTTAAGTAGTAGTTGCTGTTGTGCTTCGTCTACAAAGGATGAATCCCAGTAACGTCCCCAGAAGGGGGCGCCGCCAAAAAAACCATCAATATCGAACTTGTGACGACTAAAGCTTTCGCTTGGTTGCCATTGTCTTGAGTGGTTATGTAATTTTGCCATCAGTTCACCTGCTTGCTCCAATGATGCATAAAGCAATTCAAGGTTTTCATTTTCTTCAGTCAGTGCTTGCAGTGAATTTCCGTCAAGCCACTCGACCAACCCAACGAATCTGACACCCCCATCTACATTCACCGGCACGTAGAGTTCTCCATCAATTGTAGGTATGGCATTAGGCAGGGGGAAACCCGTATCAATGAGTGCGTTCGTCCACTCGTGCTCAGAAACTAATTCTGCAAATGTGTGGTAGCCCGGGCGGTGAACACGTAATGCATATTTTGCGCTCTGTGTAGTCGTTAGGCGGTACACAATGTTTTCAGATTGTGAAGCAAGTGAAATGTCCGCAACGGACAGCGCCCATTTGTCCAGGCAGCCTACAACCTGATCAAGAATTAGCAGCGGATCATCCATTAATCAGTATTCTTTGAGCATCGTTTGAAATGCGCTCAGAAAACGATCTGCATGAGTTTGCTTGAACACAAGTGGCGGACGAAGCTTGATAACATTGCCTTGTGATCCCGCATTGCTCAGTAAGAATCCTTTATCTTTCATCAGGTTTGAGACTCGTGCAGCACCCTGTGCGTCAGCTTCACCTTCTGCGTTCACCCATTCGATGCCTGCGAATAATCCGCACCCGCGTACCTCAGCGATTGCGTCATGACCTGCGACCAGGCCTTCGAGTTCTTTACGAAGATATTGACCGACGGCGGCACTGCTTTCTCTGAGGTTTTGTTGTTCGATTTCATCCAATACGGCAATACCGACGGACGCTTGCAGCGGACTTGAAGCAAAGGTATTAAAGTAACGAGATCTTTTTCTAAATGCAGCAACGTTAGAGTGGCTTGAAACCACTGCAGAGAGCGGCAAGCCGTTTCCCATGGGTTTACCCATCGTCACGATGTCAGGTTGGAAGCCTGTTTTCTCATAACCCCACCATTCACCCGATCGACAGTATCCCGCTTGAACTTCATCAGCGATCATTAGCCCGCCTGCTGCATGGACCAGGTCGGTGGCCAACGCCATAAATCGCCCAGGAATGTCAGGTAAGCCTTCGTTCGCCATAATCGAACACATAAACATTCCTGCAAAAGGGATTTCCTGCTGTTTAAAATCGTCGATGGCAGCTTTTACTTCATCGAGATAAAGCTGACAGAGAGATTCGTCGTCCAGGCCGGAAATCAAGGGTCGAAGCTTTTGTGGGTAGGGTATTGCGCGAAAGTTTGAGTCAGTTGAAGTGTTTGCCCGACTAGCGAGAGTCATCTTGATGACTTCGGTGCTGTTGCCGTGATAGGTCGCATCGCTGCAAATAATCCCACGTCCACCGGTCGCCGCTCTGGCCATGATTAATGCCACCTCGCTCGCCTCGGTACCGGAACAAGCGAACACAGCTGATTCGATTCCATCGTGGTGCAGCGCCAGAAGTCGCTCTGCATATTCAAGAATGCCTTCGTGAAGATATCGGCTATGCACATTCAATGTCGACATTTGCTTCGACATTGCCTCAACCACTCCCGGGTTCGCATGACCAACGCAGGGCACATTGTTATACATGTCGATGTACTCTTTGCCTGTCTGGTCGTACAACAGGACGCCTTTACCTCGAACGATTTGAACCGGCTGTTCGTAAAACAGCGTTGCCGCACCCAAAAGGCGCTGGCGTTTTTCGATGACAGATTCCATTGCTTGCCTTCCTTTTTGTAAGTTGAAGCGAATGCGAGTCAGTCTAAAGTATGAGGAAATTAAGCTAACCTGACCATTTTCGTCGTCACTCTTGTCATTTAACGTGTGCCTTCGAGTTGCCCTTCGATATGTTCGGCAAATCCATCGCCTTAACTAGCAGCACCCGGCCTGGCTTTTTGCTGTGTCTTGAGTTGTTCGACCTTCAGCCCACATCACGCCGTATATTCACATCGTACTTAAACACACTACAAAAAAACTTGTAATATCTGGGCGCCAGAAGATTAATGACTGTTAGTCAGTTATATATAAATTGGAGAAAACAGATGAATGCCTTTCAAAAAAATACCACAAATGCGGATATGGCCGATCATGCTTATGTCAGCACGCTGTATAAGACCGCTATGGCCGATGGGAGCTTTGTGCCACTGTTGACTCGGCTGGAACATGTGATTGCACACAACGTATCCACTGAAAGTTTGATCGAGTCGAAGGGCGCTTTTATCGAACGGGTTGACCATATTGCTGAGCAAACAGCATCTATACTCCATATGACTAATGCGCAGGCATCTGAGTTGGTTAAAACCATGGGAGATCTGCTGGTAGGTGTGACCAGTACCGACCAGGGCCCGTCACTAAAAGGCGAAATTATTCCGCAGGATGTTCAGGAACTCTTTGACTCATTCTCATCGGAAACGCTGTTTACTAAAAACGCGTGCCGAATTATTACCGGTATTCGCGCAGAAATGAGTTAACCCCTGAGACTTACTGGCAGCCACTCATTCAGATAGTTTAAGGAGTACACGATAACAATAAATCGGCAGTGGCTATTGGCAGCAACGCCCTCGGGTATCATTGGACCGGACTTCCGCTACCGATCCAAAGCAGATTAGTCAGTCGTTAGAGATTTAGTTTCAAACATATGCTGGTTTATAGGCACTCCCATGGCAGTCGAGTATGCCCAGATACCAATCGCTGTTCCAAAAATTAGTTTCAGTGGAGCGATAATCAAGATCGGGATAGCCAACACTAGTCTTCCCAGGTCACCTAAGAGCAGAATGACGAGGGTCTTTAGCCAAAGGAGCCAAGGAATGACCTGTGTGAGAAAGGCATTCCCATCGAGTTCAAAAAACGAGTAGCGACCAGAAAATATCATCCAGCTGGCAAACACAATAACCAGCAACTGAATGACGTTACCAATGTTAGTGATCCAGAAAACGGTCAACAGGAACGTACGCATTTCGGCCTCCTTTCACCAATTATAGACTAATCCGCAGCGAAACTAACTGACCATATCTGTTTATGGCCGAGCTGGGCGGCAAACAAAGAATTGAAGACTGAGCCTGCAAATATTCAAATTATTTTGATGAAAGAAGCCCAGGATTAAAAGTTGTTTGTTAGCGGGGCAGATACTACAACGATAGGCCGTCACCTATAGGTATCTTTTAGCGGTGCGATGTCTGCGAAAAAACCCGAGTAATCGATCAGCATGAGCTTGAATATTCGACCCCGCCAACCGCAAGGCCAAAGTACTGTGCTATTTCTTTACCAGGGTTTCCCTGCGGCCCCGAATTTGAGTAGGCTGTCGTGGACGGGTCGACCGACAAACTGAGGAGCACTTCTTGAAAATACACCTTTTATTGGTCTGCGTTCTGCTGTTGCTTCCGCTGAAATCACTAAGCACTCAAGAATCGGCCGCCAAGGCCTGGAAAGTAAACGCACCGGACTTCACGGCATCAGCAACGACTGTTGATCTAGACCTGGACGAAGGCACCTGGATGAGTGTTGATGTTTCCCCTGATGGGCAACACATCGTCTTTGATCTGCTTGGCAATATCTACCTGATCCCAATATCAGGTGGCGAGGCGGAATTGCTGGTAGGTGACCATAGCTGGGATATACAACCGCGATTTTCTCCCGACGGACGTTACGTCGCCTTCACGTCTGATCGTGACGGCGGTGATAATATCTGGACAATTTCACTGGAAAGCCAACAGCTCAAACAGATCACTTTTGAAGATTTTAGATTACTGAACAACCCGGTGTGGTCCGCTGATGGCCAGTACATTGCCGCGCGCAAACACTTCACAACATCCAGATCGCTCGGCACGGGCGAAATCTGGCTTTATCATGCGTCAGGGTTGGCAGACACCGAGGGCGTTCCGATTATCAAGAAGCCGGGCGCTAACTACCAGAAGGAACTGGGTGAACCGGCATTTTCCCCAGACGGCAACCAGCTCTATTACACACAGAATGCGACTGCCGGTGACATGTTCATCTATCACCAGGACACCAACAAACAAGTGTTCAATATCAAGGCGTTCAACCTGACCAACAGAGAAACCCGCCTTGTTGCAGGCGGCCCGGGGGGCGCTGTACGCCCAACCCCTTCGCCTGATGGCAAAAGCCTGGCTTACATCAAGCGTGTAGAAAGCGTGAGTAAACTGCATATAAAGGCATTGGATTCCGGCGTCGACACGGTAGTCGTAAACGATCTAGACCCTGACATGCAGGAAACGTGGGCCATCAACGGCGTTTATCCCAATATTGCCTGGTTGCCCGATGCCTCCGGTCTTATCTTTTGGGCTGGTGGCAAGATTCGCTCAGTTGATCTTACTAGTGGTGATATAAAAACCATCCCGTTCAGGGTCCAAGATAGCCGCACGATCTACTCACCGCCACACAAAAACGTGGATGTATCCCCTGAGCAATTCGAGACACGTATGGTCCGGTTCGCTAGCCGTTCACCTGTGGGTTCAGCTGTGCTGTTCGAGTCACTGGGCAAACTCTGGATCAAGCGCGGCGACGAAGAACCGCAGCGGCTCACCAAAGATAAAGATGGATTCGAGTATTCGCCCGTTTGGTCGCCAGATGGAAGAACGGTCTACTTTCTGAATTGGCAGGACGACCAGCTGTCGAGTATTCGCAGTGTCGCCAGTCGAGGTGGCAAGTCCAACACTATCAGCACCGAACCAGGCCACTATTCATCATTGACGGTATCGACTGACAATCGTTCACTACTGTTGATGAAGAGCAAAGGCAGCGCACTGACCAGCCCGCACTGGGGTGCCAGGCCTGGCATTTATTTGATAGCAATCAAGTCCGGTGAAATGAGCTTCGTGACAGACCGAGGGTTCAACCCGCACTTTGGCGCTGATGACAGGCTCTTCATCAACGAAAGAAAACGCTCGACCATTGATCGTGGCAGCGATGACGCAAAAACCAAATTGCTGTCGATGAACCGTTCCGGCTTCGATGTTCGGGAGGAAGCAACGAGTGATCTGGCGCGAGTCATGCTGGTGTCACCTGACGGACAATACATCGCCCATCAACAGGGTTTCGATGTCCATGTTGCTGCCCGACCGATGACAGGTCAGCCGCTTGATCTTGGTCCCAGGATGACAACTTTGCCTGACAGACGGGTAAGTCAATCTGGCGGTCTTTATATGCACTGGTCCAATGACAGCCATTCAATTTCATGGTCAATTGGCCCCGACTACCTGACCGTTGATGTGGCAGATGCGCTGTTCGACGATGAAGTGACGCGAAAAGCCGTCAACCTATCGATGGTGACCGCAACGTCAAAGCCGCTGGGTGTTACCGCAATCACTGGCGCTCGCCTCATCACCATGAATGACGATCGGCAGGTTATCGACAACGCCACTATACTCATCGAGGACAACCGAATTCTATCGGTGGGGACAAATCTGGCCATCCCGCGAGAAGCGAAGGTCTTCGACGCACGAGGCAAGACCATCATGCCAGGGATGATCGATGCGCACGCCCACGGTCCTTATGGGCGCGGTAATGTCGTCCCTGAACAGAACTATAATGCCCTGGCGCATCTAGCATTGGGTGTCACGACGGTACACAACCCTTCCAGCAGCGCAGCGCAAGTTTTTGCCGCAGCTGAATATCAACGGGCAGGTAAAATTCTGGCTCCCAGGATTTTTTCAACAGGTAATATCGTTTACGGCGCAAAAAGTGTTGGCTTTGCACCTGTGTCCAACATCGAAGATGCATTGCGGCATGTTCGTCGTCTGAAGGCCCAAGGGGCGATCAGTATTAAGAATTACAATCAGCCTCGCCGTGAGCAGCGGCAGCAGGTCATCGAGGCTGCGCGCCAGGAAGGCATGCTTGTCGTTGCAGAAGGCGGTTCGCTTTACCACATGGATATGAACCTTATTGCAGATGGCTCGACCGGCATTGAGCACAATGTCCCTGCGCTAAACCTTTACGACGACGTCATACAGTTCTGGAGCGCGTCACAAACGGGATATACGCCGACCCTGGTTGTGGTGTACGGGGGGCTCACATCAGAGGACCGCCATTACGCCGAGACCGATGTCTGGAAGCATCCGATCCTCTCAAAGTTTGTTCCACCCACGGTCTTGCAGCCGCGATCAGTAAGACGCCTCAAGGCCCCAGAGCGAGATTACCGTGATGATGATGCGGCTCGAGCGGCCAAACGTCTTCTGGAAGCAGGCGTCGTGGTGAACACGGGCGCTCACGGGCAACGCGAGGGGCTGGCGACTCATTGGGAGATGTGGAGCTTTGCACGCGGCGGCATGACTGCAATGCAGGTCCTCTCGCTCGCAACCATTAATCCAGCAGAGCACCTGGGCATGGCAAACGATCTTGGCTCAATTGAGGTTGGCAAACTTGCCGACCTTGTGATCATGAACAGCAACCCCCTGGAAAATATTCGTATGACCGACGATATCAGTCATGTCATGTTGAATGGTCGACTTTATCGTGCAAAAGATCTTTCGGAGGAAGTAACCGGGAACGATCAGCTTGAGCCTTTCTGGTTTTCCGAAGAACGCAAGTCACGGGTCAGCGCCATAAATTAATAGGGTAGTGACGGGTAGACTTGAAGTTAGCGCCTGAGCTATTGATTTTGTTGATACCAAATTGGCATTAGCGAGAAAGGTGCCGACAAATATACCGTCACGATTTCGAGAACGCCGTTCAGTGTTTCATTGCTTCGCTTGCTGACACTATTACACAGTCGCGCGCCTTACGAACAACCAAGAAGATAATTTCCCCAGGATGTGTGATGACTAGCCAAAACGACTCGTCAAGATAAGTGATCGAAGCGTGACGTTTGTAACGCAACCCAAGGGCCCGGTTTTGGTCTGTTAGTGCAGCGCGCTATAGTAGTTTTCAAAGCGAAGTGCCTGGATGCGATATCGAAAATTCCAGGTGATGGTCAGCAACCATCGTGTCCATGGAAACAACCCGCGAGCGAGTGCTAAAAGATACAGGGACCCAGCCTCGGCAATTAAGTAGGCAATGATGCAGGGGATGTAGCGGCTTACAATATGACGAAATAGAGTACTAAACCGGCCATGACTGTTTGGAAAATAAAAGTGAGCCAGAGGAATAACTGCGTAAATTTCCCGGGTAACAGCGCCTTTGGTAGCCGCTTGGTTTGTAAATAGATAGTGATTCCGCACTGAATGGGTAGCATCAGTGCACCGAAACAGGCGGCGATGCTTATCATGAGCACCGGTTGCTGGAAACCAGCATAGAGTAGTAATGCAATAAAAGGCACTGTCATACCGTAATAACGGATGATGCTTCGTCGGACATCGATACGATGGCGTGGTAGAAAGCCGAGTTCGATCAGATAGTCAGGAATATATCGCCCTCCTGCAGCAACGCCAGCGATACAACTCGAGAATAAGATGCAGAAGGCACCCACGGCGAAGATCCAGAGGGACCAAGGCCCCATAGTTTCAGTAAACATTTGACTAAGTATGACGATGGTCTGATGGCCTGATGGGACCTCGCCAAGCTGGTGCAATATCCCTGCGCCAAGGAAGTAAAAAGGGATGGTGGCGCAGGTCAATAACACCAGCGTGATCAAAATATCCAGGTGCAGTATGCCTAACCAGCCTTTAGCACGATTCAGCCATTCCTGGCTGCCGTCATTTCTACCGATTCTGGCTGGATAACCTTTTTCGATACACCAATAGGTATAAGATGAAATTTCTCCTGAGTTAACACCGGTATAACCATAGGCAGCCAGTGCAAGCACCGCATACTGAGAACTGAATTGGAATTCAAAGCCTTGAGAGATATCCCGCCACTGCACCGCGTAAACCGTTGATTGCATTAAGACGAAGCAGGTTATGGTGAGGAGCGTAAACACAAAAACCAAAAGTAGCATGATTTTTTCCAGGTGCTGATATTGGCCGCTTCTTAGCAGTATCGCTATGATTGCGGTAAGGCCAGCTACTGCAGCAAGGTCTGGAATATCAGGAAATAGCAATAGAAGGGCTTGCCCTGCTCCTCCAATTAAACCACCCAGACCTGTGAATGCGGGGAAAAAAGCGATCAAACCGATAAGAACCGGCCAGGAGACCTTACCCTTGGGGCCAGGCAGTTTGCCCGGTATTCGATTGAGGGCACGAAGATAGGTGTCGCCGCTGAGTACAATGTACTTTGCAAGCGATGCTTGTACGATTGATTTGCTCCAGCAGGATAAAAGTACCCACCAAAGCATGCTGAAGCCAACTGCCGCACCGAGGCTGGCAGTTAGTATAATTTCGCCAGAGCCGACTATGGAGGCGGATATGATAATGCCTGGACCTAAAAACTTAAGTCGCTGCCGCCAGTGATCCGGGGCAGCTTCAACCGCGTCAGCGGGTTGTGTATAGACGTCGACAGCCACTGCGTCTGCTTCTCTATCGAAGAAGGTTTCACCTGCAGGCGGCATGATGATCCCTTGTTTTTAATCTTGCTATGAGTTTGCGGTTTTCCATGCTGTTTCGATACTCTGCCTACTGGCCGAATATCCTTGTTAAATTTCCTATTCTCTAATGGCTGACCGGGCTGAGTGACAAATATTCCTCCGAGGCCTTACTCCGGCACTTTACCCCGGTTCGCTCCTCCGACCCCGCTATTCAGAAAGCCATAGAAACGCCAGTGCTAAGCCGCCAGGCAGGCTCGCTTTGCTCACCGTTTAAATTTGTGTGCAATGGTGCAGCAAGGGAGAGATAGGTTGACCAGGCGCCATAGCCCCGGCGTAAACCAGCCGTTCCAAAAATCACGTTGCCGCCGGTGTTCCTGTCGCTGTCGCCATCAACGTCAGTTTTATCGCGCCATTCGCCATTCAACTCCAGCACGAATTGCCAGGACTGGTCCATGTGGCGGGTATGCGCATCCCCGTGATGGCTATGACTTGCAGGAGACCAGATAACCGCTGCATTGTACATCAGGCTGTCCCCAATCTCTGTGTCTTGTTTGCCCTCGGTGGTGAGCTGATATAACAGATTACTGCTGAAGTCCCACTCCTGGCTCAGTGGAACGCTGTAGGCAAATCCCAGTAATGCGTCCCAGGAGCCTGATCCCGGCTGGTGCTCCACCTCCGCCCTTTCTCCATTGGAGAGCTTCTCGCTGGTACTTCCGGTGGGAGCCTTGATACCGACAAGCAGGGCATAAAGGTTGTCTGACTCCGTGTCGTTCAGCGCGTAGCGCCCCAACAGGGACAGGTCGCCCCATCCAGAGATATCACTGCTTGTGACCTCACCTTCCAGCTCCACTTCGTCGTCGTGATGCCCGGTGTCCTCCTCTTCGTCGTGATGTTCCGGCTCGTCGGCATCCTCGTGATGGTCGTGTGATGCTTCCCGAAAGTCATCTCGACCGACGTAGGGCAATACTGCACTCAAGGTCAGTCGATCACTGATTCCCAGACTGTAGCCGATACTGGCTTGTGAGAATTCTCCCACCGAATGTAGAGCCTCGTCAGAGCCGAGTAAAATTTCATCTGATAGTTCGTCCAACTCCAGATACTGATACTGCAATCCCACCACCTGCTGTGACTTGGCGAGTGTCTGAGCACCAAGGGTAGTGATGGCCGAGCCAGCCCCTCCCTCTATCTGAAGACCTACATGGTCTGCAAGGGCTTGGATAGGGGTAATCAGGATTGCAAGCGCAGTTAGGTGGACTTTAGCCATATATGTTTGCACCAATTCGAAAGCGCGGTAGCTTACCAGATTGACACAAGACGCGGCTAGTGACAGATTGTCGCAACGATTTACCCCACGCCGGTTAGTTTTGCCTGGAGGTGAAAGCGGAGTAGCCATTGCGCCGTGTGAAGCGATTTTTGGGAGGGGCACGAATGGACTTTCAAAGTCCGAAACGCAACACGGCAAAACGATTTTTCACGGTTGGCCGATTTGGGGACGTTCGACCCGGTATTTTTGAAGGCGCCTCTGCTAGGAGATTTCCCGCTGCTCTTCGCGCCAGTGGGTTCGCCAATCATGTTCAACTTGCGTACGGATATTGTTAAGTGCGGGCACCACTCCCGCTTGTAAGGAATCGATTTTTACCAAATGTTCGCCATAAGCCGATGTCAGCTGGCCAATCCACTCGTCAGGCGATTGCTGTAGGAGAGCGTCGACAAACGTACTGCCAAACAAACCCACGACCTTCGGCGGTTAGTACGAATAACCACCCTTTTTCCACTTTAAGAAAAGTGCCCTGATTCCAGCAAGTTACCAGCCGCCCCCTTCAGCTGATTTAAACGTGCTTTGATCGCTGAGAAATATTGCGATTCAGCCATGGAATTCAGACACCAGCCGAGCGCGGCCCGACCGAGCGCGGCCCGACCGAGCGCGGCCCGACCGAGCGCGGCCCATCCGAGCGCGGCCCATCCGAGCGCGGCCCCGTCTCGAGTAGGCCTTCGGTTTCGGGTTTTCTTGTTCTTCTATAGGTTTTCCGAGAGCATAATGCGATCAGCCATTTTTGCAAAGGGCAGCTGCGAAAATACTCAATAGGCTTGTTGACTGCCTTCTCATAGAAGCCCGAAACTGCGCACCAATCCCATACTCCGGAAGGGGGCCTTCACCCACAGTGTCATACATCAACCAGCTTGAGGATATTTGAGTTACCTATAGTATGGAGCCAGGTTTCATAAAGGAAGCGCAACAACGGGCAGTTGGGAATCGGCTCGTCGTGGCTTTATATGGCGGCTACCGAGAATTTCCCAGGATTCGCACCTGTTTTCTCGGCTCGCATACTCCAAATTTGAAGTCTAAGCAGGAGTTTCTTCTCTCTCTTGGGAAATAGACCGCAGGAAATTCACGAGTGTACCCCAACATTCGCTGTTGCTTGACCAGAATCGCCGGACTACCTGCATCTGAAAAGTAGAGCATGAAAGGAATTCATCGGTGCAGTAGTGAGAACCGAATATATATGAAAATTTGCGGTAAGAACAAAAAGAACAAAAAGAAGAAAAGGGCTCGCAGCGGTCAGAAACCGACTGCTGTGAGTAGCTCCATTCGTGTTGTTGGCGCGGCTTCTGATATGCGAATTGTCTGCTTCTTGTTGCTGCTTTGTTGCACAGACCTCATGGGAGCACCGAGCGACCTGAATTTTGAGCGGACAGAAGCGCGTGCACCCTGCGTCAATGTCGATCCTTTAGGCAAACCCCTGTTCGGCGACCTTCATGTTCACACCAGCTATTCCTTCGATGCCTATACATCGAGCGTGCGCAGCGACCCATGGGATGCCTACCGCTATGCCAAAGGCGAAGAAATTCTTGTGCCGGCTGCAGATGGTAAAAAACTGCTCGGTGCAAAAATACCGAGGCCGCTGGACTTCGCCGCGATCACTGATCATGCGGAATTTCTTGGTCAGTTAAGTGTTTGCACACAAGACTCGTCTGCGCTGGGTTACTGGTGGCCGCATTGTGCGATAACCAGGTCAACCAATCAGTGGGTACAGTTGATTGCCGTTGACTGGTGGACCCGACTTGCCGGTCAGCAGACTGCAGAAAAAGAAGTGTCCATGGCGTGTTCGCTTTCTGACTGTGATGCTGCAGCGAATGATGCATGGTCGCAGATTCAGCAGGCTGCTGAAGATCACTATGATCGATCAGCGAACTGCGAGTTCACCACGTTTGTCGGCTATGAATATACCGATGCGCCTGATCGGAAGAACATGCATCGAAACGTCATTTTTCGTAATGCTGAAGTGTCTGCCGCACCCATATCGACTTATGAAACAGGCCGGTACAACTTCCCTGGATTGTGGCAGGCGTTGCGCGAGCAGTGCACCGATACCGACACTGGCTGTGATGTGCTGGCCATTCCTCACAACTCGAACCTTTCAGGCGGGTTGATGTTCAGAGATCCCGAAACACAGCAGGAGCTTGACGACAGGCTGTTCTTCGAGCCCCTGGTGGAATTGATACAACATAAGGGCGCATCCGAATGTCGCTTTGATCGATTCCGGGGCATTGGTCTCGATACAGAAGATGAGTTGTGTGATTTCGAGCAGATACCCAGCGATAACCTCGGCATGCTGGGGACGGTTAATGGCATCGTTCGAACCGACCGCGCTGAAGAGACAGTGATTGAGGACTTTGCCCGTCGCAATATGGTGCGCAATGTCTACAAGGATGGTCTGGCGTACGGGCAGGAAAATGGTATCAACCCGTTCGTCATGGGTGTCATAGGCAGCACTGATACCCACAGCGCGACTACTGGTGCAACAGAGGAAGACAGTTTTAGTGGGCACCTGGGGCGACGCGACAGCGAATTCCGCAATGTGCAGGATCATTTCTATTCCAACGCGGGCGGGCATGCCGTTGTCTGGGCGCAGGAGAACTCCCGCGATGCGATATTTTCTGCCATGAGACGCAAAGAAACCTATGCTACCAGTGGCACGCGCCCGACGGTGAGATTCTTTGCCGGCTCTGAGCTGCCTGATGATCTCTGCGACAACCACAATGCCATCGCCGCCGCCTATAGTACAGGCGTACCCATGGGAGGCAGTCTGGATGTGGTTGCAGAAACAACGCCCCTCAAAATATATGTTAGTGCGGCGAAAGACCCGGGTGTGCAGGGTAACCCCGGTACTGATCTGCAAAGAGTACAAATTATTAAGGGCTGGGTTGATGCTGAAGGTATAAGCCACGAGCAGATCTATGACGTAGCCGGTAATGCTGAAAACGGCGCCCGAATTGATGAAAGCAACTGTAACCGCATTGGTTTAGGGGCAGCAAACCTATGTGCCGTCTGGCAGGACCCTGAGTTTGATGCTGAGCAACCTGCCTTCTATTACGCCCGTGTATTGGAAAACCCGACCTGCCGGTGGAGCACACTGCAATGCCAGGCAGCAGGGGTGAACCCGTTTGACGAGCAATGCGCGGCGCAGGCCGAGCTTGCCAACGAGCTAGCACAGACTGAGAAGGGCGCAGACGGCGACGTCTACGGCAAATGTTGCCTCAATGCTGCAGAACAGCCGTTTTATTCCCCGGTCATTCAGGAACGCGCCTGGACGTCCCCCATCTGGTACAGACAAGCCACGGTAGACAAAGTAGCCAAGATTGAAAAGGTAAGCCCATGATTCAGTTATTGCTTGGAATTACTATGCTGAGTGCATTAACACTTGGCGCCGCCTACGGGCAGGACCGGCCCAACGTGATCGTCATGGTTGCCGATGATCTTGGTTGGAATGATGTCGGTTATCACGGCGGCGATATTGAAACCCCATCGCTTGACCGACTCGCAGCGGAGGGCATTCAGCTGGACCGGTTTTATACCACCCCCATATGCTCACCGACCCGTGCAGCGCTGATGACGGGGCGTAACCCCATGCGTCTTGGTATTGCCTACGGCGTGATCCTGCCCTGGGACAATATCGGCGTGCATCCGGATGAGCGTTTTCTGCCCGAAGCTTTTCTGGATGCAGGCTACCAGACAGCGATGGTCGGCAAATGGCATCTTGGCCATGCGCAGCAGAGCTATCATCCAAATGAGCGCGGCTTCGAACATTTCTATGGGCACCTGCATACCGAGGTGGGTTACTACCCGCCATTTGCTAATAAAGGTGGCAGGGACTTCCAGCAAAATGGCGTGACGATAAACGATGATGGCTATGAAACTTTCCTTTTAGCGGATGAAGCCAGCCGTTACATTCGTGAACGTGACCCTGGCAAACCCTTCTTCCTTTATCTGCCTTTTCTGGCACCACATACGCCACTGGACGCTCCGAAGGAACTGCAGGATAAATACAAGGACATCAATACAGATCTTGCCCCGGCTCGAAGTCAGCAGACCGATGGCACGCGGCGCATGGCAAAGCTGATGCTAAGGGAGAGTGCCCGGCCCATGTACGCGGCGGTCGTTGATGCTATGGATCAATCCATTGGCAAAGTGCTCGACACCCTTGATGATGAAGAGATTACAGACAACACGATTGTACTGTTCATGAGTGACAATGGCGGTGCTGCCTATTCAATTGGCGGCGCTGACAATGCGCCGCTGCGAGGCGGCAAGGGCGAAGTGTTTGAGGGGGGCATCAGAGTGGTCTCAGCCATGCGCTGGCCTGAACAGATCGAGGCGGGTGACAAACTGGATTCGATCATGACAGTGATGGATGTCTTCCCCACGGTGATGGAAGCGGCAGGTATTTCACCCGGCGCGCATTTTCCGTTTGACGGCCAGAGTTTATGGCCCAGCATCAAATCTGGTGCTGTCGCCCCACGGGATGATTATGTTTTCTTCGCCTCGGAAACACCGATCTATGGGCACTTCAATCTCACCGTGTTCAATGATCAATGGAAGCTGGTGCAGGAAGTGGATCAGGAACAATTAACCACCACGGTCACTTCGCACCTGTTTAATATCAATGAGGACCCAAACGAATACATTAATCTGGCGGCGCAGCATCCGGATGTGGTTGAAGAACTGGCTGAAAAAATCAATGAGTGGCGCTCGATTTACCCGATACACGGCACCCGGTCCTATCTTGCCGGGCCACCAGGCTGGCGTGCACCACTCGACTGGTCGACCTATCCTGTGCCGCTGGACAAGCTTCAGGCTGCTCCAGCCAAAAGCATGGCACCGACGGATATGATCGAGAAGATTCTTGATTTCCAGCATGGTGAACGCGGGCGGCTGACATACAATTGCGAACAGCAGTGGTATCTGGCCGGGGCCTGTTCGCAGAGTGATAAAGTAAAAGCAGAAGACTAGTGCAGGCTAATGGGGTATTAGCGCTCGTATTCTTTTCGCTTGCATCGCAAGCTGCAGACTCAGTTGTAAAGTGCATCAACTATGAACAGAACAGGCAACCCCTGTTCGGCGACCTGCACATACACACAAAATACTCAGCGGTTAGCACGAATAACCACCCTTTTTCCACTTTAAGAAAAGTGTCCTGATTCCAGCAAGTTACCAGCCGAGCGCGGCCCCGTCTCGAGTAGGCCTTCGGTTTCGGGTTTTCTTGTTCTGCTATAGGTTTCTGTGGAACGACGTATTCACGCAGTTTGCTGTTGGGAGAGAACGCGCCATGAAACCAGGACCAGGCGTCCCTGACAAATTCACTCGCGGTCCGGGCACCAGCGCCGCCAGGCGCGCCATGAATTCCATGGGACTCAGGACTACATGCGACTGCGCGTCCCGGTAGTTCCATCATCTTTTAACCACGAAAAACGTAACCGCATCAAGCTACTAAAAGTAACTCTGAACACAGCATTTTTCAACACCGCGCATAGCAACCAAATGACAGCGCAGAATTTCCTAACCCTACGAGGGCCGCTGTTCTCGTCAGCCTCTTACGCCTGAACGACCAAACAGTTGTCAAATCGAAAAGCGCGCTTGAAGGTGAGTTTAGGTAGCCTCTATGATCACTCCGCTAGATATACGGTTTCACACGCCTAGAACTTATCGGACAGAACTTTATCAACCAGCACCATCGCTGCAGCCCAGGTACTCGTCAAATCAGCGCCAGCATAATCATCGTCCAGGACTTTCCTGGCAGCACTATTGGATGGACTAGCGGCCCGTGAGTGAATAGCTTCAATCGTTGACTCAATGGACCGGCAATGGCCCAAATGTAGGACTCACGAAAGCTGACATCCGTCAGCTTTCTGGTTTGGATGGATGGCGCCTGGCTGGAGGCCTCAGACGAGGCTAAAGGACTACGATATTGCAACCATTCTTCCAGGCCTTAGAGGTGAGGATTTAACGCTGACATCAAGATGCGAGTGATGAGTGGCATAAACATTATTAGACGTAATATTTCAACTTTCTCGGGATTCCCCTGACTGGCTCAGCGCAACGCCCTTTGGGGCGGGCCCTGGCCGCAGGCCGATATTTTTTGTAGTAAACACCATTTATTAGGTATGCTGAAGCCCAGACTAACTGATTTTCAATCACCGGAGTAAACATGGATCCACAGCTGCAGGAACTACTGGACAAAAAGGCTTGTGAAGAAGTCATCATGCGATATGGACGTACCCAGGACTGGTTAGATACACCGGGACAGGACAGTTGCTTTTGGCCTGATGCTGATATTGATTTCGGTTTCTTCAAGGGTAACGGCGCCGATTGGGTCAAAACGGTGATGCCCCATGAGCAGGAAGCCATACGCAGATGGCACATGTCGACAAGTGTCATCATCAAAGTAGATGGCGATAAAGCCGCAGGGGAATGCTACGGGATTGCCGTAGGCACAGGTACCGACGATGAAGGTAACCTTAGCGATAGTATGTACGGTGGCCGCTACCTCGATGAACTTGAAAAAAGAGACGGCGAATGGCGAATCTCTATGCGCACCTACATTCTGGATTGGTCCCATTCATTCCCGAATTCAATTGAAGCCATGACACCTGATGAATTTGCCCTGAATATTCTACAAATCCGTGAGCCGGGTCATCCGATGTACCGGCCCTTATAGATTGCATCCGGAGGTCTCTTTTGTTGGGTCGAATGTCTTCCTGCGCCCCACTCCGAGCGAGCATGTGATACTGCAGTTCGAAGATTTATTCGCTGTTATAGACGGCTCACTCATAGATCGCCGGCCGGCGTTCCACCAGACCGGTTAGACCGTTCGGACGAGGCTAGCGCAAAAAACGGATAAGAAAAGCGCGGCAGAACCGCGCTTTTTCCCCACTTGAGTCGGGTTAGTTACCGAACGTCATTTCCACTTCAACGCCATAGGTGGTGCCTAACTGGATTCCGCCGGTGCAAAACAGAACGGACAGGCAACCAACAATCTCGAATTCCTCGTCGAGCAGGTTATCGCCGAACGCAGTGACGCGAAATCGATTCCACTCATAAGCGATCTGTGCGCTCACAAATTCCGTCTCTGGGATTCCGGTACCGTCATCGTTGAACGTGTCGGTTTCCTGCTCATCCACATAGTTATACTTCGCATGCACCGAGAGTTCACCTGGGCCCAATTGAATGGTGTAAGTCCCGCCAAGACCAAAGGTCCACTCCGGTGCATACTTGGGGGTAAAGCCTGAGGCATCTATCGGCACGCAACTATTGTCCAGGTTGCAAGGATCTTCAGCGGGAATGGCGCCGAGTGAGAAAAAATCATCGTATTCCGCGTTCAGATAACCGGCCGTAGCGAAAAGGTCCAGGTTATTATTGACCACGAACCGCGACTCGAGTTCGACCCCCCAGTACTGCACTGAAGACTGGTTTTCCCATACGGTCGCTACGGTGTTCGTGTCCTCGTCGCGAACGACGTTAGAGTCCTGCTTATCTTTGAAATCGTTTAGGAATGCCGAGACGTTCAACTGCACTCGGTTTTCCATCCACTGCGACTTCATCCCGATCTCCCAGGATTCGGCAGTCTCTGGATCATATTGATTGCGATCAAAATCCCGGATGTTCTGGTTAACGCCATAAAACCCGCCGCTTTTGAATCCTTCGGCATAGGATCCAAAGAACATCATGTCGTCGGTCACATGATAGGCGAGACCAAGCTTTAAGGTCGTTTCGCTCCAATCGTTGTCAAGCGCAATGTGCGGCACATCGAAATTGAACGGATAGCGGTATCTTGCCGCACCCTGATAGGCCTGAAATCCGGTGAAGTCCTTTTCGTCATTGGTCCACCGAACACCCGCGGTCAGGATCAGTTTGTCGTTGATCTCATAATCAAGCTGTCCAAAGTATGCATAGGACTCGGTCTCTTGGGTTTGAAAAAGGCGTTGGTCGAAACCCGCACCAAGCGATTCACCAAAATGTTCACCGCCTGAAGCAAAGCTGACATCACACCATAACGTATCGTTGCCGGGTATCGCGTTACTCGCGCATATCGCCGTGTCCTCTGCACTGTTAGCCAAGTCGCCGGCTGCAGGTGGGATAACAATCGACCAGAAAGAACCGACGGTTGCCCAGTCCTGATCGTAGGTGCTGTCCAGGTAATAGGCACCTAAAACAAAATCGAAGCGCTCGTAGCTGCCCTCAAGGCGCAGCTCCGTGGTGAACTGCTCGTATTCATTCCTATTATCGATGAAGATGAAGTCAAGGGCGCTGCCATCCAGCTCTGAGATCTCATCTTCGTAAGGCGTGTCGTGCCAACCTGTTGTCGATATTAGCGTCAAGTTGTCGTTGATCTGGTATTTCATGGTCAGCGCGATAACATCGTTACGGTAGTTACCCTCGTTGCGCTGATTAGTATCCACTGAATCGCCGACATCACCGATAGTTTTATCATTACCTGCACAATCCCCAAAAATCAAACAAGGAAATGTGAAGCCGATACCATCAACTACTCCGCCACTATTGTTCCAGTTCGTGGGTGCACCACCATCGCTGGCGTTGTTATATCGGTCCAAGCTCAACAAGGCTTCAAAATTGTCGTTTGGCTCCCACAGCAGCTGAATGCCGTAATTTTCGTAGTCAACTTGCGGCGCATGCCCGCCGTCGAACGTACGGTCCAGGGGGCCATCGTCCTGCACGCTGACGTAGTAGACTTTCGCAGCCAACGTATCTGCGATGGGGAAGTTAAACAAGGCTCGCACTTCCTCCTGACCGTAGCGCCCGCCAGTGAGCCTGATCTTGCCGCCAACCTCTCCGGTAGGTCTGCTACGAATTACGTTGATCACACCACCCACAGTGTTCCGACCAAACAAGGTCCCCTGGGGGCCGCGCAGTACTTCGACACGTTCTACGTCGAAATTCTGGACGATCCTTCCAGAGTCTGAATTAAAAAACACACCATCCAGAGAAACTGCAATGGGATTATCGAATGATTTTTCCCCGATGGCGCTTCCCGCAATACCGCGAATGATGACTCGTGTGCTCGCACCACCACCGCCTGCAGAACCGTCGTTAAAAACGACATTGGGTGCATAACCCTCGATGTCTGCCAGGTCGCGAATGGTGGAGTCTTTAAGCTCCTTCGACAACGCGGTCATGGCAATTGGAACGTCCTGCACAGATTCCTGTTTCTTCCGGGCGGTAACAATAATTTCTTCGATTGTTGCCCGGTTTTCAGCAGAGTAAGCTGCTGACGTACCCAGTGTTCCAAGAAAAAATACGATAACTGCTAAAAGTCTAAAACTCATGGCTATACCCTCTTTAGTTGATTAACTAAATAGTTGTTTTCGCTCTTAGGGGTCTCTTCTTGGATTCGTTGGGTCAATGCATCAGCTGCAAATTCTTCAAGGCCAAGACCTTCATTCGTTGCATAGTATGCTAAAGGCATCATCAAGCGTGAACCTGATGATATAGCCGCTATGGATGTTTCCTTAAATGTGTGGTCACACATTTTCATCCCCCTCGCGGTCATACGAAGTAAATATTCGCTTAATCATTGCTTATGTCAACGTTTAAATTGAGCGAGTTATAGGCAGCTAATCTGACTCCTGTGTTTATAATTAATTGGCTTGAGGGCTGCCAATTGATGGCGAGTGTTCGGGCGCCTGGAAGATCGACAGACAGAGTGTCAGAAATATCGTGGTTTTATTGCGTTATCTACTTCAGCATCGGATTTCCCGGACATGGGTGCCGGAAGATGCCGTGGTGTTAAGTTAGAATTTTAACGCCACGTTATTTTTGTAATTAATAGGTACCTAACTAGATAAGTGTGACGCATTAGATTTCTTGAGGCCTGCTATACGATGACTAAAGATTCACCACCATGCTATGTTGCGTTGTTAGATTTCCATTTTATGTTTTTGTACCAATGCCAGCGGCGAAACCGACCAAATACATCCCCGAGGATTGTGTCGGGGGGCCGTCGCTTACCGTCACACTAAGTGACTTCTCGTGCCTGGGGAAACCTATATGACTAGAATCAAGAGTTCTCGTACCTTTCCAGCCTTGGTTCTCAGAACAGCCGGTTCCGCATTGTTTCTGGGCTTTTTGGCGCTTGCGCCCGGCGCCTCAGCGAACGAAGCTAACCTGACTCGCTTCGGGCCGGAGATCTATGAACTCGTGCAAGGAAAACCAACGACTTACTCTGCTACATTCAGGGCCATCGACGGTCCCGCGAAGCTTGTTCTTCAGGACAACGGTATCGACAATGCGTGGATAAAGGTCAACGGCCGTAGTGTTGTCGAGCCGAAGGACTTTAAGGGGAACGGCGAGGTCGTCGTACCGTTGAACCTCAATCAGGAGAATACGATCGAGGTGAGTGTTCCGGGCAGGCCCATTGGAGCGCTCGGCGTTCGCGTAACCCAGGTAACGCAGGCCGATCTCGGTCTCATGCGCCAAGGCTATTTCGGGCTCAACACCACCGACATGAAACGTCAGAGAGCATTCTACGACACGTTGGGCTTCATAGGTGAGATCTACCCGGCAGGACCGGAGACGAGCACCACCTTCGCGCAGGCGCTCGGGTTTCCAGAGGATTACCTGATCCACGTCTCGCTGCATAGCCTGGAAGATCCGCCCACGGCGCCATTCGTCGACACCGTTCAATTCAGAAGTAACTCGTATCGCGAAGAGCCTCCCTACGCCAACCTCAACCGCATCGGCATGGCCTACGCCACCTACTCGACGACCGACCTCGATGGCGACGTCGCCTACCTCCAGTCGAAGGGTGTGGAATTCATTTCAGCGCCGGCTAAAGCCCCCAATGGTGAGCGGTTCGTGTTCTTAAAGGACCAGGATGGTACCTTCTTAAAATTGATCGAGACCGCCGAAGGTGATGGACCGACCCCCGGCCCTGACTTGGTCCGGCTGGTGAACACGAACATGAACGTGGCTGACCTGCAAAGGTCGCGTGAGTTCTACCGGCTCCTTGGGTTCACTGAATCTGAGCCCGGCTCACAGGCTGGCTCCGGTGATTTCGCCGCAGCCCACGGCTTTGATGGTCGGATCGAGTTCGAAGGCGAGGACGTCAGCCTCGGTGACGGTACAGACGGTGCGACGATCCAGTTGCGGCAGTGGAAGAGCCCCTACGACGACACGCCGTCCTATCCACCACCGGTAAATCACCTGGGCATCGACCGGATCAATTTTTACGTGAAAGATCTGACCTCGACTATAAAGACGATGAATGAACTCGGTTATGAGCAATTGGGCCCAATCGGCGGTAGCCCTGAATTCGGCATCGTGTTCTTCTATGACCCCGATGGAATTAAAGTTCAGTTGGCAGGGCCGCGGACCGAATAGGGACCACGCACTGACATAGCTGTGTCCCACAAAACATCCAGTCGAGTCCCATGAGTAGACAGCTATTGTAAACCGCTTTTGTCCAGGATTAGAAAAGTAGCCTCTTTGGTGATTTGATTAGAAAAAGTTAACGGACACGGTTTGTCGATATTGGATGGTCAATCTCAGCATGCGTACTGATCTGCTGGCCTACACTCAACCGAGTTGATCGCTGAGACGACTTCTGCCCGGCAGGGCGACTTCGCCCGTAATCGAAAGCTACCTTAAGGTTGACTGGCTGTCGCGAATCTACATGGAGGCGGCCGTGCATCGATATGATCAAGGATTTTCTGGATGACGTCTGGCTCAGTGATGTCGCGAAGACACGGATGGGGCCAGAGGAACTAAGCGGTCGTTTGCAAGCCACGGCCTTCATTGCCGCTCAAATGCAACAATCTCTAGGGCTAACTTCAAACCGCGGGGACAAGTCGTCAACCAGCGTCCGCTAAACCCGAACGACTATCGTTCCAGCGACAAGGTCATGTAAACAACGGCGACGCTTTCCGAAAATCAATGCCTGGTCGAGAACCGGCAGCAACGTAAGCGAAGGAACCAGCGCCAAAAAGAGCACCGGGAAAAATAGTGCCCGAACGCAAATCAGCTTCCACAAGGGCGCAGGAACATACGCGCTCTTGCTCTCATCGCCGCCGCACATAACCCCTTCCGGGACGCGGCTCGACGCCGGCACGATGGCAATGCCCATTACCCATTTGCCCAGCGTTTGCCCACGGCGCCACAGCGTATAGCCATTCAAGATGAGATACGCCACTACTGCCAACAAAAAAATCCACAAAATCATCAAATCCACGTTGGCGTAGTCTTCTGCATCTTCCATAACATCGGTGATCATCACCAGCACGAAGGACAGAGCAGGAACCAAAATCGCATCAACTAACGTTGCGACCAGCCGTCGAAAGCGACCAGCCAAAGGTAGCTTACTGTTCATCATCTACCTCCACCTGGAATACCAGAAACGCGTTGCCACCCCGCTGTTGACCCACATACCTGTAACCGGAAGTTACGAGTAGCAAATCGTCGGCAATCATCGCCCCATGGGCATCAAACGCGCCACCTGAAGTTGCCACGTTATTGACGGAGGGATAATCACGCCACGAATCATGGGACCACAGGAGTTTTCCAGACTCCGCAGCGAGAACCTCAAGAATGCCATCCATGTTGCCCGCCACAACGATATCGTTGCTGGCGATAATGGCCGCAGAGAATCCGAAGACGCAATCCAGGTCCGGACATCGAGAATCCCGAGAGTACTTCCAGCGACGTTCGCCAGTCTCAATATCCAGGGCATACAACCCTGGGGTGGGCTCACCGGGAGAGGGAAACCCCACAATTTTCTTATCGCTAATAGGCACATAAACCAGCCCAAGCGACTCGTTCGCTGCCATGCCCCAATGCACGCCACCAATGATACCGCCGCGCCCAAGCTTCTGTGTCCACACCACTTCTCCGGTCTCCGGATCCATGGCGTGCGCATCTGCCGACTTCTGACCGGCAATTACCAACTCGCGCCCGGATTTGCTACGCACAAACATCGTTGCCGCGCCAAAATCTACATCGAGGCCCGTGGGATCCGCACAATTGGGATGATTGAGCGCTTCTAGGTTGCACGCTGCGGTATAGGCGTCGTTGGCCGTGAACTGACGAACCCACCGCACCTCACCGGTTTTTGCGTCCACCGCGAAAATCGAATCGCTGGTATCAGTAGTCGGATGGGAATAGTTTTGCCCGGTACCAAAAAAAATCAATCCCCGCTTCGCGTCATAACTGGGGGCAGCCCACACCGGAGCACCGCTGGGCCCATACTCCTGAACGAAGAGCCAATGGCGCTCGGTCGGCTGGGCTACCGCTTCGATGGTCGGAATATACCAGAGCTTCGCCCCAGTGTTGATGTCAAAAGCCGCCATCCCGCCGCTAGTGGTGCAGCACCCGTAAAAGGGGTTCACTGCGTAACCTACTTCCTGGGAGGACACCGGCAGAATCACCGTATCACCAAGCAATAGCGGCGAACCCGAGTACCAGGGCGCGGGTTCATCTTCCACCGTCGCACGCCAAACGAACTCGCCGTCGTTAGCATCTATCGCGAACATCCCGTCGTTGCGATCATTGAAAATCAGAATGCGCCGCTCACCGATCCAGCCCTGGAGTATGGTGCTGCTAATTAGCCCCTCGTGTTTGTAAACCCAGCGCTCGCAGCCGGTTTCTCGTTCAAGTGCCACTAACCCGCGGCCACCATCTCCGACAAAGATGGTGTCTTCGGTCACCAACGGATATGAACGCGGGGTCGTGCTTGCTAATCCATAGGCCCATTTGAGGGAGAGCCTGGCGACGTTGCCCGAATCAATCGTTGATCGCGGCTGATAGCGCGTATTGCGCTGGTCGATTCCCCAACCTTCGGCATAGGACGACCCAAAACCCGGCAGCGGATCAACAATTCCACACTCAGCTACTGCCCCCCGCGCGGAAAAAGCAGCGCAAAAACC
>Ga0209263_1000276_pt1 | contig 36762 bp, 34 predicted proteins | sample SaaInlV_DNA_100m_FD_184684 | JGI IMG/M metagenome (GOLD analysis project Ga0209263, IMG submission 184684) | Marine microbial communities from expanding oxygen minimum zones in the Saanich Inlet - SI075_LV_DNA_100m (SPAdes) (version 2) | ecosystem: Environmental > Aquatic > Marine > Unclassified... | reverse complement strand
AAGTTAAATCGAAAGTAGAGCCACACGGCATACTGGATAATTTCGGCTGGGAAGCGATATCGTTTGTACGTTGTTGATTTATTCATAGTCGAATTGTCGCGCGTTGGGATTTAACTTGGCAGTACCCCTGATAGCTATCCATGGCAAGCAAGTCTTTTCGGCCCTTGCCGGCGCACAGCATCAGGTGGCGCGCGTTGCTTCAGATGCGCCAGAATGGTTTGGATCGCGTCCGGGTCGGTGACATCTGCGATCACCCGCAGCGTGCCGCCGCGCCGCGGGCGTGGCTTCTTAAATTAATGGATCCTCTCTATTACTGCCTGTTGTACTTGCAGTTCACCATTAACATAAACAGAACTATCCACTATAACTTTATCGGAATTCTCATCATCAATTGTCCAAGCCATCGAATTAACAAAACTATTATGATCTGGGTGATAATCAACAGTGGAAGCCAATTTTACCGAAAGCTTCTTGTCTGTAGAACTTTCTACTTCGAATTCTGGTTGCGTACCAAGAGCGCAATAGTGCCTAACGAGAAGTTCGCCATCAACATTAGTATATGTCGTATGCATTTCAACGCCATCTTCAATGATCCTTTCGTAAATAGTGTTCCCCCCAGAAACTAAATAGAATTCTGAGTATTGTTCAACCACATTTCCGCTAGCTTGAGTAAGTTCCCCTTTCCAAGTTCCCAGCATTTTCTTTACCTGATTAAACGCATCTCCAGTATCAACATCTGGTAAAGCTACAGTACCTAGTGAATTAGATTGTGAATAACAAGCAAAGGGGAAAGATAATCCGGCTATAAAAAGAACGAGCTTCATAGTATTGATCACAAAAATTTACCTCATATTTTGAAAAAAATGGAATATCGCAATGCTGAAGAAGATACGAAGTTTAAACCGCATTTACCCCGGATTTCAAAAGTATCTTGATTGAGTTTTTTTGCGAAAAGAAACCCGTGGTGTAATTTTTCGGTCGAGGATGGTCAATGTCTGATTAGACAATGATCTACTGTCTTACAGGCGGCCAGATTGTGAGCATACGCGAGTATGCTGATAGTTATGGGGCGCGCGGGTTGATCAAATCGGTTTCCGAAAGCGGCTAGCCTCGACGAAGGTCAGCGGATATCGAGACAGGGATGATGGCCATTGCAAATTCTAGCCAGTGGTTGCAATAATCTGAAAATCTAATGAATAATAATATCAAGTCGATCCAGCAGGATCTGAAACAACAAGGCTATTGCGCCGCTGCATGCCCCGATGTGTAAGCGCACCTTCGGCGAATTGCTGTGAGATGGGTACTGCCAACTTAACTGGCCATCAGCGACAATTACCGGATGAATAAAGCCAAAATGTACAAACGATATAGATTTCCTCCTGAAATAATCCAGCATGCTGTTTGGCTCTATTTTCGATTCAACCTTAGTCATCGAGATATTGAAGATTTGCTAGCTCAGCGTGGCGTTATTGTTACCCGACAATCAATTCGATTGTGGTGCAATAAGTTTGGATCGAAATATGCTGCTAGATTGCATAAACGACATCAAGGATATGGTGACACGTTCTTCATCGATGAGATCTTTATCAAAATTGGTGGAAAACAACATTATCTATGGAGAGCCGTGGACCAGGATGGTGAAGTAGTTGATGTGTTCCTGCAGAAAAAGAGAGATGGCCAGGCTGCTAAGCGATTTTTCAAAAGAATATTAAAGAAAAAAAAAGGCGATCCGAGAAAGATTGTGACGGACAAATTACGAAGTTATGGGGCAGCTCATCGGAAACTGATCGCTGAAACGATTCACAGCACGGAGAAATACGCCAACAATAGAGCTGAGTTATCGCATCAGCCAACAAGGGTGAGGGAACGGAGCATTCGCAAGTTTAAATTCATGAAACAAACTCAGCGGTTCTTGAGTACTCATGCAGCTGTCTACAATTTTTTCAATCTAGGTCGTCATTTGGTATCAGCAGAAACCTACCGACTCTTTAGATTATGTTCCCTTGCGTCTTGGAAAAATGCAGTGATGATTTGAGCTATATTTGAATGGTATTTCATCATCTAGAAAAGTTAACTTGGCGATACCTCCAAAAGATCTTGGATCACATCGAAGCGCAACCACCACCCCTTAAACCTGCGACAGCTATTCAATCCTAAAACATGCTCGGACAAACAAGCCATCACCCCTGCCCGACCTTTAAATCCCCTAAGCGATCAATCCAACAGTCTGTAAGACAGTAGCTCAGCATCATTACAGTCATCGACCATCCTCTACAGAAAAACTACCCCACAGACTTCTTTTCGCAAAAAATCCCATACAGGATACTTTTGAAATCCCGGAAAACACTGTTTAAAATAACTATTCACGGAGGATGTGTATCTGAATGCAATTGAGGGACTGGGACCGGCGATGCCACCGCGGGGCATGTGTGCTGACTGTAGCGATGAGCAGTTAAAAGCCACTGTGGATTTTATGATATTGAATCTCGAATGAGAATGGATGAGTCAGATCCTGGACGTCTTGAAACTTCTGTATCATGCGGGCAACTATTCAAAATTGAGGCATTGGGTAGTTATTTTGTTCCAGGTGCTCCACTATCTTCAGATAAAACTGCTTTGCTGAAGGTAAGTCAGCTTCATCAAGGGGTGCTGTGTGATTGCCAATAACGCCTGAAGATAAATGACCGTCAGCAACATCCAGAAAATACCACTGTTGAGCGACTATTGCGCCAACCCCACCGAGGCTATAGTAGGGTGCAGCATAATTGGCCACACTACGCCATCCTGCCTTATCAAAGCCCCCCAATTCACTGGCATCAGCATAAAATATGTTTCTATCTGCTTTGAGTTCGCCATCGAGGAAAGACTCACCGTCAATCCATACCGGTTTTTCAACCCCTAAATAATCGAGAATTGAGGCTGTCACATCAACACGTTGTGTATTATTTAAGCGTACACCAGCATATTGGCTTTCAGGAAAGCGAAGCACCAGAGGAATCCTTTCAGTTGCCCGCCACACGGATCCATGGTCAGAAGTTATAATGATCAGAGTTTTTTCATACAGGCCCTTTTTCTTCAGTTGATCGATGGCTTGCTCTACTATCTGGTCATAATTCAAAATTGCATCATCGTAAAAATCGGTCATCCAATTTGTATTTTGCTGCTGACCGAGAGAAAAAACCTGTTGTTTTGGGTTGAACTTTTCACCATGCGTCACCAGCAAATGTACATGTGCAAAAAAAGGTCCCGATGCAGAATCGATGAAATTAAATAACTGCTCGATCCTTTCCTCATCAGGGTAGAAGCGCCTTGTAACATCCAAATTCATGACCTCCCGATAAGGATTGATCATATTTTTAATAGACAATGCATGCTGCAATCGATTCAGTATTCTGGAGAGTACGATTTCCAGAAAATAGGATTCCTTGATAAATGCATGCCTTGTAACATCCGGCAATGTGACGCTTTGTGGTACTTCGCCAATGTCTCGGCCATTGGCGAAATCAAAACCCTCTCGCATATTGAGATCATACGGATCAATATAATGTCTCATACTGAAATCCGCATTGCGGTAACCGAGTTTTCTCAAAATTGCAGGTAAGTGCTGATAAGTATCCACGCCACGGAAAATATCCGGCGGATAGATTACTCTTGTTTTTGTTGGCAACTTGCCACTAAGTAACGAACCGATTGAACCTGTCGATTTAGTATTGTTGGTGAAATGATTTTCAACCACCAGGCTCTGCGGCAGCATGCTTTTGATAAACGGCGTTGTTTCGCGATGGTAACCATAGGCCGACATGTGCGAAGCATCCAGCCCATCGGTAGACAAAATCAGTATGTTTGGCAAATCATCTTCGGTTTTACTCAGTTCTAATGCAAACAAATCCTCTTTTTGTGTCAGATTGATTGCACTGAACAAACCGGATACTAGTAATAGCACAGCAGCAGATAGCTTCAATTTCTGTCCGAGCGGACTCTGATCAAGCAGCGCTACTAATCGCCATAAATCGCGGCTCAGCCAAATCACACAGGCTAGAATCGCGATCGTATAGACATAGCGAAAGATTCCCTTAAAGCTGCCAATATTGAATCCCCATACTGTATAGGTGAAATTTTCCACCAAAAGCAGTATCAGAAAGGTCAGGATGATAGCCGGTAAGACAGTGTAAATCGCTGGCAACATGCGCAGAGACTCAGGCAGCAACAGAACAGCAATCAATCCAGGCACAAGAACAATCAGACTCAATACATTGAGTGCTAACGGTGCGATAAACAGAACCGTCATGCTTTCAAATGATGACCAGCTGTTAAAAAACGAAGGCTTGGTTAGAAAAAACAGCCCCTCCGTAAATACAAGGCAATAACTGGCGAGAATCGTTATGGCTATGACCATTATGAATTGATTTACGGGGACGGTTGAAAACCTGGATTCTTTACTCATATCAAAATAATTTCTTGGCTATGCATTCAACCAACACGGCAGATGTCTTTTGGCGCAAATCCAGATATTTTTCCGGAAAAGCCAGAAAACCTGCCTGAATAAAATCCTGACGAAAAAAATTTAGTTTATCATTATGCCCCTCATACACAATGTAAACCGCGCCGATGAAATATTTGCTACCTGTCATACTTATTTTATCCAGCCTCCTGCTGGCTGCATGCGAGCCAAAGAATAGAAGACCTGGGACCTGGCTGTCTGGTGAACTGGTTGAAGATAGGATTGAAGACTGGTCTTTTAGCAACGAATTTCAAGAGGTGTTCATACAAACACACCCCTGGTATGGAATACCACATTCTGTAACCACCGTGCTTGCCACCGCAGATGGCAAACTTTATGTGCCTTCGGTTTATGTAAAGGAACCGAAGCGTTTTCCTGATGGAAAATACTGGAATCGCATTGTCGCGGAATATCCCAATGTTGAGGTTAAAATCGGAGACCAACTGTATCCAAGAACTGTTAACCTCATCAGTGATGAAGCAGAATTTGGCAGAGGCCTAAACGCACTTGCTGCGAAATACCCGTTTTGGCAAAAAGTCAAAGGTTCACCAGAAGAAGCACCTTCGTTTGTTATTTTGCGACTCAACAAACGTAATCCTTGAACGCATCAAAATCGAACCCCTGGGGGAACTTTCGGCAACGCTGGACATTCCATCGTACCCAGGGATTCAAGAGTTTTGTAGAATATTTGCCGTTATGCAGAAACCTAAAGTTCTAAATCCCTGATGAGCTTGACCCCACGAAAACTTGTTGTAACAACCTGTACAGTGAGCGGCTGAACCGCTTCCGTCAAATTATTGGGTAGTTCAACTTGAACAAAGTAGTCTCCCCATCGTTCAATCGTCAGCTGCTGACTGACATGGCTTACTTCGATTCTATTCGGCACGTCTGATTAACCCAAAGTATTTCAATGAGCCCACTAATGAGAAGTTGGTGCAGAGCATTCTCGAAGAGGGTATGCCGCAGTGCCTCGAATATCTAGAGTCGGTGACCCCGGAGTCCGGTTATATGGTAGGAGACACTCTCAGTATCGCCGACTTCGCCGTGACCACGTGTTTCCTTCAGGCTCGATATGGCGACTTCGACGTGGACGGCGCGGTGGCGCCGAAGGTGCGCAGCTACCTCGATCGGGCTTTCGCGGGCCCGTTGGTGGTGAAGCGGATGGAGGCGGAAAAGGCCGCGGTGGACGCAATTGCGCCCGGCCTCTTGTAAGCCTTGAACCCGTCAGAGATTGTTGGTTGCTGCTGTGCAACCGGCGATCCTGCCGGAACATGGCTCCCAACCTAAGGTGGGTAGCTGCGGGTTGAAAATGAATCTCCTTCTCGAAGGAAGAGGTGTTACTGCAAAATGACCATCCACCGTCGTCAATCTGTAACCACGGGGCAACCTCCAGTTATTTCATTACAGGCAAACGGGGGACACCAAGTCCATAATGACTTAAAGGGCTGATACTAACAGGCTATGGCATAAGGGCCAGTATGGGTGACGTTGGAGCTTGCTGGGACAACGCCGTTGTGGAGCGATTCTTTGGTAGCTTAAAGCATGAGTCGATCTTTAAAGTGGCCCAGCCTACACGTGAACATATGATACAAGATGTGACGGCTTATATGAGGTATTACAACCAGGAAAGGCTTCATTCGAGCAATAGTGATATGTCACCCGTGAAGTTTGAAATATCTCAAATAAAAGTGTCCTGTTTAGGTTGACCAGAACACTACCGCAGGGATTGATGTGACTTGAAGGTCCATACTTTGTGCAAGCTGAAATTGATCATTGGCATGGTCATAATTACTAAAAGCACGCTCGTCTCTGGGGGCAAGCCAAGGTGATCATTGAGTTGTGAAAGCAATACAATCATGCCGAGGTTGAGCAGGCCCACAACAAAAAATCGCGCGAGGGAGTGCCAGTGAATGCGAGACTCAAAGCTCCAGAGACTGTTCAGTGTATAGGAAACCAGTGTCGCTGAGAGAAACGCACTGACGTTTGCTTCGGTGCCACTAAACTCAAACAAGCGGATTGTGGTGAGCGCTACCAGCGAGTGCAGCAAGGTGGCCAGCACGCCAACGGTGGCGAACCTAGAAAACTGTTTTGCTAAGTTTCGTAACTTAATTGGCAGGACTGGCAGAGGAATGGGCATGGTTTATCTTCTGATGCTCGCACAGATAATTATGGAGGTACCAAATGGCAGCTGCAGTTGCCTCAGCAGGTACAATTCCAGCCTGAAGATTTGATACAGCAGTGAATTCAATGGAGCTTTGGGAGTCTGGTCGCCAACCCCGCGATTTGATCCTGAAAGACTTTCCAGCAGCCGAACCAATGCAATCAACGGAAACAGCAACGTATTAAAGTAGGATGCCCGGTCAATCTGATAGCCACATGAAGCCAACAACTTGCGGAGGCCCTCTAAGTTATATCTTCGGTAGTGGTGCAGTATCCTATCGTGGTGGCCGAACAGCCATTGGTATGCCGGTACTGTGATTAGTAGTTTTCCATCGGTGTTGAGCCTTGATTGCAAGGTGGCCAGCGAACTCTGGTCGTCTTCTATGTGTTCGAGCACATCAAAAAGGCATATCAGGTCATACTGTGTGTCCTGCATCGGCAGGTTTTCCGGTAGCCAGCCTGCCAGTACGGTCTGACCTGACTGGCGAGCAGCATATTCTCTGGCGAATTTGTCTTTTTCGACAGCAGTTAACTGGCCCTGAGTTGCGAGCATCTTCAGGTTGCCCCCGGTGCCAGCGCCGATTTCAAGAATCGTAGCCCCAGCGCGCATCTTCAACCGCATAATCTGGTCTTTGAGAATCTCGCGTCGGGCCCGGAACCACCAGTGCTGCGACTGAGTTTCGGCCATGTCTCTGAAAGCCTTTGCGTCCAATATCTACAGGCCTCTGCCACTGTAATTCGGCACAACCCTAGGGCTTTGCATGGCAGATATCAAGGGTCAGCCAGCCATTCGGTTGTACCTGAGCATCGACATGCACGATGGGTCGCAGTGTCGTGATTCATCGAGCGCTCGATAGTTGGCCGGGGCTGACTTCTGTTATCCTTGCCTGACGGGATCAAAATGGGAGCCAGCAGCTGAGTACTGCATCGCATACATGGATAGTCGTCCCCTGTTTCAATGAAGCTGCTCGGCTTGATTCTGCTTCCTTCAAGCTTCTGGCGGACATGCCGAACCTGCATTTGTTGCTGGTAGATGATGGCTCGACCGATGACACAGGTGATCTGCTCGTGGCGTTGCAGCAGGACAGTCCCCTGGCAATATCGGTCCTGCCTCTGGCCAACAATCTCGGCAAGGCTGAGGCGGTGCGTCGCGGGATGTTGCAGGCAATGGCAAGTGGTGCCGATATCGCTGGTTATCTGGATGCGGACTTCGCTACCCCCGCCAGCGAGATGTTGGCGCTGGTGGCCAGCATAAATTCAGACGACAATATGGCTGCCCTTCTAGGGTCGCGCTGGTCGCATCTGGGCGCTGATATCAAGCGTTCGGCGTTTCGCCACTATGCCGGCCGGGTGTTTGCGACTTTGGCTGCCAACATGTTAGCTCTGCCGGTGTATGACACCCAGTGTGGCGCCAAGCTATTCCGAGTGTCACCACTGTTGAAAGCCGCTTTGGAAATGCCTTTTGCATCCAACTGGGCCTACGATGTGGAATTAATAGGCCGATTACGCTACGGCTTTGGCGCTCATAGAGGCTTGCCCTTGGCTGCCTTTTACGAGCACCCGCTGACAAAATGGAGTGACGTGGGCGGATCAAAGCTCAGGCCTTTGCAGATAGTGAAGACCTTGTTTGAGATGTTGATTATTCGACGGCGTATCCAGCGCCTCAAAAATTCATGAGCGTCGAGTAGCCTTGATGTCCGTCACGTTTTTTTGCGATCCAGGGAAATGGTCCCGTAACCAACAATTTTTGGGTGCGCTTGTGCTGGCCGTCATTGTGCTGTTATTGGCGCCCGTTGGTATCGAAGGCGAAGAGCCACTGCATCTGGGGCACGACTACGGCTATTTTCTGCCACATTTGCTCAATGGCTATTACTGGTTTCTCGCTAATGGCCTGTCGATACCCTGGTTTACACCGGCGTTTTGCGCGGGCATTCCGTTCTTCGCTAACCCCCAGTCGCTGTACTACTCAGTGCCACAGTTGCTGACTTTCTTGGTTGATCCCCTGGCAAGCGTGATGTTGACTTACTACCTGTTTGGTTGGCTGGGGTTTATTGGTTGCTATTGGCTGGCGAGTCTGTACAACCGCTCATCCCTGATTTCTTGCTTTGCAGGTATGGCTTTTATGCTCAATGGCTTCTATGCCTCGCGCATGGTGGTTGGGCACTTAAGCTTCCACGCATTTATGCTCTTGCCCCTGATTCTGTTTCTCTTGCTTAAGATATCTCCAACAGGTCGCGAGTGGCCTGCAGCGATTGTTGTGGGTGTATTACTTGCTTATTTTGTACACGCCGGCGCCGGGGTCATTATTGTGCCAGTGGGAGTATGTATGCTGGTGGTCATGCTCAGCCGGATTCATAGCAGGGGGCTTTGCAAGCGACTTGTTTTTGCTGGCGCGATTGCCGCTGGACTGAGCCTTAGCAAGTTAGTTGCTGTGAGTTACTTTATGGGTGAATTTCACCGTCCCAGCTATTCTCTGCCGGGGTTTCAGTCTATTTTGCCGGCCATGCACTTTGCCCTTACGAGTCTGACCTGGCCGCTGGACAGCAGCACGGTTAATCAAATGCTGGTCAACAAGGCCTTTGCTTTTGGTGATGAAGGGGCGAATTACGCTGTGGGCATCGCCCCACTGGCAATTGCCCTGGGCGGGCTGCTCAAATACCACCGGCAAGTCATAATAAGCAAGCTGGTCGCAGTGCTGATGTTAGGTATTCTGAGCCTGCCGCTGCTGGTCAATATTTACTCGCCAGACTGGCATCCGGTGCTCAAATCACTACCCTATTTCTCATCGGCTAGTTCGCTGTTGCGTTGGCAACTGATCTATATCCTACCAGTGATTCTCATGGCTTGTGTGGTATTGGAGCGCGTCAGGGAGAGTCTGAGTCGGGGCTGGCCGGTGCTGATGAGCGTGGTGATACTTAGTGTTGTCCTGCCGGCACTACTGATGGATACAATCAGTCACACCAGTGTGGCAAAGCGTCCTTACGACGCCGCGCAAATTCTTAGGGGCTACTACGCTGCGAAAACCGCCGGCGCACCACCGCCGATTACTCACCATGAAGAATCCCTTAGCGGGCGCCTGCGCATGCATTTCATTGGCGCCGATGACGCGCTGGCACGTGGTGCATCGCAGATTGTCTGCTACGAGCCGCTGTTCGGCTATCGTCTGGAAAGCTTTCGGTTTGATCGGGTCTTTGTTGGCGGGGCTCTTGCCCAGCATGACGGGCACTACAATTTCTATCGGCCTGAATGCATGCTTTATCCTGCGCAGAACGCCTGCGCCGCCGGCGATCGGTTTGCGCCAGATCAACTGGGCGCGTTGCAACAGTTCACTCGTTACCAGTCTATGCCCTTTGAGCTCCCCTGGTTGCAGCGCCTGGCGAACGTCATCACATTACTGACGGTTATTGCGACGGTCCTCCTGTTGGTAGTTAGCCTGGTGCTACAGGTGATTCCCATGAAGTGTAAGCAGCGTCACTGCAATGGCAGTTAAAGGCGCGGTTAATCAGAGATTCCCAAGCCATTTTGCTGTCATGCCGTTTGACGGGCTTGCTGACATTGCTGTGCAATAGCCCTATGGTAGCGTTCAGTCATCTGACCGGTCATCGCACAATTCTGGTTCGCGCTGCAGCAGAACCTCAGTACCATTAGAGCTTTCGGACACTACCTCTATTTAATCTACCCGACCCGCCGCTTTGATAACAGAGAACCTGACGGTATCACGGGAAATCTCGTATGCCACGGGCGCTTCAGGAAAGAATTCATCCTTATCGAACCTGGAATTCGCGAGGTAGTAGTCAATTCCTTCTGGTAGCGTTTCAGCATCTGCAACGTCTGTGATTGCGATGAGTACAAGCTTGTTAGACGCGAATGTACTGGCTCCGAACAGACAGACCTGTAAAAGCCTTGACCGCTGATCGAGATGGCTTTTCGCTCAATGTTGCCGTGTCATGTCAGCCCTATCAGCGGGATCGATTGGAACGCTTATGCCGGTATGTCACCAGACCTGCAATTTGTCTGGACAGACTCATAGTCAGAGCTGACGGCAAGATCCAATATGAGCTGAAGAATCCGTTTAGGAATGGAACCACACACATATTGTTTTCACCTCTGGATTTTCTAAGCAAACTTGCTGCTCTGGTGCCCAGATCCCGGCATAACCTAGTGCGGTATCACGGAGTATTAGCTCGGGGCTGCCGTCAACCAAATGCACGAATGAGGAAACTCATCGCTCCCACAAAACGTAAAAAAACCAGGTCAAAACTCGATCAAAATGAATGCACATCGATAGCAAAATCCGAATCGGCAGATGAATTAATCGCACCTCTGACCTGGGCTCAGCGTCGCGACGGCGAACCGCTCAAACGAGTCTTTGAACGGGCCGCGATCGGCTTGATATTTCCGTGTGCCCGTTGTGTGGCGGCACCATGCGTGTCATCGGACGGGGCCGCCTTCGGATCATTGACCCAGACATAATCCAAAAGATCCTCGATCACATCGAAGCGCAACCACCACCGACTAAACCTGCGACAGCTATTCAATCCTAAAACATGCTCGGACAAACAAGCCATCACCCCTGCCCGACCTTTAAATCCCCTAAGCGATCAACCCAACAGTCTGTAAGACAGTAACTCAGCATCATTACAGTCATCGACCATCCTCTACAGAAAAACTACCCCACAGACTTCTTTTCGCAAAAAATCCCATACAGGATACTTTTGAAATCCCGGAAAACACTGTTTAAAATAACTATTCACAACCACTTTTCTCCATTGATGACGAAGTGATCACCATCCTCTGTAGCAAGGCACTGAAATTGAGTTGGATCGGAACCGCCCTGGGGTTCTGTCATGGAATAGCTTGAAGAAATTTCTCCATCCAGTAGCGATTGCAGGTACTCCTTCTTGAGTTCTTCGGTCCCATAATGGGCCAGTATTTCACCGTTGCCCGTATCTGGCGCCTGGCAACCAAAAACCACCGGCGCAAACCTGGATCGACCGAGGATTTCGTTGAGCAAAGCGAGTTTCAGTTGGCCGAATCCCAGCCCACCTAATTCTGGACCCAGGTGGCAGGCCCAGAGACCGCGTTCTTTAACCTCCTGTTGTAGAGGTCGAATCTGTCGGATGAAATCGGGATCGTGGTATTCTTTGGTAGCTCCCAGAACCATATCGAGTGGTTCTACTTTCTTGGTTACAAAGTCATCAACCCAGGCTAATACGCCCTGATATTCTTGATCAGTTTCAAAATCCCACATTCTACCTGCTCCTGTTTGTGTTGTTCGCTCCTCGATTGTCTATCCATTGCGGTGCTGATAGCAAGGGCTTCACACAAGCCCCGTAGATTGGTGTCGAGGGACAGGTATGGAGCAGTTCGACTATCTACTTGCCTGCTCTCTTACCCGGGTTGGTTCGTCAGCTTTTAACTCACGCGCAATTTGTAGGCGAGGATTCCGCCGATTAACATGGGTATCGCAAAGACCAGGAAGTTCGCTGTGATGGAAACCCCCATCGCAATCATATAGCCCGCAATGCCTGGCCCAAGTACGGCGCCGAAGCGTCCAAGGCCAATAGCCCAACCGACACCGGTACTTCTTATTTCAGTAGGATAGAGCTTAGCCGCCACGGCATACATGCCGGTGAACCCGCCTTGTAAACTGATCCCAATAACAAAAATGAGCGCCATAAGGATTGTTTTATCCGCTGCAAAGGATGCTGCCGCGGCAAAGAACCACATTAATATCGCAGCGGTAATCGCAAAGATACTAATTAGGGTTGAGAGTGACCATTTGGTTGCCAGCCAACCGAGAGTGTATATTCCAAGAACTCCACCGAAATTAAATAGTGTAAATGCCAGGTTGCCTGCTTCTGCGTCGTAACCCAGGTTAATGATGAGTTTGGGAGTCCAACTCATCAGAAAGTAAAGCGTGCTGATACAGAGGAAAAATGTTCCCCAGAGCATTAGGGTAGAGCGCCTTAACGCTGGGGTTAACAGTGACATGACTTTTTGCAGGCTACTTGCGCCATCAGCGACAGTGTTTTCTTTGTCTAACCCCTTGGTCGGTAATTGCGACAAAGGTTGAACCGAAAACATAGCAATGATCTTGTTGACCTTTTGTAATGCGCCTTGTGGTTGTTTGTTACACAGGAAATGAAGTGATTCTGGAATGAGTACAAAGGCAATTAGCGCCAGGACTACTGTTATTGAACCACCCGCGATGAACATACCGCGCCAGCCAAATTCTGGTATGACACTGGAAGCGACAAGCCCCGTCATCATTGCGCCCAGGGGATAACCTGAAGTGACCGCGGTCACCGAAAATGCGCGATAACGCTCCGGGCTGTATTCGGCTGCGAGTGTTGCGACAGTCGCCAGCATCGCACCGGCACCGAGGCCACTGACAAACCTGAGAACGATGAGCATGGGGAAGGAGTTGACCGTTGCTGTCAGTAGTACCGTTGAGCCGACAAGTAATAGTGTGATAATAATCATGGTTCGCCGACCGATGATGTCGGAAAAGGTTGCAAGAAACATTGCCCCCAGCATCATGCCCGCAAGAGAGAAACTAAACACAAGACCAAGTTTGTCTGCGCCCAATTGCATTTCTTCACCGATTTGGTGAGCAGTCACCGCCATTGCTGTAATGTCGAAGCCATCAACCATATTGAAGATAAGACAGAGAGCCACAATCATTATCTGCCGGCCAGAAAAATCACCGTGATCTATTAGTTCGCTGATATTCATTGATTGAGTAGTGATGGGTGAACCTCGTCGTGAAAGTCTATTTTTGTTTGTCTGATCTATCCCATTCTACGTATAGTGCTGACGGCCCTCGAAATGTAATATTCGGCGCAAATGATAACTTTTGGTTTTCTACCAGGCGTAGGTTGGGCAGTCGCTTAGCGAGTGTTTCAATTGCGATTTGAGCTTCAAGGCGTGCAAGCCGAGCGCCCAGGCAGAAATGAATACCGTGGCCAAAAGAGATATGTTTGTTCGCGTTATTACGGTCTGGAATGAATTCCGATGGTGTGGGAAATAGCGCCGGATCATGATTGGCGGCACCCAGGCTGACGAAAATTCTGGTGCCTTTGGGAATGTCGACGCCATCTAAATGCGTATCTTGAGTGGCGACTCGCCGCCAACTGGTTTGCGGTGAATCAACGCGGAGCATTTCTTCCAGCGCATTGGGTATAAGTGACGGATCATTAACTAATGCCTCCCAATGCACTCGTTCGGGAAGAATGTTCATGAGCGTTAAAGAAATAAAGTTGCTGACGATCTCATGCCCGGCGAAGGATAGACCGTAAATGATCGACTCCACCTCACGGTAAGCAAGACCTTCGGGGTTAGCCTTGTGAGCAGCTAATAATTCAGAGGTAAGGTCGTCAGCGGGCACTTCGTTTCTTTGTGCAACAAATGCCCGGCAATACCGCCAATATTTCAGCATGTTTTCTGCAATTTGTGTCTGAGCTTCATCGGTGGGTTTACCCCAGGTGAATATCAGACGGTTCGAAGTCCAGAAAATTAACTGATCATCGTCAATTTCCGGAAAACCAATGAGTCGGAAAATTACGCGTCCCGGCAGTGCATGCGATAGCGAAGAAACAACTTCCGATTGATGCCCACCCGCTATCATTTGAGAGACTAAATTGGCGGTCGTCTCGCGGATATAGGGTTCAAGCAGGTTCATGCGCCGCGCGTTAAAACCATCACGAGTATACTTGCGGATTCGAGTGTGGTCGGGTTGCTGGCAATTCGACATCACTGCTTTCGGGTTATAGTCCGAGGCGGACATCACTACCGTTGCTTTTTCACAAACCGGGAAAACAGGATCTTGAACATTCTCCGATGAAAAGACTTCGTGGTTCTTTAATACCGTAGTGACGTTTTCCATTCCCGTCACCACCAAGTAGCCGAGTTCTTCAGCATAGAAAATAGGTTTGTCCGACATTAACGCTTCAAGCTGGGGGTATGGGTTAGCCAGATAGTCTTCATCAAACGGTGTGAACGAAGCATCAAGAGGGCATCCGGTTGGTTGGGTTGCAGGCGGAACACTGATCTTGTGGTAGGCGTCGTCTTTATCTTTGCTCATGGTTCTTTCCACATTGATATTGGTTAGTCTTTCTCATCAATTTTTTCAATCAACTCGTCTAACAATTCGTAAAGAAGCTCAAGCTTGCCGTAGCCAAATTTTTCAGTGATCAGATCATAACGTTCGACTGATTTTGGCGCGATTTTTTGAAACAATTTCTTACCAGGCGCAGTGATTGAGATAACCGATTTTCGATTGTCTGATGAAGACTGGTTTCGAATGACGAGCTTACGTTTCTCCAGGTTTTGGATGATTCGTGAAAGGCTGGGCATTAACAAGAAACATCTATGTGCTAATTCTGTGATGTCGAGTCCTTCCTCTTCATTCAGAGCCCGGATGACCCGCCACTGTTGCGAGGATAAACCGTTTTCGCGTAATGAAGGAATGAATTTTTTCATTACTGCTTCCCTGGCACGTAGTAATGCCATGGGGAGTGAACGGTCAAATGCGCGCAGTGTTTTGTTTTGTGAATTAGTCATTGAAGGCTCTAGTTATCCGTCTCATTAATCACCTCATCAATGACCTCATTCGACAGGATGCCTACACCTTCAACCTCAACTTCAACAACATCCCCTGGTTTCAGATAGCGTGGGGGATCGAATCGAGCACCTGCACCATTGGGAGTTCCAGTGGCAATCATATCCCCGGGTTTCAGGTTGAAAAACTGTGACATGTAAGCGATCAGGTACTTTATTGGGAATGTCATGTTGTCGGTTGTATCTTGCTGCCGCTCCTCGCCGTTGACCCGAGTTTTCACAATCATGTCCTCGTAGATAGCAGGGGTGAATTCATCGGCGGTGACCATCCAGGGACCAACGCTACCAGAATGGTAAAAGTTCTTACCCTGAGTAACATTAAATTTAGAATGCCTTAACCAGTCCCGGATCGTCCCTTCGTTCATAATAGTGAGCCCTGCGATATAATCAAAGGCGTTGTCTTCTGATATACGGCGGCCTTCCTTGCCTATGATGACGACAATCTCGCCTTCATAATCCAATTGGTCTGATTCGGGCGGTCGCAGTAGATGATGTCCATGGCCTACCAAAGAGTCTGGTGTTCGCATAAAGAGACTCGGGAACTTTGATGCCTTGGAACCGTCTTTGTACTCAGCGTTCCGATCAGCATAATTGACCCCAATGCAGGCAATCTTTTCGGGATTAGCAACAGGTGGAAGATAGGTGATCTCATCAGTGTTCACATCAGGTGATAGCCCGGAAGCGAGCTCTTGCGCCTCATTCAGGCGATCACTGCTAATGGCTTGTTTGAAGTCGCACTTCATTCTAGCGCCGAGATCGATTATTCCCTCCTCCGTAATCGCGCCCCAGGAACTCTGGGGTTGAGAGGAATGGTGTGAAGAATGGTTGCCATTCGTGAAAGAGAGGAATCGCATAGTAAAACCTTATTAAATTTAACCTGTTATGCATATAACCGCATAACGGCGCAAATAGATAGCCATTTACAACATTAGTGATTAACATGTTATGTAATAATGCGTCAAGGTAAAAATATGTCGGGCAACAAAGAGAGCAATGAGGAAAATCTAGGCAAAGCAAAATCCTATCTGCAAAGGTTTAGCGACAACATCACAGGGCATTTCATCAATGGTCAATTTGAAGTGCCAACAAACGCTGAGACCTTTGAGAACTTTACGCCGGTTGATAATACAACCCTCGGTAAAATTGTGGCCGGTAGTGCTCAGGATATAGACCGGGCTTGTGATGCCGCCCAGGCAGCTTTCGCCGATTGGCGGGATATGTCCGGCGCAGCCCGTAAGAAACTGCTCAATCACTTTGCTGACAAAATTGCCGCGCGTGCAGAGGAAATTGCACTGATTGAATCGATGGACTGCGGGCAGCCAATTCGCTTTATGAAGCAGGCAGCACTCAGGGGAGCAGACAACTTCCGTTTTTTTGCTGACAAAGCGCCTGAAGCTGTCAATGGCCAAGCGCTATATCAGGATGTTCATACTAACTACACCATGCGAACGCCGGTAGGACCCGTGGGTATTGTCACGCCGTGGAATACGCCGTTTATGTTGTCGACCTGGAAGATTGCACCGGCACTTGCGGCGGGCTGTACTGTTGTTCACAAGCCCGCGGAAATGTCACCTCTGAGTGCGCTGCTGTTGGCTGAAGTTGCCAAAGAGGCGGGGATTCCGGATGGTGTCTTAAATACTGTGAATGGCTTTGGTGAAACTGCGGGTAAACGATTGACAGAACACCCGGCAATCAAAGCTGTCGCATTAGTCGGTGAAAGTGCTACTGGCACGCATATCATGCGCCAGGCTGCGGGTACGCTAAAACGCCTTCACTTTGAGTTGGGTGGTAAAAACCCTGTGATCGTTTTTGATGATGCAGACTTTGACCGTGCGCTAGATGCCGTGGTGTTTATGCTATATAGCCTTAACGGTCAGCGTTGTACGTCGAGTTCAAGATTGTTGGTCCAACAGGGTATTCAAGCTGAGTTTATGGCAGCGCTTAAAGAACGGGTAGGAAACCTGAAGGTCGGTCATCCCCTTGACCCTGAAACGGAGGTAGGGCCGGTTGTCAGCCGGGCGCATTTTCAAAAAGTCATGAGCTATATGGATATCGCAAAAAGCGATGGCGCAACAACAGCCGTAGGTGGTTATGCAATAGAAACGCTGGGAGATGGTAATTATATTAGTCCCACGCTGTTCACAGAGACAGACAACAGCATGCGGGTAGCGAGAGAAGAGATATTTGGCCCAGTGTTGACGGCCATGACATTTGATTCAGAAGAAGATGCCGTTCGAATGGCTAATGATACGCCGTACGGGCTTGCTGGATATGTCTGGACCAAAGATGTCGGTAGAACAATGCGTCTAGCAAAGAATTTGGAGGCGGGTATGCTCTGGTTTAATTCCGAAAACAACAGAAACCTGCCATCACCCTTTGGCGGCATGAAAGCCAGTGGGATAGGTCGGGACGGGGGTGACTTCAGTTTCGATTTTTATATGGAAACCAAGAACGTTTGTATCGCACATGACCTGCACAACGTACCCGTCTTAGGTAGATAGGCCATTTAGAATATCGAGAAGGAGATTTACAATGGGCAAACTCGCCTACGCGGCTAAGATTACACATGTCCCTTCTATGTATCTGTCCGAGATGGATGGACCGCACAAGGGTTGCAGAGACCACGCGATCGAAGGCCATCGGGAAATTTCAAAACGATGTCGTGCCCTGGGTGTTGATACAATCGTAGTGTTTGATACCCATTGGTTAGTCAATTCCGGCTATCACCTGAACAACGCGGCGCATTTCAAAGGAATCTATACCAGTAACGAATTACCTCATTTCATTAAAAATTTACCCTACGAATATGATGGAAACCCTGAACTTGGCCACCTGATTGCAAATGCTGTCACGAAAGCCGGGGTGCACATGCGTGCCCATGAGGACACCAGCCTGAGTTTAGAATACGGCAGCCTGGTCCCCATGCGCTATATGAATGAAGACCGGCACTTCAAGGTGGTTTCAGTTGCTTCTTTGCTTATGGTGCATGACCTGAAGGATAGCGTGACCGCGGGAAGGGCGCTTCGGTCAGCTATCGAAAATGATTATGACGGTAAAGTTGCCATATTCGCTTCTGGGTCGTTGTCACACAGATTTGCGCAGAATGGCACCGCCGATGAATTTATGCATAAAGTCTGGTCTCCCTTCTTGGAGGAATTTGACCATCGTGTGATTGAAATGTGGCAGAACGGGGACTGGGAACGCTTCACGGAAATGTTGCCTGAGTATGCAAACAAGTGTCACGGTGAAGGATTTATGCACGACACTGCAATGTTGCTGGGTGCGCTAGGCTGGGATCAGTACCGCGGTAAGGCCGAGGTCATCAGTCCTTACTTTGGCAGCTCTGGAACGGGGCAAATTAATGTTGAATTTCCGGTTTAAGAGTTAGACGTTGGGGGGTTAAAGGGCATGGCACATTTTATTTATGAGTACTCAGCTAATCTGCCTGAGGATCTGTTAGATCTGCAGGGCTTGATGCAGAAGATGCACCAGAAAGCTGCGGAAACTGACATATTTCCAATGGCTGGAATGAGAAGCAGGGCTATCAAGTGTGAGCACTTCCGCGTTGCGGATGGTGACTCTGACAAAGGTTTTCTCAACCTCAGTATGAAAGTGGGTCGCGGCCGCGATGAACCGACCAGAATCCATGTCGGTGAAATGTTCTGGCAAATCATGCTGGAGCATCTTGAACCGCTCATGGCTGAGTATTCGGTGACGCTTTCTTATGAGATGCGGGAGTTGGAAGAAAAGGTGAAGTTTAACAGCAGGAATTTTTAGGATGTTGACCCAACAACAGATTACGGTCGCGGCGGATCGTCTATATCAGGCAGAAAAAGAGCATGAACAAATTAAGGCGCTGACAATGTCTTTTAATATGGACATGGACGACGCTTATGCTATTCAAAAAGCCTGGATAGATCGGAGGCTGAAGGACGGTGAAAAAATTATTGGATATAAGATTGGGCTGACCTCTCGCACTATGCAAGTTGCTATGAATATTAATACGCCCGATTACGGTGTACTGACAGATGCGATGCTGTTCCCCAACAAATCGAAGCTCAATGCCGCAGATTATCTAGACCCACGAATTGAATCAGAATTTGCGTTTGTGATGAAGAAGCGACTTTTTGGAGAGAATGTTTCTATTGAAGAGGTTATGGACGCCACAGATTATGTACAGCCCGCGCTCGAACTCATTTCGGCTAGAAGTCGTCGGGTCGATCCTGAAACGGGCTATACCCGAAATGTGTGTGACACCATTGCTGACAATGCGGCTAATGCCGGCATAATTTGTGGTGGTGAGAAGGTTGCGCCGGCGGATATAGATCTCAAATGGGCTGGTTCTTTGCTTTATCTCAACGGTGAAATTGAAGATTCAGGTATGGGTGGTGCGGTGATGGGCCATCCTGCACATGGTATCCGCTGGGTGTGTAAACGATTCGCACCGCATGGAATCGCCCTTGAGCCGGGCCAGATTATTCTCTCTGGCTCGTTTACAAGGCCCGTGCCTGTAAAAGCGGGAGATCGTGTCTTTGCTGATTATGGGAAATCAGGATCTATTGAAGTTGATTTTGTTTAGCGGCTTCAAGCTGCGCAACACGAACGCTTTGCCAGCCCCTGACAGTTAGTTCCAACCCCAAGACCATCACAGAACAAGCCTCTGTAATCACCCCTCGGAACGTCAGTGTGAAGCCACAAATCCTGGCAGTGTATGACTGTTATCTGGAAAGCAGTTTCGGTTGCTGGCGAAATGAAAGCCAACGGATGTTGCTTCGATATTCAGAATATTGACTGAATATCCCTGTTAAAATACCTATCCTGTTTTTTGAAACCGTTTGATAAGGGTTAGCCATGAAAAACGTTGTTGTCGTTGGAGCAGGACCTGCAGGAGCAAGCATTGCCTATTTGCTGGCGAATCGAGGCATAGACGTGACACTGGTGGAGCGGCGTCGAGATTTCGCCAGGGAATTTCGTGGTGAAATCTTGATGCCTAGTGGAATCGAAGCACTGCAACAGATGGGCCTTGGTGAAGCGCTGGCGCAAACAGATAGTCATGCTGCGCCAGACATCGCGTTATATATGAACGGCAAGCTGCTATTCACCGAAAATCTGGACCCTGAGGTTTTTCATGGACATCCCCCGCTAGCGATTTCTCAACCCGCGCTACTTGAAGCCATTGTGGCAGAAGCCGAAAAACTACCCAGGTTCAAATTTGAACGTGGCGTGTCAGTGAAAGAATTGGTCGAGGACAGTGGGGCTGTTACAGGTGTTACGATTCGAGATGATGATCGCGAAAGGTTCCTGCCTGCTGACCTGGTTATCGGTTCAGATGGTCGAAACTCGGTAGTCCGCAAACATCTGGGTCACGGTGTGACCAAAAAAAGCCCTCCCATGGACATTGTCTGGTGCAAACTTCCTTGCCCGGACGATTGGCCAGGTTTAAAAGCCTATGTTGGTCGTGGACATTTGCTAGTGGCATACCACACCTGGGATCACAGTTTGCAATTAGGGTGGGTCATTCTTAAAGGGACCTTTGGTGAGCTTCGCAGCAAAGGGATTGAAGCATGGATAGAAGAAATGGCGCGCCATGTGTCACCAGATTTAGCTGCTCATTTACGGGCTCACAGCGATGCTGCCCAAAAGCCTTTTCTCCTTGATGCCGTGTCGGACTGTGTCGACAGTTGGAGTGGACCGGGGGTCTTGTTGATTGGGGATGCCGCACACACGATGTCGCCGGTGGGTGGACAGGGCGTCAATATTGCGCTGCGCGATGCGGTTGTTGCCGCTAATTATCTGGTGCCTATATTAAACAACTCGTCAACGTCAGTAACAGAGATGACTTCCGCACTTCAGGGCATAGAGAAAGAACGCAGGATCGAGGTTGATTACATTCAAAACCTGCAGGCGAAACCGCCAAAAATTGTACTCAGTCGCGCGTGGTGGGGCGAGCCCGTTCGCCGTATCGCAGGATTTGCGCTCGGCACGCGGCGGATAAGACGAAAGGCTGCCCACAGAGTGTCGGCTTTTCCATTTGGCGTGAGAGACGTCAAACTCGAAGTTTGAGGAAGTACCATGAAAACCAGGAACGAATTCGCGCTTTTTATTCTCATTTCCGTAGTTTTGCCGGATGCTGCTTTGATATTCAGAAGTTTGACTGAAGAGCCCTGTTAAAACTCTTATTCTCAACATCGTCCAGTTGCTGGCCAATTTCCGGGGCCCATTACTGTCTAAGATTGTAGTGCTAGTGGTGCCAGACGGGCCGACAAGGTACCCAATCTGCACGGGTTTTAGCGTAGGTAGCCAGGGTTGTTCGACGGGAAGAATTATGAAGTCTATTAGTTCAAGATCATTTTTTGTTGCGACGCACCATAAGCAAAGAATAAAAGGCTTATAACGGTGCATTATAACGTTGACACGGATCAATGTTTCGATAGAAACTGATAACCGTCAGAGATGATTGTTTTGATAGGTTTATTCATAAAGGGGGAGCACCACTAATGCGACTAAAAAATATGGGTAAGTTAGGTCTTGCCGCAACACTTCTATTTACGACTTTTACGTCACTGCCGGTATTGTCGGCGGAACAAAAATCCGGACTGTATATCGAAGAGATCGTTGTTACTTCGAGGAAGGTAGAGGAGTCCTCTCAGGCAGTCCCTCTTGCGATTACCGCAATTTCTGAAGAGCTGGCCAGTTCGACGATCAGGGATCTGTCAGACCTTAATGGATTCGCACCCAACGTGCAGATTGACTCAAACGGCGGTAGATCGGGCGGCGCCGTGATCAATATCAGGGGGATCAGCCCAACTCGATCAGACGACAATTCGTTCGACGCACCAATTGGTGTGATGATCGACGGCATTTACATGGGTACCACGGCCGGTCAGATACTTGAAAACTTTGACCTTGAACGCGTAGAGATTCTGCGTGGTCCACAAGGGACATTGTTTGGTAAAAATACAGTGGGTGGTGTGCTCAATGTTATTCGAAGTCGACCAACTGGTGAGTACGGCGCGCGCATGAAAGCGACTGTGGGTTCGGACGGCCAACAGGAGCTGCGAGCTGTCGTGAACCTACCATTGATAGATGACAAGTTAGCCGCCAAGATCTTTGCAACCAGCATCGGAGACGATGGCTACTACAGGAATATCACGACCGGTGATAATTCGGGTGAGAAAGACTACCAAAATATTGGGGCGACCTTCCTCTGGACGCCTAACGACAGGTTTGAAGCAACCTTAACTGTCGAGACCTTCCAGGATGACAGCCTGCTCAATGCCTATCAGACGAATTACAACGTTTCACCCGGTGTGATAGCGCCGCCGAGTGCTGAAGCAGCAGCGCGTGGAGAAGGTGACTACAGTGGCGGCTTTGCTACCTGCACCAGTTATGATCCTTCAACCTGCCGAGATACGCTTAAGACGCCTGGTCATTCCGAGAATGACACGACCAATAACGCGTCGCTCGATACGGACGCCATCACATTGAATATGCGATACGAAATCAATGACCATTTAACATTGGTTAGTGTGACAGGTAGCCGGGAGGTGGATGAGTACCGGATCTATGACTTCGATGGCTCTGCTGCGGATTACATCACTATCGAACGATGGAACGAGTACGAACAATTTAGCCAGGAACTTCGAATCGACGGTTCCTGGGACACTCTCACGTTAACCGCTGGCCTGTATTACTGGAGGAGCGAATTCGAACAGGACTGGGTTACCGGCGGTGGCTTCTGGGCGTCGCTTTTCGGGGCTGTAGCTTATGACCCGTTTCTTTTTAGTCTCTGCCAGGGTAGTAACGGTCTGGACGGCATCTTCGCACCAATCTCGTGTGACCTGGGCATAAGCAGCGTTGCGCCTGGCGCGAATGTCACGCAGATACTCTATGAACAACAAGATACTGACTCTGTTGCAGCCTTTGCTCAGGTAGAGTGGCAGTTTGCCGAGGATTGGACTTTGACCGCAGGTCTACGCTGGACCCGGGAAGAGAAAGACTTCATCGCCGGTCAGTCATATCTGTCTAACGAGGAGCGGCAACGGTTACGCAACTTTCCAGGCTACTCTGACCTTGATAATGAATGGACAGAAACCTCTCCCAAGCTTGGACTCACTTATCAGTTGACCGACGATTCGATAGTTTACGGTTCCTACTCAGAAGGTTTTCACTCAGGTGGCTTTTTCGGTGTAAACCAGAATCTTCGTGACTTTGAGCGAGACCAGTATGATCCTGAGTTTGCAGAAAACTGGGAGATTGGTTACAAGAGTATGCACATGGATAATCGCCTGCGATTAAACTTGACGGCATTCTATAACGATTTCACGGACAAGCAGGAGTCGTTTGTTGCACTTGATCCGGATACCAAGACGGTTGCGTCAAAATTCGATAACGCGGGTTCGGTGATCTATAAGGGCTTCGAAATGGAGGCTGAATACCTGGTCAACGAAAACTTAAAGATTTTCTTCAACTATGGTTATTTGGATGCCGAGTATGATGAGTTTGAAACTGACATCAATGCCACAGATGGCGTAGACCTTATCGAAGATGCAACTCACCTGACACCGCGTAATGCACCTGAGTCTACACTCGGCATCGGCGGTACTTTCAGTTATCCGATCGGTAACGGGGATCTCGAAATCTACGCCAAGTTCGCAAGGGTTGGCGACATCGAAACCAGCCTGACCAATGCACCACTGGGCAGGATCGACGAACGTGACGATGTGAGTGCATCAATCGGTTACTACACAGAACAATGGTCTGTTGTGGCCTTTGGTCGTAACCTGGCTGATGACGAATTTGAAGCCTTCACTCCTATCGCCACCTTGTTCGCAGTCGGTTCTATTAACCGTGGACGGACTTTTGGACTTGAACTTGCGTTTGAATTCTAGTTCTTTTACTAAGAGCTTCACGAAATAAAAAAAACCCGGCATTAGCCGGGTTTTTTTTCAACCATTTTTTGCTCCCAACGAACGGCTGAAGCGTGTTTTTGATATAGATATTTCGGTTGCTCACGAAATGAAAGCCAACGGATGCTGCTTCGATATTCAGAATGTTGACTGAATATCCCTGTCAAAATACCTGTTCACCAAGACCTGTTCCCAGAGATTTTTCATTCGGATACTTTTTACAATTTCGGGAATAATATTTTTATTAGTTTCTATTCTCCGTTTGATAGTTCCTGTTCTCAAACCTGATACAGTCTGGGATTAATTGACAATATCAATGCGGATGTAGATCAAACATGTCTGATGTTAGCGTTGCGAACACCATCTACTCGAAAAAATATAGAAACTATGCCCTGGGTGTCCTGTTTCTTGGCTATGTCGTTAATTTCATCGATCGCTCTATTCTCTCTATTTTACTAGAGCCCATTAAAAACGAACTATTGCTCACAGATACACAACTGGGTTTACTTGGCGGGCTCGCGTTTGCGATGTTCTATGCAACCCTGGGTATTCCGATAGCCTCCCTGGCAGATCGTTGGAGCCGCACCAAGGTTCTCGCGATCTCCATGATAATATGGAGTGCGATGACGGCAGTGTGTGGGGCCGCAAGCAATTTCACGATGCTTCTGCTTGCAAGAATAGGTGTCGGCGTAGGCGAGGCAGGCGCTAGCCCGCCCTCACACTCACTTATTTCGGACTATTTCCCCATCGAGTCCAGAGCAACGGCTTTGTCCATTTATGCTCTGGGTATCCCTTTCGGTTCCATGATCGGTAACTATGTAGGAGGCTGGGGAGCATCAGAGCTTGGCTGGCGAATGACTTTCTTCCTGGTAGGAGTGCCGGGGATTTTTGTCGCACTCCTGATACTGGGGACACTACGCGAACCACCCAGAGGCTTATCCGAAACCGCTGCAGTGAAAGCGGCGGTCGCTAAAACTGCAGAGCCAGCACCCTCATTGAGAGAAGTCTTTAAATTTCTATGGCACCGCCGTTCCTTCAGGCACATTGGCTTCGCAGCCGGCCTACACGCCTTTGTGGGCTATGGCGCTGGAACCTGGAACGCGCCGTTCCTGATTCGCAGTCACGAAATGCCCATCACAGAAGTCGGTTCATGGCTGGCGATAATCTCAGGTATCGGCGCTATCGGCACTTTTGCTGGAGGATATCTCGGAGATAAGATCAGCGACTGGACAGCAGATAGGCGCTGGTATTTGTGGATAGCAGGGATTTCGACCCTGGTCATGGTGCCATTCCAGTTCACTGCATATCTATACGAAGACTTAACTGCAGTCATCCCAGCCCTTGCGGTCGTTTCAATATTGGGGGGCATGTATCTTGGGCCATCTTTCGCCATGACCCAGGGCTTGGTGACCTTACGCATGCGTGCGGTCGCCTCCGCTTTGTTGTTGTTCATGCTGAATATCATTGGCATGGGACTAGGCCCATACTTTGTCGGCGCCGCTAGCGACATGCTTTCACCGGACTACGAGATTGACTCACTGCGTTATGCACTTTGTCTTTGTGTTTTAGCGAACTTTTGGGCAGCTTTTCATTACTTTATGGGCGCAAGATCATTACGAGAGGATCTTGATTCTACTGCGGCACTGATGATGCAGAAGGCTGAATAACCTCAAAATAGACAGCTGAAGTGGAGTACGCATAAAAGAAATTTTATTCGTGCGGGTAAGTATGTCAGGTTATGCCGTTCTCGATTCCGTCATCGAAGCAGTGCACCTCAGTGCCAATGGTTGGTGAGAGATGAGCAGATCGAATTTCAAATATACAGCGTTGAATGCTGTCTGTTCAGACAGGACGCTCATGGTGCTCATTCCTCTGTTTTAGATTTTGTGCGGCTTCGTTAATGTAGCGGAAAGTAGATCTCAACTTATAAACTCAAGCTAAAGATCAATCGTAAAGTCCTTGAGGGCTTGTTTTTTGACCGGTGAAGTCCGGTCCCTCTTCTTGCCATCCATTGAAGACTTTCTCGCCCATTAGTGTTGCGAACCTTGGATCATCGGCGTAGCGCGCGAAAACTTCCGGGTGTCTATCATCGCCGCGTCGCTCTTGGGTCGACATAAATGGCCTGCAAAAATAGGCGGCCAGGTTAATGCGTGCGCCCGGTACATCTCGACGCCAACCTCCATGCCATGTATTACCGTGCCAGATGACAGCATCGCCCGGTTCAATTTCCATCGTTACAGCACCGCGAGGGAGCTTCCAGTTCACTTCATCAAGTTCTAATGGGCTAAGCTTCTTGCCCATAATGTCTGCCAGTGTCTCGTCGTGAGTTTTCCAATTTTCATGCAGCGTTGGTTGGCGTTTTTTAAGATGGCTGCCGGGAAATATCACTAAGGCGCCTTGCTCCTGGCTGTAAGGCGTCAGTGCATAATTGCAGTTGGCGATTGACGCGGCGTCGGTAAGGAAGCCATCAGTTTGTCCATCGGCATGGACGCCTAACGGCATGCCGCCTGGTCCTCGAAAATGACTCCCCATTGACGAAAGAACACAGCTTTCCCCCAATAAATAGTTAATCAATGCCAGGGGTTTCGGTTCAAGCAAGATTTCCGGGAAAACCAAATCATCGAAAAGAAGATAGTGCTGATAGCTCATCCCGTTGAAGTCATCATTGGTAGCAGTGTCAGGATCAATCGATTTATGCACGGTGCTTTCAACGCGACGGAGAATCGCCGCTTTTGCCCTATCGATTCGATCTTGAGAAAGGACAGATTTCACAACCGTATAACCCTGTAGCTGGAGTTCTAATAGATTGCTCGTTAAACCCAGTGTATCAATGCGCTCAAGGGTTCGCTTCAAGGCTGGGTCGTTGGTAGCCGCCAGAAGAGGGGAGGGGAATTGCTCACTTACAGTTGCTGATGACTTCAATTGCGACATTAACATCTCCTCTTCGTTACGCTATTCGTCTATGGTAGACGTAAAGGTGGCGTCAAAAGCGCACCTGTTTGTTTGCTAAACCAATACTAAGCTACCATTTCTGAAATGTGATGCAAACTGACGAGTCATTCTCGATCTTGTGCGGCGTTTCTTCAAGTACCTCCAGTCCGGGCTAAAGCCATTTTTTAGCCCTTTATTGGGGCGTTAGCTCTTTAGATATCTTGTACTTACCTTCATAAATTAGAGGTCAAAAAATGTTAGATCGCATCACGTCAATCTCTGAAATCAGGGACCTGATCGGAGAGGTCAAATACACCCAAGACACGAAGTGCATTGATCACATTGATGACCATTGTCGGGCATGGATAGAGCGGTCGCCCTTTTTGATCCTATCGACCTATAGTCAGTCGGGTCAAATTGACGTGGCGCCAAAAGGGGATCCGCAGGGTGCCTGGAAGGTGTTGGACGAAAACACCATCGCGATACCCGATCGACCGGGTAATAATCGCGCAGATACCTTTCAAAATATTTTAGATAACCCACGTGCCGGTTTGCTGTTTATGGTGCCAAACCGCCGAGAGGTGGTTCGGGTTAGTGGCGGCGCGAGTCTGACGCGCGACCCGGCGCTGCTGGAGACTATGACGGTCAATGGTAAAACGCCGAGCCTTGCGATTATTGTGCACGTTGAAGAGGCAATGTTTCATTGCGGAAAAGCCGTGGTGCGATCGAATCTTTGGTCGCCAGAGCGGTGGGGCCCGGTCGATGGCCTTCCGACCTATGGCGAAGCGCTGGTGGATCACGGCAAACTCAGTATCGCCGTGGGTGAGCTGGACGAGGGCCTCCGGGAACATGAAGCAACAACGCTTTACTAACGGGCTGATCGCGCCCTTGTGGTTGATCACACGCGACTCATGCACCCTTGCCCTGAGGTATCGGACCCATCGTAAGGAGGTGGGCGCTTCAATCAGGGCGGGTGCTAGCGGGGCGCCTTGATTGGTGTGGATTCTATCCAATCCAAAATCGCGGCTTCCACCATGGGCAAGGTTACGCTGCCATTTTCCAGAACCCGCCGGTGAAAGGTCTTCAGGTCAAATTGTGGGCCCAGTTGATCTTGAGCCAATGCGCGTAAGCGATTGAGTTCGAGCATACCCAACATGTATGCGTTGGCCTGGCCAGGCCAGGAAATGTAGCGATTGATTTCGTTTTCAATGTCGAGTCGAGACCAACCGCAGTTATTGAGCATGTAGTCGACGGCTTGGGTTCGGCTCCAACCCAGGGTGTGAATGCCGGTATCGATGACCATCCGGGCCGCTCTAGCGCCCTGGTCGGACAATAAGCCCATTCGGTCTAGCGGCCGGGAGTAAAGATGGAGCTCGTCTGCAAGTCTTTCGGAATAGAGCGCCCAGCCTTCGCTATAGCCTGAATTGCCTAGATAGCGCGCGATAGGGTGAACCTTATCGCCCAATTCGAGCGCGAGCGCCCCCTGGAGATGGTGGCCTGGATAGGTTTCATGATAGAGCGTGGATTGCTGGGTTGCCTGGGTGCGTAAGTTGGGTTCGCTCACCGCAATGTAATAGATTCCCGGTCGGGTGCCATCTTCCGATGAGGAATGATATTCCCCGCTGCCGCTGGCCGCAAAGTCGGGATAAGGTTTGATCAATACCGAGGCTTTTGGCAGTAGATCAAAGACTTCATTCATTCTTGGGCGTGCCTGGGCCAGCGCCTGTATTGAAAATTCGAGTACCGCTTGTTCGCTCACAAAGGTGAAGTCTGGATCCTGATTGATGCGTCGCAGAAAGGTCTCGGTGGCTTCACTGTTGAAGTGGGCGTCAATTACAGCGCGCATTTCTGCTCGAATGCTGGCCATTTGTACAAGTCCTACAGCGTGAATCTCGGAAGGCGTTGCCGGTAGGGTGGAGAACGCTCGAATCAAAGCGGTATAGCATTGCGCGCCGTCAGGATTGTTGCTGATCGCGATTTCAGTTCGGGCGTTGGGCAGGTACTGGGTTTCGATGTAATCGATGAACCGATGGAGCGCGGGTTGAATAGATTGTTCATAGATGGTTTTAACAGCGGCTTCGAACTCTGTGTCACGCGATCGTCGACCCATGTTCAGGAAGGGGTTGTCCGGGTTGAGTAGCGCTCGAACCTGCTCGGGGACGTCAACGACGGTGAGTCGGGGGGAGGAATAACCTTTCGCCAGACCCAGCGTCAGGTTATTAATTTCCGTATCGATGTAGCCGGCAACGGCACCCAGCCGTGTCAGTGCATCGCCACGGTCTGCTTTCGTTACGAGCGGTTGTACATCAAAAACGAACGGTAAGCCGGTGTGCCAGGCTGTGGCGGTGCTGGTTTCCCAAAGTTCTTTTCGGCAGGTTCGCGTCGCTTGACTGGCGCTGAGCGTTTCGATGAGAAACCCATAAGTGACCCAGTCCCGGCTGCCGACGGTAAACATTGCATCGTGCCCAAGTAGTTCTTTGAAAAAGGCATCTTCTTTGGCCTGCCAGCGTGAAAGGGCCGGGAGAGAATTATCGAAAAGCCGGTTATGCCGTCTGCCTTGCAAGCCATAAGAAGTCGCAATGCTGGGGTAGCGCTTGAGTAATGCCTCGACGTAATCATCGGCGATGGTTTCAATGCTTCGGGGCACGGCCTCGGGCAACGGTTCGATGGTTTGGCAACCCGTGATGAGCATCAAAGTCAGAATCATTGGATAAGTCAGTTGGTGCAGAATTTCTCGGATCATCATGGTTTTAGGTCCGGTGGGTTAAGGTTCCTTATCTTTGATTGGGTGCTGACTTTGTGATTCGCCGCTTCGGAATATTCCTGCTCAGGACAACTCGATTGTCTGTGGTTCAAAGCCAAGTGGTAACAGCCAATCTCGCAGAGCATATCCCGTTCCCGAAGGCCACACCAGACAGTCCTTTGGTGAAACCAGCTTAAAGCTGTCCAGTTCTTCGTTCAGCGTAATGGTTCCTGTCGCTGTAAGGTGGTAGCCGATGATGACTTGGTTCATCCGCTCAAAGGGGTAAACGCCGATCAATGTCGGCGCTGATGCATCTAAATCTAGTTCTTCTTTAACTTCGCGAACAGCGCATTCGGCCGCGCCCTCGCAATGATCGACAAAACCGGTAATCAATCCGTAAAACGTGTTTCGCCAGGATCGGTTGTGAGCTAGAACAATGTTTCCTTCGTATTCGACCACCACAGCCGCCACCGGCGTTGGATTATCGTAATTCACGAACCCGCACTCGGCGGAGCATTCGTGACGGTCAACTCGCCGCTCGATTAAGGGTGCAGCGCACATGGGGCAAAACTTAAACTTTCTCAATAATCTATCTCAACTTTTAGGGCTTACCGCTTCCGCCGGCTACCAGCCATTCTAAAGCATGAATGGGAATGATATCAGTCTGACAGGTTCTGAGAGAGGGAAGGTAATCAGTCTCAGTTGTCGATCGTCGCGTTGAATGCCGGGTAGCACTGCAGTTTAACGGCGTTGGTTCATATACTGTTAGCGGTCCTTCATCTTGACTTTACCAGACGCATTCTCGGCTTAGGTTGCGGTCGCAGGTAATTGTCATCGAAGGGGCTTTTGTGTTAAAAACTTTAACAACCAGACTATTTGAGAGCATTTTTTGTTTGTCGAGAAGCTGCAAATAGATTGTTCAAGTAGAGCATTGAATTTCTAGTCGTTGAATCGAAGTCTGCAGGCCTATGTCTGTGCTGAATCAGGATAAGAAAGAACGTTCTGACGTTACTTACGACACTTATCAAAACGTTGTTAACAAATAGTGGCATTGATTCAATGTACTTGATGCTGGCTAAAATTATGGCGGCTAACCATGGCTAATGACGGCAAAATGTCTTTTGGTAGATATACCCGTGAACTCGATGTCCATCTCGATAAGCTTAGTTACAACGGAATGGTGCCCGCCATTGAATATGATGCGCAGGGCGATGAAAAACCGTATAGGCCTGCCTCGATTGCGGCAGGTAGTGGTGACATCTACAGGCTGTTGAAACCTTATCTTTCCGTGAGATTCAATGATCAGTTTCGCGCTGTAACCCCCTTAGCAATCTATCTAGTGTTGTTCCAGTTGTTCATTCTTCGCCAATCGATTGCGGATTCCAGCATTATTACTGCAGGTCTGATCGCAGTGATAGTCGGCTTGATGTTATTTATGGAAGGGCTGAAGGTGGGCTTGATGCCATTCGGTGAAGCGCTGGGTACTTCCTTGCCGGCAAGAGCAAAATTATTGACCGTCGTCGTGGTGGTATTTCTGTTGGGTATTGGCGTGACCTTTGCCGAGCCCGCAATCGGCGCTCTGCAAACCGCAGGGTCTTTAGTTAGCGTGCATCAGGCACCTTACCTGTACTTTTTACTGACCGAGTGGTCCGGTTCACTCGTGTTGAGCGTTGGTGTGGGTGTCGGGCTGGCAGCAGCGTTGGGAACGATTCGGTTCATCTACGGCTGGAGCCTGAAGCCGTTAATCTACATGACGCTGGTACCTGTGTTACTTATCGCTATATACATGGCACTGGACCCTGAACTATCGAAGGTGCTTGGTCTGGCCTTTGATTGCGGTGCAGTAACAACCGGTCCAGTCACTGTACCACTGGTATTGTCGCTCGGCATCGGTATTGCGCGAGTAGCGGGTCGAGGTAGTGATGCCATGTCAGGGTTTGGTATCGTTACGTTGGCATCCCTGTTTCCCATTGTCGCCGTAATGATTCTTGCGTTGACGCTTTCATTATCCTATTCACCTGACGAGATTATAACTGCCGCGACGATGGCGACGACGGGTTTGGGTCAAATACCCTGGTATGAGTCATCTCCAGGAGTCGAGATTGTCGGTGGTATCAGAGCCATTGTGCCCTTGGTGGTATTCCTATTGCTTGTAATGGTGTTGTTATTAGGTGAGCGAATTCCACATGCAAAGATTGTTAGCTTCGGTATATTTCTCTGCGTCATCGGTATGATTGTCTTCAGTTTGGGTTTGAGCTACGGGCTTTCGAAGCTGGGAGGACAGAGTGGAGGGTTAGTGCCTGCTGCTTTCACTGCATTAGATTCCGTAGAGGGTTCTCCGTTGTATGTGCTTTCTTTCGGTCTGTTTATTGCGATAGGTTTCGCATGGATCCTCGGTTTTGGTGCAACCCTGGCTGAGCCAGCATTGAATGCGTTAGGCATGACCGTAGAGAGTTTGACGAGTGGATCATTCAAAAAATCGACGCTTATGTATGCGGTGTCTCTTGGTGTTGCTTGTGGGATTTCTATTGGCGTTGCAAAGATAATTTTTGAAATTCCAATCGCCTACCTGGTGGTTCCAGGTTACCTAATTGCTATCGGTCTGACATATGTATCGAACGAAGAGTATGTGAATATTGCATGGGACAGTGCGGGCGTGACAACAGGGCCTGTTACCGTTCCCTTGGTGCTGGCTATGGGCCTTGGGTTTGGAAACGCATTGGGAGCGGTTGAGGGTTTTGGAATTCTTTCAATGGCTTCGATCGGTCCTATCATTGCCGTGCTTAGCACTGGCTTGTATATACGTTGGAAAATTTCCAGGAGTCATGCGATGTCAGATGATATAGCTGAAGCAGATGGTGTAGCTTGATACTTTTGCTGGACACACCACTAGATACTGCGCCTGATAGTAAAAGGAGATAACTATGTCGACACGTGATTTTACAATTCTCACCGATGTTTCGATGATTACCTGCATCATCCAAAGAGGTAAGGCTGATGCCGTTGTGCAAGCCGCACAGGACGCAGGTGCGCAGGGTGCGACGATACACTATGGATATGGCAGTGGTGTAAGAGAGCGGCTTGGGCTACTTGGACTTGCCGTAGATGTAGAAAAAGAAGTTATAACAATTCTTGTGGCAGATGATCAGGCGGATCGGATTTTCGAGCGCATGTATTTTGCGGCCGAAATGGATCTACCGGGTGCAGGTATTATGTATCTGACCAAGCTTGAAAAAGCGGCGACCTATATCCCCCCCGAAATCAAAGAGAAGGTAGGCCAGGCATCGTGAAAGCGATATTGCAGGATGCAAAACAGATCACATGTATCCTTCCACAGGGAACTGGTTCCTTTATTGAAGAAGGGCTGATAAATGACTTCGGTATCCGGAATGCAAATTTTTATCATGCGCGCGGTGTAAGCAGGTTTTCCTCAATGGATGGTCTTGGAGCACAACAGGAAAAAGATGTTTTGGAGGTGGCGGTTGAATCTGATCGCGCTGAAGAGGTGTTCGATTATATTTTTTACCGCGGGAAATTGGACACGCCTCATCACGGCATTATCTTTATGGCAGCGTTATCGACACTAACAGTGATGCAGTTACCCGAAATGGAAGACCTGGCTGATCGACCGGAATGATTGACCCGGAGTAGCTTCGTGCCACAATACTGCGCCCCCCAGGGTTATTGGTCTTGGGTCAGTTCGGGTCGTTAGCGGCTTCCAAAAGACGTACTTCATGGTTAGCGAGGGTTTTCCCTGCACCCCAGTTATTACCTTTGAGAGCACGGAGTATGCCAATCAGATTATCGTCTCGAATGCGCTCCATTTCCCTAATGCTCAAATGGCCTGATTGTTGGTCTGATTGTGTAGCGATCAGGTCAACCAACGCTTCATTAAATTCGGGAACGTCGGTAAGTTTTGACCAGGGCCATTTTAGACAGGGACCAAACTGCTCCATAAAGTGACGCATACCCGCTTCGCCACCCGCAACCCGGTAAGTATCAAAGACGCCCATTTGTGCATACCGCAACCCAAACCCAAAGCGCACCGCGTCATCAATATCCTCGGTCGTTGCCACACCATCCTTGACCAGCCACAGCGATTCACGCCAAATAGCTTCCAATAGGCGATCAGCAATAAATGCTTCGATTTCTTTTTTGACCAGCAGCGGCTGCATGCCAATGGATGAGTAGAACGCTTTAGCTCTATCAATCACTGTTGGACTCGTTTTTCGACCACCCACCAGTTCAACTAATGGCAACAAATAGACTGGATTAAAGGGATGCGCAACTAACAATCGTTCAGGTGTGTCCATTTTCGACTGAAGGTCCGACGGCATAATTCCTGAGGTAGAGGAAACAATAATTGCATCGCGACCCGCATGGCGTTCAACTTCAGCATAGACGGACTGCTTTATCTCAAGGCGTTCCGGCACGGACTCCACTATAAGGTGGGCATTTGAGACTGCATCAACAAGGCTGTCGCAAAAGGTGACGCTACCTTCTTGCCGTCGCTGCACCTTTACTAATTTTTTATAGGCGTAACGAGAGTTTACCAAGACGGCTTCGACTTTCGCCACAGCGTCAGCTGCAGGATCATAGATCGCAACATCAATACCGTTTTCAATAAATCGTGCGACCCAACCGGCGCCGATAACCCCGCCACCAATAATCGCGACTCGTTCTATAGCCGACATATTCGACTCCTACTTAGCCCCGGGGCGCTCGCTTTACAAGCTGCATCTTTTCTCGCACTTCAGCCGGCGTCATCAATGTTGCGCCCATATTGGTGGCTATTGTCGCGGCTTTCTCGACAAGCTGCGCATTGGTCGCGAGCTTGCCGCGGCTGAGCCACAGGTTGTCTTCCAAACCAACGCGAATATTCCCACCTGCGAGCATAGCGGCGGCAACATAGGACATTTGATGTTGACCAATGGAAAAGGCGGAGAAGGTCCAATTCTCCGGGGTGTTATTCACCATGGACATAAAGGTATTCAAATCGTCCGGCGCACCCCAGGGGATTCCCATACACATTTGAATCATGACGGGGTCTTCAATTATGCCTTCTGAAACCAGCTGTTTTGCAAACCAAAGGTGTCCGGTCTCAAATACTTCAATCTCTGGCCTGACACCCAGATCAGTTATCATCTGACCCATTGCCCTTAGCATGCCCGGTGTATTGGTCATGACATAATCTGCTTCGGCGAAGTTCATTGTGCCGCAATCTAAGGTACAGATTTCCGGTAAACACTCAGCAATGTGTTCCAGCCGTTCTGTCGCACCAACCATATCGGTTCCTGCAGCATTCAATGGCAGCGGGTTCTCTGGATCACCGAAGACAATGTCCCCACCCATACCAGCTGTGAAGTTAACAACAACATCGGTCTGCGCATCACGAATTCTGTCTAGCACTTCGCGGTAAAGTTCAGGTCGACGACTCGGTTCGCCATTCTCAGGTTCACGTACATGGCAATGAACTATTGCCGCGCCTGCCTTAGCTGCATCAATCGCGCTGTTAGCAATCTGTTCTGGCGAACGTGGCACATGGTTCGAGCGATTTTGAGTCCCGCCAGAGCCTGTAACGGCACAGGTGATAAAAGGTGATAAGTTGGTATTTAGGGGCATGTAGCTCTTCCAGATTATTAATGAACACAGCCACAAAGCCGCGACATTGATTGACGACACCCCAGCCATTGACAAGAGCTCGTAGCAAAATGCTTTGTATCGTTTTATTCCTCGTGGTCGATATTAATCCTAGCTGCTAGTCGTAATTGCTACGCATAATTGCTGGGCGGAAAAAACCACCAATTTCTCGAGATATCATACGCGCAAATTCGATCGTTCTATAATTTTTGTAGGGCGCTCTCGCTGCCTGCAGCCCGATAGACAAGCCTTTTCCGGCCCCCGCCCGTGCGCCCAGTTGGGTGGAATTAACTAAAACAAGTTGCCAAAAAATACGCTGGATTAGGGCTGTCCCTCATGGAGTAGGTCAAGAGCCGCGGTCAAACGTTTACCCCATTTTCGGAACTCTCGTTTTACTTCCTGGGCATTGCTTCCCGGCGAGGATTTCTGCATGGATAACGGCTGGGCATTCCGGCCATCAAGAGCACGGGCCAATATTTCATTACTTCGTGAATCTTGTAATTCCAGAACCAATTTTGCTGATCCAATATTGGACACGTAGAAATCATTTCGGCCAGCGCTTTCTGGCGGTATTGCTGAAACCACATCAAGTAAACCGCCGGTTAATGTCAGCACATCAGGACCCGGTTCGGACACCAGGGTGAAGTGCGTACTCTTACCGAGTTCTTCCAGAAATACTTCCCGTAGTAAATTTTCAAGCCGGCCCTTTTTCTTTTCTGTTAAGGGAAACTCACTTCTCCTGGCGTTTACGCTGGGGATTCCAGATGCTGGCTTTACCTCACGATATTCAATCCCTGCATTGACCAACCGGATCTTTGTATAGGCTGCAAGGCTAAGGTTTGGTTTCAGCCATGCATATTGCATATAGGTACCATCAACTCTGTGCAGCCCATCAAAGGTGATTTCCGCATTAGCTCCCGTTTGTAGTGTCGGTGACGTTGTTTCGCATCCAGCAAGGAATGTGACGGTGAGAAGCAGAAATAAATATTTCATTATGAAACTCCGATTACAGGTTGATTAGGGTTTATTATAAAGGAAGCTCAATAGAGGTGCATAGGTGATAGCGTTAGATAGATTCAACAGGCAGGAAGCGCCCATCATCCCAGAGCTTGCATAGTTTGATAGACGCCTCAGCATCTGAATCCCCAGAACCGACACCTGTATATCAATAGCTCTGGGCACTGACTGAGCATCCCGACCAAAATCGAACTAATTTTGTAAGCAGTTTTATTGTCCGATAGAGTAAAAATGACAAA
>Ga0209263_1000266_pt1 | contig 37755 bp, 34 predicted proteins | sample SaaInlV_DNA_100m_FD_184684 | JGI IMG/M metagenome (GOLD analysis project Ga0209263, IMG submission 184684) | Marine microbial communities from expanding oxygen minimum zones in the Saanich Inlet - SI075_LV_DNA_100m (SPAdes) (version 2) | ecosystem: Environmental > Aquatic > Marine > Unclassified... | reverse complement strand
GTCTATCTTCTACAAACTGAATTAATTCCTTTGATTTTCCCATATATGATAAAATTTTCTCTACAATTGTGATGTTATCAATTTCATTTGATGTAGAAATATTATACGATTCTCCAATTTCACCTTCTTTAAGAATTTTAATTAGAGCATTACAATGATCTTCCACAAAAATCCAATCTCTTATGTTCTTCCCATTACCATAAATTGGTATTTTTTTATCCATACTTGCACGAATTATTGTTTTTGGTATTAATTTTTCAGGAAATTGCCTAGGACCAAAATTATTTGTACATCTTGAAATTAACACATTGCATCCATATGTTATAAAATAAGAATTCACTAGCAATTCTGCAGATGCCTTTGATGATGCATATGGACTAGATGGATTTAATCTAGAAATTTCATTAGCACTTCCAATATCTAAACTTCCAAACACTTCATCAGTAGAAATATGTAATAATTTTTTTTCAAATTTTCTAATACTTTCTAAAATTGTAAAAGTCCCTACAATATTTGAATCAATGAATGGTTTGGCGTTAGATATACTTCTATCTACATGTGATTCTGCTGCAAAGTTTATCACGACATCACATTCTTGAACAAATTTATTCACTATAGTTGAATCTGTAATGTTTCCTTTTACATACTGATAATTATCATATTTTTCTATTGTAGAAAGACTCTGTAAGTTTGAACCATGTATTTCAGCATCTAAATTAATTATATTGTGTTCAGGCAACTTATCAAGTATTTGTAAAATAAAATTACTTCCAATAAACCCAAGTCCACCTGTAACCAATATTTTCATTGATTCTCTTAAAAATATCAACAGTAAAATGTTTTGTGTGAAATATAGATCTTATTTTTACTTAACTTTAGTAAAAATTGAAATTATATCTCCTTGTAAATGAACTAGTTGGATATTTTGTTCTGTTAGGCTCATCTGATATTTTTCTACCATATGTGCAAATTGTTTCCCCCCGATAAATGCGCGCCATCCTTTATTTTTATCAGTGTAATCTGAAAATGTTCCTGAATGATGAATTATGGCAACGCCTCCAGGTTTTAAAATTCGTTGAAAATCTTTGATATATTTTTCAATATCTGTTGGATTAATGTGCACAAAAACATCATATGACCATACATAGTCAATACTATCACTTCCAATAAAATCTAAGTTTCCTTCAATCAGTCTATATTCAATATTGTTATTTTCTTTGAATTGATCTTGACATATATCTAGACATTTTTGTGTAATATCTGCTAAAATTAGATTCTTGGATAAATTAATTAATTCTTTAGACCATCTTCCTCCTCCTGGCCCAATTTCCAAAATTACTGAATTTTTTTGAATATGTTTTATCATCATTTCATCGATTAGATTTTTTTTCCATTTTGTTGGCTCCATTCCTTTATACTTTTGAACCTCCACAGTCCATTCTTCACCTTTTTTCTCCCAATCATAATTATTCCATATTCGTTTATTTTCATCTACAGTGTGAGAAGGTAAGTCTATGATAGTTTTATCATCATTTGTTAAAAGTTCATTTTTTTTATTCCATATAGTGTATTTATCCGAAATTTTCTCCTTTACTTGAGTTTTAAATATGTGAATTGCAGTCCAAAGAATCCCTTTATCTTCAATTAGTTTTTTCACTCTTTTTTTCCTATCTTCCATCACAATGAAATTGTAAAACCAGTTAAAAATTGTTTAATTTTTTAATATTTGGATATTTTAATTACATTATGCTTCATTTTTGGTATTAGTTAATCTAAAAGCATCTTTTCTCTCTAATTGACTACTAAATGTCTAATTAGAATTTAAAATTGGAAATAGATAAAATTCTCTGGACTACCCTCATAAAAAAAGAAAATCAACATCATAATTGTACATAAAACTGATATCCATTTGATTAATCCAAAATTTGAAATTTTTAAAATTATATTATTTTTCCTATATGCAATGAAATGTAATATTATGAATAATAATATTAAAACCACGGGGAACTTATTTTCCATTATGTTGTTCAAAATTGTGTTTGTTTGAAAGTCAAAAAATATGTATTTTTGAACTGAGTACAACATATGATCAACATCAGAAACTCTAAACGGAATCCAAGCTAAAAATACAAAATATTGCATTACAATTATTGATGTAATCTTTCCGATCCTCGATTTGAAAAATGAATTATTTGCAACTCCAGGAAAACGATCAGATACTAGTTTGTGTATTGCAAGATATATTCCATGCAGAACCCCCCATATTACAAAATTCCATGATGCTCCGTGCCATAAACCACCTAGAAACATAACTGTCATTAAATTTAGATATGTTCTATTCTTTGATTTTTTATTACCTCCGAGTGGAATGTAAAGATAATCTCGTAACCATGATGATAATGAAATGTGCCATCTTTTCCAAAAATCAGATGGAGATGTAGCAAAATATGGTTTGTTAAAATTCATTGGTAACTTGAACCCAAGAATTAATGCAGCTCCAATTGCAATATCTGAATATCCAGAAAAGTCTGCGTATATCTGAATTCCAAATGCCACAGTAGCTAACATAATTGATAATGAGTCTTGACCTATTGGTAATTCAAAAATTCTATCTACAAAAGGAGCTATATTATCTGCAAAGAACATCTTTTTGAGAAAACCAAATGCCATAATTGTTATGCCTAGTTTGAGATTTTTTTCCTCAATTGTAATTAATTTCAGTTTTGTTCCTATTTTGGAATCTCCTATCTTCTCTCGCAATTGAGGAAGAAATTCACTTGCTCTAACGATAGGACCTGCTACTAATTGTGGGAAAAATGACACAAATAATGCAAATTCAGCCAGTGATTTACTAGGCTCTAGTTTCCCACGATAGATATCTACAGTATATGATATGGTTTGAAAAGTATAGAATGAAATTCCAATAGGAAGAGCTAAATGCAACAATGGAATGTTAGCAGCTAAATCAAAGTAATTCCCTAAGAAATTAAATTGCAAAATTGCAAAATCTGCATATTTGAAAAATCCTAGTAAACCTAAATTACCTGCAAGACTAACGACGAGTAGTATTTTCTTTCTTGTGATATCTTTTGTTTTCCAAATTTCTTTTCCAACATAGAAATCTAATATGGTGGATGCTATCAAAAGAACGATTAGATAGTTGCTAGAATAGTAAAAGAAAAAATAACTTGCACCTAACAAAAATAAATGTTGATATTTTTTATGTTTAATTATAGTAATAGCCGTTAGAACAATTACAAAAAACACAACAAAATCTATGGTATTGAACAGCATTAGTTAACTTCTTCTAAAATTATTTTTATTATGTCATCATTAAAAATTGTAATTTTTGGATCTAATGCAATATGATTATGATCTGTCCAAATATTTGAATCTTCATATTTATTATGTAATTTGTATACTTTGACATTATCATTATTTAATTCATCAAGAATCATATTCAAATTACTTTCATAAATTTCCGGCACTAATTCAAAATATACTTTGTTATATGGAGTACTAAAAATTACAAGTTTTACATCATGTTCATATAATTTTTTAGCAATTAATTTCAATGCAAGTGCATCAATATTTTTTTCAGGAGGATTCATGACTGAAAATTGTTTAAGGATATCAAGTCTTTCTAAATTTTTTGCATCTGATGAATTTCTAACATTAATTTGAATATCTTTTGGACTTGGGTGAAAAAATGGTGTATCTTCAACAAATAATTTTTTTGACATATTTGTTGGTTGTGTTATATGATGCAATGTTTTTAGCGTAATGGCTTTAGGTGATTGAAAGAAATTTAGATCATAACCAGATAATAGATCTAATCTAATTATTTGTCTAATAAATTCTTGTGGATCAGGTAAGACACTAGTATTTTCGTATTCATTATCTGTTGATCTGAATTCATCATCTTTAAAATCCCTAAAACCTACACCATAAATTACCAATTCTGGATTTATTGAAATTATTTTATCAACACTCCCTAATCTTTGTTGAGGCCGATCTCCCATTATTGATAAATTATAAACTGCATACCCTTCTTGATTCCTTTCAAGGTATTGATTCACATATGTTGCATTAATGTGTCCGGTGTGACTAGAACCTAAGATTAGAATTTTTTTTTGTTCATGAAAATCTCTGGAATAAAACTCATTTTCCCATTCTTTTATTTCCCCTGAATTAATATCTAAAAAGAAATATAGTGTAAAAAAAGCAATTAGAAATGCAATTAGGACTGAAACTACAATTGATATTTTTTTAGGATAGTTCTGTGTCAATAATAATCTGCAATTTTAAATGAGTATAAGCATTGATAAATTATTTTATTATAATTTGATAAACTCTATTTTATTTTTATAGTCCTATTCAATACCTTCATACTTATTTGTAGCAACATAAATAATTGTGAATATGGAGAATGAAGAATCTGGACATTTCAATTTAGAAATTCATCCAACTAAAGCCATTACGGATCAACATACAAATGGTTCATTAACTGTAATTTGGCGAGATTGGGACAAACTCATCAAAAATCACCCTAAGATGATTTATGTTAGTTCTGTAAATGGTGGAGAAATAAAAGGACCTCATTTACACACCAAAAGGAATAGCTATTTTACATGTATTAGAGGTAAAGTAATTTTTATTATTAAAACAGAAAATGGTCAGTATTTAGAAATAGAATCAAGTGAGGATAACCCTGTAATGGTAATTGTGCCCAAAAATGTATCCTCAGCACACATTAACATAACAAAAGATTTAGCTTCAGTTTTAGCAATGGCAGATGTTGCTTGGACTCCTAATGATAATGAAATGAAAAATGTCACTTTTGATGATTATGATTGGAACAAATGGAATATTTCTCAATAGAATTCTTGTGAAATAACATGGAAAATTCATTAGTTTTAGTTGAACATAATTCTGATTTCAGCAATTTTAAAGATTATACAAATTCAAAATTTGTAAGTTTTGATATTGTTGCTCATAAAAAACTTCAGAAATTGGGAATTACAAGTTATCTAATTGAAGATTATATTTCTGAAGATGAAAAATTAATGGTTGATCAAAAAACTATCGATATATGTTATGAATGGTATAAACAAAAACCAATTTCTAAATATTTAGAATATGACACTATCAATTTAGGTTGGTTATTAGAAATTGAATTATTTTCATATATGATTCAATCAATTAAAAAATTTGTGGGTGTAATTAAACTTCTACAGAAAGAAAATCCTGCCGAAATCTACTGTTCTAATTTTTTAAATTCTATGATACATGAAATAAATCAAAATAATACCATAAAATTAAATATTATCCCTACAGTTTCAAACTCTTTACTATATTTTGATAATATAGAAATACCAATTAATTTTGGAAATAAATTATTTCAAATTAGAATATCAAGAAATTTTGCAATAAAATTTAAAAAAATAATGGAAATTTTTACTAACACTTTTTTTAATTTAAAAATTAATTTTAAAAAATTTGAGAATAAAGAGAATATTCTTTTTTTAGATTTTAATCCAATTTTATACAAAAAAATGTTTGAATCTTTTTCAAAAACTAATTTTAATATTTTATTACTTAATGAAAGACGACCTGCAGCATGGAATTTTTCTAGTTTTAAATTATTAAAAAAATTAAAATGTAAAATCATTACCTTACAAAATTTAAAAGATAATCAAATAGATGAATCTATAAACAAAGCACAAAAAGACTTTCAAAATTCACTTGAAAATGTTTTTTCAAATAATGATCATTTTCAAAATTATTTTTCGATAATGGGGTTCTCTTTTTGGTCTTCAATTAAAGATGATTTTATGTTACTTTGTAGTAATAGATTCTATGAAGTAATTGAAAGATTGATTCTAAGCAAAAAATTATTTTCAAAATTAAAAATCCATGAAATAATTGTTCTTTATAATACTGGGGTTGAAGAAAAAGCAATTCTTTCTCAATCTGCCAGACAAAATATTTCTGGATATTTATTACAACATGGTTATTTGCCACAAGGAAAATATGTTCAAAAATATCTTAATTCTTCTCCTATTATTCCTACTTTTGGATTAAAAAATGCAGTTTGGGGAGATTTCACAAAATCTTTATTGACTGATTTAGGAGTATCGGAAAATAAAATTCAAGTAATTGGGAGTCCTAGACATGATGATTTTTTTCAAGCAAAAATTTTGAGTATGAGTAACAAGATTCTCTTCACTGAATCTTTTTCTAATGAAGTGGATTTTACGAGTTTTGATTCCCAAAATGATTTAAAAAATGAAAAAATGATTAAACAAATGATTTCTTATGCAAATAATATCCCTAATCATGAACTAATTGTCAAATTACATCCTGGAAAACATACTTTGCCATATAGCTTGAAACCCATAGTTCAAGAAATATCCAAAAAAATTCCTATTTATCAATCAGGCAATATTTTTGATTTTTTAAAAGATTGTAAAATAGTGGTTGCCTCTGAACTTACAACAGCCGTTATAGAAGCTATGATTTTAAAAATTCCTACCATTATTTATCTATCACATCCAAAATGGAGTATTGATGAATCTATTTTTGATACTAAATCCTCTATTCGAGTTGAAACATTTGAACAATTTCAATCTGAAATTGATAAATTATTGAATGATTCAGATTATAGGGATATGATAATTAACAATGGAACTAAATTTATTGATGAACAATTTAATAATCAACAAAATTCATGTAACTTTTTTGCTGATCTTTTAACAAAAAAATAAATTATTTATCTATAATGTGATTATCTAACCATAAAGAATCTAATCCAGAATTATTGAAAACATGCATAGCATCATCAAAAGAATTTACTATTGGTTCTCCGTGTAAATTAAATGAAGTATTGACTAGAGCCGGCATACCTGTTTTTTTATAAAATAAATTTAACACGTTCCACATTCTTTCATTGGTTTCTTTTTTTAAAATAAGTGGTCTTGCTGTACCATCATATTGGTGAACTGCTACAGGCATTTTCTTTTTTCCTTCCTTTGTATCAAAACCAATTGTCATATATGGACTATCCAAATGTTTAGGGTTATCTATAATTTCATGTTGATATTCATACATTACAACTGGTGCAAACGGCATCCAAAAATCTCGATTTTTTATTTTTCTATTTATTAACTCAATATTTTCTCTATTTCGTGGGTCTGCAATGATACTTCTATTACATAATGCTCTGGGCCCCATTTCACTTCTACCTATACATGTTGCAATGATTTTACCATCAAGTAATCGTTTTACTATTTGCTCTTCATTGTGATATTCTGTTACTTGATATTTTTGACAATTTTTGTTAATATCATCTGTAGAATAATTACATGGCAGTCCAAGATATAGATCTTGTAATGGTTCTGATTCAATTTTGTTAGATTCAGCAAATGCATAACATGCACCCATACAAAGTGAAAGGTCTCCTCCCCCTCCACAAACAAAGAAATTATTTATTTTAGAAATTTGTGAAATTTTCATATTCGCTTTAACATTCATTGATGTACCTCCAGAAAATACAATTGTATCTGAATCATAATAATTCACAGCATTTTGAATCCATTTTACTAACAAGTTTTCTGTAAATAATTGTAATCCTGCAGCTATATGATCAAATCTAAAATGAGATAATTTTTCTTTCAAAAACTCAAATATGTTTTTAATATTTTTGTTAAATTTAAAATCTAACCCATCCAATTTTTGCATTTCTAATAAAATTGATTCCACTTCTTTTGTTTTTGGCCCATCATAGTATGGAGCTAACCCCATTACCTTGTATTCGTGTTCATCTGGTAGCATCCGTAAAAGTAATGTTGTATATCTGTAAATTCTACCCAATTGAAAATCTGAATCATTATATTTTTTTAACATTTTGATGGAATTCATTTTTTTATCATTTTGATGGAATTCATTTTTTTTATCATATTGTGATATCATTCCACTAAAACCATCTCCATGTGCATCAGCTGTAAAAATTAAGGTGCCGTCTTCACGAATTGGACTGCCATAAAGTGCATATGATGCATGGCAAGTATGATGATCTAGCACTTTAATTTTTAACTTATCAATTTTAAGATGTTCAGAAATTGTGGTTTTTAAAAAATCTGTAGTACTTTCAATATATTCATCTGTAAATTGCCCGTAATCAAATTTATCTATATTTTCATGAGATGTTTTTTTAAATGGATATTTGTCCATATTAATTTTTGAAGCAAATAATTCAATCATTTTAGGATGAGGTTCACCATTTAATTTTGGTTTCCAATATTCATTCATAGTTTTAAGATGTTCTTCTACTGAAAAATTACTAAGATTACGAATAAGCATTGGAACTAATTGTGTTCTGATTGTACCTATCACTACATTGTCAATTTCATCAGCTGAAATATTACAATATTTTAGTCCTTGATTAATTGCTTCTAAGGGGTAAGTTTCATCTGATTTTATTCTTGAAAATCTTTCTTCACTTGTAGCAAAAATAATTTTATTATTTTTATAAATTGCTATGCTTGAACATTGTCCTATATACAATCCTAAAATTATCATGTATACATCGTAATAAGATGTAATACAATATAATATAATGTATCATTTAATGTGACTAATTTGTGACTTTTCCCAAATTTTTAAATTGATTAATTTTTCATATTTTTTGAAATTATTTCATCTTTAATTTTTCTAATTGAATTTGAGATTTTACTTTTTGATTATTTTATTATATATCTATAAAAAGTTCTTATTTTTTTAGCATTTTAATACAATTATTTTCCCACAGTTTGTTCTCTGTTAACATAATTATCTATTTTTAATAATCTGTTTTCCATCTCTACTTTCATTTGTTTGGTTTTTCGTGGTAAGTAACAGTGCTTACACGGCTCCAATTCTTTAGCACCCATGTGTTTCTTGTGAATTTCTCTAGCTTTTTCTAATTTTTCACCATGCCAAATATCATAAACTGATTCTTTTGTTGCATCTCCTATTTGGTTTGACATCATTTCATCATTACCACATAGCATAACCCTACCATCTGCACCTATACACATACGTTCCCAAAGTTGTGGACAAGTGAAATTGTCCTCAAATAGAATTTCAGTGTCATTATGTAAATAATCTATTAATGGATTTGAAGCTACTTGATCAGTTATAGGATCAAATGTATCGTGAAATCCCTGTGGGTCATCTGCAATTGCAGGCCATATAGTTTGTACTTTGATTATGGGCTTAACTGAATTTTTCTCTTTCTTAATTTCTTTGAATCGTTTTATTTTATTTATCATATCTTGATATTTTAATGGATGACGAATTTTCTCATATGTTTCACCAACACCATCAAATGATATGGATATCCAATCTAATTTCAAATCAACTAGTTTTTTAAAAACTTCTTCATCAATTCTACCACCATGAGTTAATGTGGACACTTCTTTAACTCCTTTTTCTTTAGCATATTTTATCATTTCAAGAATTTCTGGATGTAAGAAAACTTCACCTCTTAAGCTTAATCGGATTGAATATAGATTATATTTTACACCTTCATCGATGATTTTTTTAAATAATTCTAAATCCATTAAACTCCTATTTACTGATTTTTTAAATTCTTCAGTGGTAGTATAACACATTGGGCAATTCAAATCACAAAGACTAGAAATTTCTATATCAATATGGGGTGGAAATTTACTAACATGATGTAATCTTGGATTATAATGCCATTGAAGACGATTTTTGATATAACTAAGCATATGACCACTACCTCGTTTTAATTCAAACTTGAAATTTTTTGTACGTGAAGTTAATCTAAACTGTCCTTTGTTGATTTTCATCTTTTTTAATTATTTTTTTTTCTATATATAATCTTCAGTATGTGAAATTTGATTATTTTCTAATTTTTAACCTAATTTTGATTTATTTTGAATTAACCATTCGTCCAGACTAATGATTTTTGTCTTTAAAATTGATTTTGCCAAAGAATTTGATAATGAAGTATTATTTGGTCTCTTTGCTACAAAATCAATATCTTCTATGTTCCCCTTTATGATATTTTTTTCATTAAATCCTAAAATATTAGATATTTTTTTCGCAAAATAATATTTTGAAATTGGTTCATTAGAAGATAAATGAATAATACCTTGAAAATTATTCTCTGATAATTCTAATAGCATATTTACTAAATTTTTTATTTCTAAAGGAGAAAAAATAATATTATTAAACCCTATTATTTTTTTGTCATTTTTAAGATTATCAATAACCCAATTTAACAAAAATTTTTTTTCATTATTTATGCCATAGAAATTTGTTCTTATAATAACAAAATTCTTAGAATTATTTATTACAAGATCTTCCCCAAGTTTTTTTGATTTTGCATATTCATTTATTGGAATTGGTATTTCTTCTTCAGAATACATTCCTTTTTTACCATCAAAAACGGAATCTGTTGAAATATGTAACAGTCTAATATTATATTTTGATGCAATTTTTGCAATATTCTCTGCACCGTAAGAATTTACTTCAAAAGCTTCTTTACTGTTTTTTTCAATTTCATCGACATTTGTTAATGCTGCACAATTAATTATGATTTGTGGATTTGTTTTTATAATTATTTTTTCAAGTGATTTAATATTCCTTATATCTACAGTTAACTCTGAATTATTTTTTGAAACACATGTAATTTCATAATTTTCTGATTTGAATAAATTAATAGATTTCCCTAAAAATCCATTTCCTATTACAAGAATTTTTTTCATGTATTTTTTTTTATCTTAGCAAATATTATGTTATTGTCTAATCCAATAGGAAATTATTCAGATTTCCACCTCTAGTGAAAATGATTTCAAAAGCTTCTGCTGCTTTGAATCCATAAAGGCTACCCCATCTTTTTGACACTGCTTCAATTGTTTCTAGTGATCTTGGATGAGGATAATTTCTTATCTCATTCTTATAATTTTTAATTGATTTTAGTTTTAGTTTTAGTTGATTTGAAATATCCACAAACATATTTGGTTTGAAACTGTAAGGATGTCTCCAATCCGATGATGATAATGCTTCAAATGATATTATTGACTTAACTGGAAAATTCGGTAATGGTCTTGCTGCAGTAATTGTTGCTTCATAGGTTAAACGATGATCAATATTCAAATCATTATAATGATGAGTAAATATCATTTCACATTTACTTTTGAGAATTTCTTTTTCTACATGTTTTACTATTTTAAGAAAAGGGACAATATCTAATTCGTTATCTGGAAGATCTAGAAATTTCATTTTTTTTATTCCTAATACAGATAATGCTTTTTTTGCATGTTTTTTACGTATTTCAATTTCTTCTTTCATTTGATCTACATCTGTTTTCTTAGTTTCATATTCTGGATTATTTTTGTGTCCACCACTTTTTCTTGCGGTTATTCCATCAGCTAAAAAAAGAACTTCTATCTCATGTTTTTTTGAAATCTTTCCTAATGTTCCTCCCATTCCAATAACTTCATCATCAGGATGAGCAGAAACAACTAGAATTTTCATTTTATATCTCCTTTAAAATCAAATCTAATACTCTTTTTGATCCTTTTCCATCAATTAATTTTCTTCCCTTTTTATTCATATTTTTTCTTAAATTATCATCATAAATTAATTCTCTTACTGTAGAAATTAATTTTGATTTAGACCACTTTTGTTTAAAGCCTAAATTTATTGCAAATCCTTCTTTTTGCATTAATGATGCTGTTTCATTTTCAAATTTTGCACCGCAAATTACTATTGAAGGTATTCCTAAATGAGATAATTCTAATAATGTCATTCCTCCACCAGTGATAGCAATATCTTGATTTTTCATTATGTCACTCATATTTTTCACGTTTTGTAATATTTTTAAATTATGCTTTGAAATTTTTATGATTTTATCTAATTCTTTTTTACAGTTGAAAGATGGACCTAGGATAATAGTTATTGTAAGTTTTTCTTGAATTTGATTTAATGAATCAATGATTTTTGGCGTAAAACAAAAGGTATCTGCTCCCCCTTGTAACACAATTATCTTTTTGACTTTGTTTGATACAGGTATTTTTTTTGTTTTGATGAATGCATCATTTAGAATTGAGTATTTAAATCCAGAAAATGAATTTTCACCTTTAATTCCAGTTTTTGGATAAAGCATATTAATTCCATAGTTTATCATCTCTTTATTTTTTCCAGTATAATCAATAGCCAGTATTTTTTTAAAATATTGTTTATACAATTTAATTAACGAAGAGGATTCTTCTAATTTATCAATAATTATAATGTCTGCATTTAATTTACTAATAATTTTTTTTTGATCTTTATGTCCATCTTTAGGTAATTTTACTACAGAAATATTTTTTGGAGTTAATTTTGTTACTATTGAACTTTTTGTAAGAAAAGTTATTTTTATTTTCTTCTTTTTCATTTCTTTGGCTAAATTTAATGAACGATAAAAATGACCCATTCCTAAAATATTATCTGCGTCAATTCTTATTGTAACATTTTTACTATTTCTAATACCTTTTTTTTTATCATCGATTAAAGAAATTTGATAGCCTTCATCAAATGGAATTTTATTATTTATTGATGTTAATTCTGGATTTTGTTTAATTATTTTTTCTATATCTGAGATAGTAATGTATTTTTTATTTGGAATTAAATCATAAATTTTTCTAATAAATTCCAGATCATTTACCCTGTCTACTGTACATCTAATGTGGGACAAATCTTTATGATATTTTATACTATTAACATTGAATTTTTTAGGATTGAATTGAATATATGGAAAAACATGTTCTCGTTCACTTGGTTTTTTGGCTTCATTCCAAGCTTTTTTTAATGCATTAAATGAAGATACTTCTACGGTCATTCCTTGTGGATAATTACACATGGAATTTTCCCATTTCCCTTTGATTTTCTCTAAATTGTTTGAAATATAGTCATATTTCTTTTTTAGAAATTCTGAAATTGTTAAATCTATTACTTCAGGATCTACAATAGGACAATCTGAAGTAACTCTTACTATGGGATCGCAATTGTATTTTTTAGCACAATTATAATATCTATCTAATAAATCTAATTTTGAACCTCTAAAACATTTAATTTTATTTTTAAGACAAAAATCTACAATTGGTTTATCTTCTTTTTCGGTTGTTGTAACAATTATAATCTCATCAACCATCTTTGATGCTTTAACTTGTTTTATAACATAATGTAACATTGGCTTTTGTTTTATTTTTTTTAAAACTTTTCCTGGTAATCTTGAAGAACTCATTCTAGCTTGAATTATTGCATAAATTTTCTTCTTCATATCTAATCTTAACTTTCTATTTTTAGGTGAATTCCATCTTTTGAACTTTTTTCAGCTAAATACATTGTTTTTAAAAGAATTTTTTCATCTTCTAACGTAAAACTAGGATCTTCTTCTTCTTTAATCATTTTAAGAAAACATTTCATTTCATCAATATATGATTCTCCAAGACCTTTATCTTTAATAGAAAATCCAGGTTTAGGAACTTCTTCTGTGAATCCTTGGTAATCTTCACTTTCTGGATAATTTTCCCATGTTTTATTTTCAGCATCATATACTGTCACTTTTTTATTATCATATTCCCATCTAATAGTTCCACTTGTTCCAATTATCTCACAAAATCTAGATTGGGGTCTTTGAATTACATCTACCATGATGTGTCCTATTACTCCATTTTTAAACTCAATTAACAAATCATATACATCAAAAATATCTGCTTCAAATTTGCCTTTCTTTTTTGTAAATGCAGAAATATTACAAGGCTTTCCTAAAATCTGATAAATCCATGGAAATTCCCACATGATTTGATCTCTTCCTCCGCCAGTTTCTTTCTTAAATACATAATAATCACTTAATTTTTCCCAAGGATGCCAATCTGGTAAATAAGTTCCACTGTGATAGTTGAAAGTTAGAATTTCTCCTATTTTGTTTTGTTCTATTTTTTCTTTAATTTTAATCACTGATGGATGAAAAATTATGTTACAACTTGGCATTCCTTTAACATTATTTTTTTTACACAAATTAATGATGTCTTGCATATCATCAGGATTCATGGTGTTTACTTCTGTAAAAAATGGAATTTCTCTCTCTATTGCAATAGATGCATGTTCTTTGTGTTTATCTGGAGGTGTAGAAATGATTATCCCATCAAGTTTTTCATCTAATACTATATCTAAATTTTCAGCAATTTCTATTTTATACAATTCTTTTGCTTCTTTACATCTCTCTTGATTTATGTCATATCCTACAATATCGTTAATTTTTAATTCTTGTAGATTTCGAATTCGTCTTTTCCCCATTGAACCTAAGCCTAAAACTAAAATTTTCAATTATTTTAAACCCCTATATCATAAATCGTCAAGTTTCTCAATTGATGATTTAATCATTTTAATTAACTCATTTTTAGATAGTTTCTCTGCAATATCTGATGAGTATTGAGTACCTCCTGATGATTTATTATGATTTGGATACATGTGTTTTAATTTATCCTTTGATTGATCTCCATGTGTAATAATAAAACCCTCTTTTCCTTCTAACGTATTATTCATTTCATCACCACTGATTAAAACTTCAGCTAATTTTTCACCTGGTCTAATTTTAGTAATTTCAAATTTTGTTGTACCTATCAACTCAAACAATGCATCTTTAAGATCCATAATATTATACGCTTTTAATTTTGGCACAAAAGTTTCTGAACCTTTAGATTCTTGTACACTATTCAAAATAAAATCTAATGCATCATCCATTGTAATACTATATCTTGTCATTTTTGGACTTGTAATTGATATTGTTTGTTTTGCTTTAATCTGTTCAATGAATCTTGGAACTACAGACCCATTACTTCCTAAAACATTCCCATATCTAATTGCTATAAATTTAGTTGGGTGTTTAGATGTATCAACATAATTACTAGCTGACACAAATAATTTTTCCATCAATAATTTAGTTGCACCATATACATTTAGAGGTGCTACAGCTTTATCTGTTCCAATACCCACAGCTAATTTTGTACCTACAGTATGGCAAGCATCAATTACATTTTGAGTTCCAATCACATTGGTTTTCACTGATTCAAATGGATTATACTCAATAACATCTACATGTTTTAATGCAGCTGTATGAAAAACAATATCCACTTCTTCCATTGCTCTTAAAAGACGAGGATAATCTCTTATATCGCCTATGAAAAATCTCAGTTTTTCATTTTCTTTAAATTTTCTAGCCATCAATATCTGATTATTTTCATTTCTACTGAAAATTCTAATACTTTCAGGATTAAACTCTAAAAGTCTTTTTGTCAATGCTTGACCTAATGATCCAGTTCCACCTGTGATTAGAATTCTTTTGTTCTCAAACACACTCTCATATCTTTTTAATTGTATTAATAAACCACTTGATATAATAAATTTCTAAATTGAAAATTTTAGTTTTAGGTTGTGGTTCTATTGGAAGTAGACATGCTAGAAATTTACATTCTTTAGGAATAAAAAAATTAATTCTTGTAGATCCAAATCTGAGTAGGGCAAAAATATTAGGAAATAAATTAAAAACTGAATTAATTTATGACGATTATATTATTGCTGTAAAAGACAATCCAGATATCGATGCAGCAATAATCTGTACTCCTTCTTCATTACATCTTAAACCTGCAATTTTTTTTGCTAACAATAAAATTTCATTGTTTATAGAAAAGCCATTATCAAATAATTTACAAAATACATCTGATTTAATAAAATTAAGAAATAAAAATAAAATAATTGTAATGATGGGGCATTCTTATATTTTTGAAAAAGGCTTTGTCAATCTAAAATCAATAATCAATAAAAAAATTATTGGAGATGTATATTTTGCAACATATTTGCAAGGACAATATTTGCCTGATTGGCATCCTTGGGCTGATTACAAAACTGAATATTCTGCTAGAAAGGATTTAGGTGGAGGTGCATTACTTACTTTAACAAGTCATAGCTTTTATGTTTTAGAATGGTTATTTGGAGAAATTTCTAAAATACATGGAAGTCTAATTTCTACAATTGGTTCATTAAAAGTAAATGTTGATGATTCTGTATTTTTATTAATGGAAACAAAGAATGGAATAGTTATACAATCCCAAAATAATTTTATATCTAAAGTTCATCAACATAAATTAATTATTGATGGATCTAAAGGATCTATAGAATTTGATTTTGTTAAACAAAATATCAAAATTATAAAAAATACTAAAAAACCTAAAGTAATATCTACTAAAGTTAAAAATAATGAACGATTTTTAAATGAAATGAAATACTTTCTAAAATCTCTTAAAAAGAAAAAAATTCAATCTGATTTAGATTTAGAAAGTGGCATTAGATTTCTTAAAATTCTTAAACAAACTTGAACTTTTTCTATGTATTGAATTTATTAATTACCAACTTTTATTGAAACCTATATTATGAATCCAAATTTGAACAAGTCTTTTGAATTTTTAGATCGTGCAAAAAGAACTTTGCCTGCCCAAACTCATACTTTTAGCAAGGGTTTTCATAGCTTCGTAGAAGGAGTCTATCCAGTTTTTGCTGAAAAAGCAAAAGGTAGTCACATTTTTGATGTGGATGGAAATGAGTATGTTGATTATATGGCCGCTTTAGGTCCAATAATTTTAGGGTATTCTGATCCAACAGTTAATGATGCAATCATTCAACAATTGGAGAAAGGAAGCATTTTCAGTTTACCTCATAAGATTGAAGTTGAAGCTGCTGAGCTAATGTGTAATACTGTTCCAAATTGTGATATGACAAAATTTACTAAAACTGGTTCTGATTCTGTAACTGCTGCTGTTCGAGCTTCTAGAGCAATAACTGGAAAAGATCATATTGCATATTGGGGAGGAGGTGGTGTTTGGCATGATTGGTTTACTGCAATAACATCAAGAAACAAAGGAATTCCAAAGTCATTTCAAAAAATGGTAAAGTTTTTTGAATATAATAATATTGAAAGTCTTAAAAAGATTTTAGATGAAGACAATGAAATTGGAACGGTTTGTATGGAGCCAATGACTTTCGACTTCCCTTCAAATAATTTCCTTAATGATGTTATTCGTGTTACTCATGATCATGATGCATTATTGATATTCGATGAGGTTCAAACAGGTTTTAGATGGTCTCTTGGCGGTGCACAAGAATATTTCAATGTAAAACCTGATCTCACTGCTTGGGGAAAAGCAATGGCTAACGGAATGCCATTAGGAGCAATATCTGGAGAGTCTGAATTTATGAATATATTTGATGAAATATTTTATTCTACTACTTTTGCAGGTGAAACATTATCATTAACTGCATTTATGAGCACGATTTCAAAATTAAAAGATACTAAAGCACTACCTAAAATTCATCAAAAAGGTGAAAAATTTCGAGAAAAATTTAAAAAAATAACATCAGAAAATGATGTGTCAGTACCAATTGAAGGATTTCCTGCAAAACTAAAATTATCTTTTCCATACAAAAATGATGAAGATTCATTGCTTGTTAGAAGTTTATTTTGCCAAGAAAATATTAAAAATGGTATTTTATATTGGCAAGGACCAATATTTCATACTTATTCTCATACTGATGATGATTTAGAAAAAACCATTAATTCTACAGATAATGCATTAAAAATTGTTAAAAACTCCATGGATAATGATTCTATAAAAGACTCGTTAGAAGGTAAAGAAATGAATAGAGTGATGCATTTTCCAATTTGATAATAATTCTTATTTTGAAAATATAGTTAAAAATTTAATAGATTAATGTGCATATGATAAATGATTTCTCTTTGAAAATCGATCCTGAAAATTATTGGAATTCTGAAATTTATTTTGAGAATTCTGAAATAAATAAAAAAAATGTTGAAAATACTATTTTAGATTTTAAACCTAATTTTGATAAAATCTTAGTTTGTGGTAGAGGTGAATTAATTCATCCAATTTACAAACCTTGTTTTTCTACTCCTACAACTAATGTGGAATCTGAACTATATGTAACTGTAGATCACGATCCAAATTATACTAAATATATCAACAAAAAAGGTAATTATGCATTATCTCTAATCGTTGATCCATTAGTACCAAAAAAAATTTTAGAAATAGGAGGGAAGATATTTTGGTTTTCTCCAGAATATTTGGACCTTGGATTACCAAAAATAATTTCAGGCAAATTCCCTCGTGGAAATAGTGGATTATCTTGTATAATGCTTGCATCATTTTTTGGTGCAAAGCAAATTCTTCTTTCTGGAATTAAACTTTTAGGAGATTATTCACAATTCAATGAAGGAAAAGATTTAGTTTTTAAAATGGTGAGAGATAATCATACTACTTTGAATTCATTAGATGGAGTTTTATGTGAAAAAATTTCTTTTGAAGATTGGTGTAAATTGTAAATATGTATAATAATCAACAGGTTTTATGTTTCATTTTAGCTAGAGGAGGATCAAAAGGAGTATTACATAAAAATAAAAAACTTCTAAATAATAAACCTTTAATTAAACACAGTATTGATGTTGCAAAACAAACAAAATATGTAGATGAAGTTTATGTATCTACAGATGATGTAGATATTAAAGAAATTTCTTTAAATTCTGGTGCTAAAGTAATTCAAAGATCTGACGAATTAGCATCTGATACTGCAGTTTATCTTGATGCAGTAAAACACCTAATTGATTCAATAAATGTTCAAGAAAATTCTATAATTGTTTTGTTAGAAACAACATCTCCAATTAGAACAAAAACTGATATTGAAAACTGTTTTGAGATTTTTGATAATCAAATTGATTGCGTAATTTCTGTTACAGAAGTAAAAATACATCCAGCATATATGTATAGAAAAGAAAATCAATTGTTAATTCCGTTTGATGACACAAAAAAATTGAAAAATAGACAAGAAATGGAAAAACTGTATGCGTATACTGGTTCAATCCTTTTAACAACAAAAAATTTCTTACAAAATCAAGAACTAATTCCATTTGGTGGTAGAATGAAGGGATATTTACTTGATGAGGCAAGTTCAATTGATATTGATACTCCCTTAGATTTTGATATTTGTGAATTTGTAATGAAAAATACTGAGTGATCAAATGACTACTGTTGGAATTCATCAACCAGGATATTTGCCATGGCTAGGATTTTTTAAAAAAATGCAAGAATCTGATATTTTTGTATATTTTGACGATGTTCATTTTGTTAAAAATAATTTCTATAATAGAAATTTAATAAAATCTTCAAATGGGACAACATTACTTACTGTTCCTGTTCTTTCTACTAAAGAGTCACTAATCAATAACGTAGGAATTGATAATAAACAAAATTGGATGAAAAAACACAAAAAATCTATTCTTTTCAGTTATTCTAAATCTAATTTTATAAATGAATTTGATGATTTTATTGAAAAACTTTATGATAAAAAATTTGATTTACTAATAGATCTTAATATAGAAATAATAGAATATGTTAAAAAACAATTAGATATTAAAACAAAAATCCTCTTTTCTTCTGAATTAGATGTAAGTGGTAACGGTTCTAAAAAAGTTTTGAATATTTGTAAATCTTTGAATGCAACTAATTATATTTCTGGTACATTTTGGGCTAAAGATAATTTGAATATTTCTGATTTTGAAAACAATGGTATTTCAGTAAAATTTGAAGAATTTCAATATCCTACATACCATCAACTCCATGGAAAATTTATTCCTAAAATGGCTGTTATTGATTTATTGTTTAATGAGGGAGCAAACAATTCAAGTAAAATTTTACAGAATACTAATTCTATACAAATTGATTCATCCAATTTTAATCAAAATTCACCGTCAAAGTCTTTTAAGAATACCAGTTTGATTGATGATATTTTAAAATCGTACAAAAATCCAACTATATCTATTCACCAACCTGGTTATCTTCCTTGGTTTGGGTTTTTTCATAAAATGATGTATTGTGATGTATTTGTTTTCTTAGATGATGTTCAATACGAAAAAAATGGTTGGCAAAATAGGAATAAAATCAGAACGAGTGATGGTAGTTCTTGGTTGACTGTTCCTATTAAAGCCAATCTTGGTACTTTGATAAATGAAGTTAAAATTGATAATGAGCAAAATTGGATGAAAAAACACAAAAAAACTATTGAAATAAATTATTCAAAAGGAAAATTCTTTAAACAATTTTGGCCTCTTATAGAGCCAATTTATGAAAAAAAATTTGATTTACTACTAGATCTTAATATGGAATTAATTCAAACATTAATGAAAATATTAAAAATAAAAACAAAAACCATTTTTTCTTCCGAATTAGGTATAACCACACAAGGCTCTAACCGTATTCTGGAAATTTGTAAATCACTTCATTCTGATGAATATATTTCTGGGTCTCTGGGAACAAATTATTTAGAATTAAATAATTTTCAAAAACAAAAAATTACAGTGAAATTTCAAAATGTATATTATCCAATTTTTAAACAATGCTATAACCCATTTATTCCTAACATGAGTATTCTTGATTTACTTTTTAATGAAGGAGATAATGCTTCAAAAATAATTAAAGAAGCCAAAGTGTCATGGGACAAATTGTAAAGTAATAATAATGAGATTTTTTTAATAAAAATACTTTTGCAAACTCTAGATTTTGAAGGAAGAAAAATTGGTGATGCCTATCCAGCCTATGTAATTTCAGAAATTGGAGTTAATTTTAACACTTTTGATGAAGGTAAAAAATTGATTGATGCATCAGTTGCTGCTGGTGTTGATTGTGTAAAAATTCAGACATTTAAAGCAGAGACATTGACCACAAAAGATGCAATTTTTGATTTACCCAAAGTTGGAAAAATTTCTCAATACAAAGTTTTCAAAGAATTAGAACTTTCTGATTCACTACAAAAAAAATTATTTGATTATGCTAGGAAAAAGAAAATTATATTTTTTTCAACACCTGCAGACAAACAAGATGTTAATTTTTTAGAAAAATTGGATATGCCCATTTATAAAATAGGCTCTGATGATGCAACAAATATTCCATTTATAGAATATATTGCAAAACTCAAAAAACCTACACTTGTATCTACTGGAATGTGTAATATGAAAGAAGTTCTTGAAATTAAAGAAGTTTTTTCATCAAATAATAATAATAAATTGGCTATATTGCATTGTGTAACTAAATACCCTATGGATCCTGAATTTGCAAATTTAAAAGCCATCAATACATTAAAAAGAAAATTAAAAATTCCAATTGGTTATTCTGATCATAGTTTAGGTATTGATGTTTGTAAAACAGCTGTTAGCATTGGAGCAAACATAATTGAAAAACATGTGACTATGGATAAGCGCCAAAAAGGCCCTGATCATATTTTATCTGCTACACCTAAAGAGTTGAAAGAATTAACAGCTTTTTCTAAAATAGCTTTTTCTAGTTTGGGTAATGGAATCAAAAAGCCAGCTAAATGTGAAGAATTTACCCGAAAAGAGTCTAGAAAAAGTATTGTAACAATAAAAAATATAATGAAAGGTGATAAAATATCTAAAAATATGATTAAAATTATGAGGCCTGGATATGGCATTCCGCCAAAAGATTTTAAAAAAATTATTGGAAAGACTGCAAAACATGATGTAAATGTTGATCACGTTTTAAAATGGACTGACCTAATTCATTGAGAAAATTAATATCAATAAAAATATGAAAATAAATATGTCTGAAAAAAATAAAAAAATACTGATAATATTAGAAGATAAGAAAAAAGAAACTGACAGATTTATTGTAAAATATAAAACCAGAAAAATGCAAGATTTAGAAGAGTATTACAAAGGGGCATCATGGGCTCTAGATTATACTATCAAAACATTACAAGAAGATGAAGAATAATTTTACAATATCTATTCAATCAAATTAATACTAACAATTTTAATAAATACTTGTTACCACAACTTTTACTATGAAAATTTTAATTCCCTCATATATTTTTCCTAATGTAAAACATATTCGAACACAAATTATGAATAATATTTTTTCAGTACTGAATAATAAATCAAATTCAAAAATTGTTTGGGTTATATTTCAAGCTGATAAATTTACATCTAAAAAAATTGAGAATACCTCTTTGGTTGATATACATGATTTTAATGATGCTGTATCTCTGTTAAAGAATATCAAACCTGATTGTCTTTTCATTACAAGTACTCCAGATAACATTCAGTATTCGTTTAGTGTTGCAGCTAAATACTTACAAATTCCAATTTTTTCAATTTACATTTATAGCGAATCAATAATTGGAATCCGTGACAACCGTTCAATATATGAAAGTGCAAAATTAATGTCTAGAAAATTCTTTTCTAATAAAACTTCAACTGATACTATGAATCAAAAACAATTTCTACGTAGAGGAAGATTTTATATGTATAAAAACAGATTTTTAATTAATACACTACGTAAATCTAAAATTAATATTTTTAAATCATTAATATTTATCATAAAAGATATTTTAGTAAATTTATCTGGAAAGTCTAAAAATTATAATCATCTTGCTGATTATCATTTATTACCTGATGAATCTTGGATTTCACATTTAATTCAAATTGGAATTGACAAAAAAAATATTTTCATTACTGGTAATCCATATTGGGAAAATCTTTACAAAAAATTTAATTCAATCTCTTCAAAAAAATATAATAAAGATTCAATTAATTTATTAATTGTCACTGATTCTCTTCTTGAACATGGGTATTGGTCTGAAAAACAACGAACTAAATTTATCAATAATTTAATCACATCTTTACAAAAAAATCCTAAAATAAAATTTTCAATTAAAATCCATCCTTCATCAGAAAATAAACAATCTTACATTCAATTATTTAAAAAATTGAATTACCAAGTTCAAATTTTTCAAACTGAACTTCTTACTGAACTTCTTGATAACTTTGATTTGATTATTTCATATGGTTCTTCTACAGCTCATACAGAAATCATTGCAAATAACATTAAGATGGTTTTGTTTGATTTAAAATTAAATTTAAAAGATGCTCCTTTGGTAAAAGAAGGAATTATGTGCAATTTGGTCACTATGTGTGAATCATTTGAAGAACTTTTAGTTAAAATACATGAATGTTTGAAAAATGAAATATCAATTTCAAGTGACTTTACTATGGAGTGCAAAAAATTGTTTCCTGCTGATGAAAAAGCTAGTGAACAAATAGCTGATATTTTGATTAAAAAAATAAATAAATAATATCTGCCTAGTATTGAATAGGAATTTAGATTGCATTATTATAATCCGGTTGAATAATTATGTCAATAAATGAAACCTAATATTTTATTTCTTGTTGTAGATTCACTCAGAGCAGATAAATTTTATGGTAATGCCAAAACTTCTATCACTCCAAATTTTAATTCATTGATAAAAAAAGGTGTATATTTTTCACAAACAATTAGTTCTGTAGCATCCACATCTCCTTCGATGGGAAGTATATTCACAGGTTTATTTCCATTTAAAATTGGTATGGGGCCAGAATCATATAAAAAAATCAACTCTGAAATTTCAACTTATGTAGATCATTTAAAACAAAATGGTTATACTACATTTGCTACTACATCTGAAATAAATTCATTTTTAGGATTAACTGCAGACTTTGATTTAACTATAGAGCAAACTATTCACAATAATTATTATAGCTTATTTACCGGCTTGGGTGAGAAAATTATCAATAAACTAGATTCAATGCCTGAAAACCCTTGGTTTTTCTATATCCACATAAATGATTTACATCAACCTATTCTTGTTCCTAAATCATTCAATGATGAAAAATTTGGAGAAACAGATTATGAAAAAATGCTATCCGCAATAGATTTTTGGATAGGGAAATTTTTAAAACAAATTGATTTAACAAAAACTCTTGTAATTCTAACTGCGGATCATGGAGAATACATTAGATCAATTAAATTGGATGGAGAAATTATTAATCTTGAATCTAGTTTTTCTGAAAAATTACTTTGGAAGTTGGGCAATAAAATACCTAGTTCATTGTATGGTCCAAAAAGAAAATTATCTTCTATATTACATAAAAATAGAGATAATGTTAGACGAAAAAAAATTGAAAAAATTAAACTTTCAAAATATGAAGAACGTGTTTTAACTATGTCTCGTATGAGTCTTGGAACTCATGTTTATGATGATGTTTTGAAAGTACCATTAGTTTTTAGTGGATATGGAATTAAATCAGAAGAAATTATATCTCAACAAGTTGGATTAGTAGATATTTTCCCTACAATGACTAATTTAATACATCTTTCAAATTTTAAATCTGATATAGATGGAATAAATTTAATTCCACTAATTCTTGGTGAATCTATTGATGAAAAACCTATTTACATTCAAAGTATGCCACAAATATCTGAAAATCATTCTATCATAATTGGTATAAGAACAAGTAAATTCAAGTATACTAGAGATAAAGAAAACAAAGGAAATGTTCAACTTTTTGATTTAATTAATGACCCTCTTGAAGAAAATGACATATCTTCTAGTAATTCTGAAATTGTAACTAAAATGGAAAATATTTTAGAGAATATTTTAGAAAATGCTGATTCTCAACAAACTATATCTAATTCTTCATTTAATGAATTAGAAAGAAAAAAAGTTGAAGATGAATTAAGGAAATTAGGATACCTTTAATTTTACATTTTCAAATTTTTTCTAATGTTTTCTAATATCATGAATTGTAATAATCTACTAAGAGTATAATAGGTGGAAAATATTATATCAATTGATATGATGGAAGAAGAAATTAGTTCTATAGATAAATCTTATTTAATTCGCTTAGGGAATAATTTTCTTGGATTGCTAAATGATATCAAAAGACGACCCATAGATGCAGCAAATGAATTAGGGGTTTCAATTGATGAAATAAATTCAATCATTTCTGGAAAACAAAAAATCTCCCCAGAATTAATTGAGAAAGCAGTTAAACTTTGGCCTGTTAATGAACGAGATTTTTACATAATTTCTGATGATTGTCCTGAAGGAATCTTATTCATGAGTAGTGAAGATTCTAAGAATTCTTCTAGAATTATGGAAAGAGCTGGAAAACCTTACTATGAATATCGTGACACTGCAATGAGTAAAACTGCTCCATTTAGACCTGAATGGATTTTAGAATTATGTAAAGTAACAAATAATGATCCTAGTAATCCTGATGCTCAATGGAATCATGGTCATTTTATGCATCAATTTACTTATTTTATCGGAGAAGTTAATTTTTATTTTAAAGATTCAGATGGCAAAAAACAAGTTGCTGTGATGAATACAGGAGATTCCATGTATATAACACCATTTACTCCTCATACATTTACAACCCGAGATGGAGCATCATCTAATGGATTAATTTTAGCCTTAACTTATGGGAATAAACTTACTGGTGATGCTCAACAAGAAATTTCTTTGTTGCCTGCTAACACAGGATCTAACTTTGCATTAGATTTTAGTAGTAAAGAAAGCTCTAGTTCTTCTTTATTGAATTATTATTATGATATATCAAATCTATCCATGGATGAATTTACAAAAAGAACTAATATTTCAAAAACTGATTTAACAAACTATTTGGAAAAAAACCAAATTCCTTCATCTGAACATTTAGAAAAAATTGCAAATGCACTTAATGTAAATTGTAGAGATTTAATGCCAAATGATAAAATTGAATCTAAAGTAATTGTCAAGCATCATGATGAATCTAAATCATGGTCATATCCTGAAATTTCTAAAACTTATGATTTTCTTGAACTTGCATCAATTACCACATTACCGCATTCTAGAGCATTTGAAATTACTACAAAAGATTCTGATGATGATACCCTTGATCTAACTGTTGGTCTACATCAATATGTCTACAACGTTAGTGAATCCTCAATTTTGGTAAATTGGAGATATGATGATAAATTATACACAAAATCATTAAATCCTGGTGATTCTGCATACATCAAACCCTTTGTATCTCATAATTTTAGAGGCAAAGGCAAACTTTTGATTTTAAGAATTGGAGGAAAAATAAATGGAGATTCACAAAGAGAATTATCCTTTGTAGGAAAAGATAATGCTAAACGCGCAATTTCAGAAACAATGCAATGGTTTGATCCCAAAGGATCTAATTCTTAACTTTAATTATAGTTAAACATTTTTTCTATCATGCCTAAAGATAATGTAATAATAATAATGATTGACGGTGGCAGATTTGATCGAGCTTTAAATTCTAAACTTTATCAAAAAATACAACAAAAATCTGTCTTTTTTTCAAATTCTGTAACATATGGTCCACATACTATTGCTGCAATGCATGCAACATTTAGTGGATGTTATGGAACTCGAACTGGAACAAACAGCTACTGGTCAACTTATGATTTTAAAAAAGATCAATTTCAAACGTTAACAGAATATCTGTCAAATAATGGGTATTATACGCATGCAGATTTAATCAATGAGTTAGTAGTGCCAAAACAAGGATTTGATACTTTTACTGTACATGATGAAATTAATGATGATCTAACTTTGAGACACACTGAGCTTCTTACAGATGTTAGTAAGAGACATAAAAATGGTCAAAATTTCTTTCTTTATTTACATTATAGCAATATTCACACAGGAATAATGAATGAAGTTCTGAAAAAATATACAAATTTTAGTAAAGATTTTTTTGATAATAAGGAAGTGAATGCAGAAAGATATGACAGATTATTTTCAAATTCTGAAATATATCTATCAAAAGTTTTGGATCAGATTTATGATTTACATTTGGATGATAATTCTATCATTCTGATAATGTCTGATCATGGAGTAAGTGTGGGCGAAAAATTTGGTGAACGTGCATATGGTGCGTTTTGTTATGATTACACACTGAAAACAATAACTCATTTTATCTCAAAAAAGTTTACTTCCAAAAAAATTACTCAGCAAATACGAACAATAGATTTCATGCCAACAATTTTAGATTATTTAGAAATACCACTAAATGCTGAAAAAAACCCATTGGATGGGATTTCATTACTTCCATTAATTCATAATCAAAAATTAGATGAACAAATTGCATATTCTGAAACTGGTAATCCTTTGTCTGAAAAACAACCTCCCAAGATGCCTAATGTAATGTCTGTAAGAAATTCAAAATGGAAATTAATCTATAACGTTCATAATGATACAAAAGAATTGTATGATCTATCTACTGATCCTTTGGAATCAAAAAATTTGATAGGTACAAAAATTGAAATTGAATCTACCTTGTGGGACGAACTAATTAAAATCAGAAATTCAAATTAATCTATACAAAAAGTTTTTTGGCACGTTCATAATCTTGCTTGGTATCAATTTCACACCACTTACCTACAATAAATGATGGTGTTACCTCTATCGATGAATCAATCAATTCCTGAATCATATCTGTCAAATATCCTTTTTCTAATGACATTGCATTATGAAATGGACCTCTATGATTTATTTCTAAATCTTCTATTTTCTCTAAAAACATTTTTGCACCTTTTTTTGTCATTTTAACTAATCCTAAAAATTCACCTATTGTATGTTTATCATTCTGAATATTTTTTTTAATTTCTAATATTTGTTTTTTATTCAACAATACATTCTCTGCTTCTGATAATGGATGCTCTGTTCTTCCTTCATATGCTATTTCCCAGTTAAGATCTACAGCAATTACAATATCTCCTTCAGTATCTAATAATTGCTGAATAATTTTTTCTTCAAAAATTATATCTGAATATGAAATGATTAATTCGTCACTTAGATATTTTTTTGCTACTAACAAACTTCCTAAAATATCATGTTTTTCATTTTCTTCATCTTGAATATATGTAATATTTTTATCTGAAAATTTATTTTCAGGACCTGTAATTACAACAATATTTGAAATATTTTTATTTTTAAAAACTTTTTTTTGTCTGTCAAAAATTGTTTCATCATTAATTGGTATCAATGATTTTGGTATGTCCTTAAACTCATCTGATATTCGTTGACCTTTACCTGCTGCTATGATTATTGTTTTCATTAATTTCTAAAGTGATTTCATTACTCGGTCTCTAATAGTTTTAGGTTTCCATGAAACTCGTTTACTTCTTTCTTTACTATTTGAAATTTTGACTAATAGAAATATTGGACCTGATTCTTTCTTAATTTTTTTCAAAATCGTGATTAGATTTGATTGTGATTCTGCCACAAATACTTTGTAGTGTGCTTCTTTTGCAATTTTTTCTAGACTCACATTGGATGAATTTGTAGGTTGAGAACCGGTTGATTCATGACTATTGTTATCAAATACAACATGAACTAAATTTTTTGGTTTTGTGCTGCCTATTGTTACTAAAGAACCTAAATTCATCAATATGTTTCCATCCCCATCAAATACAAAAATACGTTTTTTTGGCTTTGTTATCGCTATTCCTAGTCCTATGGATGATGCAAGACCCATCGAACCTATCATATAGAAATTTGATTCTTTGTCATTTACTTCAAACACATCTCTACTCGTGAATCCATTTGCAGATACAATTGGATTTTCTCCAATTTTTTCTGATATTATTTTTACAGCTTCTTTTCTAATCATGAAACATTCTCCTTATTATTAACGCACAAGATTTTTTTTCTTTGATCTGTTTTAATGCCCAATCACAATTGGTCTTCCAGTTTGTATCTGTAAGAACTTTTGATTTTAAACCAATAATTTTCAAAAGTTCAGGTTGGATTTTTCCAATTTTTAGATGTTCTGGTGCATCATCAGAAAGATAACCTCTCCATCCTATCAAGAAAATTAATGGGATTTGGTATAATTGAACTAATGATGTAATTGTACTAATTGAATTTGCAAATCCTGCATTTTGCATAAATACCAGTGATGATTTGTTTGATAGTGTTATTCCTGTAGCTATGCCTATAGCTTCTTCTTCTCTAGTCGCAATTATAACATCTTTATTATTTATACATTCATCAATAAAATGTTTTAATGTAGAATCTGGGACACCCACAAATTTACTTATTTTCTTCTTCTTAAAATATTTAAAAACAGCTCGTTGATTTTTTTCATTCAATTTATGTAACCTAATTTTTTCAGATTTTTTTCAATATCTATTTCTTGTTTTTTGATTTCATACATTTCTTGAAGATGAAAAATGTCTTCCATGGTTGTCATATTGGTTTTTACTTCACTTAGACTCTTTGCAGTAGATAATAGTTTTAGATGTTCTGCCATAGCCCAATGAGCTGCACGTAATGATTGATTTGCGTAAATTACCATTCGTATTTTATGATTTTCAAGTTCGTTTAATGTTACATCTGGATATGATGTTGGTATTGCAATAATTGGTATATCGCCATTCCAGGAATCACAAAATTCAAAAATTTCATTTGGATTATTTTTTTTTGAATGAATTAAAATTGCATCCGCCCCTGCTTTTTCATATGCACTAGCTCTTTTTTTTGCTTCGTCAATACCTAATCCTGCAATTAGGGCTTCTACTCTTGCTATAATCATGAAATTTTCATTAGTTTTAGCATTTTTAGCAGCAATAATTTTTGATACAAAATCTTTTTCAGATAATAATTCCTGCTTACCATTTTGTAGTAAACTGTTTTGTTTTGGAAATATTTTATCTTCAATACTTACTGCTGCAATTCCAGCACTTTCGTATTTTTTTACCATGTGACTAACATTACTTGGTCCTCCAAATCCTGTATCACAATCTGCTATGATTGGTATTGAACATGCATCGGTCATATTTGATGCCACTGATAGAAATTCGGTCATAGTGAGAATACTAGCATCAGGTAATGCATGTGTGGCTGAAATAGCAAAACTACCTGCCCAAACTGCATCAAAATTATTCAATTCTACTAATTTTGCAGACATTGCATCAAATGCACCTGCAACCCTCACAATTTTTTTCTCATAAAATTTTGTGTGTAAAATATTGGCGCCATCGTTCATTTTAATCTGATAAATTAAACAAATCATTTAATCTATAATAATAGATCTTTTTAATCTCTTTATATGTGGAGCATAAAACAACCGTCAAAAATTATTTTTGGAAAAAATTCTGCACAAGAATATGTTTTTCCAGAGAAGTGTTTAGTAATTACCTCAAAAAATGCAAAATCTCGTGGTTGGATAGACTATGTTGGATTAAATAAATCTCTAATATTTGATAATGTAGAACCAAATCCATCAATTAATACTGTTGAAACAATTATTGATAAATTTCAAAACTGTGATTTTACTCATATTGTTGGTATAGGGGGTGGTAGTGCAATGGATGTTGCAAAATATTGTGCATTTAAGATGAATAAATCAAAAATCATGATTCCTACTACATTTGGAAGTGGTAGTGAGGTTACTCGAATTTCTGTTCTTAAGATTAATGGAAAGAAAAAGAGTTTTCATGATGATAAAATTTTTACAGATGTTGCTATAGTTGACTCATTTTTTATTGAACATTCTGAAGAACAAATTATCAAAAATTCTGCGATAGATGCCTGTGCTCAATGTACAGAAGCTTTTGATAGTAAAATTTCTAATCCTTATACAAAATTCATGTGTAATCATGCATTTGATCTTTTAGAAGAAGGAATTCTAACAAAAAATTATGAAAAAATTGTTCTTGGTTCTTTAATTGATGGTCTCGGATTTGGAAATTCTTCTACAACATTAGGGCATGCACTTTCATATGTTTTTTCAAATGAAGGTGTATCTCATGGTCATGCACTAGCTTTTACAACTACTGTTGCACATGAATTTAATAATTCCCAATATTATGAACGGTTCAATACACTTGTTAAAAAATTAAATTTTTCCAAAATTAAATTGGAACAATTCTTAGATGAAGCTGCAGAAACAATTCTTCCAGATAAAAAACATCTTGATAATAATCCCAAATCAGTTTCAAAGACAGATATACTTAATTTATTAGAAAAAATAATTTCAAAAAATTCTTAATCAGAAATAATTATTTCATCTTTGCTTTCTGAAATATTATAATTTTTTAAATCTCTTCCTGGATTGGTAATACACTTCCCATTTGAAATATTAAATTCCCATCCATGTCCTCCACAAGTTAATATTTTTTCATTAACAGTTCCTAATTCTAAAGGCCATTTTGCATGAGGACAAATCCCACTTATGGCAAAATACTTTTCTCCATTACTGAAAAGAATTATTTTTGGATTTGAAGATATTTCAATTAATTTTCCTATTGGAATGTCTGATTTCTTCATTTTTAATTCCATGTGTCTTCTAATGTAACTTGTCATATATCTTGTAAATATTACTAATTCTAGTAGGATCCGGATCATATAAGAGATTAATGAAATGTTCATTCCATTGATCTGGTTTTCTATCTCCTTTCCATCTTGCAGACAAAAATAATGTCTCCCATAACAATTCTTCTGAAACTGATTTTTCTACTAGATGTGCTGGAATTTTCATATAATAATTCCAATCATCTGTTTTACCTTCAGTAACATATGTTCCTGATTCTTTGTCTTTGGAAATATCTAAAATAAATTCTCCACCATTTTTACCTTCTGCAATTAATTGTACTTTCATGTTAATGTGCTTCCTTGCAATTGGATTTTCCGAAATAATTTTATTAAAATAATCAGTTATCTTTGTTGGTAATTTTATAGATGCTTCTCCTTCATCTTTCCATCTCTTATTCAAATCTTCTTGAACTTCAATTGATAATTCATTTAATGCATCCATTTTATTTGTAGATAAAATTGGTTCATTGTTCTTTACGTGTGTACCATCAATACTTATTTCATCATCAGCTGCCATTACAAGAACTTCTGTACCTGAATTTCCACTATTCTCCCAAGCTTTTTTGGGTTCATCTGGACATCCAAAAACTCCAGTAATAGGATTGTTTAATTCTAATTGAGATTTATGAGGGAAAAGTGGGCCTCCTGCATATGCTACTGCATATTTTGGTTTAATTACATTTACATAATTTACAAAACCGTTGATTTTGTTGGCTTTACGTTTTTTAGCAATCTCATCATGTTTTTCTTTAGAATAATTATATGCATCAGGATACCAATTTGCAACAGAATACATAAAAAATCCTATATCTGGTTTTGCAGCATTTAGTTTTTTTAATGATTGAAAATCCATTTTACAATCAGTTTGGCAAAAAATTGTTCCTTCTTTACTTTTAACTAATAATGCTGAATCCTCAAACATAAGATCTAGATTTTTTATTGCAGTAATTTCTAAATCTTCATTTAGTTTTTCTGGTTTCCATGAAGATAATTCTATTATATTTTTAAATCCTAATTTTTCAATTTCATTATAAAATCTATCTGTAGGAAATTTACATATGTAAATTGGAGTTTTCTTATTAAATTCTTTAAGTGTCTCTTCTTGAAAGTGATCTTGATGTTCATGTGAAATATAGATATAATCAACATCAGTCGGTATATTTTTTGTAGTTGCTGCTTTGTTTCTAAGAGTATACCATGTATTTACATTACATGGACCCACAATCCAAGGATCTACAATAATTCTTTCATTTTTAGTTTCAATTAATGTACATGCTTGACCTAAAAATTTAACAAACACGATTTTGATTCAAAATTAATAGATTTAAAAGTTACACTGATTATTTTCTTGAAATGATTATTTATTGATAAATGCTTTAAGTATGTCCGTTTTAGTTAAAATTTTCTAAATTATATTATTATCATTTTAAATCCCTAAACCGTTAATCGTTTTATTTAGTAATAATACACAGATTTTTGAAATATCTTCCACAATACTCATTTTTTATCTATTATGATAGAGGATAATTCATGATTTTTTTAGATTCTATCATAAATTAACTCCTTTTTTACTATAATAGTCAGTTAGATATTCTCAAATTTAAAAATCATCATGCCTGAGTTTTTAAGAATTTTGTCTCAATGATATATTTTCTTTTTACATTATTTTAAATAGCTAAAATAAAATTAAATTTCAAATCCATGAATAAAGAAACTATTGAAAATAAAAATAATTTTGAATCTAAAATTAAAAACAATCTAAATGTTTTAGTTTGTATTCCTGCCTATAATGCTGAATCAACAATTTCTCAAGCCGTAAAATGTTGTCAAGAATTTGCAGATTTGGTTTTAGTAATAAATGATGGATCCTCTGATAACACAGAATTGTTGGCACGAGAAGCGGGTGCTGAAATTGTTACACATAAACAGAATCGAGGGTATGGTGGTGCAATTAAGACGTCTCTAACAGAAGGTTTGAATAGAAATGCTAAAGTAACAATCACTTTTGATGCAGATTTACAACATGATGAACATGATATCCCAAAATTAACACAATCAATTTTTGAAAATTATGCTGACATTGTAATTGGTTCACGATTCCTTGAAAATACAGGTGATGTTAAGCGTTATAGAAAATTTGGAATCAAAGTAATTACTGGTTTAGTAAATTCTTTCATGCAATCCCCTGTTTCTGATGCTGAAAGTGGTTTACGTGGATATAGTTTGGATTCATTGAAACAACTTGTCCCAATTTTGGAAACTGAAGGAATGGGTATGTCATCAGAAATTTTACTAAAATCATCTGTATGTAAATTGAAGATTGTTGAGGTTCCAAGAAAAGAAATGTATCCTGAAGGAATTAAAACTTCATCTAAGAATCCATTACGTCATGGACTAAGTGTTGTATTTACTATAATGAAATTAATCATTGAAAATAAACCTTTGAAAGCTTTTGGTATTCCTTCGATTGGTTTCTTTATTGCATCTATTATTAGTGCTGTTTTTGTTGTTGATTTTTATAATTCAATGGGACGTCTTCCACTTGGATTAACTGTTTTCACGGTATTATTGCTCTCTACGGCTTTCTTTTTTTCACTAGCTGCTATGATTTTGTACGTGTTGTCTCGGATTGCAACTAGGATAAATTTTAATTTAAAAAATGGCTAATTATTGCTCTTTTAATCTTGATTTTATGAATGCAATTGATTTAACTGGACTAGGATCTATTTTGTTAAGAATTGCTACATATATTGATGCATAATCTAATTGATAAATTAAATTAATTATTTTTGAAAGAATGTTTCCTTTTATTGAACTAATCTCCCAATAATCTATATCCTCTTTTGCTAAAAATTCTTTCAAAACTTCCCATCTTTCTTTAGTCTTTTCGTGATCATCTAAACCTCTAATTAAAATTGGTTTGATGTTTGTAGATTTTTCCCATGGTACTATTCCGTTATGACATGATTCAATTACATCTTCTGATATGGCATGCATTTTAGCATTTTCTTGCATTGAATTTTTGAATCTTATTGCTGCTGCTTGAAACCCGGATGGATAATAAATCATTGGTACATTTGAAATCCATTTTGCTAATTTCAATGATGGATTATTTTCAGTCATATTTTTTGATGATATTTTTGAACCAATTTTTTTTAATTCTTCAATGGATTCAATAACTTCGTTTTCTTTTATTGGAAGAATTGATCCTAAAATTTTTAATATTCCGTATAAAAAAACTGTAAATGATGCTCTAGGGGAATGATATTCTTGAATTTTTCTATATTCGATTTTATTCTCCAAACAAAATTTTTCTACTAATCCCCCAGATGAAAATGCTATCACATTACTATTCTTTTTTTTAGCCTGTTCTAAAACTGATAATGCTTCTTGTGTATTTCCAGATATACTTGTTACAACAACTAGCGTATTTGCATCTACTGTTTTTGGTAAAGAATAACCTTTGACAACTGAAACATGAATTCTGGTTCTAGAAAGAATTGCAGAAAAGATGTCTCCCAATGCTCCTGAACCTCCCATGCCTCCAAAAACTATATGATCAACTGCTGCAAATTTGACAGGTTTAAAAGTAGTCAGAAAAGTTTTTTCTGCAATTTCTGGCCACATATTATAAATTTCATACATTTTACTTTTGTCATATTTTTTTAACAATTCTATATCTTTCAATGGATTTTTACACTAAAAACAAGATATAATGGTTGATACTAATTTATTAAATTCAAGTCAAGGTTAACAATTAAAATATTATACTGTAATGACAAATATTCTATATGAAATTTTTTGTTACTGGAGGAGCTGGCTTTATTGGTAGACATTTAGTTACTTCTCTCATTAAAGATAATAATGAAGTAATTATTTATGAGGATTTTTCTAATAGTGTAGAAAATAATATAAAAAAAATTTGTAATGATGGGGCTCTTTTAATTAAAGGGGATTTGACTGATTTTTCTTTTCTAGAAAAAAATCTCAAAGATTGTGATTTTGTTATACATTTAGCCGCAAAAATTGATATTTTAGAATCATTAAATCAACCAGAAATTACTAACAAAGTAAATGTTCAAGGTACAATTAATGTTCTAAGGGCATGTATTAAAAACAATATTCAAAATGTCATTGGAGCTTCTTCTGCTGCAATATATGGAAACCCTGCAACAATTCCTGTAACTGAAGAAACAATTCCTAATCCTGTATCGCCTTACGGTGCTGATAAAATTGCAATGGAATTTTACCTTCGTTCATTTGCAAATGCATTTGATTTGAATACAATTTCACTTAGATTTTTTAATGTTTATGGAAAAGGACAATCTAATGCATATGCTGGTGTAATTACAAAGTTTTTACAAAAAATAAAATCTAATGAATCTTTAGAGATATTTGGAGATGGAAATAATACTCGAGATTATGTATACATCGAAGATTTAGTAAATGGTATTCTTCAAGCAATAAAAAATATTCAAGGACAAAAAGGAACTATGTATAATCTAGCAAGTGGTAAGTCTACTTCAATAAATGAATTAGCAGATTTAATGTTAAAAATCTCTGATAAAAGACTTGAAATAATACATAAATCTCCTAGACCTGGTGATTTACTTTTCAGTGAAGTGTTAATATCTAAGGCTCGAAATGAACTAAAATATAATCCTCAATTTAATCTAGAATCTGGCCTTACAAAATTACTTGTAGAGATGGAATAAAATATAGCTGTAATTTAAAAAGTTTGAATTGTCTTTAAGAACAGTAGAATGGAAAAATAACAAAGTTGTTATGATCGATCAAACTCAATTGCCAAATGAACTTGTAGTAGTAGAATATGATGATTTTAACCAAGTTGCCGATGCGATTAGTACATTGGTGGTTAGAGGTGCTCCTGCAATTGGAGTATCTGGTGCGTTTGGTCTCGCTTTGGCTTCTTTACAAAGTAATGCTACTACTAAAGAGGAATTATTATCTGATTTAGAAGATGCACGAAAAATTTTATTTGAAACAAGACCCACTGCAGTAAATTTGGGTTGGGGATTAGAAAAAATAATGAATGTGGCAAATACTGGGGAGACTACAGATCAAATTAGAGAAATAGTAATTTCTACTGCTAAAAAAATGGCAGATGAAGATATTGAAATTAACAAAACTATGGGAAAGAACGGTTCAGTTCTTTTTGATGATAATGATACTATAATGACTCATTGTAATGCAGGTGCATTAGCTACAGTTGCATATGGTACAGCACTAGGTGTAATTAGAGCAACAAGAGAGAGTGGAAAAAATGTCAAAGTTATAGCTACTGAAACAAGACCAATTCAACAGGGTTCGCGTTTAACTGCATTTGAGCTAAAACATGATGGATTTGATGTTAGTTTAGTTCCTGACACTGCAGTTGGATATTCTATGGCAAATGGTTTGGTAAACAAAGTTGTTGTAGGTGCAGATAGAATTGTAAAAACTGGTCATGTTTTTAATAAAATTGGAACCTATCAGGTGGCAACTATGGCAAAACAACACGGAATTCCATTTTATGTTGCAGCACCACTATCTACAATTGATATGAAAACTAAAGCAGAAGATGTAATTATTGAGATGCGTCAAGGCTCTGAAGTTACTGGAATTGGAGATAAAAAGACTGCACCTGATGATATTGGCGTAATTAACCCTGCATTTGATATGACTCCACCTGAATTAATTACTGGAATTATTACTGAAAAAGGCGTGGCTACAGCACCATATGAGAAATCAATTCAAAAATTATTTGAAGCTAATAATTAGAAAGTTTTTATTGTTTTTCAAACTGCATTATAAAATATGAGTACTATTTCTACACAAGCAATTGAAGATTCACTTAAACAATGTATGGATCCTGAAGTTCCTCTAAATATTGTAGAAATGGGATTAATTTATGGAATTGATGTTAAAGAAAACAATGATGTTGATATCAAAATGACAATGACTACTCAGGGGTGTCCTTTACATGAAACGTTGGTTGCAGATGCAACAAGATTTGCTAAAAAAGTTCCTGGAGTAAATAATGTCAATATTGAAATTGTTTGGGAGCCTGCATGGTCAATGGATAGAATGACTGAAGAAGGAAAACTCAAAATTAAAGAAATGGGTGCTAATGGTCTGAATACACCTGCCCCAATTAATTATGAAACAGCATTACCTCAAGGAGTTGGAAAATTAGTACAACAAGAAGATGGTTCTATGGTTTTAGCTAATGAACATGAACAAGGATTTATGGTAAATCAAGCAATTGTTGATTTTTGGAAATCTTGTAATGGTCAACGTAAAGTTACTGATTTGGTAGAAGTATTTGCACAACAAACAGGATTACAACGAAATCAAGTTGAAAAAGAAGTTATGCAGTTATTACAACAATTACGTGATGGTGGATTAATT
>Ga0209263_1000260_pt1 | contig 38343 bp, 38 predicted proteins | sample SaaInlV_DNA_100m_FD_184684 | JGI IMG/M metagenome (GOLD analysis project Ga0209263, IMG submission 184684) | Marine microbial communities from expanding oxygen minimum zones in the Saanich Inlet - SI075_LV_DNA_100m (SPAdes) (version 2) | ecosystem: Environmental > Aquatic > Marine > Unclassified... | reverse complement strand
AGGTTGGATTATATTAAGTATTCTATGTGGATTTCTTGCTAGTAGTAATGGAAGGTCTGGTGTTGGTTATTTCTTTCTTTCGCTGCTATTAAGTCCTTTAATTGGGTTTATTGCAGTTCTTATTGCAGGTGAAAACAAGGAAGAAACTGAAAATGCTAAAATAGCATCTGGGGAAAGTAAGAAGTGTCCTGATTGTGCCGAACTAATTAAGATGGAAGCTAAGGTTTGTAAGCATTGTGGTAAAAAACTCACACTATCCAAAGAAGAAAAAGATTTGATTGCTAACAGGATAGATTATTATGGCTGTGATTGTGGTGCAATTAATAACAAAATGAATGTTGGTATTACATGTGGTAAGTGTAAATCAAAAGTTATTGGTAGAAAAAATGATCTTGATGCTTCTGGACCAATGAAATGAAAGCAATGAGTGGTAGCCAGTTAGGATGTTCTTATTTACTTCTTATTTGGCAAGTAGGTTTCTTTTATATGGGATATTCAGACTCACAAGAATATTTCTTCTTAATAAGAATATTTTTTGGGGTGGCTTATGCAGTTTCATCCACCATATTCCTAATGTTTGTTGGTTTTATATTTAGTCTCTTATTTCCAGAATGAACAATGCTCATCTTATTATTCCAATAGACATCTACTCTAAATAATCGTTAGATTTGTTAGTTATGGGATTTTTTAACACAGTGTCAGCAGCATCAAAAGCAGCTAAGATTGCAAACAAAGTAGGTAAAGTATCATCTACATTTATAAACATATTAATCACTAATAATATTCCTATAAAAACTCATGACACCTTAAAAATAACAATGCTAATTCAAAGTAATTATAATTTTACTGCAATGATGCTTATACATAGCCAAGAAAGCAATGAGTTTAAAGAGAAATTACTTGGACTTGTATCCCACAATGTTTCTGAAATTGCTAAGGATTTCATAAATCCTGCAGTTGGAGATATTGTAGAAGATTTGCATGATAATTTTGCACCTAATGGTGCATATGATGAAGTATGGAGATTGTGGTTGACTGAATGGAATCAAAAGTATAGCGATTTAACAGAAGTTAATTTTGAGATTGAAGAAAATACATCTACTATACTTATGGATTATCTTGATCAGCAATTTGATTTGAGTTCTACTCAATCTAGAGATTTGAAAACTACTATTTTTGAAATGCTAAAAAATGAAAGCTATAGTTGATATGAAAGACAAATCAAAGAAAGAAAGAAGTCATGCAGAAAATGAGAAAATCATTTATGATATGTATAAATATACTGACCCAAAACGAGCTGAAGAGTACAAGCAAGAGAGAATAAGAATGAATAATTTGCTTGGTCAAGAAGGGCACTTCAATAAAAAAGGATGCTTAATCCCAATAATAGCAATTTTATCTTCTGTTATGTCTTTTATATATTTTTTTGTGGTACTAGGGTAGTATGATTAAAAACAAATTTTTATTGATATTAATTGTTATGATGTGTGCCACTATTACCTCAAATATTGCAGCATCAGTTTATGCTATCACAATGATTATAACTGATTTGGGTATAGGTATTTTTGCTATTGGAATAGGTTACATTGTCGGTAAAGTGATTTTTTATACCACTACAAAAAATATAACCGATGAAGAATCTAAAGAAGTGTCTTTGGATACATTAAAATACACATCAATTTTTGGTGCCCTTATATCAGGTCTTGGTGTTCTTATAGGAGATTTTTTATATACTGGATTTGCTTTCAACATGGATGGTTCTATGTATGAAGGATCAATTGAATATTTAGCAATTTTTACTTCACCCTTCATGTTAGTGTTTGCTGAACCTATGATGCTGATTGGGGCATCCTTTGATCTTGTAATGAGTTATTTTGCAGCTATTTTTTCAGAAAATATTATTTGGGCAATCATGAGTATACTCTTCCTTGTCTATGCAATGTATTTAGGCTATATATATTCTTTTGGTTTTACACCTGAAGAAGAGCAGCTAGAAAAGTCAGATATTGAATACTTATAATCATTATTTCCAATAGACATCTACTCTGAAAAATCGTTAGATTTGTTGATTATGAAAAAAATTAATAGAAATGCTTTCAATGAAAAGCTAATCCATAGATATTTATTTGAGACATATTATTTAGACAAAAAAGAAAGAATTAATTTAGTACCAAAAAGACTTCAAAGTAAGATGTCGGGCTTAAATCTCGTTGTTCCTGAGGATGTAAAATCATTTGATGATTATAGAGCTGATTTTTCTCTTTATTTTAAGGGTGATAGTAATTTTTATCCTGTTGAAGTTAAATGGAAATCATCAGATCTTAAGAAATCAAATCAACTACAAGCACTTGCTAATAATAATGGATTTTTAGTTTCATTTGATAAGCCAAATATTGATCACATAGATCATGCAACTATAAACAAAGATCACTTCCAAAATTGGTTAATAAAAAGAGTAGAGCTTTTATATGAAGAATCATTATCAGATAAGGTTGAAATAAAGCAAGGATCAGGAAAATGGATTGTTATTTTGAGAAGTAAGCATGCTTTAAATAATTTTAGTAAGATGGAAGGTATGATGGGAAAAACATCAAAAAGATTTTGGGCTTTCAAAAACAGTATGTTTGTTATGAAAAATCTTTTGAATGTGAAAAAAGGAGATGAGATGATATTTTTATTCATAAAGACTACTCATCCTGAAGGTAGTGCTATGATACCAGCTTCTAACAACAATTTTGAGCTATATAAGGCATGTTTTACTAAAATTACAGAACCATATTACATGGAGTTAGAGGGTAAAAAATCAACTTTTTTTGAAGGAAATGATATACCAGCAATTAGTGAACGAAAATGGCCTCACTTCTTTAACTTTGACATTCAAGAAGAGCATAATTTTGAACCATCTGTTTTTGTTGAACGAAGAACGATGGAAAAAGATTTAAAGACTCGAATAGCAAACTCTGCAAATCAAGGAGGAGTTCTTGAAAGTCTTACAGATTTGCAGCTTCAAGAAATAAAAGCAATAGTAAGAACATCTAAAAAATCATAAGTATTATGCATACTATTTGCATACTCGCATGTGCAGAAATACGACTCTCGTCGAGAAAATAGCAAAAAGCATCTACTCGACATGTAGAGGGTCGGGAGTTCGAATCTCTCATCGCCCACTCATCGATAAATGTTTCAATACGACGACAAAAGGGGTTACTTAGGTAACCCCTTTGTATTTTATGGTGTTGCGTGAAGTTGCATCAAAAGGTATAAAAAGGGTATAAACAGGGTATAAAACGGGTGTAAAAACTCAACCAAAATTCTCAACCTAAACAAGATATCGGGCGGGGTAGGGTACATATATATAAGACACACACAATCTTGGATAATTTTTGTAAGTTTTCTTATGAATCAAATATAGAATAAGTCTCTTCTAAAATCAAAAACATCTAGGATTATACTTGCTATAGCTCATCAATAGTATATAGATTCTAATTAGGTAGCCAACTAAAAATAACTAACTAAGGAGATATGCTCTATGTATCTAAAGCAATTAGACATCAAACTTGATAAGTTTCATCTACTGAAACATCCATTTTATGTAGCATGGAATAACGGAGAATTAACACAGGAAATTTTACAAGATTATGCTGAGCAATATTATCAGCATATTAAAGCATTTCCACGCTATATCAGTGCAACACATTCACTTTGTGAAGATATTCAGCAGCGTAAAATCTTATTAGATAATCTCAGCGATGAAGAAGATTTTGAGAAAGATCATCCAATGTTATGGAAGCAATTTGCGGTAGCTGTAGGATCAGATGCATCCACGCTTGAAACAGTCAAAGAAGCAGGATACACAGAAGATATGATTACAAACTTTTTTAGACTTGCAAGGTCTAGTTATGCAGAAGGATTGGGCGCTTTATATGCTTATGAACGTCAAGTGCCAGAGATTGCAGACACTAAGATCAAAGGATTGGTAGATCACTACAATGTTTCATCTGAAGAAGGCTTAGAGTACTTCGTAGTACATAAAGATGCTGATGTAGAACATCGTGAGCAAAGCGCTATGTTGATGAACCAGTTGTCTGATGATGATAGGAAGCTTGCAGAAGCAGCAGGAATGTCTACAGCGCATGTGTTGTGGGGATTTTTATCAGGTCTTTGTGAGAAATATAATATTCCAAACGAAAGGAATTAATTATGAGATATCTATTAGCTTTTTTATTTATGATTTCATCAACAGTAATCGCACAAGAAGTTGAGCAAGCAGCTTCCTCAAAATCTGGATGGGGAGTCTATGGTGGATATCAGTCCATGCAAATTTCAGGTATAGAAGACGATGCGTCTGATGAAGAGCTTGAAATGTTTGAAACTGAGAGGTTGGGATCGTTTTATATTGGAATATGGAAAAATACGGACTGGAAAATTGGTTCGTTACCAATAACTGTTGGTGCCGAATTAGGACATCGAGGAACTAAAACCACAGCTGATCTTGAATTTCCAGATGGAGCAACTGCAGATCTTTCAGTTGATATACTAATCACCTATCTTGATTTATGGGCATCAGCAAATTATGCTATGTCAGATAAGTTTAATTTGTGGATTGGTCCTATGTTTGGAATTCATCTAGACGATAAAATCAAAATTATGGGTATTGATATTACTCAGGGCGAAGGAGCTGATTTTGAATCTATTGTTGAAAATGATTTTGGAATTGTTCTTGGTGCTGGTTACTCAATTAGTGAAAAAGTAAGCATGAACGCTGGCTTATATCGTGGATTAAAAGATCATGATGGAGGAAAGTTTAATAACTTATTTTTAGATATTGGCTATAGCTTCTAGTTAGAGTTTCTTTAAGGAAGAAGAAATTTTATTTGATTGCTTTATTATCGAACTCCAATCTATGGTAGAGGAGAGGTCTACGCCTTTTGTTTTTGCCAGAAAAATACACCAGACTTTTATAAATTCTGATGAAGGATAGAGGTATTTTATTCTTTTATCGCTTTGGTCGCTTTGCAAATGGAGATATCCTCGTTTTTTTCCTAGAGCAACATAATTAACAAAGGATGATTTTGATCCATAGTCTGGACTTAATTGGTTGTAAATCTTAGATGAAGTTATCTTTTCTTCAGATAGGTAGTGATACATGATGAATGTCGTTGCGATTCTCGATGTAATAGTGCTTAGAAAAAATTTGATAAGATGAGATTTTTCTTTATCGTTAAAGCTTTGTGTCATAGCATCAAATACATTCGATGCTTGTTCTGCAAAATCTTTTTTCGTCTTAAGTGCCAAATTCGCCTCCTGAGCGCATTAGTGCCATAATCACAAAAACTAAATATTATATGGAGCGATATTAAGTCTCAATAACAATTTAGTATGATAAATGATTATTGTAAAGCTCCCTTTACTTATATTTCTTTTAAAATGATATGATACAACGATATAGTCTCAAGTTTTCATTTATTTGAAATACAGTTAAAAATCATTATCTTGCGTTCAATAAAATGAAAATAAACGATATAAAAAAGACAATTACTATTGTTAATGACTACCCTATTAAAGGGATAGTATTTAAAGATATTACTACTCTGTTAGAAAATCCTATAGCTTTTAAAGCCACAGTTGATTTGATGATAAAGAGAATTGCTCATTTAGAGTTTGATAAAGTAGTAGGGGTGGAATCCAGAGGTTTCTTCTGGTGTGCACCAATTGCTTACGCACTATCAAAGTCATTTGTTTTGGCGAGAAAGCCAGGTAAGCTTCCTAGGGAAGCTGCAGAAAAGCATTTCACGCTAGAGTATGGCACAAATAGTGTTCACATTCACAAGGATGCAATACAGCCTGGAGATAGGGTGTTAGTAGTGGACGACTTAATTGCTACGGGTGGTACTGCAACTGCAACAGCAGATTTATGTAGAGAGCTTGGAGCAACCGATATTCATACATTATGCTTAATAGATTTGCCACATTTAGGTGGATCTAAAATGCTTGCAGAAAAGTATGGTGAAGTAATTACGTTAATTGATTACTAGTTAGTCTTTTTCAAACATAGTAGCAAATTGGATAAACTTTAAATAGTTTCCAGAAATACTTAATTTGCCAGAAGTTATGGCATTTTTTGCATCCCCTATGCCCAAAATAATACCTTTCCATGTTGAGCTATCTACCGTTACTGTAATTTGGGGATTAATTGGTATGTCGTGTATAACCTCAGCAATATTATTGCGAATGATGATACCAAATTTATTTCCAGTATCGCTCATATGAAATCCAACTGTTATAAATTTATTATTAGCTTTATCAGGATTTAATCTTGGAGGCATTGCTTCAAAAATAGTTTCTATAGGAATCTGACGAATTTGATCTTCTGTTAGATTGAAAGTTAAATCTGGAGTAATTTTTCCTTTGATTTCATATGCTTCAGATAAATAATAATTTCTAGCAATAGGATTGGTTTCTTGGCTGGAAAGTTCTTCAAGTGATTGTGCATAAAGATTTTTAATCTCACTATCGTTCGGAAAATTAATAACACCTACTTGGCTTAATTCAGCTGCCCATTGAAATTCTCCATTTTGGATAGCTTCATCTATCAATGAGATTAAATTGGCTTTAGATCCAATAATTTCCAATAATTTCTTACTACGTTTTTTTGTTGATAGAGGTTCCAAATTAACTGCTTTTCCATCGAAGAATCCTAGATATCCATTATAGACATTTCGAATACTCCAAGAGACTTTACCATACTGTTCTCGTAAATCAAAATTTTCCTTAAAGAATTGTGGGTATTCAAATTCTTCTACAAGTTCATCGGGTGTTTTTCCTTTATTTGCACCTCTAATTGCATAGTCATGAACATATTGAATAGCATCACGATAAATGGTTAGGCGATCTTGAACTTCTTGCTTATTTGACAAATAAGGTCCGTGAGAACTAACCAAGTATGTTGGATTGTATGCACGCATTTCATCCACAGATTTATACCATTTGTAAGTATCGCGATATGATGTTCCTCTTATGGTGTAGAGATTCGGAAAGCGCATATAGTAATTATCGCCGGAGAATACAATTTCTTTGTCTTTATAATAAATAATAATTTGATCATCAGTTTCACCTGGAGAATGCACTACTTCTAATGTAACTCCAGCAATAGTAAGGATATTTTTTTTGCCTTCTAGTAAAACCGTAGGATACACAACGGGAGGTTGTTCAAAGTCAAAATCTAATGTAAACCCTAGTCCATGTCCTCTCTGTAATTCTTTCGGAAGAAAAAATCCAAATTGCTTCATTCCTCTTTGTGTCAGAATAGGTTTTAATAAGTTGTTTTGATCGTAGAATCCTTTCTTGAAGGTTTCATGGGCATACACCTCTGTGTTATCGTCAACAAAAGGAAAAGCTCCCCTCCAATGGTCTACATGAGAGTGAGTATAAAAAATAGCTTCAATTGGTTGATCAGAGATCTCTTCAAATCGTTCTCGAATTTCTGCTGCTAATATATCGCTTTCGGTAACATCAATAATGATATTACCACCATCCCCAATAATTAAGATAGAATTTGCTAAGCCATATCCGATAGCCACATAAACATTATCTACTATTTGGTAAATATTTTTTTCAAAATAATAGTCATCATCTACACTAATTTGATTGTCAAATTCCTGAGAGGGTTGTAGGGTTTCTTTTTCTGTTTTGGAACAATTAAGTACAATTAAACATATCAAGAGTATGTTAAATATTTTATAATGCATTTTCAAATATACATCATTATAAATAATATTTTTAGATAAATTAAGCGACAACTATGAAACATATTTCTTACGCAAGAGACAAATTTGTATCGACAGACGAAGTAAGTCTGAGCATTTTAGGCAATTTTTTAAGTATTGTTAGAGGATACCAAGTCTTTACTTTTCTGAAGACCGTAAATAAGGGAAAGCCTGTATTTTTAAATCACCATCTCGATAGAGTGCTCGATAATGCCAAGTCTATGAATATGATTGTAAAGCAATCTAGAGAAGAAATTGAGGAGCTAGTTCAGAGCACTTTAGATCAGAATAGTTTCGATGTTACAGAATGTAATATTATGATTCTCTTAGCAGGAACAACACCAATAGACACTTCAGCGCTTATTACGGATGAACCTATTGATCTTTTTGTTATTATAACGCCTATTAAGTTCTTTCCATCTAAATCTTACGAAAAAGGAATTGCATTAGGCTTGTTTGATTATAAGAGGCTTGATGGTGAACTTAAGACTCCATTCACCTATTTTGGTGGATTAAAAGCGCAGCACTCTGTTGTTCGAAATACTAATTATGATGAAGCGCTATATACTAGCAATAATATGGTTCTAGAGGGAACTACATTTTCTTTTTTCGGTATAATGAACGATGGAACTGTTATTACACCGCCTGCAGATGGTAAAATATTAAAAAGTGTAACGCGATTAGTATTACTAGACCTGCTAAAAAAAGCAGAGTTAAAAGTGTTAGAATCACATATTTCTATTGAAAAAGCTTTGGAATGTAGGGAAGCATTTATTGTATCAGCCAATCGAGATGTTATACCGGTTATATCTATTGAAGGACATGTTATTGGCGATGGATTAGTGGGTAATCAGACTAAATCAATTATGGGTCTTTATCAAGACGTTATCAATGCTCTTTAGTAGTAATATTTAGAACTAGTTCTTATTGTAGCTTTGTTATTTTTTAATTATTTTTATTGAAACATATTTATGTAGTAAAGCGTATATATTTACTATAAACAACAACTATAAAGGTAAATAATATGAAAAATTTTCAACTATTAGCCCTATCAAGTCTTTTTGTTTTTTCGTGTGCAATGAATGCACCAACAGCATCTGCTGAATCTAATGATTTTACCCTAGGTAAAGTTCAATCACAGCTTTCTGAAGGAATGAGCTCATCTCAGGTTGTAGAATTATTAGGATCTCCAAATTTAGTAACTAGCACGCAAGGTGGTGGTGAAGCATGGACATATGATAAGGTATCTCAAGAGTCAGAAGCTTCAAATATTTCAGGAGCAGGGGCAGGTTCAAGTGGAAACTTTTTTGGTATTTTTGGAGGAGGACGTAGTAAAAATTCTACTACGAGTAAAAATTTAACACTAATTGTTAAATTTAATGCAGATGGTGTTGTTTCTAGTTATAAATATCAAAGCATTAAGTACTAAATGAGAAATATCTCTCTTTCTCTTTTTCTAGTAACTGGTTTCTTATTAGTCGGATGTGGTGCAGGTATATCTGATCGTACTACTGCGGTAAAGCGAGCAATCGAAACTAGGGAGTATGACGTTGATATTAAGACCTTAATGAATGCATCAGTGGGCGCATTTCAAGACCTAGGCTATACTATCGATGTTTTAAATAGTGACTATGGATTAATTACTGGAAGTAGAACCCAAGGAACACAAACAACAAAGGTAGATAGAGGACCTGATAGTGTTATAGAAGGAATAGGGGCTATTCTTTTTGGATTTGAGGGTCGTTCAGATGATATTATTGTTACTCCATTAAAATTGTCAGCAACTATTACTGTTAAAGAAATTTCTTCTAATCCTTTGATCTCATCGTTGAGAGTAAATTTTGAAAGCGGCGGGAAAAAGTACTCTGACTCATTTTTTAAATCCTTCTTTGCTGCTATAGATCGATCTATATTTCTTGACACAGCAACTAAGGAGTAATAATGTCAAAAAGACAAGTATTTTCACTATTTATTGCTTTTAATTTTCTCTTAGTGAGTTGTAGTTCTTCAAGTTCATCAAAGAAAAAATCAGTCGCAGCACAACGTGCTGTTGAAACAAGAGAATATGCTGTAGATACAAAGACATTAATGACATCATCTATAGGCGCTTTTCAAGATCTTGGATTTACCGTTGATACAATTAGCGATGAGTTTTTGTTGATAACTGCAAGCAAAATTGAAGAACCACAGAAAGAAAAGAAAAAAGATAAGAAAATCGGTCCAGGAGATATTCTTGTTGGGATTCTTGCGATAGTAGCGATACTTGCTGTTTCTAAAAATAATAAAGATCTTTTTGATGACGATGACGACAGAGGTTCTTCTGGTGGTACAAAAACTGTTGTAAAAGATTACAAACTTACTGCTACTTTAACAGTGAAGCCAATTTCAGATACAGAGCCCGTTTTATCATCTTTGCGAATTAATTTCGGAGGAAGCAAAAGAGATCGTTCTATGCAATTTTTTAAAGAATTTTTTGCTGGTATCGACAAATCATTATTCTTAGATGAGAATTTAAATTAAGCACAAGAGATTGATTTAGAAATAGACAATTAAACCCCTTCTTATTTTTCAGATTTTTTCTTATACTTTATATCAACAATTATGCTAAGAAAAATCTTAATCTATTTATTTATTACTTTACTTTCGGCGAATAATACCTTTGCATCCACTGGTACAAAGAGTCATTCCGCTGAAATGTTAAGCAGGGGACGATATATTCCTATTGCGATATCAGACGACTTCTTAGTCACAGCTAAAACATTTTCATCGCTTACATCTAGAACGGTAGATATTTATGAACTGTATAGCGGTATTGATTCTATGAGTAAAACTAAAGAGTTGACATCGCCAAATCCATTATCTGGAGATGATTTTGGTTTTAGTATGGCATTGCATAATAATTATTTGCTTATAGGCGCCCCCGGATCAGATGACGGTAATGGAGTAGTCTATTTATATCGTAAAGACTATTCAGGCGATTGGGTTTTAGTAAAAACCTTTGAAAATCCTAATGCAACGACAGATCCTAGTCAGTCTCAAAAATTTGGATATAATGTAGCCTTAAACGATAAGTATGTTGCTATTGCCTCACCTTTTTTCAATGATGGTACAGTCTTTGTATATGACTTTAATCCTGAGTCTGAAGATTTTAATAATGCGCGAACAACACCATTCGAAGTCATTGATGTACGAAAATTAGGAGATGTCGAGGGTTGTTATGCTGCTGGTCCAGAAAAATTTGGATTTGGAGTATCTATGTCTTTTAATAATAATAAATTACTTATTGGTTCATTAAAAGAATTTGTACATCTTGTTGAGTTTAAGAATGGAGTTGTGTCTGGTGTTAATATTTTATCTCCTGAAAAAGACGAGAAAGCTAATGATGGTAAGGGACGTTTTGGTCAATCTGTCTACGTTGGAGATTCTAGTATTTATATCTCTGCCCTAGAAGATAGTAACGGTCAAGGCAAGGTATTTGTATATCCTTATATAGATACTAACAATAGGACCGATGAAAGTCTTTGGACAAATTTTTATACTATTCAACCTTCAGATCTAGTAGAGAATAGCTATTTTGGATACCAATTTAGCGAACTTGACAATCAGTTAATTATTAGCACATTTAATCAATCCGATTTGTATTTATATGATAAGAGCGAGCTTAGTAATCAATTTGTGCTTAAAGATGTTATCAAGAACGATAATTACATGAGTTCTGATTATTTCGGTAGAAATGTTGCTTTATTTGATAATGCGCTTATTACAGATGCTTATTACGCAGATGAGCTAGTGTTGTATAATAATTTACCTACCAGCCGACAATCTTTTCAAAATTTATCAACAAAAGGACCTGTTTTATCTATTAATGCGAAAGTGGAATGTACTGGAGGTACTGCAGGATCTTACGATTGCAATAATATTGATTTAATGGCGTTTATGGACAAAACAGATATTGGTGGAGGAAATAATACTAGTTTGAATGATATTTGGGGATGGACAGACCCTATTACCAATAGAGATTATGCACTTGTTGGTATGAGCAATGGAACCTCTTTTGTCGATATTACTACGCCAGATAGTCCCGTATATGTTGGAAGATTAGCAACACATAGCAGTAATTCTACATGGCGTGATATTAAAGTATTTAATAATTATGCTTTCATTGTGTCGGAAGCGGGTGGTCATGGTATGCAAGTATTTGATTTAACAGTGTTAAGAACTTTCAATAGCACTCCAATTACATTCTCCGAAACAGCTCATTATGCTGAATTTGGTAGTGCGCATAATATTTTTATTAATGAAGATACAGGTTTTGCTTATGCTATAGGTACTAGTACTTGTGGTCCTGGCGGATTGCATATTGTAGATATTAGTAATCCTACTTTACCAGCAAAATCAGCTTGCGTATCTGACCCTTCTACAGGAAGAAGTAATACTGGATATGTTCATGATGTGCAATGTGTTGTATACAATGGACCAGATTCTCAATATGTTGGGCAGGAAATCTGTTTTGGTTCTAACGAGACTAAGGTTTGGATTGCAGATTTAAGTGTTAAATCGGATGATTCTAGTGGTGCTAAGACAATTGGATTAGGGAGTTATGATAATTATTATACCCACCAAGGATGGCTAACAGAAGATCATAAATATTTTATCGTTAACGATGAGTTTGATGAGTACAACGGAGGATTTGGAAATACTAGAACATTAATTTGGAATGTAGAAGATTTAAGTAATCCAACGCTCCAAACAACATATACCGGTCCAACACCATCTATCGATCATAATAACTATGTTATTGGAAACTATGTTTATATGTCTCATTACACTAGTGGATTGCGCATTCTTGATATTTCTGATATAAACAATCCTAGTGAAGCGGCATATTTTGACGTATATCCATCAAATAATAATGCATCTTTTGATGGAACGTGGAGCAATTATCCCTATTATGATAGTGGGATAGTGGTTGTTACAGGTATTGATGAAGGGTTGTATATATTAAAACCTACACATGATGATACTGCACCTGATGCACCTGCTAATATTTCATATGCAATTCCACAAGATGGAAGTGTTATATTCTCTTGGAGTCTTGGAGATGATTCTAATGCTAGCGTTAGAGTATATCGATCAGAAGAAGCATTTTTTACTCCTTCTTCTAATAATTTGATTACAGAGGTAGGTTATCCAAATTCAGTATTTACGGATGAAAATCTAGATACAACCAAAACATACTACTATAAATTATCTACCGTCGATAGGGAAGGACAGGAAAGTCAATACTCTTCTGAATATCAAATTCGACCAGTAACATTTATTAATGCACCACCAAATATTGATACAGTGTCAGATGTACAAATCAACGAAGATACTAATTTAGGAATTCAGCTTACTGGAGTGAATTATGGGGCTGACGTTAACGCTCAAAATCTTACTGTTACGGCATATGCTGAGAATACAGCTATATTCCCATCATTAGTCGTAAATAATCCTTCTACTGGCCAATTTATACTCGATTTATCTCCAAGCGCAGATAGCAATGGATCTTCTGTGGTTTATGTGACAGTGCGAGATGACGGCGGTACAGCAGATGGTGGAATTGATTCTACTAGAGTATCATTTAATGCGACAGTATTGCCAGTAAACGATGCACCGGGAGCCTTTACTACGACAGGAGAATATATATTTAATACACTAGATGGTTCAGGTTCATATCTGTCAAATGAATACTTATTTATTACGCCAGAAAACCAAAATGACTCATTAAGATTTGTTTGGGAAGAATCTGCTGATGTAGATGGAGATAATATTGAATATCGAATGATTGGCTATAATGATTTACAGTTTTTAAGCATGAATACATGGACACAAGACAATTCAATGGTATGGGCGTTAAAAGATTTAGTAGCACAAACTGATACTGTTAATGTAGCTGAAGGTTCATGGTCTGTGATATCTACAGATGGACAATCCTTTCAAACTGCGGTATCTGGTTTTGTCGGGAATTTAAAGATTGATGGAAGAGCATTAATACCTGACATTTTAGAATTAAAGCAAAATTATCCAAATCCATTTACATCATTTACGACACTAGAGTATGATGTTCCGTCTACGCAGTATGTCGTTATGAGAGTATTTAATGTTAAAGGTCAACTTGTTACTACTTTAGTGGATGAAGAGCAAGGAGCTGGTTATAAATCAGTAATATGGGATGGAACCAACGACAACGGAGATCCTGTAAGTTCAGGTGTCTATTTCTGTCAAATGTATACTCCAGCTAATCCAAATGGTGGTCAGTTTATCAAAGCAATAAAAATGCTAAGATTAAGATAGTCTTGAATCCGCTAAAAAATTTATATCAATGGGTATTATCTTGGGCGGAAAGCGCTTATGGAACATTGGTTTTGTTCTCAGTCGCTTTCGCTGAATCTTCGTTCTTTCCTGTTCCCACAGATCCTTTATTGATGGCTCTATGCTTAGGAAAGGTTAAGCGTTCTATGTATTACGTGTTTATATGTACGCTAGGATCAGTATTGGGAGGTGTATTTGGATTTATAATAGGTTATTTCCTCTGGTATGCACCATCAGGTGAGCTGACAGGAGTTGCAAGCTTCTTTTTTAAGATAATCCCAGGATTTACACAACAAGTTTTTGATAATGTGGGTGCTAAATATGATGCACACAATTTTTTAGTAATTTTTACAGCAGCATTTACTCCAATTCCATATAAGGTTTTTTCAATAACAGCCGGTGTTTTTCAGATAAATCTACCTACATTTATTTTAGCATCAATTCTTGGTAGAGGAGGGCGTTTTTTAATTATTGGATTATTAATTAGATCTTTCGGTGACCCAATTAAACAAATGATGGATAAACATTTTAATGCGTTTATCATCATCTTAACTATCATATTCGGCTTAAGTTACATTTTAATTGGATATCTATTTTAATTTGTTATAGGTTCCATCCATGAAATATGCATTATATCTATCTATTCTGTTTTTAGCATCATGCGCTAGTAACATACCTAATTTTACTATTCCAGAGGTGAAAGTTACACAAAGTGACATCACAATCGATGATTTCAAATCACATATTACTTATTTATCATCGGATGGATTAAGAGGAAGAGGTTCTGGTACGCCAGGAGATAGGATCGCTAAAGATTATATTGTTGACCATTTTACTAACGTTGAATCGTCAACAGAAAGAATGGTCGAAGTTCAAGAGTATTATGTTTCAAAAAGTAGACTTACGCCTAAGAATAAAGTTAAAACATATAATATTATCGCAACCCTACCAGGAAATGACGAACAATTGAAAGATGAATACGTTGTTATTGGGGCTCATTATGACAGCGTAAAAAATGCACTTGGATTGATTCATAATGGTGCAGATGATAATGCATCAGGAACAGCAATGGTCTTAGAATTATTTGAACATTTTGCTTCAATTAACACACACAAAAGAACGTTAGTCTTTATAGCTTTTGGTGGAGAAGAATTAGGTCTTTTAGGCTCAAAACACTATGTAAATAATCCAACGATAGATTTAAGTAAAGTGCAATTGATGGTGAACTTAGATATGGTTGGAAGAATGGACGAAGAAGGTAATGTACAGTTGGGAGGATCTCCATCTGCGCAAAATTTCTCATCCAAGCTTCATCCGTTTTTTGTTAATTCTAAAATCAATATAATAGATTTAGGAAAAGGTATATTTAGTCGATCAGATCATTATAATTTTTATAAAAAAGATATTCCCGTTCTTTTCTTTTTTACAGGCATTCATCAAGATTATCATACAGCCACAGATGATGAAGATAAAATTAACTACAATGGGATGATAGAGATTTCTAAAGTAGTAGAGCCAATCGTTGCTGAGTTTGCTAACACCGAAGAAAGACTTATTTTTGAAAAGATGGAAGATGAGCAGAAAACAATGCAATCACCATCAAAAATGAAAGTCACTTTAGGTGTAATGCCAGATTATGCTTACGACGGTAAGGGTGTTAAAGCAGATAATGTAATAGATAATCGTCCTGGAAAAATATCAGGGATGTTAGACGGAGATATTGTTATTAAGATTCAAGATATGGACATTGTAGATATTTATAAATACATGGAAGCGCTCTCAAATATTGAACCTGGAGATAAGGTTCAAATAACAGTATCAAGAGATGAAGAAGAAGTCATATTAGATGTACAATTTTAATAAGAAATATTTTTTTATATGGATAGCGCCCGCTATTCTATTTTTTACCTTTTCATGTAATAACTCTCAAACATTTATAATCGCGGACGTGCAGCAGTTAACATTTGAAGGGGATAATGGAGAAGGGTATCTAAATCAAGAAGAAACACAAGTTGTTTTTCAGTCTAAGCGTGATGGTAACGATTGTGATAAGCTTTATTTGGTTGATATAGACGGTAAAAATTTAAAAGAATTTCCATTAAGAGATGGAGCATTTACCTGCGCTCACTATGCGCTTGATAATGAATTCATTTTTTTTTCATCTACGATGAAAGATGGACCCGAATGTCCAGAAATCTATAAGCATCCCAATCCACGTAAATATATTTGGCCCTTAAGAAATTATGAGATTTATAAGTGGGATGGCAACACCGCAACCCAACTAACAAATGCTCCGGGTTATAACGCTGAAACCACAACTCATCCGACGGAAAGAAAAGTTATTTTTACATCAATGCGTGAAGGAGATATAGATCTATATGAAATGGATTATGACGGTAAGAATGTAAAACGTATTACAACCGAACTTGGTTACGATGGAGGTGCATTTTATTCTCCTGATGGAAATAGTATTGTATGGCGTGCATGGTATCCTAGTAATGACGCAGAGAGAGAAAAATGGTCTATCAATCTAGACAATCGTTATATAGATGCAGTACCTCTAGATATTTATATAGCAAGCAGAGATGGGTCTAATAAACAAAGATTGACAGATAATGGAGCAACAAACTGGTCTCCATCATGGCATCCGAATGGAAAGCATATCGTATTTTCATCTAATATGGATGACTGGAGGGAAGATTACAATGCCTTTGGAAGTAATTTTGAACTTTATATGATAGAGATAGAAACTTTAAAACTTACACGCCTAACCGATAACGATACTTTTGATTCCTTTCCAGTGATATCAAAAAAAGGAAAAATTATTTTTTCTTCAAATAGAAACGCAAAAAATGCTCGTCAAACGAATATTTTTGTTGGATCTCTCCTCATTAAATAGTTACTATTGAGATTAAATCTCAATAATACTTGCATTTAGAATTTTTCTACTATAATATTGCGATCTAATCTCAATAAAGCATAAGGGAATTATGAAAAAGATAACAATATTATTAGGATTCTTTAGTTTGATTTTTGCTCAGACTATTATATCTGGTGTAGTAACAGATGGAAGCAACAATCCTGTCGCTGATGTTAATATTGTTCTTGAAAACGGTAAAGGTGCAACAAGTGGCTCTGATGGTGGTTTTACATTTACTGCAACAGTTCCTACAACAGCAATATTTTCAGCAATTGGTTACGCAGATAAAAGTGTATCAATTAGCAGTAAAAGTATGTCTGTAAAGCTTTCAAATAAACCTGTAGCATTAGATGCTATAGACGTTCTAGCAGATGCTGCTAGTATTACATCAGGCATGTTTCTAAGATCTGTTAGACCAAGTTCTGTTGTTTCAGCGTCAGAATTAAAACAATTTAATCATACTGATATTCACCGTGTCGTATCACGTATTCCTGGAGTTTATATACAGGAAGAAGATGGATTAGGCTTGAGGCCTAACATTGGAGTTCGTGGCACTGGTTTATCACGTATGGAAAAATTAAATGTAATGGAAGATGGTATTATTATTGCACCAGCTCCATATGCCTCACCAGCTGCATATTATTCTCCAACAATGGGGCGTATGCAATCTCTAGAAGTACGTAAAGGATCTACTCAAATTAAACATGGACCTTTTACTACAGGTGGATCATTAAACTATATATCTACTTCAATTCCTTCATCATCATTACATAGTATTGATTTTACCGTCGGAAGTTTTGGTAAAACAGTATTGCATGTTAAGTCAGGAAATACAGTCGGTCAATGGGGTTACTTATTTGAAGTTTATAATGATATGACTAATGGATTTAAAGAGTTAGATGGCGGGGGAGATACCGGATATGCTAAAACTGATATCATGGCTAAAGTTCGCTATGCTATGAGTGCTAATCATGCCTTAGAAATGAAAATTTCTATGACAGATGAAATCTCAGGTGAAACATATCTTGGGTTGTCAGATGATGATTATACTGCCAATCCACTAAGAAGATATCGTGCATCTCAATTAGATGAGATGGATGCCGATCACTCTCAGTTAGTATTATCATATGCAGGTAAGTTATCAGATAATTTATCATTAGCTTTCAGTGTTTATAATAATGAGTTTGCTAGAAATTGGTACAAATTAAATAAGGTAAACGGTCAAAGTCTTGGCATTGTTGCAAACCCAAGTAGCGATCAGGATACTTTTCTATTAATGAGCGCAATGGATAGTGATGCAGATGCATACAGAGTTAAAGCTAATAATCGTGAATATTTATCAAGCGGTGTTCAAGCAGTATTAAACTGGAGCATTGACAATCATGATGTACAAGCTGGTCTACGTGTTCACGCCGATGAAATGGATCGTTTTCAATGGGAAGATAGATATCAAATGGTTGCAGGTAAGTTAAACATGACTACATCAGCAACTCCCGGTTCTGACTCTAATAGAATCGATTCCGCAGAATCTACTTCATTGTATGTTGAAGATAGAATGACATCAGGTGATTGGATCGTGACAAGCGGTATAAGATATGAAGAAATCACTGTTAAAAGAGAAGACTGGGGTAAATCAGACCAGTTTCGCGCAGCAGATGCTTCAATCAAAGAAGATACATTTGATGTAATTGTTCCTGGGATAGCAGTGGAATATGCATTAAAAGATGGAACTACACTTGGATACGGCATTCATAAAGGATTTGCTCCTCATGGACCAGGCGGTACTAAGGTAGTTGATGGTGTTACCCAAGAAGTAAAATCAGAAGAAAGTTGGAATCATGAATGGACAGTAAGATCTTATGAAGGTTTAAACGGACTAGAGATGACATTCTTCATGAACAATTACGATAATCTTCTAGGAGCAGACACTGCTTCATCAGGTGGTACCGGATCAAATGAATTATACAATGGCGGCGCTGTTGATGTATCTGGATTAGAATTATATTTAAGACGCATGCTAATGGACAATGGAACTGTACAGTTGCCAATCGAAATTGCATATACAAAAACTAATACTGAGTTTAAAGAATCATTTGACGGTTTCTGGGGAGACGTATCTCAAGGCGATGAACTTCCTTACATACCTGAAACAATGGTAGCTGTAAATTTAGGTGTTAACATGGATAAAACTTCTGTTAACATTGGCCTAAAACATAATTCAGCAGCAAGAACAACAGCAGGATCTGGTCGATTAGATGGCTCAAATTCTACTGACGCGTTTACTGTAATTGATTTAGGTGTAAAACATTCACTTCAAAATAATGTAACCCTATCTATGGGCGTTAAAAACCTATTAGATAAGGATCTTGTTGTAGCAAGAAGACCGTATGGTGCTCGCCCTACAATGCCAAGAAGTCTTACTTTTGGAGTAAACTATAATTTTTAAGGTTGTTCTTCTGCTTAGTTGCTTTTAATTATACTTTAAAATAGAGAGAATGGTGCCCAATGAACCTTCCTGTTGGGCGTTATTTTTTTTATAGAATTAATTAATATTAAATATTCATATCAAATTAGAAGTCTTATTTTGCTTAAATTATCTTAATTAATAAATAAAAAAGGAACACATAAAATGAAAAAAATATTATTAATGATGATGTTTTCAAGTATTGTCTTTGGACAATACCATATGCAATCCTCTCTAAGTATTAAAGAAGGAGTTAAGGCTGCAGATTTCGAAAAAGCAATGATTCATCACAACAAGGCGCACCAAAATGAACTAGGTGCAGTAAATACATTTCTCGTTCTTAATGGACCCAATGTGGGTCAATATGTTAGAATGCATCAAGGATTATTTCCAATTCCTGCAGATCAATTAGATGCAATTTATAATGCACATAATAATCACGCTCCAGTACCATATGATAAATGGAATGATAGCATGTTAGTACAAGAAACTGGAACCCAGTTTTATACTGTAAGAGGCGACTTGAGCTATAACGTACAATATAGACCTGATTACAAGTATCTTACTATGTCAGTCTGGAGAGTTCGTCAAGGCGGAAATGATGGCGCTGAAAAAGTATTTAAAATGATGAATGAAATTAGAGCAGAAATGGGCTCAACAGATCATTTTGTGTGTATGCAGACTAATACTGGTGGAAACTTTAATGAGTATGTTTTTGCAACCGGCCATGATACAATGTCTGAAACTTTAGATCAATCAGAGTTCTATGCAGCTCTTGCAAAACTTTCTGAAAAAAATCCTGATTGGGATAAAGAATGGGCTTCAAGCGTTTGGAATGGCTACAATCAAACTATGGAGTTTAAACCTGAGTTAAGTACGCAATTAGATTAATTATTTTATAATTAACTAAAATATGAAGAGCCTATTAATTATTGTTAATAGGCTCTTTTTCTATTAACATTCAAATATGTTCAATAAAAAGTCAAAATTTGAATTAAGAAAAGATTTAGAGCAAGAAGCGTTTCAACGCATTACATGCTCTTTTTATCGATATATTGATATCAAACATCCTGAAGATTTTCGCAATCATCTATATGAGCAATTTTCGAATCTAAATATTTTTGGTAGGGTTTACGTTGCCGAAGAAGGTGTTAATGCTCAAATAAGCGTTCCTGAGCATAAATGGAGTATCTTTGAGCATTATATTCAATCAGAAATCTTATTAAATGGTGTAAAGCTAAAAAAAGCAGTTCAAGAAGGAAGTTCTTTTATCAAGTTGAAAATTTTAGTAAAAAATGAGATCGTAGCTTATGGTGTAAATAAAGATAGTTATGACATGAATCGTATCGGCCAACATTTGTCGGCTAAAGAATTTAATGAATCAATTAACGAAGAAGGTTCTATAGTAGTAGATATGCGTAATTATTATGAGAGTGAAGTCGGTAAATTTAAAAATGCCATTACACCAGATATTCATCGCTCTCAAGAATTATTACCAGCAGTAGCAGAGTTGCTATCTGACAATCAAGATAAAAAAGTACACCTATACTGTACAGGTGGAATTCGTTGTGAAAAAGCAAGCGCTTATCTATTAGAGAAAGGGTTTAAGGACGTCTATCAGTTAGATGGTGGTATTATTCAATATGCACACGATATTAAAAAAGACAATATTCCATCATCATTTATTGGAAAAAACTTTGTATTTGACGACAGACTAGGTGAGAAGATTACAGACGATGTAATCGGAAAATGTCATCAATGCCAAGAATCCTGCGATCAACATGTCAATTGCAGTAATGATGCATGCCATATCTTATTTATCCAATGCCAAGATTGTGCAACGAAATATGATAAATGTTGTTCGGATGATTGCAAAGACTTTAATACTCTAGATATTGAAGCGCAAAGAAAACTAAGAAAAGATATAGATAAAAAAGTTTCTAGTGCTAAATTATCAACTAAATTTAGACCAAAACTATATAAACTATTTAATTATTGGAAATAAGCATATGTCACTACTAAATAAAATAAAAGAAATGATAAGTAACCCAATCTCAGTTAGCTATAAACAGAAAAAAGAGTATAGTAAATTTGATATGATTGTATTGAACCCTATTTTTCTTTTTGTTCTAGTTGCTACTCTAACATGGTCTGCATGGGACGTTTCAAGACCTAAAACCTCTTCACCAGCAGATACTGCACTTAGCAATGCAATGATTTATTTTGAAAGAGGAGATTTCGATAACGCGGTCTTGCAGTTGGAGTCAGTGGTAGAGAATCATAAAAAAACCTCAGCTGCAGTGCATGCTAAATTCTATTTAGGTAGAACTGCCTTTATAAATGGTAATAATGACAAGGCTATGATGTTATTATCTGAGTGTGCTTCAAAGTTAGATTATTCTACATTAAAAACAGAAGCCTATATCATGTTAGGACAGCTTGATTCCAATGTAGATAATGCTGTAAAATTTTTTAATAAGGCAGCAAAAAATGCTTTATCCGATAATGAAGTGACTTATATATCGATATTGAAAGCAAAACGCTTAGCTATGGCTGGAGAAAAAACTGAAGCTTTAGCAATTTTAGATAACTTAGATTCTGAAAACAGTACCTACAAAGAGCTGTTTGAAGAGGTGTACGGAGTAGTATTAAGTTTAAACTAAGTTTCTTGTTTAAAAGGTTTTTAATAAATATATTTACGCAGTATTTGAGTGGGCCACGGCCCATTTTTGTTATAATAGAAAATTTGAAAGGTTGATATGGTAAACAGAGATTTAATTGAAATTTTTATTGAACTAGCGAGAGAAAAAAATATTGAGCGTTCTGAGCTTGGAACAATTATTGAACAGCTATTTTTATTTATTATCGATAAAGAAAAAGGCGAATCTGATAATTGTAGTGTAATTGTTAATCTAGATAAAGGTGAAATTGAAATTTATGTAGAAAAAACAATAGTTGAAGAAGTAGATGATGATCACTTCGATATTACATTAGAAAGAGCCCTAGAGCTTGAGCCAGAGCTTGTCGATTTGAAATTAGGAGATACTTTTGTAGAAGTAGTTGACCCTGCAAACTTCGGTAGAAGATTGGTTGCAAATGCAAGACAGTTTTTAAATAAGCGAACACGTGAAGTGCAGCAGCAATATATCTATGAAGATTATGTACAAAGAATTGGTGAGGTAATTATCGGTACTGTACATCAAGTCCATAGAGAGAATACATTTGTTAATATCGAACAAACTGAACTAAGAATGCCTCGAAATGAGCAAATTTTTTCAGAAAGATTCAGAAGAGGAGACACAATTAGAGCTCTTGTTAAAGCTGTTGAAGTCACTCCAAAAGGTCCAGATATTTTGATATCTAGAAGCGATGACTTATTTCTTTACAAATTGTTTGAGATGGAAGTTCCTGAAATTGAAGATGGTATTATTGAAATAAAAGGAATTGCTAGAAAACCTGGAGAAAGAAGTAAAATTATTGTTCATTCTATTGACAAGAGAATTGATGCGGTTGGTGCTTGTGTTGGTATGAGAGGAAGTCGTATTCAATCAGTAGTAAGAGAATTAAACAATGAGAAGATTGATATTGTTAACTATACTGAAAAATCAGAAGTCTTCATTACTAGAGCTTTATCGCCAGCTAAACCAATTGATCTATATCTCGATGATGATAAGAAATATTGTGTAGCAATTTTTGACGAAGGTGGTTTAGAAAATGCAGTTGGTAGAAGTGGAGTAAATATCAATTTAGCCTCTAAATTGACAGGCTACACAATCGATGCTTACACTAAAAAAGAATATGATGAAGTATTAATAAATCAGCAAAAAGGTCTTGATTCTTTTGATGGAATTAAGAAGGGAGTATTAAAAAAACTATCCGAAGCTGGTATTGTTAGTGTTGCTGACTATTTAGGGTCAAAAAAGTTTATCTTAGTTGACGAGCTTGATCTTACTGGAGATGAGATTAATTCTATAAGTGCTGTTGTAAATACTTTTATTGGTAGAAATGATGAGCCAGAAGAAGTAGCTGTTGAAACTCCTGTTGAAGAAGTAGCTGTTGAGACTCCTGTTGAAGAAGTAGCTGTTGAAATTCCTGTTGAAGAAGAAGCTGTTGAGACTCCTGCTGAAGAATTAGTAGAAGAAGAGGAAAAATAATACATGGCTGATTCTATTAGAATTTTTCAGTTAGCAAAAGAATTGAATATATCTCACAATGATATCGTTGATTTTCTAAAATCTAAGGACATATCTGTAACCAGTCATATGTCTCCAATTGATCCAAAGACACAACAGGTTGTTTATACTGAATTTGCTAAAGATAGACAATCAGCAGAGAGAGATAGAAAAGAACAGGTTAGAAAAGAAATTCACGACTCAAAAGTAGTCATGGAAACAAAATCTGTTAAAAAATTCCAAATTTTATCAGTTCAAGAACAAAGAGAGCAAGATAAGGCAAAAAAAGCTCAAGCCAAAAAAGTAACAGAAGTTAGATCGGTTGCAGATCCTGAGACAAAAAAAGTTGTTCAAATTGTAGAGCCAAAAAAGAAATTAAGAAAAATTACATTAAGAGAATCAGCTCCTATCGAAGACAAGAAAGAAGTTAAAAAGAATAAGGAAGCAATAAAGAAAGATACTTCTGCAGCAAAAAGACTTAAAAAGACATTAGCTTCTATGGATGCCAGTTCAAAAAAGAAATCCTATAAGAAAAGTAAAAAAGATTCAGGTAGCGATTTGGGTGATACGCCAAGGTCAGTAGAGTTAGCAGAATATGCTAGTATTGATGAAATTGCAAAAGTATTAGATGTAAGCACTAGTGAAGTAATCGGGAAATGCTTACAACTAGGAGTTTTAGTTACGGTAAATCAAAGGTTGGCATGGGATGTTATTGAGTTAATTGCTGGCGAATACGATGTTGAGTTAAATAAATACGAAGAAGTTGTAGATGATTTATTTGTAATGGCTCATACAAAAGAAGAGTTAGTGGGTGCAATAAATCGTGCGCCAGTTGTAACAATTATGGGTCATGTAGATCATGGTAAAACATCTATCTTGGATTATATAAGAGAAACGAAGGTAGCTGAAGGTGAGTCAGGTGGTATTACTCAAAGAGTTGGAGCTTATCAGGTTGATCATAATGGTAATAGAATTACCTTTTTAGATACACCTGGACATGAAGCATTTACTGCAATGAGAGCAAGAGGAGCACAATCAACTGACATTGTGATTCTTGTTGTTGCTGCGGACGATAGTGTTATGCCTCAGACTTTAGAAGCTATTAATCATGCAAAAGCAGCAGAAGTGCCAATTATTGTTGCAATCAATAAAATTGATAAAACTGGAGCTAATCCAGATACTGTAAAAAGAGAATTATCAGAGAAAGACGTACTAGTTGAAGATTGGGGCGGTAAAATCCAATCTGTAAATACATCTGCTATAACAGGTGAAGGTATTGATGCGCTAATGGAAGCCATCCTATTAGAATCTGAAGTCTTAGATTTAAAAGCAAATTCTACTATAGAATGCAAAGGAACTGTAATTGACTCTAGGTTAGATAAAGGTCTAGGTGCGATAGCTACAGTATTAATTCAAAAAGGAACTTTGAATATTGGAACTCTATTTATTTGTAATAATTACCCAGGAAAAGTTCGTGCAATTATGAATGAAAGAGGCGAACGTATTAAGACTGCAGGACCTTCAGATGCTGTACAAATTCTTGGATTTGATCAGGTTCCACAATCAGGAGATATTTTTGCGGAAGTATCTAACGAATCTGACCTAAAGAAAATTGCAAATGAACGACAAAGAATTAAGAGAGAAATTGATTTACAGATGGTTCAGAAAACATCATTAGATAGTATTTCTGCTCAAATCAAAGAAGGCGATATTAATAATTTAAATATTATTATTAAGGCAGATTCTGATGGGTCTATTGAGGCTCTTATACAGAGTTTAGAAAAAATTAATAACGATGAAGTTGGAGTAGATATTGTACACAGAGGAGTAGGTAATGTTACTGAATCTGATGTATTGCTTGCTCAGGCATCTAAGGCTGTTGTAATAGGCTTTGGTGTTCAAGTGCCATCTAACACAAGATTGCTGGCAAATCAAAGCAATGTTGAGATTAGAGCTTATAATATCATCTACCAGGTTGTTGAAGATGTTAAATTAGCTGTTGAAGGCTTACTGAGACCTGATCTTGTAGAAGAAATTTTAGGAGAAGCTGTCGTTAAAGAATCATTTAAGATTCCAAAGATTGGTTTTATTGCTGGTTCTCAAGTTGAGAGCGGTAAAATTACTAGAGACTCTTTTACTAGGCTTATAAGAGAAGAAGAAGAGTTAATATCAAAAGGAAAGATAGTGTCCTTAAAACGTTTCAAAGATGACGTAGCTAGTGTTGATTCGGGACTGGAATGTGGAATTGCAATTGAAGGTGTTAAAAAGTATTTTCCTGGAGATAGAATCGTAGCATATAAAATAAACGAGATTAAAAGAAAACTATCAGACAGTTGAATACTAAACCATACTCAAGATCAGAGCGTGTCGAACAGGAAGTTTTAAAAACTATTAATCAAATTTTATCAAAAGATTTAGATTTGAGAAAATATGGTTTTTTAACATTTTCATCGGTTAAAATGACTTCAGATTTAAAGCATGCAAGTTTATTCTATAGTATTATCAATCCCACAAAAGATTTAAAAATTATCAACAAAGAGTTAAATAAGTTAGTTCCTACATTCAGAAAATATCTATCGATGTCTTTAAAACTGAGATCTACACCTACTTTGAGATTTATCTATGATGACTCTTTTGAACAGTTTCAAAAAATTAATGAGTTAATCAAAAAAATTGATTAGTTATGATATATAATATATACAAACCTAAAGACTTTTCTTCTTTCGGCGTTGTAAAGCAAGTCAAAAGAATTACACGTGAAAAAGTAGGGCATTCTGGTACTCTAGACCCATTCGCTGATGGCGTTCTGGTGCTTGGTATTGGAAAATCAACTAAAAAGTTATCAGATATCATCCAATACGACAAAACTTATGAAGGCGTAATAAAGCTAGGCGAAAAAACAGACACAAAAGATTTAACAGGAACGATTGTAGAGGAAAAAGAAGTACCTGAGATTGACAGTATTGACTTTAGCGATATATCAAAATCATTTTTAGGTGTTCAGATGCAAGAAACTCCTATGTATTCAGCGAGGAAGGTAAATGGGGTAAGACTTTATAAGCTGGCTAGAAAGAATATTTCAGTAAAAAGAAATCCTAAACAAATTGAAATCAAACACTTGGAATGTACTGCTATGGATAAGAGTACATTGCATATTAAGGTTGAATGCTCTTCTGGAACTTATATAAGGGTTTTGGCGGAGGATATAGCAAAAAAGATTAATACTATAGGCCATTTGATAAAATTGACACGTACAACAGTAGGGTCTTTCTCATTAGATGATTCATTGACGGTAGAAAGGTTTGAAGAAGTATGGAAGTCTTAAGATCAATTGAGGATATGCAGCCATTAGAATCTTCTGTGATCACTGTTGGAAATTATGATGGGATACATCTAGGTCATCAAGACGTCCTTAATCATATCGTAAAAATTGCTAAAAAAGAGTCAATTCCTTCATGCCTAATTACTTTTGACCCAAATCCAGCTTATATACTGTCAAATAACAGCAAACCAATGAACTTGCAGGATATTGACTCAAAGCTTGAGATGCTCGAACAGATAGGTATTGATAAAGTACTTGTTATTCCTTTTACGTTAGAATTTTCACATATGTCTGCTGAAGATTTTTCAGAAAATATTATTAAAAAACTATTTAATCCTAAGTTGATTTCGGTGGGAGAAAATCATTATTTCGGATTTCAGAAAAGAGGTGATTTGGCTTTTTTAACTGAATTTTGTAATCAAAATAATATTGAGCTATATACTCCCGAAATTAGAACGCTAAATGATAAGCCTATTTCAAGTACGCTAACAAGAGGGTTAATACGTGATGGAATTTTAGATCAAGTGCCGTCATTATTAGGTAAATTTTATGGTTTTAATGTATTGACAGTCCATGGCTCAAATAGGGGAAAATCAATGAATTATCCTACTGCAAATTTTATACCCCTAAGTGAATATCAGATGATTCCAGAAGGTGGCGTATATCTTTCAAAGGTGTTCTTAGACGGAGAAAAGTACTTTGGAATGACTAATATTGGGTATAGACCAACTTTTAATGAAAAAAAATTTGTTATGGAAGTTCACATTTTATCTGATAAATTCAGCGACTTATACGATAAAAGATTTTATATAGAATTTTTAAATAAAATTCGAAATGAAATAAAGTTTGAAAGTAAAGAAGACTTAATCAAACAGATTGAAAACGATAAGGAAGTATGTATTAAATTGATAGATTCTTTTAAGGAGAAATATGAAGTATAGTAAAGAAATAAGTAAGATTATTCAGGACGCAGGTATTGACTCTAGTAACGTTGGTAGTAGTGAAGCGCAAATTGCACTTCTTACAGACCGTATTAGATTACTAACAGAGCATGTAAAATTGCACAAAAAAGATGTTCATTCAAGACATGGCTTAGTTAAGCTTGTATCACAAAGAAAAAAACAATTGAAGTATTTAAGAAAAACAAAAACAGATAGTTATAATGAGTTACTCATTAAGCTATCGATAAGAGGATTATAAAGAAGAAAATATGATAAAAGTAGAAAAAAATATAGCCGGCCGACTATTAAAGATTGAATCAGGCCAAATAGCAAGACAAGCGGGCGGATCCGTATTCATTACTTATGGAGACACTGCAATGCTTGCAGCAGTATGTTGTTCAGCTGAACCGAGAGAAGGTTTAAACTTTCTTCCGATGCAGGTTGAATATAGAGAAAAACATTATGCGGGAGGAAAAATACCCGGAGGTTTCTTTAAGAGAGAGGCGAAACCAACAGATGCTGAAGTTTTAGTTTCACGTTTGACAGATCGTCCAATTAGACCTTTAATTCCTAAGAATTATAGAAATGATTTACAAATTATGTTAACCACAATGTCTTATGATGGTGTAAATACGCCTGATGTAGTAGCAGCGATTGGTGCTTCTGCAGCATTGTTGTTGTCTCCAGTACCATTTGACGGTCCAATAGCGTCTGTTAAAGTGGGATTAGTTGATGGAGAATATGTTTTAAATCCTACACTAGAACAAATGGAGTCATCTGATTTAGACTTAATGGTAACTGGTAAAAAAGATAAAATTTGTATGATTGAAGGTGGTTCTAACTTTGTACCTGAAAAAACAATTTTAGAAGCATTAGACCTTGCAATGGAAGGTATTAATGACATTGTTGATCTTCAAATGGAATTTTCAGAACATTTTGATAATTCATATGAGATGGTTGACAATACAGTAATAACTGATGAAGTAATCAAATCTCTTGAAGATTCATTTTCAGATAAGGTTGAAAAATTACTTGATATGGACTCTAAGCAAGCAATGGATGTTGCATACAACGAAATTGTAAAAGAAGCTTCGACTCCACATAAAGAAGATGAAAAAATGTATTCCGAAGTAAAAGAATATGTTAAAACTATGTTTAAAAATGCAGTTAGAAAAACTGTATTAGAGAAAAAAGTTAGAGTTGACGGTAGAGGATTAGATGATATTAGAGCAATTAGCATTGTTCCGTCGTTATTGCCTCGAGTTCATGGATCTGCATTGTTTACTAGGGGTGAAACGCAAGCAATTGCTGCGCTTACTTTAGGTAATGCTAGAGATGAACAGATTATCGATTCGATGGCAAGTGATTATAAAAAATCATTTATGCTACACTATAATTTCCCTCCTTACTGTGTAGGAGAAACCGGAAGAATTGGTTTCACTAACAGAAGAGAGATTGGTCATGGTCATTTAGCAGAAAGATCGCTAAAACCTATATTGCCTTCATCTGAAGAATTTCCATACACAATACGTGTTGTGTCAGAAATTACAGAATCAAACGGATCCTCTTCTATGGCATCAGTTTGTGGTGGCTCATTAGCTATGATGAACGCAGGAGTGCCTATTAAAGAACATGTTGCTGGTATTGCAATGGGATTAATCACTGATGGTGAAAATCACGCAGTATTAAGCGATATCTTAGGAACTGAAGATTTCTATGGAGATATGGATTTTAAAGTTGCTGGAACTAAAGATGGTATTAGTGCCATCCAATTAGACTTAAAAGTTCCTGGACTACCAATGGAAATTTTGTCTATGGCGTTAGAGCAAGCAAACAAAGGAAGATTGCATATTCTAGATGAAATGAATAAAGCAATAAGTACTCCGAATGCATTGTCTCAATATGCACCACAGATCGAATCTTTCAAGATTGATAAAGAGAAAATTGGAGCCCTTATTGGTCCAGGTGGAAAAAACATTAAAGCAATTCAAGAAAGAGCTGAATGTGTTATCAATATTGAAGATGATGGAACTGTTAGTGTGTCAGCAGCAGATAGAGCAGCGCTCGATAATGCTATTAGCCAAGTTAAAGCAGTTACTGAAGATCCTAAAGTTGGAACTATTTTTGACGGTAAAGTTACAAAGCTAATGGAATTTGGTGCTTTTGTAGAATTTGCTCCAGGACGTGAAGGTTTAGTGCATATTTCTCAATTAGCTTGGGAACGAGTTAATAAAGTGAGTGATATGTTATCAGTAGGAGATCCTGTAAAGATCAAATTATTTGAAATTGATAAACAGGGTCGTTTAAACTTTAGTATGAAATTACTAATGGATAAACCTGAGTAATTAAAAATACTTAACTATAGATAAAAAAAATATCATGAAAATTGGCGTTCCAAAAGAGATTATTTCTCAGGAGTATCGTGTATCGATCAATCCTGAGACTGCAAAACTTCTAATCGAAAGTTCTCATCAACTATTCATTCAAAAAAATGCAGGAGCTGATAGCGGCTATACTGATGAAGAGTATGCTAATCTTGGTTGTACTATACTAGATAATACTACAGACGTTTTTCATCAGTCTGATTTGATTGTAAAAGTAAAAGAACCTTCTCTGGATGAAGTAGATCTAATGAAAAATAAGATGCTCTTCACATACCTTCATTTGAGTTCATCAAAAGTTTTAACAGAAAAATTACTAGCATGCAATGTTACAGCGCTTGCGTATGAAACTGTTGTGATTAATAATGAAACTCCAATGTTGAAACCTATGAGTGAAATTGCAGGTAGATTATCTCTTTTAGACTCTATTGAGCTTCTGAAGAAGAGTAAGGGAGGTAAAGGAAAATTAATATCTGGAACCTCTCTATCAGACCCAGCAAATGTATTAATTATTGGCGCTGGTATTGTTGGTGTGAATGCGATGCAAATGAGCTTAGGGTTAGGTGCTAATACAACAATTTTGGATATTAATAATGAATTATTATCAAAAATAAAAACTCAGTATCCGGCAGTGAACATAGGAACTTCCTCTAAACAGCTTATTGAAGGGTTGCTTCCAATAGCAGACGTTGTTATTGGTGCAGTGTTAACTCCCGGAGCTAAACCACCAACAGTGGTAACTAGAGAAATGCTTAGTTTGATGCAAGCTAAGAGTATTTTATCGGATGTTGCTATTGATCAAGGCGGTTGTTTTGAAACATCTAAACCGACAACACATAGCGAACCTACATATGAAATTGATGGTGTTATTCACTATTGTGTTAAAAATATACCATCCGCAGTACCATTTACTGCTACAAATGCTTTAAATGAGGCTACAAAGCCGTTTATAGCAAGGTTAGCAAGTAATGGGATAGAAGGATTGAAATCAAATAATAACCTCCTTATGGCCTTAAATACGCATGAGGGTTATTTGGTAAACAAAGAAGTGGCTGATGCTCACGATCTAAAGTATTCCGATCCAAGTAGTGTTCTTTAAATATTAGCATTAAAGAGTAACTTTAATATCTTGTTTTTATCTACAAAAAATAATAACCTAAAGTGATGCTTGAATCAAAAACAAAGCTATACTATAGTATTAAAGAAGTAAGTGAACTTACCGCGCTTAAACCTTATGTCTTAAGATATTGGGAGTCAGAATTTCCATCATTAAAACCTTCAAAAAATAAGGCAGGCAATAGAACTTATAGGGAGAGAGATATTAATGTAATACTTCAAATAAAGGCATTGCTCTATAGTAAAAAATTTACGATTAAAGGTGCAATAGAGGAGATGAAAGGCGGTTCTAAGTCTCAACATCTTGGAGCGAGTATCAGTGATGGTGATATATCGGTTCTTAAAGAAATTCGAAATGAATTAAAAAACATCTTAAACGAATTAAATAGGCATTAATTTTATGGATTCCTCTATAATACTTACATATGCAATTCCAGTTTTTTTACTACTCATCATCATTGAATTTCTTTATGGTGTTATGAAAGGTAATAATAACTATAGGCTAAATGACGCTTTGACAAGTCTGTCTCTAGGTTTGATTAGTCGATTTATTCCATTACTAGGCCTAGGTTTTCAATATGTAGTGTATAAGTATGTTGCTGAATATTACAATTTAAAACTATTGAATTTAGAGGAGATGTGGGTTTGGGTATTTGCTTTTATTCTTTATGATATTTGTTACTATTGGATGCATCGTATCCATCATGAAGTAAAGGTTTTTTGGGCAACACATGTGGTACATCATCACGGTGAAGAATATAATTTAGCAACTGCTTTAAGACAGACGAGTAGTGGATTTTTATGGAAATGGGTATTCTTTTTACCTATGTTTATTATCGGTGTTCCTCCAGAAGTATATGTTAGTGTCGCTGGAGTTAATTTAGTCTATCAATTTTGGGTCCATACTGAACATGTTGGAAGGTTGGGATTTCTTGAATATATCATTATAACCCCATCTAACCATAGAGTTCATCACGCTCAAAACGATGACTACTTAGATGCAAACTACGGTGGAGTCTTTATTTTATGGGATCGTATTTTTGGAACATTTATAGACGAAAGAAAAGATTTAAAACCTGTATATGGAACGGTTAAACCTTTAAAGTCTTTCAATCCTTTTTGGGCAAATATCGAAGTGTTTTATCAGATGGCTTTAGATTCTTATAGAACAAAAAAACTTAAAGATAAATTTTATGTTTGGTTTTCTCGTCCAGGTTGGAGGCCAGATGATGTTAATGAGAAGTATCCTCTAAAAAAGAATGATTTAAGTAATTTTGAGAAATATGATCCTCAAATAAGTAATAAACAAAAGATGTTTGGATTTTTTCAATTTACGATGATCAACGCCTTAACTGTTATAATGTTGTTCAATATGGATAAATTTTCTTATTCTGAAATGCTATCTGTAGCAGCCTTAGTTGCAACCTTAGCAATTTCTAATTCTTTTATGTTAGACGGGAAGAAGTATGCTAATAAGGTTGAAATATTTCGACTATTTGGTGTGCTCATATTTTTATATTTTGGATTTTTTACTAGTTTTATATATTTAATTTTACCTCACACTATTATCACCTTTATGATAATTTTATTTTTATCCAGAGACGATAATTACAGTCTAGCATCATAAAATAATTAATACCTTAATTTGGTAGCCAACTAAAAGCCTTTTAGTATATAATTACTGAAAGGCTTTTTTGTCTTATTAACATGAAAGAAATAGTAGTAACTTTGTTTCATGAAAATGAAAAGATTTTTTAACTCAATTGCAGTGGGAGTGGGAATATTTCTCGCCTCTTTTTTGGTGCCTGTTATTGGTGGAATTATATCTATTCCTATGAGTTTAATCGGAGCATGGATGTATTATGATCACAGTAGATAGAAGTTTGTATAAACTTTCCTTATTTTTGCTTAGTTTTTTTAGCATCATTATGGCAGAAGAAAATACAAATCAAAAAGAAGCTTTCTTTGCAGCGGGATGTTTTTGGGGCGTAGAGTCCACATTTCAGCAATTAGAGGGCGTAGAATCAACAACGGTTGGCTATACTGGGGGTAACGTAAAAAATCCTTCTTATGAGCTAGTATGTACCGGGATAACAGATCATGCTGAAGCTGTTCAAGTGGTTTATGACCCAAGTGTAATTTCTTACGAAGAGCTTTTAGATACTTTTTTTGAATTACATGACCCAACAACAATTGATAGACAAGGTCCCGATGTAGGATCTCAGTATCGTTCAGCAATATTTTATACTAACGAAGAGGAGAAGACTTTGGTTGAGATCAAAATTAATCAGGTGAATGAGTCTGGAAAATTTCGATCAAGAATCGTGACAGAAGTAGCTCCTGTAAACAATTTTTACGATGCAGAAGATTATCACCAAGATTATTACAAAAAAAGAGGTATAATTGGTTGCGCAATATAAAACCGGGAGAATAGGATGAGATTTCAAAAAAGTGTTTATTTATTATCGTTTTTATTATTAGTTGTTTTTACTTCTGACTTACAGGGTCAATTTAGAAGAAAGAAGGTTAAGCTTAGCGAGACTAATAAAATTGAAGAGTTTATCAATGATCATATCCAGGATCCATTTATGATAGAGCATATTCAATCTATTCAATCAGAGTTAGTAAAGCTTGGATTTGAAATTCTTCCACCAGAAACAAACGGAGATTTAACAGTAGAAGTTATATTTGAAGACTTTAATTTTGATCCTGTTTATGGGTCTACTGCAGATCCGAGAACGTCACATATTATTTTTAGAAATCCAAAAACAAGTAAAGTTATTGCAAAGTTTTTGTCTAATTCCATACTACAAGATGATGATTTTGACGGTCCAATGACCAACGCTTTTGGTAATTCAACATCGTCTATGCGTAGTGGCTACGGGGAAAGTTCAAATCAACCAATCGATGTGAATGCTATTATTGTAGATTGGATGAAACAAATTAAAAACTTCTACTAAGCCTTGGCCTATAATCACAAAGCTATTGAACCTAAGTGGCAGAAGTATTGGTCTGACAATGAAACATTTAAGACGGGTACTGACAGTGAAAAGCCAAAATACTATGTTCTTGATATGTTTCCTTATCCTTCTGGATCCGGTCTTCATGTAGGGCATGCTCTTGGATATGTTGCAACAGATATTGTTGCCCGATTTAAGAGAATGAAAGGATTTAATGTTCTTCATCCTATGGGCTGGGATGCTTTCGGACTCCCTGCAGAACAGTATGCCATAAAAACAGGAACTCACCCTAAAATTACTACAGCTGATAATATCAGTAATTTTAAACGTCAAATTAATCAATTAGGCTTTTCTTATGATTGGTCTAAAGAGATAAATACAACAGATGCGGACTATTATAAGTGGACGCAATGGATCTTTCTACAATTATATAACAAAGGTTTAGCTTACGAAGAAGAAGTGGCTGTTAATTGGTGTCCGGAATTACGTACGGTACTTGCCAATGAAGAGGTTGTCGATGGGAAGTCTGAGATAGGAGGCCATCCTGTCTATCGAACACCGATGAAGCAATGGATATTAAAGATAACTGACTATGCAGAATCTTTACTAGAAGGTTTAGATGACTTAGATTGGCCTGAAAATATTAAAGAGCTTCAAAAAAATTGGATTGGTAGATCTGAAGGGGTAGAAGTAAGTTTTTCTGTCGACGGATATCCTAATGAAAAAATTGATGTATATACTACAAGACCTGACACTCTTTTCGGTGCAACTTATATGGTTCTTGCTCCAGAACATTCACTGGCTAAAAAAATAGTATCAGCAGATCAGTCTCCATTGCTGGACAAGTATATTGAAGAAACTCAGAAGAAATCAGACTTTGATAGGACAGAAGTAAATAAAGACAAAACAGGTATTTTTACTGGCTCTTACGCCATAAATCCCTTTAGTGGTGAAAAAATGGAAATATGGGTAGCTGACTACGTCTTAATAAGTTATGGTACTGGCGCAATTATGGCTGTTCCAGCACATGATGAAAGAGATTGGGAGTTTGCAACTAAATATAAGTTACCTATAAAGCAAGTTGTAGAGGGTGGAGACATAACAAAATCAGCATTTACAGCTAAGGGAAGTGCTATTTTAGTGAACTCAGAGCATAGTGATACATTATCTCTTGATGGTCTTGATGTGGATACTGGAATTGAAAAGGCGATAGAGTTTATAGAAAAAAATGGATTAGGCTCTGGGACAGTAAATTATAAGCTTAGAGATTGGTTGTTTTCTAGACAGCGTTATTGGGGCGAACCATTTCCTATTATTCATACAAAAGATGGAATCACGACAGTTAAGGAATCAGACTTACCTGTGCGATTACCAGAAGTAGAAAATTATAAGCCATCAGACGATGGAAAATCTCCACTTTCTACTATTGATAATTGGGTTGAAGTAAAAGATTCATCTGGAAATATTGTTGGACTTAGAGAAACAAATACTATGCCACAATGGGCTGGTTCTTGTTGGTATTATCTAAGGTTTACAGATCCATCTAATCATACCGAAGCTTGGTCAAAAAAGAATGAGAATTATTGGATGCCTGTAGATTTATATATAGGAGGGCAAGAACATGCTGTTCTACATTTATTGTATGCTCGATTCTGGCATCACGTTTTATATGATTTAGGTTTATTGTCGACAAAAGAACCGTTTAAAAAGCTATATAATCAGGGAATGATTCTTGGTGACGACGGATCTAAGATGAGCAAGTCAAAAGGAAATGTTATTAACCCTGAAGATATTATAGAAGAATATGGTGCTGACGCTATGAGGCTTTATGAAATGTTTATGGGACCATTAAACAAATCAAAACCATGGAATACAAAAGGATTACAAGGGTGTTATAGATTTGTTAATAAACTATGGTTTATTATTGTAGACGAAGAGGGAAGTTTGTCATCAAAGATAGGAGCAGAACATACCCCAGATAAAGAAACATTACATTTACATCATACTACGATAAAAAAAGTAGGAAATGATATTGAAAACCTACATTTCAATACAGCAGTTTCTCAATTGATGATTTATTGCAATCATTTACAGAAATGTGACAAAATTTCAACCGAACTAATTACAGATCTAGTAAAAATATCTGCACCATTCATACCGCATCTCTCAGAAGAGTTTTGGTCGTTGTTAGGTCATAATGAATCAATATCTGATGCACCATGGCCAGGATTCGATGAGGCTTTAACGCAAACAGATGAGGTGACAGTTGCAGTGCAGGTAAATGGTAAATTGAGAGCTAATATAAGCCTAGATGTCGATTCAGACGAAGAAACAGCCGTAAATGCTGCATTAGAGCTTGAAAAAGTACAAAATTACACGTCAGAAGGATCTATTGTTAAGACTATATATGTTCCAAATCGATTATTGAATTTTGTCGTTAAGTAAATCAATACCTTTTGTCATATAGAAAAAGGTTATTACCATCATTAGAATTATATACTTTTGAAAAGAAGCATGTAATGTTAAACCTATTAACGACTCTCTAGCTGATGGACCATATTCAATAAAAGCAAGATATCCGACTACCGACAAGGCAGAAACGAGTATTAAGATACTATAATCAATATAGTTTTCTCTGTAGAAGAAGTAGGAGTATAAGCCAAGTGTGATTCCTATAGCGCAAGTCATAGATATTGCAAAAAAAATATGAAGAGCATAAAGAGAGGGGATATTGACGGGTGTAATGACTACACCAAGAACACCAATACAGCTATATATTGCTGCAATTCTTGCGATAAATGTAAGTAAGCCAAAGTTTGTTTTAAACTGTGAAATACCTAAAAAAAGAAATCTGGTTAGTGACCCAAGTAAAACTAAAGTACCGGTTGAAAAAATAGCAAATGACATTAAATTTCTTTCTCCAGAAAGACTAATTGTTCTACCTAGATCACTTATAAAATTTCTAAAGAAATTATATTTATCTGTAGTTGAGTCCAGAAGATGACCACCTTGATAGAATGGCATAGCAGCAAAAATACAAATTGTATAAAAAATAAGATATTGCCTGGTTTTATTTGTTATTGAACTCACGGGCTAAATATAAAGAATGAATGAAAAAAATAACAATACAATAAGTTTAATTCTCAAGCAGGTCAGTTCCTTTAGACATTACCCAAATTGTTCCAACCAGACTAAGCACTGAAATTTTTTGAAATGTCGCATGCATTGTTAATGCATTTATAGAATCCTTCGGTGAAGGACCAATCTCTAAGAACAAAATATAACCTAGAATTATTAATGAGCAGAAAAAAAGAGTATAAGTAATGTTTTTAAGGCCTTTATAGTAAAAAAGGTAACCATATATGCTTAATGTAATGAAAGCTCCATTAAAGACTGAATTAGCAAAGAAAATATGGAGAGAATATAACTCCGGTACATCTGCAGGGGTAAATATGACACCTAAAAGGCTAATTGAACCAAAAACAGCAGATAGTTTTGCTAGCAAACTAATTACCGGCTTATCATTTTTAAATGAATTTGCAGCCTTGACTAGATAGATTAGTACAGCAAATAACTGAATGAACATTCCAATTGAGAAAAGAACAATAGATATTGTATTATCATCACCGGAATGACTTGTTGTTCGTCCTAGATCACTTATAAAATTTTGAAAGAAGTTGTAATAGGGGGCTTGCTTATTAACATAATTTCCACCACCATAAAAGAATGCTGCTAGAGTTAGTAGTATGATGTAGGAGAGTAGTAGTCTCCTTGTATTTTTACCTAGTGTATTTTTCATATTCCCCCAATTATACATAATATATATTATGCGTAAAACCTGTAAAACAGGTAGTTAACAGGCTATTAAAGTCTCTATTAAAATAATAATAAGTCTTTTTAAAGTCTCTAATTATCTACTATTACTTTAGTGCCATCGACAATCTTTT